>Ga0214212_1000200_pt1 | contig 16480 bp, 4 predicted proteins | sample TroBogEpilimnion_25_FD_153050 | JGI IMG/M metagenome (GOLD analysis project Ga0214212, IMG submission 153050) | Freshwater microbial communities from Trout Bog Lake, WI - 18AUG2009 epilimnion | ecosystem: Environmental > Aquatic > Freshwater > Lake > Epilimnion/Euphotic zone | place: Trout Bog...
CACTTGTGTTCGCAACAGAAGTTGAAAGAGAAAGACCGGATGTAACACTCCAATCTAACATGTAAGCTTGCCCTACAGACCAACTGACGTCACTTCCAATCTTCTAGAAGTTTCTATTTGGCCTCTATAATGCAAAGCTTTTTCAACTGTAAAGTACGCTCCTTTTTACTTATATATATTTAGCAATTTCGCTTGGAAACAAAGTAAATTACAAGCCCAATTTATGGCACTGGCCTAAAACTGGTTTTCATATTTTCTACTTCATTTTCCTTATTCTCACTCGCCCTCTCTGGGCCAATTCTTCTAAGCGCTAGCGCTTGTAAAAGAAGAAAGGAGAATAGCGCCATTAACTTATCTAATTTAGACGCTTTAAAAACGTCTAATAATTAGGCGATTAGCCTAAAAATTAGGTGAAACACCTAATTATAAGTTAAACATGCTTATATAAGTATTTTTAATTAAATTTAGTGCTTAACTAGTCTAATTACTAGAGCGCGCCGGTTAAACCCGGCCTAGCTTGTCTGGTAAGGGCGCGCGCGGGTAGGCTCCTTAATGTTTTGCGAAGGTGTCCGTTTAATTAAAACAGCCGTCGCGCTACAAAAATTAGCTTACTAGTTGCGGCGCTCTTCTTACAAGCTGGCCCCAGCTAATCAGATTGGTCCAGTGTTAGACTGGATGGTTATATAACACTTACAAAGGCCCAAAGGGCCCTCTAAGCTGTGTCGTTCGACTTTTGATCAAACAAAACCGCCTATTTCGGGTCATTTAAGCCTAAATTAGGGTTATAAATAAGCTTTAAAGACGCTTATTAGTGTCTTTTTGAAAGCAAAACATTTGCACATGTGTCTAGTGTCATTCGCCATCATTCTGACCCTTGTCATTATGAGGCGAACGGCATCAGATCATTTTGCAAATGACTTACTTTCCTTTCGAAGAAAGAAAAAGTTTTTGTTTACTAATTTCAGCGCTCTAACACTCTAACACAGCCAGCGCTATAAACTAGTAAACTAGCCCTTTGGTTAGCTAGAAAGATAGTAAAGAAGAAGAGTAAATGACCTTATAAATGTTAGTGCCTTTCGATTGAACCAAAGTCATTCAGTCTAGAGTTAAAAAATGATTTTGCTTCAGTCTAATTAGCTTTATAAGTCATTTTACCTATCAGATAGTAAAGATTAAGGTTTGCATAAGCTTAGGCGAGACCGCTAGCTGTATCCTGAGCCTGGAATGCCCTATCTATGTACTAGTCCCACAATGATCTAGCACACACTTGTAGTGGCTGAGAATGCTGGCATTTTAGCACCTCTTACTCCAATTTCCAACATACAGCTCTTAGATCTCCCTTTCACACAACTTACCTAAGCGTTATGCCCACAACACTTAGTGTCACTTTCAACAGGCATACATTTTCATACAGGCCCAGTGCGCCTATATAACTATGTAATTTTAACAAGAATGCCTCATTAGTACTAGTGCTCCCGGGTAGCTGTCTCTGAATGCAACATTTTCTCCCTAGTATGTCATTCTCGGCTCACCTCTCGGAACTACACCCTAGTCTAACTAAGCAAATTGGCCATATTTCTAGTGACAAGACTACGCCTTATCACTCTCTCAAACAGTCTCTAGTCCTAGCCTTACCTAGCCTAGTAGGGAACTTCAACTGATTTACCCCTACTAATTGGTCTGAGGCAAAAACTAGTCTATACAAACACTCACACAGCCCCCTCCACTATAGCTTGACAGCTTTGGGGGTGACATTGGGTTTACCCTAGCTTGCCCCTCTATCCCTTCTGGGTACTTCAAGGTTTTATGCCAAGCTTACTAGAGCTCCCAATGCCCCTACTCTAACTTACGTGCTTGTGCACTGCTAGCTGCAAAGTCTAACTTTCTTAGTGCTTTCTAAAGTTATGTGCTTTGTTAACTCCTAATTACCTGGCTAGTAGGCTCCCTTTGTACGGAACTTCAACTGATTTACCACGTCTCAAAGGGGCTGCCTTTCCTATTAGGCTAGCCACAATTAGGTTACCCCCACATATAACCAGCCCTAAGTAAAATTAGTCTCCCGCTAGTCTCGCTCACACCTAACACTCCCCCCTGTTTCTCTTGCTTCTAAGGGTACCAGGTGTCAACTTACTTGGTCTTATACCCTCCCTGGTTTGCCCTCCATGGCTAAGAGGAGCCTCTCAAGGTGATGCCAAAGCCTGTAGTATTCTGCCCTTCTATGCGTAAGTCATGGGTTTCGTAGTGCGTTACTAGCCTATGTGCCTAAGGGTAGGCACTCAAGTCTCTAACTAGGGTTCTCCCTACTGCCTACTAGTCTTCCCGCCGAACCTAGACTGGAACAGGTCTCTCATTAAAGGACTTATACCAACTTCACCCGCTTGGCTCCGAAGATGCCTGCCTGCCAGTATGTAGGTGCTTTCGAACAGCGGCTAAGCTCCCTTGCTGAGCTCTTTTAGGCTAAGCCAGTTACTAGCCCTCCTCTCTGCCCTAGCACCCAAGTTCGGTGAATGCCAGAACATTAATTCAGACTAGGCTGGTGACTAGTATGGACTGCCCCTAACTATAATGGGTTCGATTGCGCTTGGCCCCTAGGCCTTTTGGGACGGATTATTCTTGCCAAACTGTCTCCCACTGGTGGCTTTTTAAGGGGTCTAACATAATCCTGAGTTTTGCAGGCCATGCCCCCCAGTTGTCTAGGCCACGTTAGGCAAAGTACAGTAAGGCTCAACCTCACTAGGGCGCCCACATACTGGAATGTTTCTATTCGGCCTATCGGTTTTTCAGTATCACTGTGTATGCGTTGACGCTTCAATCTCAAATCAGTTTTGGAATACTGACCCACTCTAGCTGTGGCCCACTATAGGCGTCCAAATGGGCTCCCTAAGGCCCCCCGACTAGGTAGCCCTAAGGAAGGTGCACTTACCTTGTGTCTCGACACCTCCTAGGAAGGTGCTGCGGCTGCCCATGGTACCAGCGTGTTCTTATTTCATACAATTTTCCACACTAAAGGTTGTTTGTATTCAACGGTTAAAACTTACTAGCAGAAAGCGTCCCTTCTAACTAGTAACCTATATCTAACACACGTGTTACTAGGCCTAATTTGGCCTCTAAACTTGGCCAGTTGAGCTCGCTTAAAGGTCTCCTTCCAATAGGCTAGACCCTTTTTAGCTTGCTTTACCGACCGCGCCATGTCATTGACGCCATTCCTTTTCTGGCCCGAAGTGGTCTCTACTACTAGCTAAGTCAACCTGATGTTCAACTCCATCAAGATGGCCATGGCCACGAACCTTTACCAGTAGAGGGTCTGACTAAGGCTAGAAAGGACGGTCAATGCTTGACTAGAATAGAACCAGACCTAGTTCCCCTTATGGAACTAACCTTGACCGAGCGGAGCTTATAACTAGAGCTAACTAGCCTAGAGCCCAAGGCTCTAAACTGTCCTATCTACGACTAGCTAGGAAGTAGATAGAGACAGACAAAGTTAACCTACAAGACGATAGAATATAGAGAAAGCTTATAAGCTTATTACCTTTATGAATACCCTTTAGAAGGCTTGTATGTTCAACACTTTATAAGGATAAGAACTCTGATATATTTGGAGTCAGCTACGCCAGCTGTGGACCGACCATCGTTGGAGGTGGATGGCAAGGAAGTGGACGAGGTGTAAATGTTACACCTCTCCAAGTAGGCTCGGTCCCCAGCTGCCACGCTTCCTCTTTTATTCAGCTTAATACAACAACAATATAAGCTATACAAGAAAAGAGGATTATCAACGATAAGATACAGTATATACAAAGGAAAGAGGGAACACAGTTCCCAAAGGACTAAATGTTAGTCCAGCAAAACAATATTATATATACAAACATGCGTGGCAACCTAGCCTAGTGCTAGGTGACCTAGGAAGGGCTCGTCATGGTCCCTATAGCCCGCAAGGGCTCTAACCTAGGCCTAAGGCACTCCAAGCCTAGCTAAGGCAAATATACAGGTTCATAGATTAGGAGTTTCAAAGAAGAGAACTTAGCGTTAGCGACATTCCCCCCTTGAAACTACTAACCTATGAACAAAAATGTACAAAATAAAAAAGACGTCTTCGAAGTCTTCGCCCTGAGGGTTAACGTCCCTCAGGTCCCTTCGCTTCTCGACTGGACCCTTGTCCAGCCTCCGACGTCTTCTGCCTCCCAACGGTGGAGGACTTTTTAGGGATTGCCCCGGTGTTCTGGGGTGGTCCCTTGATCGTCAACACGATCGTAGCACCCTCGGTGGTGTTGGGTGCTTTGGCAGCTTGGGTGACCTTGGCTGCCTTGGCTGCTTTTGCAGCCAGCCTCTTCCGCTTCCGTTTCTCCGCTGGAGTGGCCTTGGGTGGATCCAGGGCGAGTCCCGGGATTGCCCTCGGCGTGCCAGTCGCCAACTTGCCCCTGGTTCCCGTGGGTCCAGACGCGCCTCGGCTCTGTGATGTCTCGTTGGAAGATGTCGATAACTTGGCCAGCTTATCCTCCAAACCTGTGGAGGCTGGTTTAGTTACCGACTCTTTTCCAACGACCTCCGCGTAAGATATTGGCTGTTCGGAAGCTGTAAGTACTTCTGGAGGAGGGTTGGGAGAAGGCTGAGCAGTGCTCAAGTGAGCCTGCTCGTAAACGACCAACTTACCATCTACCAAGTGATAAATTTGGCCTTCTCTCAAATCTCCTACAGGCAGGGCAACAGCGGGTGTCATCTCCACATCTGTGTCCAAGGACTCAGGTGTAGAGCTGACCACAGCTGAACTTGCTAGTTCCCGAGCTGGAGCTTGAACCGGAATTTCTTCAGGTTCTGCTGCCAGCTTGGAAACTTTGTTAGCCAAGCTTTTAGCCTTGCGCTTGCTGAGTCGATCACGATTCTTCTGCTTTTTCTTTAAAGAATCGTCTAACTCAGCCTCTTCAGACTTGTCAATCAAGTCTACCATTTCGCCTTCATGGATGCTTTCACCAAAGCGCCGGTTATGATAAACCAGGCTACGGCGAAACCTATCCATAGCGGACTGGTAGAGATGAGCCTTCCTAGTAAGCCTGGCAAAAGACTCAGTCCTCTTGGCAGCCCGCAATTGCACGGCCTGTTCTTGAGGACTAAGTTTGCCAACCTTAATAGGCAAACTGACAGCTTTTGCTGAACCTGCTTTGGGCTGTGACCCAGAAGCAACTTCAGCCACCTTTCTCTTCTTAGAGTCAGACGGAGCTGACTTCTTTGAAGGAGCAGATGGTTTGGGCTGTCCTTGACTAGCGCTAATAGCTTGATTACCCTGGTAATTGTATTGTACCTGAGGGGGTGGGGCCATTGGAGGAGCGCCCCACACCGGTCCATAAGGCCCATAGTAAGGCATCCTCCACGGCTCCGGAGGACCCCAGTATGCTGGGTTTGTGGCCCATGGACGCCCGTAGGTCCAAGGACCGCTCTTTTGACCTCGCCCCTTCTGCGGATAGGATTGTTGGTCCGACATCTGGAATGTTTTGAAAAAGCCAACATTAGAAACTGAGAATAAGTTTCCCGTAGTTGCCTTGTAGCAAGCAACTTCTCTAACTTATTCTAATTGTTCACAGATTTTGAAAAATGGCTTACACAAATTTCATCTCTTCCTGTTATGGCACGCTCGCTTTTTGCACAAGGCAAAAATGCTAGAGTGAACACACAGGAACTTAGAAAGCTAGAGCCTTGCCTATGGCGCGAACGCCAAAGCTCTAGCTTTGCAGTATTTTAAAGTAAAATAACAATGCAAAGATGAAATTCATTTTATTAGATCCAACAATCATTAGGAAGTTATGTTTTCTCTAATCGTTATTCAGCGGGTTACAATTAGCTACTTCAGCAGAGCCCCTAAATAACTTTTGATTAAGTGGTATTAGATTTACAATGGGTCTAAGGTACTGACCCTTGCTATTACGGATTGTGACTTTGCGAACTTTAGAGTCATCAGAAGGATGAATTTGCTCAACAATAGCTAGCTTCCAGCAACCTCTTGGCTGGGTGGAATCAACTTCCACAACTAAATCTCCCTCTGCCAATTGTGTGTGTTCTACTTGCCACTTCTTGGTGTTCCTAAGCTCCAATAAAGTTTTGTTCAAGAAGATACTCCAAAATTGGTCTAAGACTTCGCAAACTCTATGCCACCTTTGGGAATGTGAGGTAAAAGTTTCAGTAGTTACGCTACCACCAAGATTACCAAAAAGAAAGTGATTTGGGGTAAGGATGATATCCCCCTCACTAAGTGAAAGTCTACTCAGTGGTCTACTGTTTACTAAATTTGCCACTTTGTAAGCTACAGTCCGAAATTCATCCACAGTTAGGTCTGAATAGTGGCACAGACTTTCCAGAGCTCTTTTAGCTACTCCTACCATACGTTCATATACACCCCCATGGTGAGGTCCCCTGGGTGGGATAAAGTACCAATGAACTTTGGCTTTAGTAGTAGAGATGAGATCATTTAACTGTATTGTTCTTACCCAGCTTTCTAAGTCCTTATCTTTAGATACGAAAGTCGAGAAATTGTCAGAAAGAATGGACATCGGCATACCCCTAATATCGACAAACCTTGATATCGCATTAAGAGTTGCAGACATCGACATTGCCTCTGTCAACTCCAAGTGAACTGCTCGAGTCTGGAGACAAGTAAATAGAAGTAAGTAAGTTTTCGGTCTAGCTTTACCTCTACCTGCTGCTTTTAATTCAAAAGGACCAGCAAAATCTAAGCCACACTGAGCAAACGCCCTTAAAGGTTTCTGAAAGCGCCAACTAGGTAGCGCTGACATCTGTTGCTTCAGCGGAATTGCTAAATATCTCTGACAGGTGAGACATTTCGATCTTACTGTTTTAAGAAAGTTTTCTAAACCTAACATCACGTAGCCTTTGCTTATTTCTGACTTGCAACAGTCATTCCCTACTGTATGTGCAAACTTAAAATGAAAAGAGCATATCATGAGTTGAGTAAAAGGATCTTGTCTATCAAGGATAGCAGGAAATCTTACCTCGTAGTCTAAGTAGTCAACCTTTGCTAGCCTACTTTTTGACCTTAAAATACCTGCTTTGTCTATGAATGGCAAGAAACTTCTATAGGGTTTAGAAATTGACTTTTCTGTCCTTAGTTGATGCATAATTTCTTGAAGAGCCAGACTATTAGCTTGCGACCTTCTTATTAGAAATCTTAAAGCTACTTTGCTAGCCTTAGGATAATCCCTCCTAGGGTTTGCTAGCTTAAAGACTTCAGTTGCCAAACTTATAAGTCGGTCAAAGCCATCCCAGACTTTCCCTACACTATATCTGCATGGATCTAATAGACTAAGTTGAGCTATGTCTATATTGCCAATGAACAGTTTCTTAAACTCATTTTTAGCTTCATCATCTACTTCAGTAGGTGGAACAAATGGCTTAGGCCAACTTGTCATGGAATCAGACAAGAAGCGTGGCCCATTCCACCAAAGAGAACTTTCCGCTAAATCAGAGATTTTTGGTAGTCTAGTTGGGATATCTGCTGGATTCATATCAGTTGGAATATGCTTCCATTGACTTGGATTGCTATGCGTATGGACTTCTCCTACTCTATTAGAAACAAATGTTTTTAAGTTGCTGGATGGGGAATTTATCCAGTACAAACAATTTGTGGAATCAGTCCAAAATGTAATAGTGCTTTTATCTAAGTCCAAAGCATTCGCAACTGTCAGACCAAGTCTTGTGCCAATGACACATGCTGCTAGTTCAAGTCTACTAACAGATTCTGTCTTAGTTGGCGTTACTCTAGCTTTCGCTGTAATGAGTGTTACTGCAATACAATGATTCTGATTTTCCCCCCTTGCAGTGACACCATTATCAAGATCATTAGCTTCTGGTTTCTCTAAAATTCGTGCATAGACTGTAGCTGCAAACACTTTAGTGCTGGCATCTACAAACACATGCAATTGAATTTCAGTATTGAGACCAAAACCTAAATGCCTGGGTATCTTGATAAATTTAGGTAATTCGAACAATTCTTCTAACCAAACTTTCCATAGAGTTATAAATTTATCAGGAACTGGTGTGTCCCAGTCTAAATTTTCCCCCCATAAAGCTTGCAGGATTGTTCTAGCTCTAATGGTGAATGGAGAGATAAGACCCAATGGGTCGTACACGGTTGCACTTAACCTCAAAATTAATCTCTTTGTCCAATCGCCTTTAGAGACTTTCTTTAAACTCATGGCTTCAATAAATTGATCAGCATTCTTATACTTGGCATTATAAGTTATGAGATCTGTATTAGCATCCCAAACCATTCCTAAAACTTTATTTAAGTCAAAGACTTCCTCTTTATCGCTAAAGTGGACCTTGGTACTTAACAAACTTTCTGGAAGTGATTTAAGCGCTAATTTTGAATTAGAGTAGAATTTCTGGATTTTCATATCCATGCCTTCTGTTGCCTTTGGCAGTGTCTCCACAATCTTAACACATTCTTCCTCGCTAGGACGACTAACAATGGTGTCATCCATGTATGTGTCCTCGATTAGAGCTCTACTCGCTTCAGGATAACTTTTCTCTAATTTTAATGCATGAGTCGTAATGACTTTTTGACTAATGTCTGGGCTTGCCCTATTCCCAAACAGAATTCTGTTCCATTGCCAGAAGTTTTCATTCCACCAGAATCTGTGGTATCTTTTATCTGATTCAGTGAGTCTAATTCTGAGAAACATCTCGCTGATATCAGCAGTAAAAGCATATTGAAATCTTCTAAACCTTAACAGAATCGCAAATAAGTCATTTAATCTATTCGGACCTTTCTCAATAGCTCCATTCAATGAACTTCCACTCTTGTCTTTAGCTTTTGCATCAAATACAATTCTAAGACTGGAGGTATCTTTTGTTCTATTGACTACTGGAAAATAACTGAGAAAGTAACTGTCTTTTCGATAAATATCTTCTTTCTTTAAATCAATCTTTTCAATGTATCCTTTGGTAATTTGATCTTGAAATTTCTCATCAATTTCTTTCAAGCTAGTGCCTTTCTTCACTAAATAGTCGGAACTATTAGTGCGTCTTTGCCTAGCTAAAACTTCGTTGATGTTATTAACAAGATTTGGTCCTTCACCTTTCCATGGGATTGTACAAGTATAATGACCTATATTAGGCTTTGTAGTAACATGAGTGACGATCATTTTACCATCAATGAGCTTTTCCGCAGGAGTCCACTCATTTTCAGGTCGCTTAGGGTTTTTGGCAAAACCTAAGCCAGATGTTCTAATGTTATCTTTTAAACCTAAATCGTCTAGATCAAAATTTCTTCGTACCAAATTTTCTAAGCCTTCTTCGAATTCTGTGTTAAAAACACAATTTTCTTCAAATTCTAGAAAATTTGTATCCACTAGTAGTGAGTTCAAAGGATAAGATTGTCAATCATTAATGATCATAGAATGCACTTCGGCCTTGGTGACGTCTCCCGGAAATTTGGGCTCACTAGGGCCCAAGCAAGTCCATCCCAAGGGTGTCTTGACAGCCCAAGGGTGATCTGGCTTATTTCCAGAGATTGTTTCCAAACCTCGCATAAGATCATGACAGTCAGCACCAATCAAAACGCTAATTCTGGCAGGGTTTGGTAATGGAGTAAAATTGACATCTCGAAGATGTTCAAATTTCTTTCTAGTCCTTGACCAATCCACGACATTACTCCTCTTTGCCAAGTCTTTGACAGTCCAAGCGAGAACTGTCCTTGAGTAATTTGTGTCAGGATTAATCAATTCGAAAGAGACTAAATCACTCCTTACCTCAACTTGCCTATCAACGTAATTGACTTTCCTAACAATTGGACCATCTCGTACTTCGGCTTTCAGTTTGGACGCCAAATCCTGATCAATCAGGGATGAGTTGGAACCAGAATCAAGCAGAACAACTACTTGTCTTGTTCCAGACTCAGTCTTGATGTCACAAACCAAAGTCTGGAGACTGATAGCTCCGTCTCTGGCCACGCCAAAAACATCAGCGTGGAAGGCTTCTGATTGCTCAGCACCTTCGCCAGAGTCTTCACTACCAGACTCAAGGTCATCAAAGTTAATTTGATCCAAGTCAGGCAAATCGCTGCAATCGCTATCTCTGTCTTCATAGAAAACAGTAGATTTAGTGCTTGGGTGAAGAAGTTTGTGGTGAAATCTTTTACAGCCTCTCACTCCGCAGAGTGTGTCTGGTTTAAATCTGCAAGAAGCTACTCTGTGTCCAGAGCCTAAACAGTGGTAACAAAGTCTGAATTTCGACATCACTGCTTGTTTCTCCTTTGCAGCTAATGCTATGAATTTACTGCATCTCCACAAGGGGTGTTTGGCCTTACAAAGAAGGCACACCTCTGTGTTGAAGCTCGATCTTTCAGCATAGGGCTTTCTACCTTGGTTCTTTTGAAAATTGGCTGTAAGATTTTGTTTCTGTGTAGTCTCGCGACTTCCAGAACTAAAACCTGGATTTCTACCTTTCTTCTGGGTGGGTGGGCGGGTAAATTTGCTACCTGGCTTTCCCTTTGCATTGAATTTCGCACAATCGGCTTCACTTCCTTGCTCAAAGCTTTCACTCTCACTGACCTCTGCCTGGTAGGCGTCAGTGAAAGCAATAGACCTTTTGCTCGCTTTGGCAAAGTCTATCCCCAATCTTTGAGCAATTTTGTAACGCTCCTTGACGAAACTCACAAGGTCTAGGAAAGTGTCTTCTCTACCTTGTTCAGCTAGGTACTTCAGATAGTCAACACCTGCCTTCTGTCCTAACTTTTTCCTTGCTTTCTGAGCAAGAAGCCCTCTGGGTTGTAACAATGATCCTGGATCTACCTTCCGATAGTAGTCGCGAACAGAGATCAGACAATCAGAAATGGAAGCGATTTCCTTGATGTCATAGCTCTCTAGAGCTTTGACCTTCTCAAACTCTTCCATTACTTGCTGGTCTTCCCTGATCTGACCACCATAGCGTTGGTCTAGTTGTTCCCAGAGAGTTTCGTAAGTGCTATCGTCTATGCTGTGCCTAACAAATCTAGCACAAAGGTTTGCTGGCTCGCCTTCCAATAGACTTAACAGAAAAAGTGTTTTCTCTCTAACTGGAATGGAACGAGATCCATACGAGGCCTGGAACTGGAGCTTCCAGTACTCGTATTGGGCTTCCTTCCCTCCAAACTTTACCATCTGGTATCTGTTTAGACCTTTAAGTGGATCACTGGGGTAAGGTAAAGTTACGGGATTGGACAAATCCCCATCGACAAGATCAACTGCTCCAGAGCTTGGCCTAGGGGGTCTTGAGGGGTCGCGATCATCCGGTGGTTGACCACCAGTGATTGCTCCTCCAGAAGCTCCTCTAGCTAACCCTGGATAAGCTGGACTTGATGCAACAAAATCCCCTTGACGTGATCGAAAATCATAACTCATGTCAGGCTGAAGCCTGGCTTTCCTGAGTTCTCTATCAGAGCGAGATTGTTCAATAGGATCCTTACTTCCAGTATCTCTGGCTAAGGTAGACAAAGTTGGTCTAACATTAGGGTCAGAGGTGCCTGAAGATGAAATAACAGGCCGCTTGCTTAACTCCCCAGACAATTTGAGATTTTCTCTTCTCTCCTTGTCCAGTTTGTAAGAAAGCTGTCTGTTGTGCAAATCAACTTCAGCCAGTTCTCTTTCCTTAATAGCTAATTGCTCCTTCAGAACCTTTTCTTGGTAATTCTTTTGTGCAAGCTGCTGTCTCAACTTTTCTAATTCTTCATCAACTGAAGAAGTGTCTCCAGATGAATCAGATTCAGTGTTAGTTTCTAACTGCTCTTGCCTCTCAGTGACTACTGGTGTGGTTTCCTGGCCTTGGCCTTGATCAAAATGCACTCTGGCATCTTTCTTTTGGCTAGTTTCAGGAAGCCTAACAGTAGCGTCTGGTTCATCGGCTGTGAGTTCAGTGGCTGTCTCTAATCTACGATTAAATTCGTCAGCTGTCTCAAAGCCTTTCTCTTGATCTGAGCCAGTATCAGAAAGCACCTCCTTTGCTGGCTGGCGCTCAGATCTCTTTCTCTGTTGCTGCTCTATCTGGAGGCGACTATCTCTAAACTCTCCAAATATTGCAATTGCTTCTCTAAGGTTCCTTTTGTAGCTCTTTGTCTTTTCTTTATCCTTTTTACTGGGCTTAAGGATTTCGGCAATCTCGTTCTCAATTGTAGTTAGGTCATCCAGATGTTTCATAGCTCCCTCAGCTAACTGGTTCCACCTAACTGAAGAAACATTCTCATTCGCAACTGTTTCCTTGCGAAGTCTTGTACAAACTCTGTACAAGTAAGTACGTTTCCTCTTAAGATGTACCAACAAATCTGCCTTGGCTGGGGGTAAGGCTTCTAGGCCTGCAGAGGGGGAACCTTCATCGGATGGCACATCATCGATATCTTCTTGAGTGATATCGACTGTACCCTCCAAGGCTCTCCCAAAGCTTGCCAGCCTCTCCACCTCAGGTGGAAGAGCCTCAGCCATGGCTGACTTGTTTAGCCTAAGTTTGCTCTTTCAAACTTTTCACTTGGTCTGAATCACAACTCTAGTCCCACCAGGTTAAAAATTATGATCAGAACAATTGAAAACTTTGTGACTAAGTCTAATTAGACACTTATTATAAACTTTAGTCTTTATTCAGAATTTTGATAGAGTTTTCTATGTGGAATTACTTCTATACGTGTCTCTAAGCACCAGAATATGTGAAGAATGGCAAACTGTTGTTCTGGTTAGTTTAGTTGTTTAGAAAACAGTCTAATCTGGCCTGATCAAACAAGCTGGCGGACCAGCCTGGACCGGCGCGCTAGTGGGCGCGCGCGCGTGCGCGTCCGCTAGGCTAGACGTCCGTCACTTACACTTACAAACTGGCTTACGCTACCTTTCTTTCTTGCTAGCTAGCGTTGAAATCACCGCCTTATAATACTAGCGTTGAGGTCACTTAGCCTGTGTTTGACGCGTGAGTGTCGCTGTTAGCGCACTCTTTGACTAAGCTAGGGTGTTTTTACTATAGAAAAGAATGTTTTCTAAAGCAAATGGTCTAGCTTACTCAATCTGAATATGCTTATAATACGCTCTACGTCAAACTGTGTTTGTACAATTCTAACCTTTTTATAAGAGTGAGTGCACTCTTAACTCTTTCTCCTTCTAGTGGAGAAAGGTTTGCAAGCTTATCGACTGTATAGAAATGTTTTATAGACCAATTCCACTTAGTCTGAGTAGTCAATTTAAGGATGTTTGCGCTTTATGCCAACTGTGGGCGCTACTCTAAACCTTATTTCTATAAATTGACCTTACCTTATGTCGATATATTTAAGTTTAAACCCGCTATTAAGCTTCACTACTAAGCTTAGATTGCTTGCAAGCCGTAAGAACTAACTTACAAATTTTAGCCCTGTCCTTAGGCTAATTGGCTTGTCTTTCAGACAAATGGACACTTATACGTGAAAACTTTCTAGTAAAGTTGTTTGCAATCCCAGTTTTATATGCAATGCCTTTTAATGACCCTTAGTGGGTCGTTAGACTGCTCTTAAGCCCGTCTAACTGGCCTAATCGACTTTTTATTCAGGAGAAGAGTGATCTTCCCCCCTAGACTTACTAAGTCTACTACAGACTTCTCCCATACACTAAACCAACTACTGGTGAAACAAATCTTTCTGCAGGTGCAGGTTATCTTCACAATAGCCTGGAAAAAACAGATTAGCGGGGAGCCTAACTTAACCGGGGTTACCAGCTCACCGCCTACCACAGATTTGTTCCTGACACTCCTCCAAGCCTTGTTCCAACTGCCTCCCTGATCCGGGTACGTCCTCTGGTCGCTGTTAGCCAGGGCTGACCGGTTATCGTGGGAAGCTGGAAGAGGTAGGGAAAAACAAGCATTAGACAGTGTCGTGTCTGTAGAAGTTAAGCCTGAAATCTACCTAGAAAGTCAGTACACCGCTCTAGTCGCAGTGTAAAGACTATGGATTAGACTAACTAGCTTAAACATCTTTGTGGATTGCATTTGAAAGGTTGTTTTAAATCATTTCTCTCGATTATACATATATTAAATGAAAACAACATTTATAGCATTCGAAACACTTTTTCCCTTAAAAATGATCATTCGCTATCTAAAAACTTTTTTATGTGGAACGTCTTATAAGCTAGGCCATTGAATGGGCTTAGCCTATTATTAGACTAGTTTGCTTGCTTAGTGCGCCGATTGAACAACGTCTATTACAAACAAACCCACAGTAAGCTAGGTTGTTTCATAGAATATGCATAATTTTTGTCATTATACTAAAACGTTCTAGCTTATTATAAAATTAGCTTTCGTTTAGTAGTTTAGCGAGAGAAACTAACATTTTTTACTTGCTCATAGTGGCTGTATGAGCATAATTATGACATTCACATACAAAATGTTTATAAAACATGCAAATGTTAACATTCGTTTACATTTTATACTAGCTTAGATGGAACGCTCACTTCTTACCAAAGTTTGCCTCTTTCCATCCATTCTAGCATACTTAGACTGGTTTAGTACTTATTCCACTCCCTTACTAGCGTTCTAATGTTTGTCAATGAAACACACACTAGTGTTAGAGTAGACGTAGCACTAAGCTAGCCCGTATTGAAAATGATACAAATGTTCTTCTGTTTGGGGAGGGGAGGACATAGTTAAAGCAATTATGGGGACAACTACTTCTTCTATGTAGATCCGCGTTGCTTATACTTAACATAACGGACAATTAATACAAACGCCCGCCATGTGGCAACTGTCAGCCATTTTGCCCACGCACAAGCTTCTCTTGTCGCAATGGGCCTCTTAGGCTGACTGGCCTCTCCCGTTTCTCCCTCTCAGTCCTTACTTAGGGAAGGCTTCAAAAGATGTCTCAACACCATCACTGGCTGAGACCTATTTGGCCTTCCCTCCAGGCATCTTGGCAGGGTAGTGATTGAACTGCACTGCTCTGTCAAGACGAACTGGGAAGAAGCTAGCCATGGCCTTCCATGGCTGCTTCTTCTATCGTAAGGGCTCTGAAACTCATGTTAGGCAGGCTGACTGTCCAACATGAGTAGCACAGCCCAGAAGATAAGGCTCAACATCTCTAAAGTCTAATACGGTATGAACTTTTCAAACTGCTAGACGTCTTGCCTTCCTAGGGCCGCCTCGCCTAACAGCTGAGAGTTAATACAGTACCAGGCTGAACATTTGGGGATTGAATTCCAAATGTTCCCTATACTAGCCTATTCCAGGTGCCCCACCTTACCTAGTAGAGCTCGATGACGCCACTATCAAAAGGCTAGTCTAGCTTAGAGTGTTCTACAAAATTTCTAACGTGCAACTTACTCTAGCCACTAATCTACACGGTGCCCCAAGAAAATGTTTATGTGCAAGTGCAACAAATGCTAGCTACTCTAGGCTAATTAGGCCTAGGTGCTACCACACAACCGCAACGTGTATTAATTCTCGCTATAGTAAGCAAACGCCTGTCTTTCCACCGAACAGGTCTTTTATTCTGATTCACCTAGAGGTACAAACAGCCCTGCCAGAACATCTCTAGTCTGCCCTAGCAGTGCCACCTTCCCACCTAGGCTACTCGACAGAAGTTTTCTTTCTTCAGCAATGATCTTCTACTAAAACGGGTCATTCTAATGACTAATCACTCAAAGTTAGTCTAGTTTAAGCTTCTAGTGCAAGCTTCCCCCCTCGTGGGTAGGCTCCACTGTCCACTCTCTGTAGACCAAGCTTAAGTGAACAGCTACTAAAATGACAACTTCTAGTAGAGGCAATACAAACGCAAGTATTAATGTGCTTTACAAACAAAAATGTTCCATATTTAAACTTTATATAAGACTAGAAAGGGCGAACGACCCACTCTAGCCTTAAATGGCTAGCGTCGCTCCAACTTACTAGCTTATATAAGGCTTAGTTGAAAGGTTAGGTTAGAGTTAGACCAAGGCCACTAGGCTAGCACTGTCCCTAGCACTGTCGCTGGGTCAGAGCTACCTCTAAGGCCTAGTCTAATACTAGTCTACCCTTTAAGTCTCCACGTACTTTCAACTCAAGCCAACCTAAGTCGGCCTAAGTTTTAAGTATATAAAGGCTTTTTATAATACAGAACACAGCCACTTAAATGTTTTTATATAAAAAGTTTTGCGTTTACGTACCGCTTAGCTGGTGTTTAAGCACTTTGGAACAATACCAGACAAACTTTAATGTGTTTTCTTAACTTACTAACTATAACCTCGTATTATAGTTAGTTAGTATTAGATAACTGTAAAGTTTGTATCAGATTTGATCGGAGACGAACAGAAATTTGAAACTTTTTCAAAGGCTTAATATAGTTTAAGTTTTGTTAGGTTGTTTTACTAATGAAAGTACAACAACTTAAGTCTACAAAAACTTTTCTAAGTCTTTAAAATGATCGCACTTGTGTTCGCAACAGAAGTTGAAAGAGAAAGACCGGATGTAACACTCCAATCTAACATGTAAGCTTGCCCTACAGACCAACTGACGTCACTTCCAA
>Ga0214212_1000211_pt1 | contig 15839 bp, 16 predicted proteins | sample TroBogEpilimnion_25_FD_153050 | JGI IMG/M metagenome (GOLD analysis project Ga0214212, IMG submission 153050) | Freshwater microbial communities from Trout Bog Lake, WI - 18AUG2009 epilimnion | ecosystem: Environmental > Aquatic > Freshwater > Lake > Epilimnion/Euphotic zone | place: Trout Bog...
TCACGGGACGAATTCTAATAATTTAAAAAATATTTTACAGAATGGTTTAATCAGTAATCCGCCCAGACGTACCCATCAAATACAACACAGAGGAGATGTGCGTTCAAATTGGGTTTATGTCACCCGCAACAAAACTAAGGCATTTAATGCTGCCCTTCCTTTTTTCCAAGATGCTAGACAATACGAAGCATGGGGTGATCCGGTTTTGATTGTTCTAGAAATAAATCCAGAACAATCAATCTTGGAATTAGAAAAGGAAATGGAAAACTCATCGGAAAAAGGAAGAAAATTTCTGAGCAAGTATATTCAAGGAATAAAAAACGGTAATTATGATGAATTAACATTTGATCGAATACCTTTAGATAATTTCAAAGGCATTGCTGTCTATGAAAAAAAGACTAAATCTGTTCAAGTGGTATATGGGTCTATCAATTCAAAAACCCGAAAAGATATGGCAAGATATTTCAATGAAAGACAGTATTAACTGATCCGTTTGTTTAGTATTAAACATTCTTATAAATGTTATATATGAGATTTAAAGAATTTTTCCAAGAAATGTACCCTAATTTGGGCAATTACATACTTGATGCATAATGAGAATTGTCTCAATAAAACGGCCAAGAGTTAACTCTTGGCCGTTTGTTATTTAAAAACTAATTTGATAAATAGTTACATGATGAATTGGTTAAAAGAGAAAATTCGGAAATGGCTTCAAGTGGAACGCTCACTGTCCTCGTATGATACGGTGGAAAGATATTGGAATGAACGTGAAACAGTAGGTTGGTTGACAAAGGATGGATTTATTTCGCAAAACGAATAAAAATTTCAAATTTGATTGCTATTTAATTACTCTTGATTGATTAAGAGGGAAGGGTTTTCCCGAATCATTTCTTCTGCATAATCATTCACTGCTTGTAATGCTAAACGACTGCGTTCCACGAGTTCACGTAAAGTTTCAATATTGGGTGCCATAGAAGATATTTATTGAACCGAATAAAAATTTCAAATTTGATTGCTATTGAGACAATTCTCATTATGCATCAAGTATGTAATTGCCCAAATTTGCCTTCTGTGAGCAATGTATAGAGTTCTAGGAATTTCATATTTGAATATTTAATAAAAAAGGGGGATTGACTAATGGGGAATATGTGATAGAATGAGATAATTTATATAATCAATTAGTGATGATGGTTCAATAAATCTTAGTGGTGGATATAAATGAAAAAAGAGAACTTATTAGGTTCTCTTTTTTTTAAAAAAAAAATTTATAATAGAAATTTCCTATTTTCTTATGTGTGGGTGTTTCGTTTTATTCTAATCTATTCCATAAGAGGACTTTATATAATTCGGGGTCTTTTTGTTTAATGGTATTAAGGTTTAGTAGATCGACACTGCTTCTATTTGATCCGATAAGGATTACGTATGTTTTGAGTTTGATGACTTCATCGGGGCCGAGAACAGTTTCGGCTCTTTCATAGCCGGTTTTATCATTCATTCTATATGAGGGATATTCTAATGTTCCATTATGGTTATCATAGTCTATACCTTTTCCGGTTTGTTGTCTATGTTTGATTGCATCTCGTTTTTCTCGTTCTACGCCGAAGTCATTATACCATTTAATTGCTTGGGGATATTTGGGATAGGCAATGGATAAATATCCGACAGAATAATTTCCATAAATTTGATGTAATATGGTTTGGTATGATCTGCCTTTTGTTCCGCCTGTGTTTGTTACTTCGGAAAAGGTTAGAGCATTTTTTGGTTGTTTGGCCCAATAGACGGTATTGCCTGGGGATTTTGTGTCGGTATCTTTTTGAAAAGGGTTTATTGTTTTATGACCTCTAAATAGAACAGGTGTAGAATCCGTACTTAATTTTTCGGATAATTCATTTAGATTTTTTGTGGAGAATCCGTACTTTCTAAATAAATCTGTTAAGCGATATTTGACTTGGGATAGTTCATGTAATTCGGAAGTATCTTGGGGTTGTTGAAGTTCTTTTTTTCTACCAAGATTATAAGTTTTTCCTGTATGGTCTTTTAGTTGATGTTCCCATTTAGGTTTGTTTACGAATTGGGCTTCGTGGATTAGAAGGTTATAGAGTTCTAGGAATTTCATATTTGAATATTTAACCGTAGATTAATTTATTAATTTTTTTGTATAGTTTAGGAAATGTTGTTTAAAGCTTTCTCCAGTTACTCCTGAGAGGTCTGGTGGAGGTAAGGGGTTTTTTTTAGGTAATTTCTGAGTTATATTTTCTTGTAATTCTTTAAAATTTCGGGAACCGATTAATTTAATTAGGGTGGGGCGTTCGATCCAATAGATTTTATCAGTAAACATTCCTTTATTTCCTTTAACTGGTGGTTTATTATCTTGGGGGACGAAATAAATTTTATCCGGGTTTATTTTATATATTGTAGAGAGGTTGGGAGTATTTCCGTATCCTAATGGCATTAATGCCCATTGGTGTAAAATCTCTTTACAATATTGGGGTAAGGTTAAGAAGATATATTCTATTTGTTTCATCAAGTTTTTTGATTGTCTATTGGTCAATTGAGTTGTTTGGAACGAATCATTGTTGGCTTGTTTGTCTGGAATTTTATCAGAAGAGCCGGTTTCCTTAGTTTCGTAACCTAAGTTACCTAACTCGTCTTTACCGAAGACTTTGGTAAATGTTTCCGGGGCGAGATAATAATTTTGATTGATTGCTAATCCGCTTATTCCTGTGATATACTCATTAAGGATAGGTGAATAGACGAATAGATCAGATTTATTAATTCCTAATATTTGGGCAAGGCCCGGTACGTGACCTGTTCCTGGTCCAATGGCAATTAATCTTTCATTATCATATATGTCTTTAGAAAACATTAATTTGGAAAGGTGTTTTGCTTTGGCAAGAATTTTTTCTTTTTGAGGGGAAAGATTAGAAGAAGAATCTTCATGCTCTTCGTTTGCTTCCATTTTATTATTAAGTAATTTACCGAACTCATCTTCACCGAATAATTTTTTAAAGGTATTGACCGAGATATAGTAAGTTGCTGCATCATTTGTTCCCATTGCTCCTTGAGAAAAATGATCGAATAATATTGCTTTAACTATAATATTTTCATATTTTAAATCATATTTTCCTTGAAGTCCTTCATCAGTGCCTTTACCGATTGAGATATAACCTTTACTATCAAACACTTCTTTATTATTTTCGACGTTTTGTTCTTGTTTAATTTTTCTAAGAAGGGCTTTATGTTTTTTAGAAAGTTCAGAAGTATTAGATTCTTCTTCGGTTTTACCTAAAAGGAGGTCTTTAATTTTGTGCCATGCATCATTGCCGAAGATGCTTTTCCAAATACCGGAAGAGATGAAGTACATAGAATTGTTCTTAATTCCTTTATAGTTACTATCTGGTTTATAACTTTTACCTGAATCTTTGTAGATATAATCGCTATCAATATCGAGTTGTTTATTAAGAGGACTATTGGCATCACCGAAACCGACGGGAAATAATCTATATTTTTTGCAAGTGTCTTTATATTTTTCATCTGTGATATATTTCTTGGCAATATCAATGAATTTTTGTTTATCCATATTTGCATATGCAGGCGAGTTGGGATCATTTACCGCATCCTTCTTTTCTTCCGGTTTTTTTGTTTGGAAATATTGTTCATATGTTTTATCGCCGCTTGCTTTAAGCATTTCAATATACATTCTATCAACTCCTCTTAATCCTTTGCCGGGATAATCTCGGTCTAATAATTCTTTGATTTTCTTAACACGTTCCCAATTATCTTTAACATCCGCTTTAAAATCTAATGCTTTAAGAATCCAATCGTGAGAACCGCCTTTCATATAAGATTGCAACTTGGTGAATACTGAACCGGTATTATGTTGTTGATGATACATATTATCAATAGCGAAAATCTTTTCGAATTCGTTTTTGCTATTGTTAAGAATGATGTAGGCAGAACAAATGTTTGCCCATAAAGAACCCCCGTAACTACTTATCCATCTTGCTTTTTCAAATAATTGCTTACAAATATTAACAAATTCTTCTTTATCAATATTGGTTTGATGAATAGTCTTCAGGGCAGCATTATAAGAATAAGTGTATTCCTTATTACTAACTGCAACATCTTTGATTCCGTATTTTTCCTTTTTCTTTTGTTCTCTTTTCTTTAAAATACGATTAATAACAGTGTCATAATCAAGATTATTCCTTTTGGTTTGATTTTTATAATTGATATAATAATGACCTATGATTTTACCAATTTCTTTTCCAAATTGATTTTTAATACTATCAACTTGATTATTATCAAAGACATGTCGAAGTTCGCAACAAATACTGAAGAAAGATTCTTCTAACATATTTTCTTTATTGAAATTAAGAATTTGTTCTTTGATATGGTTGAAGCTGTGAAGGGTGGAATCACGAATACCCATGGAATGAGTAGCAGTGGAAGTGGTTTGTCCATAGGCATCAATTTTTCCTCCTGGTTCAAACTTTCCTTCTTTTTCTAATGCATTTAAATATGTTACCATATAAAAATCATAAAGAAGAAGTTCTTTATCGGAAGGAATATTATAACTATAATTCTTTTCAGAAATTAGTTGAAGAAAATGATCTTTAAAACTTTCTTCCATGGCATACTTTGTTTTTATATCAATAGGAGTTTTCGGTTTTACTCCCATTCCTTTTAACACCTCTTGTTTCTTTGCCGGATCAGTCGTATGAACAATATGTTTAGTATCCACTTTCGTTTTTGGTGTTTCCTCTTTCTTAATATTAAAGAATTGATGATAAGTTAAATTAATTTCTCTACTTCCTTGTAATTCAAAATTATACATCAATGCTTCTGGGTTCATATTAACATATCCAAGAAAATCTTTGACCGTTTGTTTCGTATGTTCATTAAAATTGTTTGGCGGATTCCAAAAAGAAATGATATTACCCTTAATAGATAATCTTCCCAAGAAAGCATGAGGAACATCATTAATAAAATCATCACGGGTTGTTCCGTAAAGCATATCTGTTCCTTTGAGAAAGTTAACACAATCTAAAGGCATGTAGCCTTTTTCATGGTAAAGTTTTTTAAAGGAATTTAATTTACGGCGATATTCGGCAGATTGAACAAGGGCTTCAATAGGTTTATTGAGATGTTTTGCTTTGGCAATGAGGAGAAGTTCAACGTGAGTGGGAATGAAAGAAGAGTCAGGAGCAGGATCAAACCAGAACACGAAATTGCTACAAAAGCCAAAAGTGATAGCAGATGAATCCTGTGTATACAGGTCATCAGGATTTTCAGTTAAAAGAAAATGATCCTTGAATCGCATAATGATTAGGCGGCACTAAGAAATTCTGACCAACCACCTTCATAATGTTTATCGACACCTCTTACGATTTCTAAAGGAGTTAATTCTTTAATATCATCAGGATCAAGATTTCCCCATTCACACTCAGAAATCCATTCACGTCCTGCTTCAATTTGTTCAGGAGTTAATTGGGCTAAAAGATGTTGATATTTCTCTTGTGCTCGATTAGCAACTTCTGATAAAAGTCCTTCAATATAAGCGTCAAATGATTGAGTCATGATTCAAACTATTTATTGCTAGGGATAACAATATTAATTGCAGAGATGGATTGAGAGGAACTCTTAGTAATATTCTTTGCTATTTCTGCTGCTTTAAAAATATCAAATAATGTACTTCCTCTCATATCAACATTATTTATGTTGAATCATGAATCTATAATTATGAAACTTCTTTTCTAAGCCAAATACTCTTCGCATTTCTTGTTCATTTCTAACTCTTCGATTTATCTTAGTTGATATTTCATAAATGCTGAAAGTAAATCTTTTCTTATTTTGATTGAAGAGTTTTATCCAAAATTCCAAGCCTTCTTTCGTCATAGAAGTATCAGAGATAATATATCTAAATTCGGTTAAAAGATAATCGGTATAAATGGTTCTAATTAATCCTCGGTATTGAGGATTTTGAATAATTAGATTTTCTTCAATACCTTCTTTTCTTTTATAGAAACCAATTTCAGCAGCAACAGTATCCCCATCAATGAAATAAAGATCAATTCCGCCAACAGATATTTCCCAAACTTCAAACATAATATTATTCAATTTAACATTATCAATATGTTCGGCAACAGCACGCACTTGTTCAGCGGTTTTATCAATTTCTAATTTGACATTAGTGCGTTGGGGCATTTCCAACAAAAGTTTGGTAAATTGATCAAACTTCATAAAAATAAAATTACTTAGAGATACCTTGAGTGATGGCAGCAGATAATGCTTTTAAAATAGGAACAAGATTATCGACACTTGCAACCTTATTAGTTACAGCAGTATTATAGTATGCTTTGTATAGAGCAAGAGAAGCATTAACAATATTCAGGGCTTCAGGTGTTTCTAATTCTTTAATTTTGGCAGATTCAATTACAGTTTGTAATGCAGCCGGACTTAAATCTTGACCAAGAGCAAAAGTATCAATCGCCAGAGCAACATCAGTTAAATAAGGAACCATCTTAGGTTGTTTCTTGATTCCTACTTTAACAGCAGGAGGAACGATTGCAGTAATTAGAGTTGGTGTTTCTGATAAGAGTAATTGTTTATCGGAAGTGGAACAGCTTGTAAAGCTGGTGAATAAAACAAGAGAAAGGAAAATGGCGGTTAAGGTATTTTTCATAATGTATGTATTTATTGATCTTCTTTTTGATCTTCAATCATTGCCAGCATTTTACGATTTATATATCTTTGTAGATCATCAGTTATTAATTTATAAGTATTATTTGCTCTACGAAGAGAGTAAGTTAAGGTTAGTAGTTTATCAGGATCGTGATAATTAAAAGACATATCAATATCTAAGATTCCATTGGTCCAAGTAGTTTTTGTTATTAAGGAATATGCGCCGTCTTTAAAGTCTTTACCTAGAGCTAGATTAGCTATACCGTTATTATGATCTAAATCTTCTAATACTTTATCTAAATTTTCTGAAAACTTTCCAGTCTCATTCCATTGCTGTTGATAAGGAACCGCCAATTTAGTGACGATTCTCACATGAATATAGCTACCTGTTCGATTATTTTGTACCACTTGTGCATGTAATTCAAATTTAGGATTAGGAATATTATATTTCGTTTTAAAAATATTATCTATTTTTTCTTGCCATGAAGTAAAATGACGAGATTTATGTTTAATATTTGCATATTCTTCTTTACCAAAGAAGTTATCAAGTAGATCATTTAAGTCTTCATCGGAATATGTTCCTCCGACTAATACAATATTATTCATTGCATAAGTGTATTCAGGCGGATTTTTATAAATTGCTTGATGTTCTCTGGTATAATCTAAAATCTTTTGATAGATTTCTTGAGTAATTAGTCCATATTTCTCCTCGTCATGTAACATAGCAGGAATCGCAAAATCTTTTCCAGTAGTAAGATCAATAAATCTTCTTAATCTAATTCGTCCGATTGGTTGAATCTTTCCCGTGTCACGGTCTTTATCACGAAACACATCTTTATCATTTAAGTTCTCTTGAATTTTTCTTCCATCAGAACCTTTAATTAAGTAAACTATTCCGCCATCATTTCGAGCATCAGCAAGAGCACAATCAGAGTACAGTCCTTCCTCTTTAGAGTATGCACCTTGTAATCGGTGACAAGAACTAATTCCTTTATGATCAGACATTCTTAATACATCAATTGGATGCCGAGAAAATAATAGATAATAAAAAATATTATTTTGATCAATGGCTTGTTTAAAACTGTTAAATTTTTCTATCTTATTTTTTAAAGATTGTATAGCTTTATCGGTCCAATATCTGACATACTGTTCATATATATCTGATAGAGTAATAAAAACATTATTATTTAAATTCCTTTCTTTTCTATTTTTAGGTAAGATTAATTTCTTTTCCATTAACATTTTTAATAAATCGAAAGTTTCTGTGACGCTTAATGGCTTATTGAGTATTTTTGTTATATCTAATGGCGTATCGGTTAAATCGGTTTTATATAAAAAGCCTAATGAATTTGGGGGATTGGCGGTTTTTAACTCATAAGCAAATTTGTTATTCTTGTCTGGTATACTCGAAAGGCTTATCATTTTCTCTTTGAGAGAGGATGCCATATCATATATTTCCTCTCTAACATCATCCATCCGTTCAAACACCATCTTAAGAACTTTATCTTCTCTATGGTTTATATCAGTTTGTTCGTCTTTTAAAGATTGTTTAACCCCCTTCAAAAAGGTGTTGATATTTTTACCATCAACTGTTCTATTCTTTATATCAATTTTATTAAGAATATCGAATGACTTTGCAGCCTTTTCAAAATTAGGATTATAAACTTTAATTAGAAATCTATCCCCTTTACCTTGAAACAATTCATTAAAAGGACGATCAGATACTTTATCAACAGCATCTTGAATCTTATCAATATACTCTTGTCTTGCTTCAAAAAATAATTTAAATGCTCCCATTATTATATTCCTTTCTTTAATAGTCGAATAAATGTCGGGGGAATATCTCTCTTTGATACCACTTCAAACATTCTTGGATCATCAGTCAATGGGAAATTATTAGGTAAGTTAATCTGTAATAAATCCAAAATTTCGTCTTCTTCAAATTCATCACTCATCCAATTACTAACCGCATCTCCTGCATCATCGGCACTTCTAAATAAAAACACACTTGGTTCTTCTTCAAGCTGTTGGCTTCTTGGTCCAGATTGAACCAATAAACCCATTTTTAATATACTAGCAAGATGTTTATCGCTACAAACATGATAAAAAATATTTGGTTTATTGTGTTCTTGTAATAAGAAAAATTCTTTGAAAGACATCATCATCATATATTTAACTCAATTGAATAAAAGTAAAATCTCTTTCTATTGCCCATTCACATACTTTCTTAAGTTGATCAAGCCGCTGTTTGATTTGCTCTTTAGATAATCCAAATGAAATATTATTGCCTTGTTGTTCAGTTTTTCTAACAGATTTAGTTAACACGTAATCATTATCTTCGATTTGTTCAATTTTCATTAACAGTTCTTTAGCATTAATGCTAGGATATTCTGTCATAATATCAGAAGGATAATTTAAAATATCACAGAGAACAAGATGAGCATTGGCATTACTCATATTTAAATCGGGCGGATTTTCTTTAGCATCATTCATCTTGACTCGTATTCTCCAAACATCTCCTTTACGAGAACCAGAAGTTTCCACATAAGGTCTGCCCGTGACTTCTCCATTATGTTCACCAATATAATACTTTAACATACTAATTAGTTTATTGGTCAATTGTTCGGGAACTGCTCCCGTATAAACACTTATAATTCCTTCTTTGCCAAAGTAATCACTTTCACCATCAACAACTACTTGTTCTCCTCTCAATTCATTAGGATATTTTTCCAATGAAAAACCGTTACTTAACATGAACTTATGAAACAGATTATTTAATTCATGGGATAAATCTCCTAATGACTCAGATTCTCTGTCGGCATCCGCAACAGATAATGTAATAGATTCATAATATAATTGGTAAAATTCTTTAAATCCCATAAAATTTATTTACTTAAAAGGTTTTTCGTTAGAATATAATTCAAGGATTCCTCTATAACTCCTCCATCGCCATACCAATCTTCATAAGAAGAAAGAGCAGGATTTAAACTATTTCTTTGATCTTTATAATTGATAATACCTTCTACTGGATTATTCTGTGCAGTTTGATTCCATTCAAAGAAACAAAAATTCTCTATTCCTTTATCAATAATTGGTTGAGCCGTTAAACTTCTTAGAGGATAAACATTGCTATCTTGCACTTTAACCGGAAGAAAATTATAAACAGAAGAACCGTGTTCTCTATATAGAATAGTATCCCCTGCCGTGATATTATCATTTAAATTAATGATCTTTCCTAAGTTGCTTCTTTTATCGAAACCACATGCCCCACAAACATTAACCTTACATGAATTAGCACAATCCACAAAATTAGTATTACACTTACATCTCGTTCCAATCAACTTCGGTAAAGGAACTGAAAAGAAATTCATCACTCTTCTTAATTCTTCGGGAAATTGTAAACCGAAATTATCAATAGATACATCGAACTTTTGAGACATATCATATAAAGAATCAATTGTACAAACATCAATATCATTATGATCATTACTAAAATTTTGAATACGATCATATACCTTTCCAAGGGAATCTCCTTCTCCACCAACAGCAGAAAGATACGTTCCCAGCATAGTATAATCATCTAAATCTATTTGGGAATATTGTTTAATTAGATCATAAACATTCTTATCTTCGCCTTTACGATAGAAGGCATTAAAGTCTTCAAATTTATAAATGTTAAAAGGAGCAGAAGAACCAGAAAGAATATAATTCATTCCATTGACATTAGCAACTCCATAGGCATTAATGGTTAATTGATAAGGATATTTTCGAGATTTAACTATCTCTGTATTCAGATAGGGATTTTCTCCACATGCAACAGGATTGGCAATTATCTGATCCGCAGGAAATGCAGAAGAAGGAAGAAGAAAGGTATTAATTGCATAAGGGTTAATCGGAACACTACTTGTCTGATATTGACTAGAAGTAACTCCTCCACAATTCGTATAATAATTAATATTAGTTAAATATCCTTTAGCATAATGTAACATTGGGCTACAAGGAATATTAGTATTATTGAAAGTTAAAGTATAAGGAATGGTATGATCTGCCCATTGAAGAGAATTTAGATCATTGATTCCATCAGTAGTTATATTAATATTATTGGGAATAATAGCAGAGACAGTATGAGTTAGGGCAGCATATGCTCTAGAATTAAGTAATATGTTTTCTTGATTCTGTTTAAGAGTGAAAAATAAAACAGGTTTTCCTGGCATATCATCGGTATAAGTGATAGCAGAACATGCTGTATATCCCAATACAACATTGCTACTAATAATAGGAGAACAAGTTAAATCTATTTCAGAAATTTTATTATTTAAAGAATCATAAAAACCCCATTCAGGAGTCATTTGGTTCCAGAAAGAATTATCAACGGTTGGTTGGGAAAGACTTCCACTAGAATAAAGGAAAACGGTTGCAAGGGGGGAAGTAGAAGTAACATTAAGGGTTAGTGTTTGTGGGCAACTGGTATATGCTGATAAAACATCATAAGAAACGTTGATAGAGTTTAGAAGAAAGTTGCTGGGATAAGCAGTAAGACAGAATGATGAGACGGAAGTGCAATCAGAAACAAATACTTTATAAATATTTGCAGCAGTATAATAATGAGAAAGAGTGGTGGAAGAATCGGAAACAATACCGTCTCCCCAATTAATAGTATAATTGATGGAAAGATCAGATGCAGATAAACTGAATGGTTGGGTTATCGTGTAACCTGATAAAGGAGAAATATTAATCACCTAAATATTTACTTTACATGAAGAACCCTTGGTGATGTTTCTCAAAAGCAGTAAGCATATTTTGTAATTCTAAACTTTGTTTAATAGTTAAAATATATTGTTCTTTAAATTGATTGTACTGTTGTAGCCAATGATTTACGTTTTTATGTGCTCCAGCATATACACCGGGATCATCATTATATGATCTTTTTCCTGATAAAAACTTATTACATATTTTGGAATTGAACTCGATACGATTAATAATATGTTTCAATGTTTTAACTAATGATCCCGTTTCAGTACTTTCGGTAGTAAGCACTCGGATGGTTTTCAATACTTCATTGAATGCCTTATACATAGTTTCTATGTTAGGATAAAGTAAGATTGTATCCATATGACTATTAACAAAATCTTTATATTCTCTAATCGCTCCTATTAATAAATTATCTAATCCATCTACTTCTTCTGGAGCAGCATCATTATATCCTGCCTTCTTCATCTTCTTATAAAGATTTAAAATCTTTTTATGATAATCTTTAAGAGTATTACTTAATTCCATTTCTGAGGCAACAAAAGATTCATGTAGCATATTGACGTATTGATCGAAATTCATATCATCTATTTATTAAAAAGTAAAATCCCCGGTATTATTGAAACTAGTGTTAATGACTACTTGTTTATTATTTAAGTTAGGCATGAGGATGATGATGGCTATTTGGTAAAGGAAATTATCATAATCAGGGGCGATTAGAATCTTTTGAACAGTGATACGAGGTTCATAGAGTTTGATACATTTATCGATGGCATCACCTATAGCAGTTGCTCCCATATCAGATAAGGGTTGACCAATGAAATTCTTTAAATTTACACCAAAAGAAGGCGTTAAGTATCTTTTTTGTGTTAAAAGATTTTCCAGAGAATTTAATATTGCTCGTTCGTCTACATCTGCAATAAGATCATTACCAACAACAACATCATTATTTCTACGATTATTAGAAACTTGTTTCAGGGCAAAATCCAGATTAATATCAGAAAACGTGTAAGTGTTCTGATTTACTTTATTTGTCAAGTTGTTAATAACAATCATACAATTATTTATGAACACTGGTAAATAATGAATATGTCAAAATTTTTAGAACTGTATGAAAGTGTAATGGATGAAGTTAATCTTGCACGTATTCGTCCCCAAACCATTGTAGTTATTGATCCTGAAGCACTTGAACAAGAAGTTATTGCTAATGATATTATCAAGCGTAAAGGTTTAACTTATTTGTCACAATTAAAGAAAATGGCAACAGAGAAGTATCCTTTGTATGTTTCTGCATTAAAGGCGGTTAGACCTGCTAGTAATGTTTATGCTGCTCTTCCTACTAGTAATGATTTTCAAGAAGCAGATGTAGTTGATTGGTCGCCCGGTTTACAGAAAAGTTGGAATGCTCCTATGACTCTTCCTCTTTCCATTCTTAAACCCATCGTTTCTCCTGAAAACATTATGCAAATTCCTGTTCCTGGTAGAGAAGCAAGTTATGAACGTTCCGAAGGTGATAACTCTCTAAACAATGGCGGACAACATCCTAATACCGTTGGTCAAAAAGAACTAAGAGCATCAAAGGGAAAGAAATAATCCCCATTCATTCATTGAATAAATAATTAAATGAATGACACCTTTCCAGTTCCTTCTGATGCATACTTAGCATTTGATGGTCTTACTATTAGAGATAAAATCCGCCAACGTTTAACTCAAACAGGCGTATTCACTGATCAAAACTTTGAGGGAAGCAATCTCTCTGCCATCAATGATGTCATTGCAATGGTCTTTTCCCTCTTGATCTATAATCTTAATAAAACTAGCTCAAACGGAAATTTCTCAGAAACGACCCTCTATAAATCAATGAATGGGATAGTCAAATCCCTTAGTTATAATCCCATTGGTAGTCAAACTGCATCGGTTAATTTTACATTATCTGCACAAGGACTTCCTGCTGGATTTTATACTATTCCTCGTTATTCTTCTATTGCTGTTGCAGGAATCAATTATTCCCTAAATGATGATTTAACCTTTAGTAAATTAATTGATACTACCTTAGAACAAATTATAGATTTGGCTAATTCTAAGATAATGTATCAAGGAACCTTTATGGAATATCCAACGGTTCTTTCTGCTGGTATTCCTAATGAAACAATTTTCCTTGTAACTGATACTTCTATTCTAGTTGATCATTTTAATCTGTTTGTATATGTTAAAGAACCTAATGGTATCTGGACTAAATGGAATAGAACCGCTTCCTTATATCTTAATAGTGCAACTGATAAAGTCTTTGAAGTTAGATATAATGAAAATAAAAGATACGAAATAAAATTTGGTAATAATATTAACGGTTATCAACCTTCTACTAATAGTCAGATTGCTATCTATTATTTGGCATCAGATGGTCCTAATGGTGAAATAGGAAGTAATACTATTACTAATAAGAAGATGATTATTTTAGATACTACTAGATTGGCAGAGATATTAGCAGATGAACAAGTGGGGAATATCTTGGATAATTCTGATGTGTCTACTAGTTTATTATTCGATAATGCTTCTCCCAGTACATATTATAGTGAACCGGAGACAGTTGCACAGATTAGAGCGAATGCGCCTGCTAATTATAAATCCCAATTTAGTTTAACTACTGAAAATTCTTATCAAACTTTTCTTAAAACTAATTTCGCTAACATTCTTCATGATGTGCAAGTGATGAATAATGTGGATTATCTTAATAGTTATATTCAGTATTTTTATAATTTAGGTTTACCCAATCCTCAATTGGAATATAGAGCATTGTATAACCAAATCAACTATTCTGACTCATGTAATTTTAATAATATCTATTGTTTCTGTGTTCCTAAGACAAGAAGTAATACGCAGTCGTATGTTTTTCCTTCTCAAAAATCATTGATTCTTAATACAATTCAACAAGAGAAAGTATTAACTTCAGAAGTAATTATTGCTGATCCGGTTTATATGGCAATTGATTTTGCTGCATCTGCTACAGGCGAACCAACAGTTAAAGATATTTCTAATACTAATATTATTATTTATAAAGACCCGATTACTAGAAAAAGTGATGCAACCATTGCAAGTAATGTAAATGATTTGATTGTTTCTTTCTTTGATAGGGTTAATAATACTTTAGGACAGAAGATTAACATTAATCAATTGGTTACTGATATATTGGCATTGGATGGTGTTCAAAAAATTGCAACACAAATCAATGACTTAGGAACAACTATTGAAGGTTTACAATTAATGATATGGAATCCGTTGTATCCGACATTTGTGACTAAGTTTGGAGCAAATATTGCATTAGAGAATTTCCAATTCCCGTTTCTATATAGTTCTTCCTTGCTTTCTAGAATAACAGTTGTGTAACTTTTAAGATTGTAAATAATCTCAATGGCTTCTATTGTTCTTAGAAAGATTGCACAACCGCAACAAATATCAAATGGAGATATTCTTAATCTTCCAACTCCTCTTAATTATAAAGAGTGGTTGGCTCAACATGTTGCAATCATTCCTAATGATGCTCAAAAACAATACGAACAATATCTACTAACTTATTACAATAATAAGAACACAGTCAACACTACTCAAGTTGACAATCTCAAAAATGATTATATTACCTTAATACAAAAGCTTTCTAATATTTTCAAATATGATGAGACTTTTCAAAGATATGCAAATATTGATTTATCTTCTGATATTGAATTAAAGATTGCTATTCCTTATTATGCAAAGAAACTAAAGGAACTTGCAGTTTATTATATCAATCATAGAGAAGCAATCAAACAAAATAAAATTGAATATGCTTCTATTGGTTCTGAATTTGGTTTAGAGAGATTTCTTTATCGAAATCTTTTACAATTATTCACAAAGAAACCTTTCTCAGAAGATGGATTATATGCAACTAATAGTCCCGATTTGTCTGCAATAAATGATAATTTTAAAATTACTATTGAGGAATTATATGACACAACTAATTATTCAGAAACCCAACCATTAGATATTAATCCGTTGCTTTGTGTGTTAGATGGATATGTATCTAATATTTGTATTCAATTGAGCGAAATCACTAATGATAATTCAGGACCACTTGAATCTATTTTTCTATGTGAATCGGAGAATTTAAGTTACAGTGACTTGGTTAAGGCTGGGTGGGAAAAATATCTTGGAACAGATTTATATTATATTTCTGGAGGTGGGTATTATTACAACGATTTAAATGTAACTCTTGCCTTGGAAAACGGCAATAATTTCTTTTATTGGTTTAGTGGAGAAAGCGCTAATGAGATTCCCGATGGAAGATATAATGATATATCTTTATCAGCATTAGATTGGTCTAATGCAACTGCATCAACTAGTTTTTCATCTTCCGATTTAATTTTTGTTAATTA
>Ga0214212_1000213_pt1 | contig 15554 bp, 18 predicted proteins | sample TroBogEpilimnion_25_FD_153050 | JGI IMG/M metagenome (GOLD analysis project Ga0214212, IMG submission 153050) | Freshwater microbial communities from Trout Bog Lake, WI - 18AUG2009 epilimnion | ecosystem: Environmental > Aquatic > Freshwater > Lake > Epilimnion/Euphotic zone | place: Trout Bog...
GAAATTTGGGGAGAAAATCAGATGCCAATAGCAACTCCGGAAATTTATGCACAGATGCTCGATCGCGCTAAAGCGGGAGCATTTGCTTATCCAGCAATCAACGTTTCATCATCACAGACACTTATTGGTGCGATTCGTGGTTTTGCTGAAGCTGAGTCTGATGGAATCGTTCAGATCTCATGGGGCGGCGCGGAGTACATGTCTGGTTCAACCGTAAAGAACATGGTTGATGGATCCCTAGCTCTTGCTGAATATGCACATATCGTTGCTAAGAATTACAAGGTAAATATTGGTATTCACACCGATCACTGCCCAGCAGAAAAGCTAGACGGCTTCATGCGTCCGCTACTTAAGATTGGCGCAGATCGCGTGAAGGCAGGACAGAAGCCTTTGTTTAACTCTCACATGTGGGACGGCTCAGCAGTCTCTATGGATGAGAACATGAGTATTGCAAATGAATTAATTGATGCAGCAGTTGCTGCAAAGACGATCCTTGAAATTGAAATCGGTGTTGTTGGCGGAGAAGAAGACGGAATTGAAGCCAAGCACGATGCAAAGCTTTACTCAACACCTGAAGATGCACTCCTCACAATCAAGACACTTGGTTCTGGTGAGCGTGGTCGTTATATGGTTGCTGCAACATTTGGAAACGTTCATGGTGTTTATAAGCCAGGAAACGTTGTCTTGCAGCCAAAGATCCTTCGCACACTTCAAGATGCTGTCTCAGAAAAGCTTGGATTGGCAGCGGGAGCCAAGCCTATGGATCTTGTTTTCCATGGCGGTTCAGGCTCATTGCTCACAGAGATCCGCGAAGCACTTGATTACGGTGTTGTGAAGATGAATATCGATACCGACACGCAATACGCATTTACTCGTCCGCTCGTTGATCACGTTATGAAGAATTACGATGGCGTACTCAAGGTTGATGGAGAAGTTGGTAGCAAGAAGGCTTATGACCCACGTGCGTGGGGCAAGTTGGCTGAAGCTGGCTTAGCTAAGCGTGTTGTTGAAGCGTGTGAAGATCTTCGCTCAACAGGCACTTCCCTCAATAAGTAACTAGTAATTAACTCGTCAGTGAGTAACTACGTAAGGTAAGGATGAAATGCCTGCTTTAGTGTTGTTGGGTGCCCAATGGGGCGATGAGGGCAAGGGTAAAGCGACAGACATCCTTGGTGACCGTGTTGATTATGTTGTTCGCTATCAAGGCGGAAACAATGCTGGTCATACAGTTGTTATCGGCGATCAAAAATATGCCCTTCACCTTCTCCCTTCTGGAATCTTGAGTCCAAACGTTGTTCCTGTTATCGGTAACGGTGTTGTGATTGATCCTTCCGTACTGTTGGAAGAAATTCGCGGACTCAATGAGCGCGGTATTGATACATCAAAACTCAAGATCAGCACCAATGCACACCTGATTACTCCTTATCACCGCACGATCGATAAAGTTTCTGAAAGATTCCTTGGTAACTCAAAGATCGGCACAACAGGACGTGGAATTGGCCCTGCATATGCTGACAAGATCAATCGCATCGGTATTCGCGTTCAAGACCTCTTTGATCCGTCGATCCTTCGCCAAAAGATCGAAGCAGCCCTTCGCGATAAGAACCAAGTACTTATTAAAGTGTTTAACCGTAAAGGTATTGAAGTTGATGATGTACTGAGCGAGTACCTCGGCTACGCGGAAGTTCTCAAGCCTTATGTCACCGACACAGTTCTGCTTCTTGATCAAGCTCTCAAAGCTGGCAAGACAGTTCTTTTAGAAGGCTCTCAAGGAACTCTGCTCGATGTTGATCACGGTACTTATCCCTTTGTTACTTCTTCTAATCCAACAGCAGGCGGAGCATCGACAGGTTCAGGAATTGGGCCAACAAAGATCACTCGCGTTATTGGAATTGTGAAGGCTTACACAACTCGCGTTGGTAGCGGACCATTCCCAACAGAACTCTTCGATGAAGATGGAGAGAAGCTGCGCACGATTGGCGGAGAAGTTGGCGTAACAACTGGGCGAGCACGCCGGTGTGGTTGGTATGACGCACCTATTGCTCGTTATGCCGTGCGCGTAAATGGTTTAACTGATTTCTTCCTCACAAAACTCGATGTGTTAACCGGCTGGGAGAAGATTCCTGTCTGTGTTGCCTATGAAATTGATGGCAAGCGCGTTGAAGAACTCCCTGCATCACAATCTGATTTCCACCATGCAAAACCAATCTATGAATACCTTCCTGGTTGGTCTGAAGACATCAGCAAAGCTCGCAAGGTCTCTGATCTACCTAAAAATGCGCAGGATTATGTGAAGTTCTTAGAAGAAATCTCAGGAGCACCGATGAGTGCGATCGGAGTAGGCCCAGGACGCGATGAAACAATCGTTGTAAAGGATTTGATTTGAGAGTTCTTCTAATTGGCTCTGGAGGGCGTGAACACGCACTTGCCGCAGCAATGATCGAAGATCCACAACTTGAATCACTTCACGTAGCACCTGGTAATCCTGGAATCGCGCAGATAGCAATCTGTCATGCGATTGATACAGATAATAATCAAGCAGTAATCGAACTTGCCCAGCAATTAGATATTGATCTTGTCGTTGTTGGCCCAGAAAAGCCTTTAGTCAATGGTTTGGCTGATGCGCTCGGTAAAGCAAAGATTGCATGCTTTGGTCCATCTGCGGCGGCAGCGCAAATAGAGGGAAGTAAAGATTTTGCTAAGCAGGTAATGGCCGATGCTGGCGTTCCAACAGCTAAGAGCCACACCTGCACAAACCAAGATGAAATTGAAAGGGCGCTCGATGCATTTGGCGCTCCATATGTGGTTAAGCACGACGGGTTAGCAGCAGGCAAAGGTGTTGTTGTAACAAATGATCGCGCCGAAGCACTTGCTCATGCACTTTTATCTCCCCGCGTTGTCATTGAAGAGTTCTTAGATGGCCCAGAGGTATCACTCTTTGGTATTTCAGATGGCGCTCACATTGTTGCAATGCAGCCAGCACAAGATTTCAAACGCGCTTATGACGGTGATGCTGGCCCTAATACAGGCGGAATGGGTGCTTACTCTCCACTGCCATGGGCTCCCAAAGACATCATGGAGCAAACTCTTGAAAAAGTTTTGCATCCAACCATTGCCGAGATGGCGGCAAGAGGAACTCCCTTCGTTGGTCTTCTCTATGCTGGACTTGCGTTAACTAAAAAAGGAATTCGCGTTATTGAATTTAACGCTCGCTTTGGAGATCCAGAGACACAAGTACTTCTTCCTAGACTTAAAACTCCTCTTGCAACACTTCTCTATAAAGCTGCAACGGGCGGACTTACAGATGAGATGAAGCTTGAATTCACCGATGACTTTGCAGTCACCGTTGTTCTTGCTGCTCCTGGCTACCCGGCAGATCCCAAGGTGGGCGAGCCAATTACTGGTCTAGATGATTCACCCGAAACACGAATTTTTCAGGCAGGAACAAAGCTCAAAGACGGAATCTTGCATTCATCCGGGGGAAGAGTCCTTGCGGTCACAGGAAAAGGGGCAGATCTCACCCAAGCACGCCTAGCGGCCTATGAAGTGATCTCACAGATCACGCTGGAGGGCAGCCATTACCGCAGAGATATTGCGCTTAGCGCCAGTGAAATAGGGGAGAATTAAGCCATGAGCATTCTTGCTGATCGTTATGCATCGAATGCGATGAAGAGTATCTGGGCGCCTGACGCCAAAATTATTGCAGAACGAAAATTATGGATCGCTGTTATGCGCGCGCAATCCTCCCTTGGTCACGCGATCGCTGAAGATGTCATTCGCGATTACGAGAAGGTTATCGAGAAAGTTGACCTTGCATCCATTGATGCGCGCGAACAAAAAACTCGCCATGATGTGAAGGCGCGGATCGAAGAATTTAATGCTTTGGCTGGACACGAAGCGATTCACGCAGGAATGACATCACGAGACTTAACTGAGAACGTTGAAGCAATGCAGGTAAGAGAGGGCATGCTTCTTATTCAAGATCGCGTAGTTGCAACTCTTGCGATGCTTGCCGAGCGCGCGGCGCAATATATTGACCAACCAATTGCCGGTCGTTCACATAACGTTGCGGCTCAAGTCACCACACTTGGTAAGCGCTTTGCATCTGCTGCTGAAGAGTTGCTCTTTGCTTATGAGCGTTTAGAGAATTTGATTGCCAGATACCCCATGCGAGGCATTAAAGGCCCTGTGGGAAGCGCGCAGGACTCAGTTGATCTCCTTGGATCAGAGAAGAACCATCAGAAGTTAGAGGAGCAGATTGCAAAGCACCTTGGTTTCTCCAGAGTTCTAGATAGCACCGGGCAGATTTATCCACGCTCATTTGATTTTGATGTAGTCACAAGCCTTGTGCAACTTGCTGCTGGTCCTTCTTCGTTTGCAACAAGCATTCGTTTGATGGCAGGAGCAGAACTAGTCACAGAAGGATTTAAAGCCGGACAAGTGGGCTCAAGTGCCATGCCACACAAGATGAATACACGCTCATGTGAGCGCGTCAATGGTTTAGCAGTAGTTCTGCGCGGGTACGCCTCTATGGTCGGAGAACTCAGCGGAGATCAATGGAATGAAGGCGATGTTTCATGCAGCGTAGTTCGCAGAATCGCACTTCCTGATGCTTTCTATGCTCTCGATGGTCTTCTTGAAACATTCATGACTGTGCTCTTTGAATTTGGCGCATTCCCGCAAGTTATTGCAGCTGAACTTGAACGTTTCTTGCCATTCCTTGCATCAACAAAGATTTTAGTTGCATCAGTGAAAGCAGGCGTTGGACGAGAGATTGCTCATGAAGTGATCAAGGAACATGCAGTTGCAGCGGCGCTGGCAATCCGCGAAGGAAAGCCAAACACGATGATTCAAGCGCTCGCAGATGACGCACGTCTTCCACTTGATCGCAAAGCGCTAGATGCCCTCCTTGCCTCTCCTCTTGAATTCACAGGAGATGCACGCGCACAAACAACCAGAGTTATCCATCGCATCGAAGCGATTACCAAAGCACACCCCACTGCGGCGAAGTATCGCCCAGGGGCAATTCGTTAACCCCGCGCAGCGCCATGTGGACGCACCTTCGCAGCGGAAAAGTTCGCGAACTTTATACAAATGAAAAAGGCGAACTACTTCTAGTTGCCTCTGATCGCATCTCGGCTTTTGATTACATCTTGCCCACAGAGATTCCTGGAAAAGGAAAACTTCTCACACAGTTAAGCCTTTTCTGGTTTGAGATGATGAGTGATCTCATTCCCAATCACTTGATTAGCACCGATGTTCCAGAGGAGTTTGCTGGGCGTGGTGTGATTGTGAAGCCGCTGGAGATGTTTCCGATCGAATGTGTTGCGCGCGGATATCTCACAGGTTCTGGTTGGAGTGAATACAAGCAATCACAATCTGTTACAGGAATTTCTTTAAGTGCAGGCCTTCTTGATGGTTCAAAGTTAGAAGAAGCAATCTTTACCCCTGCAACTAAAGCTGATGTAGGCGATCACGATATAAATATTTCTTTTGAGAAAGCGGCAGAAGTGATTGGCCTGGCTGATGCGAAGGTACTCAGAGATCTCACATTGGCTCTCTATACAAAAGCTCACGACTACGCAGCCACGCGCGGGATTATTCTGGCTGATACCAAATTCGAGTTTGGGCGTGACGCTCAAGGTAAGATCACGTTAGGCGATGAGGCCTTGACCCCAGACTCTTCACGTTTTTGGTCTGCAGATACTTGGAAACCCGGTGGCGCTCAACCCTCCTTTGATAAACAATACGTTCGTGATTGGTTGTTGCAATCAGGATGGGATAAAAAGAGCACTCCACCAGAACTTCCTGGTGAAGTAGTAGAGAAGACGTACGAACGTTATAGCGCGGCATACACGCTGCTCACTGGAAGGAAGATTTAATGGCAATCATCGTTGTTGAGGTAATGCTCAAGCCTGAGATCCTAGATCCGCAAGGTCAAGCAATTGCATCTGCTCTTCCTCGTCTTGGTTTCACCTTTGCACAGTCAGTTCGTCAAGGAAAGCGCTTTGAAATTGAAGTAGAAGGAACTCCTACCCCCGCTCAGCTTGCTGAAGTTGAAAAAGCCGCTGAAACGCTTTTATCCAACCCTGTTATTGAAACTTATGCCGTGAAAGTAATTAATTAATGCGCATAGGAGTCGTTACTTTTCCTGGTTCATTAGATGATTCATCCGCCTTGCGCGCTGTGCGCCTTGCAGGCGGAACGCCAGTTCCTTTATTTCACGCCTCAGATGACTTAAAAGAAGTTCAAGCAGTAGTTCTCCCTGGCGGCTTTTCTTATGGTGACTATCTGCGCTGCGGAGCAATTTCCCGCTTTGCCCCCATCATGTCTTCAATCATTACAGCCGCAGAACATGGTTTTCCAGTCCTTGGAATCTGTAATGGCTTTCAAATCTTGTGTGAATCGCATTTACTGCCAGGCGCGCTCACCCGCAACCAGAATCTTCACTTTGTCTGCACAGATCAAGCTCTGACAGTTGAGAACACAAATACGCCATGGACTTCTGAATACAGCAAAGGCGATCGGATTGTTATTCCTATCAAAAATGGCGAGGGATCATTCCAAGCGTCAAATGAAACTCTCGCTGAGTTAGAAGCAGAAGGGCGAATTGTTCTTCGCTATGCGGGCAAAAACCCCAACGGATCAAAGAACGATATTGCAGGCATTAGTAATGCCAAAGGAAACGTTGTGGGTGTCATGCCTCACCCAGAGCAAGCAATTGAATCTTTAACCGGACCAAGTACAGATGGACTTAAATTCTTTACATCTGCGCTTCATTCTTTGGTTGGTCGCTAATGGCGCTAGATACGGTTTCACACGCAGCATCAACTCCAGATCAGAAGATGCCATGGAAAGAACTTGGGCTGAAAGTTGATGAATACCAACGTATTCAAGAAATATTAAAGCGCCGCCCAACAGGGGCTGAGCTTGCGATGTATTCAGTGATGTGGTCTGAGCACTGTTCCTATAAGTCATCAAAGATTCACTTAAAGCAATTTGGCGAAAAAGCAGTGAAGTCTGATGCGCTCCTTGTTGGTATTGGTGAGAACGCAGGTGTTGTTGATATCGGACAGAACTACGCAGTTACTTTTAAAATTGAATCACATAACCACCCTTCTTTTGTTGAGCCCTATCAAGGCGCAGCAACAGGAGTAGGCGGCATTGTTCGCGACATCTTGACTATGGGCGCGCGTCCTATTGCAGTGATGGACCCACTTCGTTTTGGCCCTGCAGATGCCCCAGATACACGCCGCGTTCTTCCAGGAATCGTTGCTGGCGTGGGTGGATATGGAAATTGTTTGGGCCTGCCAAATATTGGCGGAGAAGTTGTCTTTGATGAAACTTATGCTGGCAATCCATTGGTTAATGCTCTTTGTGTAGGTGTGATGAAACATGAAGATATCAAGCTTGCAACAGCGCACGGTGTTGGCAACCTTGTAGTGCTCTTTGGCGCAAAGACAGGCGGCGATGGAATCGGCGGTGTTTCAGTACTCGCATCTGAAACTTTTGCCACAGGTAAGGCAGCGAAAAGGCCTTCTGTTCAAGTGGGAGATCCATTTGCTGAAAAAGTATTGATTGAATGCTCACTAGAAATCTTTGCTGCAGATTTAGTTGTAGGTATTCAAGATCTTGGTGGCGCGGGGCTATCTTGCGCAACAAGTGAGCTTGCATCTGCTGGTTCTGGCGGAATGGCAATTCAATTAGAGAAAGTCCCTCTGCGCGATCCTTCACTTTCTCCTGAAGAGATCTTGATGTCTGAGTCTCAAGAGCGTATGTGCGCAATCATTGAACCTTCAAAGCTTGATCACTTCATGAGAATCTGTCGTAAGTGGGATGTCACAGCCACAGTTATAGGACAAGTAACAGATGGTGATCATCTCCATATTACTTTTAATGGAGAGTTAATCGTTGATGTTCCTCCTCGCACCGTTGCCCATGATGGCCCTGTTTATGAGCGCCCCATGGCAAAACCTGCTTACTTTCAGAATCTCAAGCCCGCTGAAGTTCCTCTACCAACTGATCCACAAGAAATTAAGGCAGCCTTCCTCAAACTTATAAGTTCTCCCAATATTGCAGATAAGTCATGGGTAACAGATCAATATGATCGTTATGTTCAAGGTAACTCTGTACTTACACAACCTGAAGATTCAGGAATGATCCGCATTGATGAGAAGACAAACCTTGGCGTTGCAGTCTCCACCGACGCTAATGCCCGCTGGTCATATCTCAATCCTTATGACGGTGTAAAGCTTGCGCTTCTTGAATCATGTAGAAACATTGCAACAACAGGGGCAAAGCCTCTTGCTGTGACAAATTGCTTAAACTTTGGCTCTCCTGAAGATCCAGGGGTTATGTGGCAATTTGCTGAGACAGTTCGCGGTCTTGCCGATATTTGTTTGGAGATGGGGCTTCCTGTTACAGGAGGAAACGTTTCTTTCTATAACCAGACAGGTTCAGTTGCAATCTTGCCAACACCGGTTATCGGAGTTCTTGGTGTTATCCAAGATGTCACAAAGCGAACCAAATCAGCATTTAATGCATACGGACTCGAGATCTATCAACTTGGAGCAACAGATTTCAATTGGAGTGGTTCTGAGTGGGCATACTTGCATGGCCAAATGGGCGATAGCGCGCCAACTCCTGATGTTGCTGGGCAAGTGCGCTTAATTAATCTGCTTCTCGAGGGACAGAGCATCTTTGAAAGCGCTCATGATCTCTCTGATGGCGGCTTTGCAGCAGCAATTACTGAAGCGATGTTGCCGCGCAGCATCGGCGCCACAATCTCATCGCCTCCAGGATATGAATCACTTCTTCTCTTTGTTGAAACACCAGGACGGGTTCTCATCACGATTGATCCTAAGAACGCTGATGTGCTCAACGCGCTTGTTACAAAGTTTGATATTCCTATCTTTAAGCTTGGAACAACAGGTGGAGACTCACTTAAAGTAAATGAGATGACAATTTCTCTTGCTGAGCTTCGCACAGCACACACCGAGACTCTTCCGAAGCTCTTTGGATAAATGATGGCTCGTGATCCGCTCGTTCTCGCTCAAGTAAAAGCGATACTGGAGCAGATCAGCATGATCGCTCCAGGAAAATCAGTAGAACTTCGTGTTCCACCCTTTGCTGCAATCCAATGTGTGAATGGTCCAAAGCACACCCGGGGAACACCACCCAATGTTGTGGAGATGAACGCCGATACGCTCTTTGATCTGATCGACGGATCACTCACATGGGAGCAAGGCGTGCACGATGGCGCCATACAAGCCAGCGGTGAGCGCGCCGATTTATCCTCGGTGTTTCAAGCGGCGGCCGGGACAATTAGGATGACAGAGTGACGCGCAGACCTGACGGAAAACTCACACACGAGTTATTTAGCGAAGAGGCGCATGCGCAAGATGAATGTGGCGTCTTTGGTGTCTGGGCGCCAGGAGAAGAAGTAGCGAAGCTAACTTTTTATGGTCTTTATGCCCTTCAACACCGCGGACAAGAATCTGCAGGAATTGCCACAAGTGATGGAAAGCGCATCGTTGTCTTTAAAGATATGGGTCTTGTCTCTCAGATCTTCACAGAAAATGATTTAGCAACTCTAAAAGGCGATATCGCTATCGGTCATTGTCGTTACAGCACAACAGGATCATCTGTCTGGGCAAATGCCCAGCCAACGCTGCGCTCAACAGATCATGGCTCTATTGCTCTTGCTCACAATGGAAATCTGACAAACACAGGTGATCTTGCTGAATCTCTCTCCAAACTTGCTCCATCGACTGACTCTCATGAGATGGGAGCAACAACTGACACAGAGATCATGACTGCGCTTATTGCTGCTCAAGAGGGAAAGAACTTTGAATCAAGCGCGCTTGCTGTCCTTCCAATGCTTAAAGGCGCATTCTCACTTGTCTTTATGGATGAGGGAACGCTTTATGCCGCGCGGGATAGAAATGGTGTTCGCCCTCTAGTTATTGGAAAGTTAGAGAACGGCTGGGTTGTTGCCTCTGAATCAGCTGCTCTTGATATCGTTGGTGCTTCTTTTGTGCGCGAAGTTGAGTGCGGAGAATTTATTGCTATTGATGCGAACGGTCTTCGCTCAACAATGTGGGCAACTCCTGAACCTAAAGGCTGCATCTTTGAATATGTTTACCTTGCTCGCCCAGATACATCCATTGCTGGCCGCAATGTGCACGCAACTCGTGTGGCACTTGGAGAGCAGCTAGCTAAAGAAAGCCCAGCAATTGCTGATCTTGTTATCCCTGTTCCAGAATCTGGCACACCAGCAGCAGTTGGATATGCCCGTGCATCTGGAATCCCTTATGGCGCAGGACTAGTAAAGAACTCATACGTTGGTCGTACTTTTATTCAACCTTCACAAACCATCAGACAACTGGGTATTCGCCTCAAGCTCAATCCCCTCAAAGAGATCATCGAAGGAAAGCGCATCGTTGTTGTTGATGATTCGATTGTGCGCGGAAATACACAAAGAGCGCTCATTCGTATGCTTCGGGAAGCTGGCGCGCTTGAAATTCACGTGCGCATCTCTTCCCCCCCTGTGAAGTGGCCGTGTTACTACGGTATTGATTTTGCATCTCGCGCTGAACTCATCGCTGCAGGCTTAGAGGTAGAAGAGATTCGCCGTTCTATTGGCGCTGACTCTCTTGGTTATGTGTCATTGGAAGGACTCATCGAAGCAACAACAATCACTTCAGACAAGCTCTGCACAGCATGCTTCACCGGGCAATATCCCATTGATATTCCTGCAGATATATCTGCTGGCAAGAATCTTCTTGAAGTTGTGAATAGAAGCGAATAATGAGTACATATGAGGCTGCTGGAGTAGATATAGAAGCTGGTGAGCGCGCAGTGACGCTCATGAAAGAACATCTTGCTAAATCTCGCAGAGCTGAAGTTGTTGGAGATATCGGCGGCTTTGCAGGGCTCTTTGATGTCAGCGCGCTCAAAAAGTTTGATAAGCCCCTTCTTGCCACATCCACCGATGGCGTGGGAACAAAAACTGAGATTGCAAGAATTCTCGGCAAATACGACACGATCGGAGAAGACCTCGTTGCGATGGTTGTTGATGATCTCGTTGTCTGCGGGGCAGAACCGCTCTTTATGACCGACTACATCGCGGTTGGCAAAGTGTTTCCAGATCGCATTGCATCTATCGTCTCCGGTATTGCTATCGGCTGCAAGAAGGCAGGGACCGCGCTAGTGGGCGGTGAGACAGCAGAACACCCTGGGCTACTTGGCGAAGACGAGTTTGATATTGCAGGAGCGGCAACTGGAGCTGTTGATCAGAAGAACTTGCTAGGAGAGGAAAAGATTCAAGAAGGTGATGTCATTATTGCGATGCCAGCATCTGGTCTTCATGCAAATGGTTACTCACTTGTCAGACATATTATTAAGAACGCCAAGATTGATCTTGCAGCTCACAGCGATGAATTTGGAAAGACCATTGGCGAGCAGCTGCTGACACCGACAGAGATTTACTCTCTGGATTGTTTAGCTTTGATAAAAGGAATGAAAGAGCGCGTGCACGCTTTCGCTCACATCACCGGCGGGGGCCTTGCTTCCAACACCGCTCGCGTAATTCCAAGGCAGCTTCAAGCAACCTTTGATCGCAGCTCCTGGTCAGTCCCGCTAGAGATGTCATATCTGGCCAAGGTTGGCTCTGTGAGCCAAGTGGATATGGAGAAGACCTGGAATGTTGGAGTTGGAATGGTGGCGATCGTAGATAGCCAGAGCGCTGATCTGACCCTCACAAGCCTTGCTGCTCGGGGAATGAAAGGCTGGGTCTGCGGCGTTATTGAGCGTAGGAAGGGCGAGTTAGGCTCAGAATTACGCGGTGAATACCGCAGGGCATAACTTGATAAACTTCCCAGCCTGACAGATACACACGTGAGCTAAGTAAGGAGGTCACCCTCATGGGTCGTGGCCGACAAAAAGCAAAAGCAACTCGGGTTGCGCGAGATCTTAAATATTCTGGTCCTGATATGGATCTAGAGCGCTTAGCAAAAGAATTACATGGTGAGGTCACTCCTGCGAAAAATGAGCAAGATGATGATCCCTATGCAGATGATTACGCGCAGCGCGCATAATTTCTGCCGACTAATATTTCATTATGCGGCCTACCCCTTATGTTGCATCTCTTCGGGTCTATGAGCCAATAGATTCATTTGATCCGGCTGAGCAACTGCGCTGGAATGCAATTCCAATTACTGCATCAACTGGTTATGAAGAGCAATACAGAGCGCTTCGAAGAATAATTGTCAGTGAGCCTCCGGCGCTCGCTCTAGATGGCGCCCACATCCTTGAACTAGATGGCAAAAGATATGTCTGCCCTTGGTCAACAGCAGCTCGATGCTGGGCGGCTCTTGGTTCTTTCAAAGAGACACTCCCTGCTCCTGTTGTGAAGTTCTTTATTCCTCCCAATATTGAAGAGGCTATTGCGATCAATAGCGAAGTGATTGAAGACAAAGTTCCGCATATCCTCTCTGACACATGGATGATTCCTCCCCGCTGGTTCTCACTCTTTGAACCCTCAGAGCGCATTCGTGGCTTAACAGAAGATGGTCCTTTTGTTGTTTCACGCGCGATGATTGCAAACGCTAAGAAGCGTTGCATGTTTACCCACCAAGCAGTTGTCAGTGCATTTGGAAATGGACCGATCGAAGAGGAGATCGCAGATCTTCTTGAGTGGATGAATCTCTTTCACCCAGAGTCCATCGTTGAATTAGATTACGGCGGCCTTGCGGGCTACCTCGAGAAGATCTTGCAAGATGAAGGCCTTAGCGGCCTTGAAGATGACACCTCTATAGAAGATATCCAGTCATCCCTTGGCGGGCTGGCAAGCGGCGACGGAGCCATGGCAGGACAGGGTTATGAACGCCTTGTCTCACGCTGGCGCAAGGTTGCTGCTATTGAACAAGCGATGTGAAACTGGTTTAGCAAAAAATATTTACCAAGGATTGTCGTGAGACAAAAGCTTTAAGAGCCTCTTATCAACCTTCGCCGGCTCATTAAGAACTTTTTGGAAATTATCAAATGACTTTTTATCAAGTATGAAAAGATGATGATCAAATAAAGTCTTTTCTGCCTCGGTTAGAGCGGAGCTCATTATAAAGTCTTTAGGTGTTTGGCTCTTCAGTGCGGCTGCTTGGATCACGAATGATTGCTGATTAGCATTTAAGTGGATATCTAAGCGGGATGATTTAAGTAGGCGTCTAATTCGCATCTTTCTTCCATTCCTGTGTAACTCGGGTTATGGCATCCTCTGAAAGCTTTTGAGCAAGTTCGTTAGTCAATCTTTCGCCACTTTTTAAGATCACAATAGTTTCGTCCAAATCAACATCCTCGCCTATTGTGTATTTACGCTTCTTGGCTTTATCGGTCATTTTTCTTGCCTCACTAACTCATCGACTAAATATGTCTAATGAGTAGATCACGGCATTTGAAAAGTGGCAAACGAGAAATGTTTCAAAAGGATATTTCAGTGTGCATCCTCTCCAATAACTCAGAAGTGGTGCTCGATGCCCACAAGGTGATCATGGGACCCAGAGCTAGATTCTTCGGGCTGATTGTTGAATGCGAACAAGGCTGGCGAGATAGGAAAATCCCCATCGGCTATTGCTTCCAAGCGCATAGACAGGTGATACTTCTCCCATATCACCACGAAGCGGACATTTCGCTTTTTGAAAGTATCGGAGAGAAGACAATGAGTGAACAAGAAGTTCTATTAACCCCCTCAGAAGTCGCTGCTCTCTTTCGTGTTGACCCAAAGACAGTGACCCGGTGGGCAAAGGCAGGAAAGCTCACAAGCATTAGAACTCTCGGCGGGCACCGCCGATATAAAGAATCTGAAGTAAAAGCTCTTCTTAAAACTGTCCCCGGAGCAAATCCAGAGATTGCTTAACTGATCTATGCAGATATTTATCTGGCAGTACTTTGCGCTTTCAGTCGCCTCCTTTGTCATCGTAGGCGCCCTTACCCCTGCCATGCGAAGGTATGCAATCAATAAAGAGATCTATGACGCTCCTAATATGGCTCACAAGTCCCATACAGAGCCGATTCCGTATCTTGGCGGCCTTGCGATCATCATCGGAGTTATCGCAGTCTCCTACGCCGCCCTCTTTGTTAAAGAGTTCACTGCAAAGAACTTTTGGTTAGAGACAAGCGCGCTTGCCCCTGCATTAGTTCTTGGACTTATTGGTCTTTGGGACGACATTAGAACTCTCTCGCCTGCTCCACGGTTTATTGTGCAGACAATCGCTGGAATCTTCACAGCAATACTTCTCATTGTCACAGATACCGTGGGCTCTCCCACGGGAACTACGTGGCTAGATGGTCTGATCACACTGGTCTGGATTGTTGGTATCTGTAACTCCATTAACTTCTTCGATAATGTCGATGGAGGAGCAGCTGGCACTGTTGCAATTTCAAGCGCCGCTCTTGCCTATCTTGGTTATAACGGACATCAATACTTTATTACCGCTCTTGCCGCTGTTATTTCTGGAGCAACAATTGGCTTTCTTCTCTGGAATAAGAGCCCGGCAAGAATCTATATGGGAGATGCAGGGGCGCTCTTTCTTGGAATTCTTATGGCAACTCTGACAATTCGCTTTCACCCTCACACAGATGGCAAGTGGACATCGTTTTCTACGAAGATTCTTTTACTTGCCGTTCCGATCCTTGACACCTCAGTTGCTGTAATCTCAAGACTTCTTCGAAAGATCTCACCGTTCCAAGGCGGCAAAGATCATCTCTCTCATCGTTTAGTACGAGCAGGCATGGACAGACCGGTAGCAGTAATCGTCTTGTGGGCGATGACAGCGTTCTTTGCATTCTGCGCAGTGCTTATTCCACTTGTTGGAAATAGAGCTGGAAGTTTGATTGTCAGCGCGGCGCTATTTCTTTGGGCTGCGTTATTTATTACCTTTATAAAAACTGCTGATAAATAGAAGCTTTACTTAGGTTCTATTGCCCATCCCATTTTTTCGCAGATCTGCTCGTATGTTTGGCCGGCTTCCATCATTGTGTAAAGAGGATCAGTGGAGTCAGCGCGCGCCATTTCTTCTTCTGTGCGCAAGACCCATGCTTTTTTATCCATAGCTGATCATCTCCTATTTCCTTGTGAATTGCCAGAGTATCTAGCCGTACGAACCGACCAAGAATCAATTGCTGGGTTTTCTAATTCAAGGACAATTTCAACGGACCGTCCGTTTTCTAGGTTTGTGCGCACTAGGACGCGATAACCATGAACAGGATGATCATTCACGTGCCCTCGAATATTTCTATTTGCGACTAAGTGAGCTCGGAGCTCATGAACTGAGAGCCCATGTTTAAGGGCAATTTTTCTTGCTATTGATTCTGAGATATGAAGGGATGCAATCCATATTGGTTCAGTATTTCCCACGTAGGCAATGCTTATAGAAGATGAAGCAGAGAATCTGTTTCATCTTCTCTCTTGTGGATAGGTTTTAGGTGTTGATAAGTGCTAAGTGGCTCGGGACAGGATCGAACTGTCGACCTCACGATTTTCAGTCGCGCGCTCGTAC
>Ga0214212_1000218_pt1 | contig 15233 bp, 19 predicted proteins | sample TroBogEpilimnion_25_FD_153050 | JGI IMG/M metagenome (GOLD analysis project Ga0214212, IMG submission 153050) | Freshwater microbial communities from Trout Bog Lake, WI - 18AUG2009 epilimnion | ecosystem: Environmental > Aquatic > Freshwater > Lake > Epilimnion/Euphotic zone | place: Trout Bog...
AAAAAAATCATATGGTCGCGAAATGGGGCCATATAAGGACCCAATCGAATGCAAATAAGTACACAATAAAAACGCGGACGCGATATTTTTGTGGGTTATTTAATTCCTTTGTTACGTAATTCATGTAATCGTTTTTGTTTAGCTTTCCATATCATCATCTCACGGATATAACCGGCGTACTTGATCCACATGTTTTTTTTGTAGTTTGTAAATATTTATTTACAAAATACAAAATGAGTTTGTTGACAGGTATAAACGAACGCAAACCGGGAGATTTCTTTTTTGCTACAAGTCCGGTTATTACTCAGATTGAAGGGACTGACGTAATTGGAACGCTTACTCGCGCTAATCCCGAAGTTACCGCAACGTTTACATACCCATTCAAAACTGGAATTTATTACGTTCAGGCAGAAGTAGATTTAGAAGCTACCGCAGCCGCTACATCTGGAGATTTATTGTATTGTACTATCGCTCAATCTGGCGGATTAGGTACTCAAATTATTCAAACCACGAATGCAACCGGTATTGTAGAAGGTAACGCCGTAAGAGTTATGCTTACTGGATACATTAACACAACACAAGGCACTAACAATTTGGAAATAATTGCTGGATCTTATAATATTGGCGGAGGTAGTTCGTACCAAGTTACTTTACCTGCTGACAATTATATTTTCATTCAACAAATTGCATAAAAAGGAATATGTATATAAAAAAATGAGCTTGTTAACGTCTGTGAATGAAGCTTTCAAAGGGCCAAGATTACAATAATAATTAAATTAAATTATTTTGTTGGGTCATTTGTAAAATGGAAGTTGATAACACTGCACCCGCTCCCGCACCAGCCCCAGCTCCAGCAACATCTCAAAATATTGATGTTCCTGTTGGTACCAAGCGAAAAATTGAATTTGCTCCTGGAAAGTTTGCAGAAATTACCCGCATGCATCCAGACAGACATTTCGGAATTGAACCAAAGAAATAAATAAACATATAATAAAATGATTTGGATTTTATTGGGTGTTTTAACGCTTCTGGCTTGGTTAGGTTTTGGGAACCTGTTCGCTATTGAGCGAGAGACCGAAGGGATGTTTTACGATGCTATTTTCATGCTTGACTGAAAACGGATTGTAAAAAACTATCTGCCTAAATAATAAAATGATACACTCAGCCAAGACCTTGAAGCAGTATGAAAACATTTATAAAATCATTGAGAACAAACTTGGGAAAGATGTTGATTATGACGACACCGATGCCGTCATGAATGTCATCATGAAAAAAGAGAACGGCGAGATCGTCAGCGATGCAACACTGAAGAACCGACTTTCTGCAGTCACACACAAATCTAAAAATAAATTTTACAAGGACCAGATCGTTATCGTCGCAAATAGATTACAAGCCAAGGCCGAAAGTCCTGAAACACATAAAGCTAAAGAGGGAGATTTTAATTTCAGTGATTTGAAAACTGCATTTGAAAAAGCTGAAGGATTTGATAAGATGCTTATGGCTCTGTACTTCCTCAACCCTCCCCGACGCTTGACCGATTACACTGAAATGACGGCCAAATTTGAAAAGCCTAAGAAGATGATGAAAAAATTCAATTACTTGCTTGTTGAAGATAAAACTTTTGTTTTCAATAATTACAAGACTTCCATAACTTACGGAAGACAAATAATTAAAATTAACGACGAACTTTTTGAAATACTCAAACCATATTTGAAAAAAAATAAACCTATTTTAGTTAATCCTGTAACCAAAAAGAGATTTACCGACGCCCAGCTTTCTATTTACTTGGCTAGATTGACCCAAAAGCTTACCGGAAAGAAAGCTTCCACGACTGCATTCCGACACGCTTACATCACTGAATTTTTGAAGTCGAACCCCACGACCAACGAACGCAAACAAATGAGCTCGTTGATGAGCCACGACATCAAAACGCAATTAGAATATGACCGACGGGAAACTGACTGATTTAAACAAAATCCGTTTAATATTATGTAGCAGATAATACAAGAATGGAGCAAGCCGTTATAGACGCTGCAATGAAGCAGTACCAAAAACATAAAGAAGCTGTAAAACGTTACTACGAAAAGAACAAGGAAAAAATGATAAAACAAATTAACGAAGCCAGACAAAAACGCAGAGCTAAACAACTTAAAGAATTTGGTCCCAAACCTAAAGGAAGACCTAAAGGACGCAAATACATGACCGAAGAAGAATTCTTAAAATTAGGTACTGAAGAACAGGCGTAAAATTTAGGTAACAAATAGGTCTTTACCCATAAACGGAAACCCGTTTTTAGGTAAGGAAAATACGCGTCAATGATTTAAATAAAATAGTGCTTAATAATAATAATCAAGAATGACATCATCCGAGGGGGGCTGTGGAGTGCAAACTGAAAACGAGCCTACGTTTTGTGACCTAAAAGAGACCAAGGTCGGGGGCGGTTCTGGAAGTTGTGACCTAAGTGTTACCAAGATTGAGACCGAACCAGTGTTTTGTGACCTAAGTGTTACCAAGACCGAGCGCTTCAATAACAATCGTTTACTGCAGTTGCTTAACAATCCTGACGTCCCCAGTGACGAGAAGATCAAACTGAGAGCTATAAAAAACAGCGCTTATAACTTTTGTAATCTAAACGTCACATACAAATTAGGCAAGAACGCGAAGATCGAACAGATGGGACGAATGTATTCCATGAAAGGGTTAGGAGCACAAAGTTTACAGCGTGATATACGTAACGCTCTTTATGGCGAATATTATCATGATGTTGATATCGCCAATTGTCAAGCTGTTTTATTATTGCAGTACTGCGAGCGTCAAGGTCTCAAGTGTGACAAGCTCAAGGAATTCGTTAACAATCGAGATAAGCTTTTCAATGAAGTTTGCGAACTTAATAACTGTGATAGATTACAGGCCAAACTTAAGATCACTGCATTGATGTTCGGAGGGAGTGTAAATGGTTTACCTCAATTTTTTCACGAGTACAATGAAGAACTCAAGACCATCAGAAATAACGTTTGGAATGCAAATAAAACAAAACTTAAATTCTTATCTAATAAACCCAATTTCCTTTTTTCGTGTCTCGCTCACGTCTTACAAACCGAAGAAAACAAGTGTCTCATGGCTATGGACCGATCTTTTACCAAACTTGGTCGAAGTATGGACGTTCTTATTTTTGATGGCGGACTTGTTTCCAAAAAGTCAAGTGACGAAGTTCTTGATGATACCATTCTTCAACAAGTACAGAAAGATGTCTTAGCTGAAACCAATTACGCCATTCAGTTAGCTGTCAAGCCCATGATTACGTCCATTTATTTCGCTGATGTTGACGATGAATACGCTAAAATGAAAATTGAATTTGAGAAATCGTATTTCCGTTTGAAGTCTCCCCAAGTTTATGGATGGTTGCATAACGACACCGTTGAAATTATCAAGCTTGAAAACTTGAGGCATTTAGAGGGAGACAAGAAAATGAAGAACGGAAAACATTTTTTAGATTTATGGCTTGATGACGAGAAAAAGCTCACGTATGACAAACTTGTTTTCGCTCCTAAAAAAGAAGTTCCCGAAGGATGTTTCAATTTATTTACCAAGTTCGAAAATGAACCTGCTGAAGGCGACTTCTCTGCATTCACCGAATTACTTGAACTCACTTGCTCCCATGATTATCGCGTTATGAATTACCTAGAAAACTATTTCGCTCATTTAGTCCAGAAACCTTACGAGAAAACAACCATCTGCATATGTATACAGGGCGAGGAAGGTGTTGGAAAAGATACTTTATTTAATGCAGTAGGTAAGATATTCGGTAAACGTTATTTCTTTAACACCTGTACTCCTGAAAACGATATTTTTCATACTTTCAACACCGGTACCGAAAGCGCCATCTTGGTAAAAATTGAAGAAGGTGATTTCAAGACCAATAAACCCAATCAAACTAAATTGAAGGGCATGATTACGTCCGAAATAGCTACGTACCGCAAGAAAGGTTATGATACTATTACATTAGACGATTATCGAAATTTAGTAATGACGACCAACTTAGACCTGCCTTTTGTCATTGACGACACAGATCGCCGTTTTATGCTTATTAAAGCCTCGTCTGAACGCAGGGGAGATAGCGATTGGTGGAAGGATTTACACGAAAAACTCAACACTCAAATCTCTGCATACCATTATTACCTTTTACACAAAGATATCAGCAACTTCAACCCCAGACGTGACCGCGTAGAAACACAAGCGTACCGAGACGCTAAGAGCTTGACCGCTATCCCTTACCACGCAACTTTTTTCCAGAGACTTATCGAAGAACTTGCAAAAGACCTCAAGGAAGACGAATTCTTACCTCAATCCGAGTATACTGTAAAAGAATTGTATGACAAGATGACCGAAATACTTGGCGAAAGAATGAAAGTATCCACAACTAAATTCTCTTTAGATTTGAAAAATTTTTATGTTGACAACGGCGTAACAAAACACAGAACTGCATACTCACGTAACTATATTGTATCTCCTGATTTAATTATGGAAAACTTAAAAACACGACAATGGTGGATGGATTAATGACAAGGTGGCGAGTGTCAGGGTGGTTTTTCTATTAGTAGCCAAATAGGGTACTGAAAACAAAATTCTGCTTTTTAAAAAAAAAGTTTCCTACAATTTACTTTTATACTCGTCATACTCGTCATACTCGTCATTACATATATTTTTATATACATATATATAAATATAGGTAACAAATAGGTAACAAATATAAAAGTATAAAAAACGTAGGTAATGACGAGTTTGATGACGAGTTTATAAATGGTCCCAAACTCGTCATTAATTCGGCCATTTTGCACCATACCCCCCCCCGTCGTTGAAAACGGATAATGTTGTTTAATAATAAATATCTCAAACAAAAATGGACGGAGCAATCAGAGTAAGTACAGGCATATACGAAACCCCTCAGCAAGCTATACCTCACGAAGATTACCGATGTTTAGGATGTCCCGGGTTATGCTTTCTACGCAACGGTGATATTCGCAGACCACACTTCGCACATCGCAAAGAAGAAAACACATGTCAGCACTTTGAACGTATGGGAAGCAACGGGGAAACAGCTCAACACAAAATCGCCAAACTTATCATCAAAAACATACTGGATACCAAACGGGATTTCTCAATCGTCCGAATGTGTCACTTATGCAAACAAGACGAGTTATTTTACATTCCGGTCAAAGATATATTAGAGGTCATAGTTGAGGCTGAAGTTTCAAACGGGCGAGCTGATGTTCTTATCAAGTTCAAAGAGGAGGAAATAGTCATTGAGATCATGAATACGCACCGAACCAAATACCGAAAAGGTACGTGGTTTGAGCTGACAATTCAAGAGATAAAAGACAAGTATAAGCCTGAAGGTCCGTTAGTAATGAACTGCAACCGTTTCTACCGATGTAATCCATGTGAGGAACAAGTGAGAAAGGAACAGGAACGCAGACGTCAAGAGCATTTAGAAGAATGCAGAAGACAAGCCGAAAAAGAAAAGCAACGAGAATTGGAACGTGAAAAAGAACGGGAAAGATGTCAGAAAATAGTAGAAGAATATAAAAGACATCAAAGGGAAGAAGCTCAAAGGAAAAAGGAAGAAAGCGAACGAATTCAGAAGGAAATACAGGAACGAATAGAAAATCAAAATAAAGAACGAGAAGAACAAAGAAAACGAGACGAAGAAGAATGGGAACGTCAAAGACCTGAACGGGAACGACGAGAACGTGAAGAACAAGAAGAAAGAGACCGAATACAAAAAGAAAATGAAGAAAGGTATAAACGTCATTTAGAAGAACAAGAACGATTACAACGTGAATACGAAGAGGAACGTATACGTGAACGTGAACGAAAGATACAAGAGAAATTAGAAAAGGAACGTAAACAAAAAGAGTATCAAGAGAATTACGATAAAGTACATCAAGAATATTACACTAAATACGTAATAAACAAAGAACCAACTCCATCGGATTGGGAAGGAAAGAATTCTATAATGTATAAAGATTGTGATTTCCTTCATCCCCGTTTTGTGATTGAAATGCAAAAACGAGCCGCGCCCCTTCGTGTAAAATAAATTCCTGCATTAGAACAATGCCGAGGATCACACGCAAAACCTTGATTGAATTATGCAGTCGGTTTCTTCCTGAGCCAATCATCAAGGACGAAATAAGCCAAAAAACCGAAGTGTTTGAACGATTGGAACGTACGACCTTCCACTGGAACAGCTTGAGGGACAGCCCGGCATTTATCGAGGTATTGTTTAAGTACGACCCCAACGACGACGGCACACGAACAAAAATGAAATACTGTATTTTTTGCACTTACACGAACGAAAACGGCTGGGTATTTCAAGACGTTTTTCGCTTCCATTAAATCCGAAAAAGGTTTCTACGTCATAAATCAAATGATTGATGATATAGGAATTGAAAAAGTAAAATGCGAATGCGGGAAACTCATCAAGCCCACAAGTATGCAGACGCACGTAAAGAGCCGTAAACATTTAACGTATTTACAGAACCCTAAGCGGCTGACAATAAACCACGAAAAAAGAAAAATAAGCTTTGAATAATATGATAATAATATACGAGGAAGACGGAACAACGGTGTACGCCCGAGGGTTCAGCGAGGAAGAGTATTTAGATTACATGTACCCGGACAGAAAGAAGATAGTGAGGGATATCATGACGGAGCGGGCGTATGTCGAGACCAAGGAGGCTCATAAAAGACGAGAGAAATACAAGTTGCAAACCAAGTTGGACCAGCAAAAGAAGAATTCAAGAGGTAAGGAGTATTACCATAACGTTATGGTTCCTCGTAAGTTAGGGGTTGAACCTTACAGGGAAGTAGGTAAAAAAGGAAGGCCAAAAGAAAAACCGAATACTCAAATAATATTTCACGGAAAAAGTAAAGTAGCGTTCATTTAAAAGATGCCGTTTAGAATAGTTCAATCTCACGATGGCGAAGGGTATTACGTCCAGAATATTCATACAAAACATTTATATTCGTCCTTTCCATTATCTCTTGATAAGGCTCAGGCTCAGATGCGTATCTTAAATAATATCATGAATAAAGAAGAGGCTCACGTTCATCATTCTCACGATCCTCATAAGTTCGCTCAGGAAGTCGTAGCACATATGAAGAAGGGGACGCTAACGAGGGAAGCGACAAAGCACGGGGAAAAGCCTCTTGAGTTTGCGGAAGAGGTTTTAGCCCATCCCGACAAATACAGCCTGAAGATGAGACGCAAGGCCCAATTTCTCCACAATATACAGAAAAGTTAGAACTCGTCACCGCTTCCATCACTATCATGTATTCCTGCATTCTCTTTTCTCTCAGCAACTTCTTTAATAGTTGTTGGATCATGTGTATGGCTTTTAAGAGCAAATTTTTTAAAAACGGGAATTACAAGCTTGAAATCATCTTCTTGCAATTCCACACAGCTGATTTTTTCGCGCTTAGGATCTTGTACTTCCTTCATTGCAGGAGCGATACTTAAAAAAGAATAATATGCTTTGCATAGTTTAATTAATTCTTCTTTTTTATATTCGTTCACGGCTCTGCGCTTGGCCTTGTCTTCGAGATGATGAACTAAACGAATTAGTTCCTCGGTATACAATTTAGAATATTGCGTCTCATTAGGTTGTCTGTCAAAGAACAATTTTTCCATTACTTAAATCCAACAATATTTTATATACCTACGAGCGCCTGACCTGATCCCAAACTGAACGAAGTTTTACCCGTGGATAAATTAGCGCTGACAGTAGAGAATAAATACACTTGAACGTAAAATGCAGTTCCGTCGGCAATAGTGTTTGGGAAGCTATCAACAAAAGAAGACGATAAGGAAAATGAACTAGAAACGGGAAAAGCGTAATTAAAAAAGAATGTGCCGGTAGAAAAGTTATACGTTTGGAAAAAGTGATTACCTGTACCGGTCACAATAACAAAAGCAAGGCCGTAAGTTCCTGCAGTATCAACTGAAGCGGCAAAGTTGAAGGTACATAGAAGCGTATCAATATTCCCAAACTTCCAACGAAAGTTGGGCGTGGTATGAATTAATGTAGGAGCTCCAGCGGTCAAGGTAGCAGCGCCAAAAGTTCCGTAGTTGATGCGTGAAGGGTAAAGGATGTCCTCAATGACTTCGCCGTTGATGGATGCGATACCTGTCAAACCGCAAGCGTTTCCGGTAAATGCAGTCACTCCGCTGATATTATTGAAATACCCATTCGTAGAACTTACATTCGTAAATCCTGTCAATCCTGCTCCTGCGTTTCCGTTGATTTGTGACGTGGTAATTGTATCTACGTTTGCGCCGGTAAATCCGGAAATAGTTGAGCCAGAGTTTCCGGTAATGCTTCCGACTTGGGAAATGGCTAATGATCCGGTAGACGATTGTAATGTGTCGGTGCTTACAGATCCGGACGTAATTGAAGTTATTCCGCTCATTGCAGTGTTGTTCCCTGCAAAAACCTTACATCCGTTAATCTTTCCGGTTAAGCTGCTGCTGAAGTTAATAGCACCGGCGATTTCCATGTATACGCCGTAATCAATACCGCCGACAGTTCTGCCCGATAAAGTCAAGTTAAGCGGGGGGGTGGATCCGTTATAATATGGGTATATTGCTTGGTACACGTACAAATTTGAACCACAAACGACACCATTGTCTCCATATAGGTAACAAGTTAAAGGAGTATTAATACCAGGAGGAACAACGGACGCGCTAATGTTTACGCCTAAACTTCCGTAAACGTAATTGTACCCAGCTAAGGAACCGATAGAACCGCGGTAGCCGGCATACGAGTTAATACCGCTTGCGCTCATCTTGATGGCTGACGTTGCAGCTGGACCAATTGACGGCGTCGTTGCATCGATCGTAACAAGTCCGCCAACAGTAGCAGATTTAAAACTTCCTCCGTTCGCAAGAATATGAACCTCGCCGGGAGTGGGTAGACTTCCATCAAGTCCAGCGTTCGCGGTGATATTGACACGTCCACGATTACCATTTTGAGCGGTAATATTAAAATCCGAGTAATTAGTGAATAAAGCGCCTTGGTCTGCAGTTAAATTAATTTGTCCGGCGGTAGAGCTAAGTGTTTGATTGTATACTCCGCTAACACCTGGAGATATGGTAATGTTTCCGGTGGCTGAGGTAATGTTTATGTCACGATCGGCAAGAATGTTCTGGCCGTTTCCTGTACCTCCACTAATATTATTCCCAGCGGTGTTAATTGTAGACGTAGCGGGATACTTGGACCAAGAAGAAACACCAGTAATTCCGGTAATGCCTGAAACGTTCAAGTTCGTGATGGTTGCGTTGGTAATGGTTGCATTCGTAAAAGTAGCATTCGGAGAAGTAATAGAAGTATCGGCCATCAAGGTGTTGGAATGAATACCAAGAACGTTCGAGATGTTTTGTCCTCCTCCGTTGATAGAACTAATAGCAACGTTCTGAGACCAGTACTTTGCCGATCCGGTAAAACCTGTACCGCCGATAGCTTGGCCGTCAAGAAGTAAAGTAGAGTTTCCATACGTTCCCGTAATTCCCAAAGTTGAACCCTGATAGTATCCGTAATAAGCTGAACCACTAACTCCAAAAGGTTCTCCTGTAATACCAACGGCGTTCATATGTAAGGAACTTATGCTCGGATATAAACTCCATTTATCTATCCCTGTTATTCCGGTTATGGTCGCAATAGGCTGGCCGTTAAGTAATAAATCGGTTTCGTCGGCGGTTAAAATTTGTCCGTCAATATCTAATAACGATACGCCTGTAATTCCTGCATTGTCTAATCCAAGTCCTCCGATGTCAGAAATTCCGTATCCGGACATTCCTACGGATGAGGTAGCTGGGAACTTGCTCCAGTTCTTTGCGCTTTCTCCTTTTAAAGCAAAATAGTAATCGTAAACACCTCCCTCAACAGAGGCGGCGTTTATTGTAGTCAGTAAGCTCATTTAAAAAATACGATTATTTTTTCCCTTGCTTTTAATTATACAAATGTCGTTGCTCCCTAACACCCCTTACAAAACAAACGACCCATCTACCGGCCCAGTCCCCTACCAACTTCCCAGCGGAGTAGCTTATAATATTACTTGGTCGGCAGGACCAGCAGGCTCATCAACTTTACTCGGTCAGATTGCTGTCCCTGGTTTAAAAGCTGGAACACCTTTATCTTGTACTCTTCAACCTAACAGCGTAGGGGCAACTGCAATAACAGACGCATCAAGTTATTGGCTGGTCGCAGCTCTTCCAATTAACGGATACATAAATGTATACATTTACGCAGCAGGATCAGGTCCAAGCCAAAACAATAATTACGGAGTTTCGTGGGCTGTTACAAGTAATTAAAAAATCAATCCATAAAATAAATGAAATTGCTCGAACTCGTTCCATCGCCAAACCCGGACAAGAAATACATGGCTGTATTTGATTTAGGAGACGGCAGAACCAAGACAACTCACTTCGGGGCCAAGCCGTACCAGGATTACACGCAACACCATTCCAAACTCAGAAGAATGTTGTACTTAACAAGACACAGATTTAGCGAGAACTGGAACGATCCCACGAGTGCAGGGGCGTTATCGCGCTGGATCCTTTGGGGTCCGTCCACATCGTTCAACAAGAACGTGGAAATATTTAAAAAGAAATTTAATTTATGACAGAAGAATATAAATGAGTTATACAGCCGCTCCATCAGTAATAACACGACCGGCATCTACGTCCTTGCTTGCAATCTCATCAAAAGATCGCTATCAAAGTTATGACGCAGCACGTTCCAGCACTGTCGTAACTAATGTCAGTCCATACGATTTCACGATTACAAAGAGCGAGAGCATCATGAACGGCTATTTTACTAGATTAGGATGCTCGGAATTCTCAATGGATTGGACCCTTCCAAATATAAATTATTACACTTCACATATGCTCGTTAAGTACCAAGCGGGTGGAACAGGGCCCTCTATCATTGATACAATTTCAATTTTAAATCGTGGTTTTTATAGTCCTTCAGAATTAGCTACTGCATTGCAAACCATTATAAGAGGTTTGGACGCATCTCTTACAAGTTTCACAATTACATACGGAACTTACGACGAACCAGGATTTTTATACAATACAAACAACAGCACAAAAATCGCATTCAGTCCAATGAGCCCAACATTGGACGTACAACCATCCATAGAAGTATATTATGGACCTACTCAAAAGCAACTTTTTGATGTATTAGGATTTTTTTACACTAATACTCTTCTTAGTACAAACGGAGGAGGTAAAAACACATTTGCAAACTATACCGATTTCGTCGATGTCACATGCTCCACTTTGACCTACAACCAGCCACTTAAGGACACTACAAGTCAGCCAGTAGTTCGCGATGCTCTTGTTCGTGTGTACTTGAACCAAGTCACTGGACCAATGAACTCAAATATATTAACAGCAGGGGCAACTGGATTTGCACCAACAGGAACAAGACCCTTCCAAATTTACCATAATTACACTCATCCAAAACAGATAGCATGGCGTCCAGACCAGCCTGTAGGTCAATTGAAGTTCGTGCTTTATGATGACGGAGGCAATCCTTTGGAAGTAGCTGATCCATTAAGTAATGCAAATTGGTCCATGACTTTACTCGTGACTGAAAACTAAAATGCTAATTAGCGGTAAGGAACCTTACCCAAAATTAGAATTTATATTTAACCACGGAAGGGAAGAGGGATTTTTTCCTTCATGTGTTTTTCCAAGGGAATAGCGCCGGGAGGTATACGAGTAGAAGCTGCTTTCAATCCCTTTTGCAAGTTCTTGGGGGCAGGAGGTACAGGAATGTGAATTTCTTGAACTTTTCCAACGACGGGCATGCGTGGATGTAAATCACGGCCAGAAGGTTTAACTAATGGAATGGTAGCGTCATCTCCAAATAATCCAACAGGACCGGAATGAGGATAAGTGGGAGGCATCTTAACGTGTTCCACTTCCATTTTGCCGACAGGATGAGGAACAAATTGAGTAGTAGGGGCTCGTGGTAAGTGCATCATTTTGTAAATTACGAAACATTTTAAATATTTTTTCAAAAATTTAAATTCTTGCGGAAGGACATAACCATGTCAACGTCCGCCCACGCCCTCGTACACATAGGAGAACCTCACGATCTCTATTATTGTGATACCCAGAACGCAAAGAAGCAATCCATACCAGTGGATTACAATACTCGTTACACACAAAACTTTACGAACTTGACTTCAGGCGTAAGTGTAATCACAATTTCTCCAAATGCGGGCATTCGTCACGTCGTAGCTGTTCTCGGTTACAACGGCGGAAACACTCAAATGTCTGCTCTTAATGGCGCTTGGGCCCTCCCAAGAGGCTGGGGTAAAGATTGCTCCTGTGTTGCTTAATAAGGCAACGCTCATATATCTGGGTGAATTAACACCATACTACGAAGTCCCTTAGAGCCTATACTACCATCCTCATCCGAAAGGAGAAAGGAGAACAGCGTTAACGACGCTTCCCAAAGGTCAAGAATGTATAGGATTGGGTAACGTGGGTGGAAGCTCCTAAGTCCGTTATGCAAGGATATGGAGAACCTGAACGGCCATATGGTATAGCACGTGATAAGTCTAGCACACTTAGATGATCGTGGAAGAGATGGTCTAGTCCCTACAGAAATATGTTGAAAAACAGGGTTGGCTAACGTATTCAGCCATAGAACAAGTAAGTTTTCGTATTGGAGGCAGCGCTCAATATTTTATATCCGGCGCACAATTACTCGCCCGTAACTTACGTCTCGTCCGTACAAAAGAACAAAAGAATTCAATTTTATCCCTTGGAGGTTCTGAAGTTTTAACTGCAACAACCGACCCACAATACGCCTTCATCCCCCTTAGTTTTTGGGCCGCTCCAGGCGAAGATGGTCTCGGCCTCCCATTAAGTTCTGACCTCCTCGCTCAACAAATTCAAATAACTATTCAACTCAAACCATACGCTCAATTTTGGTTATTCAACTCTTCAGTAGCTTCCCCATCAGCTCCTCCAACTTCCTTTGACGTTGGTTACGCTCAAGTAGAACAATTGGAACCTAAGGACCGTGCAATGCTTTTAAATAATAGAGTTGACATGAATACTCACATGTATAGTATGCCTTTACCAACATTCGACCAAACTGAATTTATTTATGACAATCTCAGCGGTTCAGCTCCTCAGCAGCTAGTACTTTCCGGGTTCCGAAGCGGCATGGTTAAGAAAATTCAAGTTTGGTGCGTCCAAAAAACAAACTCAGGAGATAGCTCTTTCGTCGTCAATCCTCTTTACTGGCAATTACCTCAATCTGTTGAAATCCTCTACATGGGTCTCAAGTACGCTACTTACTTAAACAAATCCTCTCAAATCTGGAACTTGGTTGATGGTACAAGTCCAGCAGCCGCAGATACTTCCGTTCTCACATACAACGGAGGTACAGGTTTTAACTCTACTGCAAAATTATCGCAATGGATTGAAGCCCCCTTCAGTCAACCTAGTGGAGCAGATTACGAGGCTCTTGTGATGACCTACGGAAAGGAAATTCTCAATGGAATTTGTAATATGTCTATCGTTCTTCCAGACGCAACAAACACCTACGACGTTCACGTAGCGTACGTATATTCTGCATCCGTTTCGTTTTCTCATTCTACTGCCGAAATCACATTTTAGGGCGGAACTAGTATTCTAATTTAACTTAACTAAACTTTAAACATGGGTAATAAACGTTACCACAATTTAAAGCTCGTTTAACTTAGCGATTTTAGATTTGAAATATTCATGTACGTCTTTCTTGGATGGTTCGCACTCAATAAAGTGCATTAAAGGATCATCCTCTTTTTCCGAAGAAATCTTTTTAACTTTTTTCTCTGCATCTTTACGAGAAGCTGGCTTATCCGTTTCCGGCTTCTCAATTTTTATTGCCGAAGTCACGGATAAATCCGACGCTTTAACGTTATCACCTATAGAACGGACCGAGCGAATAGCAGAGGGCAAATTTATAAAATTCATTTTCTTGTCTATAGATAAGATAATTATAATGCCGGAATTTACAAGCAAAAAGTTCAATATAGAGCTCCCGACGAATGGAGGAATTTCAATCGCTTTAATTGGATGCTCGAGATCGGGCAAGACCACGATGCTAAAACATTTGTATAAGAAACATTTTACAAAACACATTGCCGTGATGTGTTCCATGAACCCACAGGCAGATATATATAAAGATTTATCAAGCAAGGTAATCGTAAGCGAAAAGTACGAGCCCTCAATATTATCAGATATGCATAAGATAAATACCAAGCTCGGCAATAAATTTCCGTTCTTGTTTATTTCAGATGACTATGTAGACCGAAAAATAAAGAACTGCCCGGAAATTACACGATGTTTAACCATTATGCGTAATGCAAACGTGAATTCAATTTTTAGCTTCCAAGGTCGTACGTTGATGTCCGCAGTCGGCAGAATGAACGTCAACATCATTTGTATTTTCAAACAGCAGACACCGATGGAATGGAAAAACGTGATAGATGAATATTTAGGAATGTGGTTGCCTCTAGGGATGAAGATGGAAGAAAAAATAGAGTTCTGTAAGTTAGCAACGGAAGACCATCAATTTTTTACAATCAACAACTTGACAGGCGAATGTTTTTTATCGAAGCTCACGGCCTCGCAAATCTCAGAATAAAATTATGTAAGTTAAGAATATACAAAATGTCACTCTCACAACTTCGCGCCCAATTGAAGAATTTGAGAAACGAACACGCGGCCAAGCCAGTCAGTAAAATGACAGAAGCAGAAATTCAACGTGAAATATCTCACCACGAACTCGGTTGCAAAGCCCGTACATTAAAAGAAACAAGAATTCAAGCACTCGCCAAGGCTCGGGAAACCAGAGCAAAAGCGAAGGAAGAAACTGCAACACACGTAAAAATTCCAGAACTGAAGAAGAAACCAACTAAAACCGAACATGATGCTCCAGCTCCTCCAAAGAAGGAAGTGAAGGCAAAGAAGTCGGTGAAGGCGGAGGCGGTGGAGGAAGTGAAGAAACCTTCTGCTCGTTCAAAGAAGATTTTGAGTTTGGTTGACGACGATGAGGAATAAAGTTTTTAAGTTTTAAGTATACGCTTTCGTCTTGTTGTTTATCATTTCCTAGATCAACATCTAACGAAATTTCACTTCCGCAACATTTAGAAACAAAATGAAA
>Ga0214212_1000221_pt1 | contig 14971 bp, 8 predicted proteins | sample TroBogEpilimnion_25_FD_153050 | JGI IMG/M metagenome (GOLD analysis project Ga0214212, IMG submission 153050) | Freshwater microbial communities from Trout Bog Lake, WI - 18AUG2009 epilimnion | ecosystem: Environmental > Aquatic > Freshwater > Lake > Epilimnion/Euphotic zone | place: Trout Bog...
AATTTCGCTGCTTTTGGCTGTTTATTCAACCAATGCGCAAATCGCTTTTGTGCTGCCTATGCAACCTGTGTGCATGCAGTATGTGCTGCTTATGCTTGTTTCATGCAGTAACCCTCCCTTTATTTCAAATAAAGAAAATTAAACCCCTTGATCCGCCGCAACAAAAATAATTTGCATAAAATTACCAATGTGTCGCAATGGGGAAAATTTATTGCAAGGGTGTACATACTTATGTACTTTGGTATATCAGCACCTCCAGTGCTTGATATTTTCGCATGTTCTGCCTATTGTTTCATCATCAATGTCAAAACATGGGAGCAGAATGAAAGCATGCATGCAGAGCAGTGAATGGATTGGTTTTGGCACTGGCTTGCCAATTTTCATGATTGCCTCATAGCCACAGGGGACATAGTTGCGTGCCCTGAGCTGCATTACGCACAATGCAGACAATGTTTGAGGGGATCTAGTGTGCTCAACATATAGGAACAGTATGTCCTTGTTTGTGTTTCCTACAGTCAACTCCTGCAGATAGCATCTGTGTTTTACAGAGAAGTGTACCAGTTCAATTGAGACCATGTCATCATTTTGGACTATCAGATCCCAGTTCTCATGACACAGACATATGCTAGTGATACCCCGTACAATGTATGACGTTAGGTACTTATAGGAATGACTACGGAATTTGACAGCTAGATTTCTGTAGTTGTTAAAAACAACAATTTTCCTGGCTCTTGCCGGAATTCTGACTTGTAGAGATATACCCACAGGTAGTCCTATATCTGACATTGTTTCTGAAGTGTGTAATTACGAAAATAGTCAATTTTGTATGTACAGTGTGTATGTATATAATACCACCTTTTAAAATACTATACAATTGATTCTATTCACACATTGTAATTTTGTTTGGCATTGCATTACTTACAATGGTTAACAAGTCCAATGACTAACTTCTCTACATGAGTCAACATTTGCTCTTCCATTTGTAAAAACAAATGTGGAAATGAACGCATGAGTAGTCATCATTTCTTGTATAGGTCTTGGTAACCATGTATCCATGTTCAAAACTGCTTCATAGCCACAGTTAACATAGTTTGTTGCACGAAGTTGCATTGCACAAATTGTTTGGAGAGACAGAGTTGTCCCCCTTTTCTCTAAATAGAGAAAAAGGTGATCTGGTCTTGTGGCATCAACTGAAAGTTGTTTCAGATAGTATCTATTTTCAGTCCTATATGGTGACTGTACTATCTCAACTATCATTTGATTCTCACCAACAATTTTTGATTCTATATCCGGATTACACAAACATGAAGCCGTGATGCCAGACAGAATTTTCGTGTGCACATAATGCCTACTTTTGTCACCATTACTATACCTAATTATCTGAGGTTTGTACTCATTAAAGTACACAATTTTCTTGATGTGATTTGGGATCCGGATTTGCATATGATGCCAGTATCCGGAATCAAACATACGAATCATTGTATCTGAAGTTAAAATGAGGTGATGAAAGTATGTGATATCCGTATATGTCTTACCCAGTTATACTATACATATATGTACATTTACATTAAGTATGTGTTAGTGTGTTTACACCGTTACCTGGAATATAATACATCTTTTAATACTCATCCATTAGTCCATCATTTAAACATGAATTTCCAATGTTTGTACATGATTTTTCAAAGTTACCCGGCCCATAAAAGTAAGTATCCATTTTGTAAGCAGTTATGCTAAGGGATCTACGTACAGAATTGGGGATATGGGATTCAATATTTGAAGATGCCCTTGTACCACAATCTGTATAATTTTGGGACCGTATTTGGATGAAACAAAGGTAAGGTAGAGGGAGTACTTCTCCTACTTTTCTGACGCATATAGACAGAAAGTTTTCTGTACCTTTTGGCGTTGCTACTTCTTGCAAATAATAATTTTCACCTTTTGTTCTGAAAGGCTCTCTTATTTGTACCCACATTGATTTTTTAAATACCGATTCACGCCACCAATAGTTGCAGAGACACAATGAGGTAATACCTGTAGTAATTAGCTCAATATTGTTTGCTCTTTTGTTTTTAAACTTAACCACCATTGGTTTGAAAGGATTATAAAAAATAATTTTCTGGGTGGAAGTTGCAATGGTAACCTTGTTGTTATAACCAAATTGTGAGGTAGCTGTTTTCTCCATGCTGCAAAGGAAAATTAAAAATGGAAAAATATGACTAATTTAGACAATAGATGTATGTGTACACTACCACCATACGTACATAGGTACTTGTACAGATTACACAGTACAGTATGTTACACAAATGTGTGGTGTGTTTTACAAATTCCAGTGTGTTGACACAGGGGTAGACTTGACACATGTTTCATACCTGTCTTCAGTCCCATAAAAATGAGTACGCATTAACCTTGCCCTATCCGTTGCAAATGACCTTATTGCCAATGGGATATATTCGGGAAATGCATCAGTATTCCTCACATAACTTTCTGTATAGAAATGTGCTCTTATCTGCATCATGCAAGAGTAGGGTGTGCTTACATTTTGGCCAACCTTTTCAATGCGAAAATACACAAAATCATCAGAGTCTAGACATGGTACCTTTCTTATGTAGTACTCTTTTAAGTTTAAAGAAGTAGCTTGCAAGCCTACTTTAATATTGACATTGCCAATCTTTTCTCTCCATTGCGGATTGCAAAGGCAGAGAATGTTCGCGCCAGTGTGCAGAATATCCATACACAGATGGTCATATTCATTATAAAACTCAATCATTTTTGGCTCATGCGCATTGTAAAAGATTACTTTCTGTGCAGTTGGCTCAATGATTACAAATCTTGGATGTGTATAAGATAGTCTTCCTGCATTATCTGTTATTACAGAAGACATTGTAAAAGGTTGAAATGACTTTTGGTATGTTACCTCAAATAGCCTTTCCCTTTTAAAGGGTTAGTACTGCAGAATAAACACTGGTATCTTATTCCTCAGGTTTTCTCAGTAAAAACTCAATGTAGTAATAAACTCTGGTATCCTTATCCTCAGGTTTACTTTATGAAAATTAGAAATTTTCTGGTATCCTTTTCCTCAGATATTCTAATCTCAAAATTGTGATGTATTAATAAACTCTGGTATCCTTTTCCTCAGGCTTATTATACAAAAATTAGAAATTTTCTGGTATCCTTTTCCTCAGATATTCTAATTTTAAAGGGACTGTAAAACAGGACTTCTAATTTGAAGTACCTGGAGTAAAACCTACTCTTTTACGTCCATACCTCAACTTTAGTCCTGGCTCCTCGTTTTCTGAATCAGAATTTTCAGAATCTGATAATGGGGCACTCACAATAGGCTCATCATTGTCCATAATGGGTAATAATGCGCTGGTGGATGCAATCGGTGCATCTGTACCATCAAGTACATCATTAGTGGCAAATTCATCAATTGGATTTACTGCTACACTAATCTGTTTTACAGCGTCATTAAACTTTGATGAATTGTCAACCTTATTGTCAGGATTTACACTAAAGTTGGAATTGTCAGTATCCTCATTGTCCTTATAACTTTCATCGGGTATAAATAATTCTAATGAATCTGGTAAGGTTAAATTATCATGTTCAGCTATGACCGAAAAATCTGTGCTGATAAAATCTTTAAAATCATGCATCAAGATTTTTGAAACTTCAACAGGAAGATTATTGAATTCAGGGGAAAATCTTTTATACAGTTTCAAATCATTATTACTGTACAATGCTTGAAATCCATCTGCAATTCTTCTTACCACTGTTGTCGTAAATGTAGGATTTATAACAACATAAGGTGAAGGGTTAAATTTTGTACGGAGAACCTGTGAATTACCTTCTACAATAGTTCTATCCAAAACAAAAACAATATCATCCCTTTTAAATTCCTTATTTGTTCTATTCCTATTTATACGTTCAGACTGTTCCATTCTTAGTTCTGTAATGTTTTCTGTTGCTATTTTGGTCATTTCTTTAATTTCCTCAGAAATTTGATTAACTAGGGTACCGTGATTCTTAATGGAATAATGGGGTGGAGCGATTTTATTTTCCAAAAATAAATTTCCAGCATTCTCACTACCAAATACCATCTCACTTGGTTTAAACCCTGTTTTAGGTGAAACTGTGTTATTTAACACCTTACTTATCAAATATGGTAAATACTCCCAATTAAGGTTTGGCCTTGTTGCTAAAAATTTGCGCAAAAGGAGTTTTACAGTTTGAACTAATCTTTCTAGTTGGCCTCTTCCTTCTGGATGCAGGGCAGAGCTAGATATAACTTTAACTCCAAATGCACTCATAGATTCCAACCAGCTGGTTGACCTAAAGCCAGGACCATTATCTGTGTGGATCTTTGCAACATTGAAATTTTGCAATACTCCATTTAGCATAACTCTGGATATTTCCGCAGATGTTTTGCTTTTTAAAGGGACAATCACTGTGAAATCTGTTAATATGCATTGCATTATTAATAAGTGCGAGTAACCTCCAGCACTGTTCAAATTTTCACATAAATCCATCATAAGCTCTTCAAAAGCATGTTTTGGTACTGGATAATAGCCTGTTGTTTGCTTTCTACTACCTTTGTAAGATAAGAAACATGGATGGCACCTTGACACAAAACGCTTTGTTACTGAAGACATATGTGGGAACCAATATGGCTGCAAATCAGCTAACATTCTGGTTAAACCTTGATGTCCTAATAAATGGGTATTTGAAAGCAATACTCCAACCATTGAAGGGGGTACCATTATTCGATAATGACCTTTATTAATCATTAGTAAATTGAAAACAAGTTTGTACTGAGCTTTATCCCTTTTCTTATTTGGGGATTTCTCTACATACTCAAAATTTTCTGAAGCTAAACATTTTGTATAGATTTCCACCAATTCAGTTTTCTGTGCTTTAATAATGTTAGCCCTGGAGAGTTTTTCCCGTAATATTTCTAACGGTGTACTAATTGCTTTTACATTATCCAACCCTGCATTTACTGATAATACATGTGATATTTTGACAGCTGGGGGTTGGTTATTCACAGTTAAATACTGAGGGTTATCTTCTACAAATTGTGACCATTCAAGTAGAGTAAAATCTAGTTGTGGTAATTTCGAAAAGAAATCTTTAATGACAATATCTTTTAAACTAAATTTGACAAGATCTCCAGGTGGGAGACCTTCTCTAGTTAAGAAATCTGCCAAATTTTCAGTCGTTTTAACAAAATGTAAAGATACCTGTGGGTAATCTGAGATTAACTTTAAACACCACCGTCTAATTTTAACACTGCTATCACTTACACGGGATGAAAACAAATAATACAAAACTCGACTATCCGTTAATAAAGTCACTTTTACACCTGAAATTAACTTTTGGAATGAGTACAGGGCAGTCAAAATGGCAAATACCTCCATATCAAGTATACTTCTTGATTCAAAACCAGGGGGTACACACTTTGCAGTATAACCAATTATGTTGATCTTTCCCTTTAAGTTCTCAAGCTTAAATTCAGTGTTTTTATTGAAATAAAATGGCAAATAAATTTCATGCTCTTCCCTTTGATATAACCCCAACACAATAGGAGGTTTGTTACAATTTTCATGAAAATGTATAACTTTCTTATCTTTATGCCTTTCAAGCGAACTTATCACAATTATAGGCCTATAAAGACATAGTGCAAGTGAATGTATCAAATACATATTTGGATCAGGTCCCACTTTGCCTAATTTGAAATCAGTTAGGAAGGCATTAAATTCATTATAGCTCATTTTAAAGGTGAAATCTAGCATCTGCTTCGAAAGAATACCTTGTTTCAATTTCTTTACCGATTGCTCCCTCAATTCTAAAATTGAACCCGGGGGATTGCAATTGTAAATAGCCAAAGTAGACAGAACAGACCAGAAAAAAGAATTTGGAACGTCTTCTAGTTTGTAACCTAGATACTTTTCTAGAGGTGCGATTTTAGGAGGAATAGTTTTAATTAAGGATGGTTTTGGGAGTACAATGGGTAACTCAGTATACAGGGTACATGGTATATATGGCAACTCCATATCAAACAGTATCTGATGTACTGGATCCTCTAAATCTAAATGATTGGGCAATACCTTCTCGCCTGACTGTCCCATTACTCTTTGTGCCAAAACTCCTCCTAATACTCCTGAAGAAGTTGCTGCATCAACCCATAGGTACTTATCTGCTTTCTCATCAATTAAATGGCAATAAAGTGGCTCACTTGTCAGAAGTGCTTTTAACTCTAAAAATACCTCCTTATGCTTATCTGTCGGCGCAAACTCTGCCTTACTAGACGTTAAAGGGGTAAGCAAACTTATTCCTTTGATGACATCAAGCGGTACTACCTTTCTTAAAGAGTTGATTAAACCTAGAAAAGCTCTCATACTCTTCTTATTAGTAGGGAAAGTATACTCTTCTACTTTCTTAATCCTTCTTGGGTCAGCAATTACAAAATCTTTTGAAACCCACCATCCTAGGAAACATATCTTAGTCTTAGCAAACTCACACTTAGAAACACTCAATTTTGCACCATGGAAATACAATCTAGCTACAGCCTTTTCTAAATTCTCAAAGTGCTGGCGTAAAGTTTTCTCATAGGTGGGCCTTAATTCACTAGTAACAATTATGTCATCAAAATATGAAACTGTGTCCTCTAAAACATTTCTCTCAAGCTTAACCACATTTTCACTCTCGAAAATTGGCTTACCATTTCTATCCAGTACTGGCACATAATTTAAAATCTTATCTATAGCCGTACTAAAATGGGCAGGAGAATTTGCTGCTCCCGTAGGAAGGGACAACCATTGGAAACTTCCAGATGGAGTTAAAAATGTTGTTAATGGCTGGGATTCTTTATCAATCCTAAGGGCCAGATATGCTTGCCTTAAATCTAAAGCGCTAAACATACTTTTCTTATGTAGAAACTGAAGTGTATGGTTTATCTCAGGGATTACATTTGGAGGTGATTCAATTAATTGATTAACAGGGCTAAAATCTACTATTAACCTACCTAAGCAGCCTGGCTTGGCCCTAGGTACCAAGTATGAACTCATACCGTATAAATGCAAACCATTTGGTGTACTGGGGGATCTCATTATATAACCAAATTTACACAATAAATCCGTAATATCATCCAAATGCCTTTGATCTGTGGGACTTACATGAAAAATTCTACGTGATCTGGGTAAAACTTCACCTTTTCTAAGCCTAAGCTGAGTATAACCTAAGGTTAAACTTAAATTGCCTGCATCTAATGAATGCAATGAGACAATACCTGGATACTTTGTAATAAAGATATCTTTAATAAAAGGCCTTAGGTGTGGAGGAAATTTATCAAGCTGTACTGCTTCTTCAGGACTAGAATATATCCTCGTAGGTATATCTATTCCAGAAGGTTCAATTATTTTGAAATCTAAATCAGCTGTTCCAGTATATTCTGGACTATCAGCAAATAAAGTATCAGCTAGATCTTCATCATTAACCATAGTGGACCCCTGCTGTGCACTCAATGAATTTACAGTCATTAAAGGGATACGTATCCGAGAGTCTTCACTACTGGCTAGAATTTCTCTCCCTAAGGGATGTTGCGAAACCCATTTACGTAAATTTTCTGTAATCTCTTCATCAAGAGGTATAGCATTATATTGGTTAACTACTTCGATTTTACCTTTAATAATTCCATTTGATCTAGACTCATTTGTAAGATTTAAGATACATGCAATTGCAACGTAACAATTCAATGTACTATCCCATGTTAAATCTGATCTTGAAGGAACAATCACAACATCTCCAATCCACAATGGCGTAATCAACACATAATCAGTTCTAATTACTGGCGCCCCTTTATCTAATCTTAGAAAAGCGCTTCCCATTTCATATGGACCAATACTGTACTCCCCTTCACATTCACAAATCTCCCAGCTATCCTTAAAGAAACACTCTGGCGAGAAATATTCAGGATGTTTAAAAGTAACAGTAGGTACATGATTGGGTGGAGGATTTCCATCATATCCAATGGTGGCAAGTCCTTGCTGTAACAAATCATTTCCCAGCAATAATTTAGGAACACCTCTTATGTCATTAATGATTAGGACATTAATTGTAATACCTTTGTGAGTAGGACTGAGCTTTAACAAAAATGCGAGCTGGCCTAAGATTTTAATAGAAGCTCCACTAAAAGTTGTAATTTCTTTAATAGTGGGCTCTTCCCAAGCTTTAGAAACATGTAATTTTTCTAGACAGGAAAGCTGTATAATACTAGCATCACTACCTGTATCTAGCAAACCTACCATTCTATAAGAATTCAAATATACAGATATATAAATCTTTTTGCATGATTCAGTCATGGCAAAGACAGTCTTATCTAAATTTGATGAAAGGACAAATGAGGTTGCAGATAAACTTTTATAACCTGCAAGGTTAAAAAGTCGATCCGTCACTGACAATGTTTCAGTTGCATTGGCCTTATCAGGGGTCACCACTTTATGAGGTTTTGTGCAATTTGCATTTGATAGTCATCTTGTACCATGCAGGGGACCTGTGGGCCTAAAAGGACACAGAAAAGGAGGATGATTTAACCTGGGAACAACAGTGGCTGGGCATACATTACATGTGGACTGGGCAGGCTGTACAGTTACCACCTGACCATTATTGTCCTTCATGTTCCTACAACCTTGTGCTGCAGTATGATTTGTCTTACCACACAAACTACAATACCTCTTTGTATTGTTTTGGTTGGGAATGTTTGAAGTATGCTGCTTTTGCTTACCAGGATTACCTCTCATGTTAGGATTACCTTTAGTATTTCCTGCCTGCTGTACATTGTTTTGATAGACTACTGCACTACTGCCGTTACTTCCATTAACCTGTTTCTGTCTAGTATGGGCACGCTTATTACTTTGCTTCTCTGACTGGGTATCATTATCCTCCAATACAGTATCTATAGCATAAGACGTGTAACCCTTACCTTTACCCTTCTTGTGTTTACCTTGTGCTGTGGGGGGTTTGTTAGTGTTTACAACTCCCGCCCCATTTTGTTTAATATCAGCATCAATGGTATGCCTTAAAGCATTTAAAGGCCTGGAAAGTTCCATAAAGGTTATAGCCCTTCTCGCCTTCGCTGAGAGGGTATGAAACATATTGGAGCACACATTTCTACTGGTAGGTGGCAGACTCCTAATGAGAGCCTGTATTGCCTCATTATTGTAATAGGCTGCCCTGCTGGCGCCTTGTGGAAGTGCATAAGATGCCCTGTCAGCTAAGGACATAACATTACTAATGTGCCTTGGAAGGTCTACATTCTTAGTAGCCATTAAATTTGCCAGCTTCAGTCTAGCTGCATCAGGAGTTATTCTCCTATCATATTGCAACATCATATTAAAATATATGTTATTTAACCCTTCCTCTTGATCCACCCATTGCTGTATTAATTCATGTGCCTTTCCAGATGTACACATTAACAACATATGGATATACTCAGGTTCAGTTAAGCGCATTTGCTTCTGAGCAGCTTTCATAGAGCTGAAAAATTCACTTATAGTGAAAGTATCTCCACTTCCATTTCCAGAGAATTTATGTTTAAATGGAAAGATGCGTAATGCCTCAACCTTGGCTGCATTAGAGGTTAACTTAGACCTCTTTGAAAAATAGTCAGGAATACTTTCTACGCCAGTTACGCATAATGCGTCAAACTCCCGGGACATAATCTTTTCCTCGGTTTTCTCGGCAATTTTAGTCAATTCCTTTCGGACATTTTTCCTTTCCATTTCCATTTGCTGGAAAAATGCAGAGCATAATTCTGCTGCATTTACATTACTCTCAGTGATGCCCGTCTTTTCTTGCAATGCCAAATTATCTGCGGCCATATTCAAAAGCATTTTTCCCAGTGGATTTGCCTTTGTATATGCTACATGTTTAGCCTGCAATGCAGATGCAATACTGGAACCAGAAACAATACTTTCAGTCTCATCCCTATTTCTATTCCTAGCCCTTCCCCTTTCCATTTCAACTCCAGCCTCATTATCTGAATTTTGGTCATTATCCGGCCCTGTGTTTACATCCCAATTCTCAATAGCATTTAATTGCTCAGCATTTATTTCATTAATGCCTGAAGGGCCTGCTAATTCATTGTCTGATTGATTGCCACCAGAAACACGCCTCATTTTGTCAAGAGTCTTTTTCATAATTGATTTTCCTTTCTTGGAAGACCTTTCTTGACTATGAGAATGGCTTCTGGAACTATTCACAGAACTATTCCTGCTCGAGGACATTCTACGTATGAATAACTTATATATATGGCTCAGAAACAATTGAAAATTTAAATAGCAGGAATTTTGCACTTACACTAGCTTATTGCAATTATTCAGACGCTGAATTAATTCAATTTATCTAGGTTAGGCGGGACAATAATCAGAATAATTTCTACTGGCTGTAGAGTGAATAACTGGAATATTGAGAAGGCTCAGGATATGAAATATTCAATATGGAGAGCTAAATTTAAAATCCTTAGGAACTATGGAGAGTGGAGAGACAGATGCAGAGGGGGAAACACAATATTTTCTTTGCAAATATGAATACTTGAAGAAATTAGTCTTCAAGAATTTTCAGGCAACAAAAGTATTAAAGGGTTAGTTTAATTCTTAGCACTCATCCCTTCTTACAATGCTGTACTCAATTTTGGTGCTAGTTTACAACTACAGTGATGGACTTATTCTTCACCTAACTGTGTTGTACCAAAAGAGTGTTGTGTTTTCTGTATCTTTCTCTACCGTGTATCGTATTCCTACGGTGAAAAGTACAGACAAATGTATCACATGTACTGTATCATACACGTACCATGTGTACTTGTATAGTATACACCTGTACCTGTAACTCTTGTACTAGATACTTATGAGTGCTACTTACTGTTGTGCATGTAAGGATCACATATATGTTTACTTATATATGTACTAGTCGTTGTATGGTACTCTTGCCGTAAGTACTGTACTCAAACACAGTATACGCAATATAATTCCCACCAACTGTTGTCACTAGCTCTGCTTATTTCTATCGGAATTTTCAACATCGACCTTCTAGACTATTCGTACTTACATCAAAGACAAATAAGCAACTTTGAAAAGTACTCAAACTTTGAATAGCTAGGAACTTTGGTAGCAGTACTGATCTGTCCTGCTAGGAACGCAGTTGTTTGAAGACTGCCTCCCGTGTGCCAACCTTGTATCGAAATCTATGGGCGGGGCTTTTTTAAGCTTGCTTCACCTTCCCTTTCAATACAGTATATAGAAAGAAATAGAGAAGATGTATATCACGCCAAAGGACAAGAATCTGAGATCTAAAAAGAACTATCGACTTTGAATTTAAATGTGAAATATGCAAATTTTGCTTAAATGAAAAAGTAATAGTACCCTCCCTTTAAACAAAGTAGAAGACAAGGAATTTCCTTACTCCGCTGTAAATAAACCTTAAACAAATAGGTACTGTTAATTTGTAAAAGACCACGGCGATGCACCAGTGAAGGGTTTTGACGGGGGTTCCCTTTGTATTGTTTCGTTAGAGCAATTGTTTTGCGGAAATTAAATTAGATGCAAAACCAATTATGATTATTCTTAAAGGAAGTGTCAATCAATTTCTAACTAACTCCACAGACCGTCCCTCACGCAGAAGTTTACAGATGTGTAAGGCACTCCTCTAATAAAATAGATGTAGTTTTATTGAGGCTTCCACAACCTTTCATTAATCAACTGCCCTTAAATATTCATTACTGATGTCAATAGAAAGAAGTCTTTAGTCAAAGACAGGTAATGAATAAATTGCCACGCAGGTTGATTAACTATACACAAACGTTGGATTATCCCAGTAATGTATTGAGATAATAGCAAAACTAGAAATATCCGTGAAAATATAATCCTTGCATCATTGGACCCAGCGGTAAATGAATGGCTACTTTAAAGACTCACAAAAATAGAGAAGGGAAAGTCCTTTAAATATCCATAGTAAATGGAGATGTTGTAATTCCAAGTTAATATAACTAATATTGTTCGATTATGTTCCTTTTCAGATGTCTATCCTCTTCTCCAATGAAATATACTTCTTATGAAAAGAAACCGCGTTTTGTTTTACTTTTCTTCTTCTTTTCTCTTCTTTTCTACACCAGTTATATGTTATATTTTAAACCTGTATGTATGTACACGTACGTATCAAATAATGAAACAGTGTTGCAAGAAGAATAGTTATTATTAATTCTGCCTTGCCTTACCAATACATACAAATATAACAGTTAATATGTTTTACACAATTATATGAAGTATCAGACTTTACATACAATTTGTTACAGTGTTAAAACATTTAGTGCTGCTCCATGTGCTATAGTGCTACTTCTATCCTTCACCCTAACTTATATTTAACCTCCCAGCTTTTAATGGGGATCTAAAGATGGGCCTGAATAGGAGCCTATACTTCTCTATAGAATACCGTTAAAGGGGACCTCTCAATAGGAAACCTACGGAATTATTCTATGAGGATGTGGGGAGGGAAATACCCACGTACCGGGACCAATTGTCCCTTTAAATATACTACTTTTAAAGTATATTTAAAGTTTTCAAAATTTCTCAAAGATGACAGAAATTATTGAACAGGGGCTTATGCCAAAATTGGGACTTGCCTTTTCTTTTGGAAGTGAAAACCCAGAAGAACCTCAAAGGTGCTGAACCAGCTCAAGGCAACTGAACCAGGTAGAAAGGGGGGGCTAAGCTTTTATAGGCAACCCTAACAAAGGTGGGGTTGGTACGCCTACGCAGATACAGGGTGCCTTTTAGCTTACCATTGGTGGCAAAGTACATATTGTCTCTTTTTAGGAAAAGATGAAAATATTCTACTTATTGCTATATTATTTCCGTTACTTTTAAAACGTGAAATAATGTTTATTTTGATTCTTCTAACTATATCGGGAAAAGTTATATCTTGTTTGTCATGATTAATTACGTTATAGTATCTCTTTAACATGACCAACATATTTGTTTTCCCCGACTATAGTTTTACACATTTTGGGTTAACAATGTCTCTTTATGCTTTGTATACACCCCTTCCCGGCTCTTTTGCGGAGAGAAGTTATAATCTGCGCTCAAAAAAGAGAAGAATGATATATGATTGATAAGACCCTTATATGTGAAGAACCATCAGACCTTTTGGCTTTTTAAACTAGATACGCCCATTTCTCACGTCGTTTACTCCCACGCGTATACAAACACTGGGGCCTACAGAGAGAGGGTACACTTATACCTAGTGTAAAGAGTAGGTCTCATGAGATTTTGCCCAGTGGCAGAAATCGCATTTTGCTGAACAGGTGGCCTAATTATAACCACGCATAATCTACATTAATCAAATGTACCTATGGGTCAGAAATTAGGGCCGACTTGTACACTATTCCTTTGAACAAGGAAATGAAAAATAATTCCCTTTACCCACTTAATTCTAAAATTAGTGAAAAGTGAATATGTACAAAAGGTCCTTTTGTGCCCCAAAAAAAATTTATGGGGGGAAGAAACCTTAAGGTTACCCAGCACTATCCTAGCTATTTCATTTAAACCGAAATTTACCAGCACTTATTGTGGAGCAATAGAAAACTTATTGTCTCTGCTGGCTGCTGGATGTGTGGTGTCTCACAGTCTCATGCTGTGTTCATGTCTCTCAGCTGCTTGGCTGTTGTGAGGGAAAGATTTTCTTGCGGGAAATAGGCGCTGGTGCAGCTGCTTGCTGTCATCACTGCGGGAAAGGGGTCAAGGAGACTCCATGGAGGGAGATGGTCAGCTGCAGGGGGGTGTGTGAACTGTTGCTGGCAGGGGGAGCAGCAGGTGGCTCTGTCTGCTCAGTCTGAGTTGACACAGATCTCCTCTGGCTACCAGATTCGGATCCGGGAAGGCCCTGGGCCTCCGGATTCTCGTCTCCAGGCCTACTTATACCTATCCTAACCTTTTCCTTGGATGGCATGAAAATCTCATAGAGAGAATCTATATGATTCTGCATTTCCTGTTTGTTTGTAACAAGCCACGCTACCTCATCTTTCTGTGTTGAAAGGCATAAAGACAACTCAGCTACCTTACTGGCAAGTTCATCAAACTTTTGCTGGCTGATTGGCTCTTTAACATCAGTTAATGTAGGGCTGTTTACAGGCTGCAGTTCATTACAATCTACGCGAGGTTGCGTGATTGTTATGATTCTATAAGGTGGCTTGTTGCAATTCAACAAACTACTCAGCATAGGGTTGGCCATAGCTTCTTCATAAGCTTCATTCCAATCATCATCATCAGACAAATAGATATCATCATCATCATATTCATGATTTGGGTTAGATGCCTCCATTCCAATATTGCTCATCATGGCGAAATATAGGTCAGGGGTTTGCTCTGCTCACTTTTATCTCTGTTCCAATCTTCAACTCTTGTTTTGATAGCGCGGGGTGAACCCAAGGATGGCCCAATGGCACTGTTATCCTTTCTTCAGCTTAATCACTTGGCGGGGGAGGTAGAAACTCTGCTATACTGCCCAAGCCCCCCAAAAGTTCAGTTGAATTGGCAAAGTTGTGCAGGCAACATCTAGCCCAGATCCATCTCAGTGAAAATAGTTGGCAAATCTTATGCGGCTCTCAGTTTATTTTAATCAATCTTTGTGTGGCTCGTAACTTAGCTAGTACCTACGTAAAAGTTTCATAAATGGCAAAAATGTTGACTTAAAGGAAAATCTAATTTTATCATTAATTAATTAAATCCTTGTGTCATAAGTGGTGTTTTGTGTTTCTGCTTCTCGCTTCTTGAGTTATCTACTGATCAGTATTCCAATAACATTCTGTCGTTAGGAAGTTTTGCATTTAATAAGGTAATTCTTTAACTAAAAATTACAATTAAATTTTTGCAAAATCAGATTGAAAGATTTAATAATTACAATTAAACGTCACTTTTACATCAAT
>Ga0214212_1000235_pt1 | contig 14249 bp, 14 predicted proteins | sample TroBogEpilimnion_25_FD_153050 | JGI IMG/M metagenome (GOLD analysis project Ga0214212, IMG submission 153050) | Freshwater microbial communities from Trout Bog Lake, WI - 18AUG2009 epilimnion | ecosystem: Environmental > Aquatic > Freshwater > Lake > Epilimnion/Euphotic zone | place: Trout Bog...
GCCGGGTTTTCCAGCCATGCTTTCTTAATTGCATCTGCTCTCTGATCATCGATTACAAAGTGAACCGCTTCAACGCTTCGCGGATTAAGTGAGCGTGCATATCTGACCGCGCCAATTGTTGCGATATCTACTGAATCGACAAGGATGGTTACATCGTGCCGAGAGATAGTTGATGCACGTGAATCTGCACGGTTAATACGTAACGCCTGTTGTTCATTGCGGTATTGGCGATTAAATCTATGTAGGGTAAAGACTAGTACTGGAGTAATCGCCAGGATAACCCAAGCACCTTCTGTAAATTTAACTACGGCAAAGATCACGATGATGACTGCAGACACAATTCCAGAAATTAAGTTGATTCCCGCTCGGTAGCGCCAACCTTTATCTTTATTCTTTCGCGCACGCGATGCCATTCCAAAGCCAACAAGTGAGAACCCTGTAAATACACCAAGCGCATAGAAGGCAACGAGGTGGTTCACCGAGCCCGATGTAATGAGCACAAGTGCTACTGCGCCTGTTGCAAGAACAATAATTCCATTCGAGAAAGCAAGACGGTGACCGCGCTTTGTGAGCTGTCTTGGCAAGAAGCCATCGTTAGCCACAAAGTTCACTAGATATGGGAAGCCTGAGAAAGCAGTATTTGCGCCAGTAATTAGAATCAACATAGTTGCTGCTTGAACCACATAGAACCAGACAGTTCCAAATGTCGCTGAACCCATTGTTGCTTTGACGATCTGAGATATAACAGTTGGTGAACCTGAGTCGTATGGTGTGGCAAATGTGCGGTGTGCGAAGTAAGAGACACCAAAGACAAGTGAGCCAAGAATTACTGACATTGCAACAAGTGTCTTTCGTGCGTTTACTCCTTCTGGGCTTCTAAAGAGTGAAACTCCATCAGAAATAGCTTCAAGTCCTGTCAGCGATGAGCCGCCGTTAGCAAATGCTCGGAGCAAGATAAATATCGCAGCAAAGCTCAGTAATCCTTGGGCATGGCCAATAGCAACTGCTCCGTGCATTGTTGTTGGGTCATATTGTGGAAGTGTTCCTTTTGCCAGTCTGTATGCACCCGTTGCAAACATAACCACTAATGAGAAGATGAAGAAATAGGTAGGAAGGGCAAACGCAGCTCCTGCCTCTTTTACTCCTCGCAGGTTTCCAAAAGTTAAGAGAGCGATAACCGCTAACGTCATCGCTACTTTGTATGGCTGTAGTGATGTAAAAGTAGAAAGAATTGCGTCGATTCCGGCAGATGATTGGATAGCAACAGTTACCGTGTAATCGAGCATGAGAGCAACGGCAGCAATCTGAGAGAAAACCGGCCCTAAGTTGTCTCTGGATACTACGTAGGCACCACCAGATTTTGTATATACCTGCACAACTTCTCTATAGGAGAAGGTAACGATGACCAAAACAATGAGCACAACTACCGTCATCGGCATCAAGATGCCAAAGGCAGCTAAACCAAATGCAGGAAGAAGTGCGAGCAGGATCTGCTCTGAACCATATGCAGAAGATGAAATACAGTCTGATGAAAGAATTCCAAGAGCAAATATTTTGCTCAGGCGCTGATGTGAGAGTGTGTGACGGTTAAGTGGTTTACCTAAAAATGCTTTTTTAATTCTGTAGGAAAGAGGATCACGAAGGTGAGCGTGCTCCTGCAGTGCCATTGGTTCTGGCGCGTCATCTGTCCAAGCTTTTGGCACGATGTCCTTTTCTTGTCCTAATGGAACGTAATAAATATGAGTAAGTAACTCAGGTCTTTATTTTACGACGCTAGTCCGCTTTACACCTTGATCTGCGCGGAGGATGAGGGATTTGAACCCTCGATAGGTTGCCCTATACACGCTTTCCAAGCGTGCGCACTCGGCCGCTATGCGAATCCTCCAATTATTGGCCCTGGGGCCACAGGCCAAGGGTATCGGTGCTAGAAACTATGATTACCCGCAGATCCTCCGTGCGGCATTACCGTACTGAACTCCCCCAGGACCGGAAGGTAGCAAGGGTAGGTGCGCTCTAATGGGTGTGCGGGGGGTCCCTATCAAATAAGTATTTATATGTAAGAAGGAGAAAAGTGTCGCTCGCTCTTTATCGCAAGTACAGACCATCAACGTTTGCTGACGTTATTGGTCAAGAGCATGTGACAACTCCGCTCTCAAACGCTTTAGCCTCTGGGGCAATTCACCACGCATATTTGTTTAGCGGTCCTCGTGGTTGCGGAAAAACTTCAAGCGCTCGCATCATGGCGCGCAGTCTTAATTGCGAAAAAGGACCAACACCAACTCCGTGCGGTCTTTGTCAGTCATGTAAAGATCTTGTTGCCAACGGTCCAGGCTCCATTGATGTTATGGAACTCGATGCCGCAACACATGGCCTAGTAGATGATGCACGCGATCTTCGCGATAAAGCTTTCTTTGCCCCAGTTCAATCACGTTACAAGATTTATATTATTGATGAGGCCCACCAACTTGGACCCGGCGCCGCAAATGCGCTGCTCAAAGTTGTCGAAGAGCCGCCTCCACATGTCATTTTTATCTTTGCAACAACAGAGCCAGATAAGTTAATTAGCACTATTCGCTCTCGTACACACCACTATCCATTTCGTTTAGTGCCACCAGGAACTCTTGCCACCCACTTAGAGAAGATTTGCGAACTTGAAGGTATCAAAGTAGCAAAGGGTGTAATTCCACTTGTTGTGCGCTCAAGTGGGGGCTCAGTTCGTGATGCGCTCTCTGTACTTGGACAATTGCTTGCTGGTGCTGGAAAAGATGGCGTGACCTATGAGATTGCCGTCAAGCTTCTTGGTTACACAGATGGCGCACTTCTAGATGAAGCTATTGATGCCCTGGCTGCAAAAGATGGAACAACTTTGTTTAATACGATTGATCACGTCATTGAATCAGGACTTGATCCACGCCGCTTTACACAAGATTTCTTAGAGCGTCTTCGCGACCTGATCATCATCGGGGCTGTTAAAGAGAATGCATCACATGTCTTGCGTGATTTCCCAGAAGATCAACTAGATCGTATGCGCAGCCAAGCAAATATCATCGGCGCAGCAACCCTCATAAGAGCAGCAGATATCACCTCTTCCGGCCTTACAGAGATGCGTGGGGCAACAGCTCCGCGTCTAACACTGGAGCTCATTTGTGGCCGCATTCTTCTTCCTTCTGGAGATGACAGCGCAGTAATTGCACGTCTTGAAAGGTTAGAGCGTGGAATTAATCCCGCGACATCTGCACCGTCTTCACCAGCTGCAGTCTCGGTTGCAGCGCCAGCAGCTGTGAAGAAGGAAGAAATTAAAAACGAAGTAGCGAAAGAAGAAGTAAAGGTAGAAGCAAAAGCAGTAGAAGAGAAAGTGCAGGCACCAACTCCTATTCGCGCAGCAGCAGCTGCGCCCTCGACTAATCAACCCACAGGTCCAGTCGATATTGCCGCCCTTAGACGCTTGTGGCCAGAGGTAATTGAGAATGTTAAAAAGCGTCGCCGTTTAACGTGGTCGCTACTTGCGGCAAGCGCGCAAGTACTTGCGATTGATGAGAAGAACATCACAATTGCGATTGTGAATGCTGGCGCGCGCGATTCCTTTATGCGCAGTGGCAGTGATGAGATTTTAAAGGCAGCTTTTGAAGATGTCATTGGACTCAAGCGTGAGATTGAAGTGATTGTCGATTCATCTATCGGGATACCCACAAGTGAGCGGACAACCGAGGAGCACACAGATGAGAATCAACTTTCAGGCACTGCGTTACTTGCACGTGAGCTAGGCGCACAAGTCATTAAAGAATTTGAGCAGTGATGTACGACGGAGCCATACAAGATCTCATTGACGAACTTGGCCGCCTTCCGGGCATTGGACCTAAGTCAGCTCAGCGCATCGCATTTCATATCATTCAATCAGAGCGAGTAGATGTCACGCGTCTTGCAGATGTTCTGCGCACGGTAAAAGAGCGAGTGAAGTTCTGCACAGAGTGCGGAAACATCAGCGAAGAAGACCTCTGCCGTATCTGCCAAGACCCAAGGCGTGATGCAAGCATCATCTGCGTTGTTGAAGAACCAAAAGATGTCATGGCAATTGAAAAGACGCGCGAATTTCGCGGGAAGTATCACGTACTGGGTGGCGCAATCTCTCCTATCGATGGAGTTGGCCCAGAGAACTTGCGTATTAGAGAGCTCATGATTCGTTTAGGAAATACAGAGATTCAAGAATTAATCATTGCCACAGATCCCAATCTTGAAGGTGAAGCAACAGCTTCATATTTGATTCGCCAGATCAAACCTTTGGGCGTGAAGGTCAGCCGCCTTGCTTCAGGGCTACCAGTGGGCGGAGATCTTGAATATGCCGATGAGGTCACCTTGGGCCGTGCATTTGAGGGGCGCCGCACAGTCGAATAGGTCCTGATTGAAGTTAGTTAGGGACTATCTCATTATTTAATACGCACCAGCGTCTCACATTGTGGGAAGATATCCCTTATGTCCAACTATTGTGGAAACCTTCTCTTATGGGTTTAATCGTTCAGAAGTACGGCGGCTCTTCCGTCGCTGACGCCGAAGGGCTCAAGCGAGTCGCCAGCAGAATCGTGGCCACTAAACGTGCTGGCCACCAGGTCTGCGTTGTTGTCTCGGCCATGGGCGATACGACCGATGAATTAATCGATCTAGCGAACCAAGTTTCACCGCTTCCTCACGGCCGAGAACTCGACATGCTACTTACTGCTGGTGAGCGAATCTCTATGGCTCTTCTTGCGATGGCAATTGGAAACTTAGGCCATGAAGCAATGTCATTTACAGGTTCACAAGCTGGAGTAATTACAGATAGCAAACACGGTAAGGCTCGCATTATCGATGTCTCACCAGGTCGTATTCGTGAGGCGCTAGATGGTGGCCACATTGCGATCGTTGCAGGTTTCCAAGGTGTCTCTCAAGATACAAACGATGTAACAACACTTGGACGCGGTGGATCAGATACAACTGCTGTTGCGCTCGCTGCTGCCCTTGATGCTGATGTTTGTGAGATCTATACAGATGTTGATGGCGTTTATAGCGCCGACCCACGCATCGTGCCTACCGCACGCAAACTCACAACCGTTACGTATGAAGAGATGTTAGAGCTCGCAGCAAGCGGAGCAAAAGTGTTGCACCTTCGCTGCGTGGAGTATGCACGTCGCTTTGATTTACCTATTCATGTCCGCTCATCATTTTCAAATTTAGAAGGAACGTGGATCGTCAAAGATCACCCAGGAGGAGAAATGGAACAAGCAATTATCAGCGGTATCGCGCACGATAAGAGCGAAGCGAAGATCACCGTAGTTGGAGTGCCAGATAGAACTGGTATTGCAGCAAGAGTTTTCCAAGCAATCGCAGATGCCGACATCAACATCGACATGATCGTGCAGAACGTATCGGCGGCAGCTACTGGGCTGACAGATATCTCCTTCACACTTCCTATGGCAGATGGCGCTGAAGCAGTCGCGCTCCTTAAGGGCCTTCAAGGTGAGATTGGTTTTGCCTCTCTTCAATATGATGACCAGATCGGAAAGCTTTCACTTGTTGGAGCAGGAATGCGCTCACATCCAGGTGTGACGGCAACATTCTTTGCATGCTTAGCTGATGCAGGAATTAACATTGAAATGATTTCAACATCTGAAATCCGTATTTCAGTTATCTGCCGTGCAAGTGATTTAGAAAAGGGCGTAAAGGCAGCTCACACTGCATTTGAATTAGATGCCAAAGAAGAAGCCGTCGTATATGGAGGAACAGGCCGATGAGTAAGAAACCATCACTTGCAGTTGTAGGTGCAACAGGCGCTGTTGGTAGCGTCATGCTTGATATCTTGACCAAGCGTCCCAACGTTTACGGTGAGATCCGCCTAATTGCATCTGCGCGCAGCGCAGGTAAGAAACTCATGTGCCGCGGTGAGGAACTCACCGTTGTTCCAATTTCTCCAGAAGCATTCGACGGAATTGATATCGCCATGTTTGATACACCAGATGACATTGCTGGTGAATGGGCGCCTATAGCTGTCTCACGCGGGGCAGTTGTCGTAGACAACTCAACATTCTGGCGCATGGATGATCAAGTTCCACTGGTTGTTGTTGAAATTAACCCAGAGGCAATCAAGAACCGTCCCAAGGGCATCATCTCTAATCCAAACTGCACCACTATGACAATGATTGTTGCTATGGGCGCATTGCATAAGGCCTATGGACTCAAAGAACTTTTTGTTTCTTCATACCAAGCTGTTTCGGGTATGGGAGTAACTGGTCCTGAAACTTTGCGCAATCAAATCAGCGCAGTTGCAGGAACAATGCTTGGCGAAGAGCCAGGAGATTTGCGCACCGTCATTAAAGATTTCGGCGCATTCCCGGCTCCACTTGCCCTGAACGTTATTCCTTGGGCCGGATCACTTAAGCCTGATGGTTATTCATCTGAAGAGACAAAGGTTCGCTTTGAATCTCGCAAGATTTTGGGTCTTCCAAACCTCAAGGTTGCTGTGACATGTGTGCGCGTTCCAGTAATTACAACGCACTCACTTTCAGTTCACGCAATCTTTGATAAAGAAGTTACACAAAAGGGTGCGCAAGATCTACTTAAAACTGCTCCTGGTATTGAGCTTTTGGATGACCCTGAAAAGGGAATCTGGCCAACGCCAGCAGATGTTGTGAACACAGATCCAACTTGGGTTGGCCGTGTTCGCCGCAGTTTTGATGATGATCATGCACTTGATCTCTTTGTCTGCGGAGATAACCTGCGCAAAGGCGCTGCGCTGAATACTGCGCAGATTGCTGAACTTGTTGCAAAGGAATTTAGCGCTTAAGTTTTATAAAGCGCTTTCAAGTATCAGCAGTGATACTTCTGGTGGGGATGCAACGCGTATGCGTGCAAAGGGGCTTGTCCCCATTCCTGCTGAAACATTGAGCCATGGTTCATCTTTTACTTTACTCACACCGCGTGCTCGCCATGTTGGTAAGTCGCAGTTTGTTGTGAGCGCTTTTGAACCGCCAAACCAAGGAAGACGAACTTGTCCGCCGTGGGTGTGGCCCGCGCAGATTAAATCCAGATCATCTTTAGCCATTGCATCCAATACCCTCATATAAGGCGCGTGAGTAACTCCAATTGCAAGATCGCATTGCACAGGCTTACCGCTGACTAATGCGTATTGATCACGATTGAGGTGAGCATCATCTGTTCCACGCACTTCAATCACGGTGTTTTTAATGGTTGCAATTGCCTTTTTATGATTGAGATCAAACCAACCGCGGCTTACTAAACCTTCTCGAAGTTCTTCTGTTGGAAGATCTGGGCCGAGCACTCGCTTGCCATGATCTTTCTTCAAGTAGGAGAGAGGATTTTTAAATTTAGGTGCGTAGTAATCATTAGAGCCGAAAACGAATAACCCAGGCAAATCCAGCAAAGAATCAAGTGCATCTAACACAACAGGAACCGCATCGGGATGGGCGAGAAAATCCCCAGTGCTAATCACAAGATCAGGTGAGAGCTGGGCAAAAGACTTGATATCTGCAATCTCTTTTGTGCAAGATGGAGTCAGATGCAGATCTGAAAAGTGCAGCACGCGTATTGCCCGGTGCCCCTGGGGCAATACGGGGATAGTTTCTTGGCGTAGTCGGTATCCCATAGACATGAGAAGATACCCCTATGGGACTTAAAGAAACACTACAAAGTGACCTTACTGAAGCAATTCGTTCTCGGGATGAGATTAAATCCGGCACGATCCGTATGGTTTTAACGGCAATTACCAACGAAGAAGTTTCTGGCAAAGAAGCGCGAATCCTTTCAGACGCGGAGATCATCACCGTGCTTTCACGTGAAGCGAAAAAGCGCCGCGAAGCTGCCGAAGCGTTTGCTGAGGGTGGAAGAGCCGATCGCGCTGAGCAGGAGAAAAAAGAGGGCGAAATAATCGCCACTTATCTTCCAGCGCAATTATCTGAAGATGAAGTAAAAAAGATTATTGCTGATGCAATTGCCCAAAGCGGTGCATCAGGACCTCAAGGTATGGGTCAAGTTATGAAGCTTGTAACACCACAGACTGCTGGCAAAGCAGATGGTGGACTTGTTTCAGGTTTAGTTAAAGCCGCTCTTACTGGAGGAAATTAAATGAAGTTTGAATATGTCACAGTTCCACTTCTTACCCACGCGACTAAGCAAATCCTGGATACATGGGGTTCTGAAGGTTGGGAGCTTGTTCAAGTAGTTCCTGCACCTGGCGGGGGAGATCAATTAGTTGCCTATATGAAAAGAGAGATGAAATAAATGGATGTTCGCGCAAAGTTAGCTGAATTAGGTTTGAAGTTACCTGTAGCTGCTCTTCCTGTTGCTGCATATGTTCCAGCGGTACGTACAGGCAATCTTGTTTTCACCGCAGGGCAACTTCCACTCGTTGATGGAAAGATTCCATTTGTTGGCAAAGTTGGCGGCGCTGTTACACCTGAGCAAGCAAACCAGATGGCGCAAGTATGTATTTTGAACGCTCTAGCTGCTGTTGAACTTGTTGCTCCAGTTGATTCAATCGTGAAGGTTGTTCGCGTAGTTGGCTATGTGAACGGTGTTCCTGGCTTTATTTCAGCACCTGGTGTTGTGAACGGCGCTTCAGAAGTATTGATTCATATTTGGGGAGATGTCAACGGAAAGCATGCACGTAGCGCCTTTGGTGTTGCTGAGTTGCCGTTAGATGCACCAGTGGAGATTGAACTCACTGTTGAGGTTGCTTAAAACTTAAATTAACGCCCGCGCTTTGTTATTCGCTCAATATCGGTGACTAATACGGCGCGGGGTTCTAGTTTGACCCATCCGCGCGCGGCAAAGTCAGCAAGAGCTTTGTTCACTGTCTCACGTGATGCTCCAACTAACTGGGCAAGTTCTTCTTGTGTGAGGTCGTGGTTCACATGCAGACCATCATCTTTTTGCACACCAAAGCGCGTTCCTAAATCAATAATTGCCTTTGCTACGCGTCCTGGAACATCTGCAAAGACTAAGTCAGCTAGAACCTCATTGGATTTACGAAGGCGTTGGGCCAAACGGCGCAGTAGCTCAAGTGAAACCTTTGGATGTGTTGTAACCAGACCGATTACTTGATCATGAGCCAAAGAAACCAATCGCACATCTGTCACTGCGGTTGCAGTTGCTGTGCGGGGTTCTGGATCAAAAAGTGAAAGCTCCCCGAACATCTCGCCAGGTCCAAGAATGGAGAGAAGGTTCTCTCGCCCATCTCCTGATGATGTTCCAAGCTTTACCTTGCCGGAGACGATGACATATAGACGATCGCCTTCATCGCCCTCTTTAAAAAGCGTGTGACCCTTTGCAAGTTTGAGTGCAGTCATTGATTCGCGAACAGAGGCCGCAGATGCATCATCTAGAGCACTAAACAGCGGTGCACGGCGGATTATCGCGTCATCATCTTTCGGGTTAGCCACATGCTCACCTTACTCTTGCTGGCGAAGAGCTTCCAATTGGCAGTATTTTCAAATCAAATAGGCTTGCTCTATGCGCGAATCCTTCCAAGCCAAGAAGAAACGTGCTGGCGCTATGTATAAGGTTTTGTGTAAGCGATACCCCAATGTCAGATGCGAATTGGATTTTCAAACGCCATTCCAACTTCTAGTTGCCACAGTGCTCTCGGCTCAGTGCACAGACAAACGAGTGAATCAGGTAACCCCAGCGCTCTTTAAAAAGTTTGGAACGCCCAAGAAGATGGCAGGGGCAAAGATCTCAAGGCTTGAAGATCTCATTCATTCCACAGGTTTCTATCATGCTAAAGCTCGCAACATCAAAGGATTATCTGAAAAACTCATGCACGAGTTCGCAGGGATTGTTCCAAGTAATCTGGATGACCTAGTAACACTTCCTGGTGTTGGAAGAAAAACGGCAAATGTAGTCTTAGGTCACGCTTTTGATATTCCAGGAATTACTGTTGACACACACTTCGGAAGACTCTCCAGAAGGTTTAAATGGACCACATCAGAGGATCCAGTAAAAGTTGAACATGAGGTAGGCGAACTCATTATTCAAAAGGAATGGACGAATCTTTCACAAAGAATGATTTGGCATGGAAGACGAATTTGTCATTCGCGTAAACCTGCATGCGGTGCATGTCCTCTTGCTGATCTATGCCCAAGTTATGGGATAGGTGAGACTGATAAAGTGAAAGCCATGGCGCTTGTTAAGTCAGATGAGGATTTCAGATGAAGACGCTTCGTATTCTGATTATCAGCGTTCTTCTCCTATCTCTCACCCCATCTGCTCACGCGGCAGGCTCCGTTGTGAGTTGTTCAGCGATTAAGACTGGACAAGGGCAAGTGAAATCAAAGACGCTTCTTTCTTGTTTGGATAGCAAAAGCAAAGTAATGCTGGAAGGTATTAGAGGTCCTGTTGTTATCAACGTATTTGGTTCATGGTGCGCCCCATGTCAACAAGAGATCCCTATCTTTGTTTCACTTTACGCAACAAAAAAAGTTCCTATTGTGGGGATCGATGTCGAAGAGACAAACATTCAAGCGGGGCGAAATTTTGTTATTAAAAAAGGAATTACTTGGCCAATTCTCTATGACGCAACAGGGGTCACTAAATCTAGCTTTGGCCCAGGAGTCCCTGTGACATGGTTCTTAGATGCAAGGGGTTATGTTATTTATCGCCATGTTGGACTAGTTACTTCCCAAAAACAACTTAATTCTGAAGTAAGCAAATACCTCGGCATCAAACTATGAATTGGGTTGACTGGGTATTTGTAGTAGCGCTGCTCTTTGCCTTTGTTCGCGGCTACCGAGCTGGATTTCTCTCAACAATCTTTAGAGCTATCGGATTCATTGGCGGGGGGCTTGGCGGTCTTTACCTAGGTATTCACTATTTACATAAGTACTCATCTGGCGTGCTTAAGTTTTTCTTACTTTTTGTGGCTATAGCAATCACAGCGTCTGTGGGCGAATTTCTCTTTAAGAAAGTTGCCGAACTCTTTCATAACACATTTCTTTTTGGTCCCTTCAAATGGGCTGACTCACTACTGGGAGCAGCGTTTTCGGTACTTCGCACACTCATCATGTTGGTAGTTATTGGGCACTTACTCTTGATTACCCCTTGGGGTTGGGCAGTGCATGAAATTCCCACAAGTAAGATTTATAAGCAGATTGACTCCTACTCACCTGCACTTATCAAGCAGATTTCCCATAAAGTGGCAAATATTTAGGGTTCTATAAAAGTTTTTTAAGTTATTTCTCAGATTAATGAATTATCATCCGTCCAATGAAAAAGACTCTTTCGATCGCAGCTCTTTCACTGGTCTTTGTAAGTGCCCTTCTTGCTGGAGTGGCACGCGGTGCAACGCCAGCTCCTTCGGGGCTGTGTTCACCTGAAGGATCTAAAACAACGATAAGCGGTAAAAGTTACACTTGCACAAAAGTTCTTTCTGGAAAAACTGTTTGGATTGCTGGATCGTCAACACTTTCAAATGGACAAAAACCCGCAATATCTGGCGGGCAAGGACGTGGACCTTTCGGCGATGAAGGAAGCGCAGCTGATATCGCTCGCCATGCTTCGATGAAGAAATACAGCGATTGTTTGGTGAAAAATGGTGGAAGTGCTTTCTCTTTAAGGCGAGGTGAGGATCATCGCTTCCAGTCACAAAGAGTTCAACCATCCACTAGCGCAACTCAGCAAAAAGCTATGAGCGCCTGCGCCTCACTTGCCCCAAAGTTCTCTCGACCACCAGGAGACGATCACTAATCTTCAGATTTACCTGTTGCCAATCCTGATTGAATTAACTTCATGACATTTGGATCGGCGAGCGTTGTTGAATCTCCAACTGCGCGATTCTCTGCAACATCGCGAAGAAGTCTGCGCATGATCTTGCCGCTTCGAGTCTTTGGAAGTTCATTTACAACCAAGATCTGCTTTGGGCGAGCAATTGCGCCGATTCCCTTTGCCACATGAGCTTTGAGCTCTTTGATGAGTTCATCTCCGCCCACACTTGGAATTCCTCCACGCAAAATGACGAAAGCAACGATTCCTTGGCCTGTTGTCTCATCTTTAGCGCCAACAACGGCAGCTTCAGCAACATTTGGATGTGAGACAAGTGAAGATTCAACCTCTGTTGTTGAAATATTGTGACCAGATACAAGCATCACATCATCAACTCTTCCGAGCAGCCAGATAGCTCCATCTTCATCTAGCTTTGCGCCATCTCCAGCAAAATACTTTCCATCAAATCTCGACCAATATGTTTTGCGGTAGCGCTCATCTGATCCCCAAATACCACGCAGCATTGAAGGCCATGGTTCTGTGAGTACGAGATAACCGCCGCCACCTTTTCCAAGAACTTTTGCTTCATCATCAACAACTTTGGCAACGATTCCAGGCAGTGGACCCATGGCTGATCCGGGCTTTGTTGCAGTAACACCAGGAAGAGGAGAGATCATGATTGCCCCTGTCTCTGTCTGCCACCAGGTGTCAACGATTGGGCAACGATTGCCACCGATCACTTCTCGGTACCACATCCATGCTTCTGGATTAATAGGTTCACCAACAGATCCAAGTAAACGCAGTGAGGTGAGATTAGACGCTTTAGGAAACTCTTCTCCCCATTTCATCCAGGTACGAATAAGCGTTGGGGCTGTATAAAGAATGCTTACTTTGTATTTTTCAATGAGCTCAAAAACGCGACCCTTTGTTGGTGTATCAGGAGTTCCCTCATACATCACTTGCGTAGCACCATTAATCAGCGGCCCATAAACAACATATGAGTGGCCAGTAATCCAACCGATATCTGCTGTGCACCAGTAGACATCGCTTTCGGCCTTGAGATCAAAGACAACACGGTGGGTATAAGAAGCTTGTGTCAGATAACCACCGGTTGTGTGGAAGATTCCCTTGGGCTTTCCTGTAGTGCCAGATGTATACAAAATAAATAAAGGATGCTCACTATCAAAGAACTCTGCCTCGTGCTGATCTGATTGGCGATCAACGATCTCATGCCACCAGATATCAATACCAGGATTAAACGGCGTCTCTTGTCCCGTTCGCTTCACGACTAACACATTCTTAACATTTGTCTTTTTGGCAGCAAGTGCTTCATCAACGATGGGTTTAAGAGCGAAAGGTGCACCTTTGCGAAAGCCCCCGTCAGATGTAATAACGAGCGTTGCATCGGCATCTTCAATACGGGTAACAAGTGAATCTGCGCTAAATCCACCAAAGATCACAGAGTGCAAAGCGCCAATACGAGCGCAGGCAAGCATTGCAACTGCTGCCTCAGGAATCATGGGCATATAGATAGCAACCCGGTCTCCTGACTTCACGCCAAGTTCAATCAGAGCATTTGCTGCCTTCTTAACCTCAGTGAGCATCTGCGCATAAGTTATTGCGCGCGAATCCCCTGGTTCTCCTTCAAAATAAAATGCAACTCGGTTTCCCCGGCCTTCTAATACATGACGGTCAAGTGCGTTGTAAGAAGCATTGAGTTTTCCGCCAACAAACCATTTGGCGTAAGGAGAATTCCATTCCAAGACTGTGTTCCATTTTTTATCCCAATGTAGATAATCGGCTTGCTTCTCCCAAAATCCAAGACGATCTTCCTCAGCTTCGGCATACATAGACTCTTTGGCATTTGCTTGCGCCGCAAACTCAGCTGATGGAGCAAAGGTGCGCTCTTCGTAGGAGAGATTTTCTAAGGAACTCATGCTTCCAACGCTACCTGCGGGAGTAATTGCCTACAAGAGAAACCGGAAAAATTCTTATAGTCATCAACAACGCAGGATCATCCACATGCGCGGTATTTGGCGCTCATTGACGAGGGTCAACCCTCGTAACTTTCCATCAGTGATCTACCCATATCTATTTTTACTAGGAGAGAAAAATGTTGTCAGTCTTTACCAATGTATGGAAAATCGTCTCCCACCTTCACACCTTTGAAGTCGCAGGGCTCTGGCTACTCAAAGGCGCTAAGGCGGTTTTTCATAGCAATATGGGCTTTCTAGGCCTGAGCGTCTTGCTCAATCATTTGGGCATAAATTAAGGGCAAACGGGCGTAAATCTCGCCCCGTTTTCCAATCCGCCCCAAAGCATGACAAAATTAGCCGTAAGCAAGACGTCTGACCCAAAGATGTGCCAGAGGTTCTCTTACATTCTTACGTGAGAACTATTCGATTGAAATTTGGGGAGAAAATCAGATGCCAATAGCAACTCCGGAAATTTATGCACAGATGCTCGATCGCGCTAAAGCGGGAGCATTTGCTTATCCAGCAATC
>Ga0214212_1000250_pt1 | contig 13349 bp, 9 predicted proteins | sample TroBogEpilimnion_25_FD_153050 | JGI IMG/M metagenome (GOLD analysis project Ga0214212, IMG submission 153050) | Freshwater microbial communities from Trout Bog Lake, WI - 18AUG2009 epilimnion | ecosystem: Environmental > Aquatic > Freshwater > Lake > Epilimnion/Euphotic zone | place: Trout Bog...
GGCAGGCTGCGAAGATCGCCCTGATAGCAGGAGTGAATGCTTAGATTTACTGGAGCCCAATCAAGTGATTGAGGCCATTCAGAAAATTACTCGGAAATAAACTGCAGAAATCTCTAAAAATTAGAGATATTGAACCTGTACCGGGTTAGTTTGTTTAGAAGCCAGAATTTGATGAAGACTATGCAAGCAAGCGTCATCCGGATAAATTCTTAGCTCTTCAGGAAACTGCATCAAGCAGGCACCACCACTAGTAGTCACCGCAGCAGTCAACATCAAACCCTTAACGGCATCATTGCCACCAGAAGCTGCTGGCGCCGGTGCGCCAAACTTAGTATCCCGCACTCGGTTAGCCATCAAATAAGGGCCGATTTGAGTACGCAACATTTTCAAATCCGTTGCCGAATCAATAAATACATGAATATTGCGAGCAAAACGCATCCGGGCACCGGTGATATCCATCACGCCTTCCGATACGACGCGCATGCCACCAGAGAATTTATCTGGCGTCACGTTGACTTTAGCCACCAACAGCTCATCCTCTTTCAGCCAAGAGCGATTCGGCTCATACACCTCGCTATAGAGGGTGACTTCGATTGCCGCGGAGCCATCATCAATCGTCGCAATCATCATGCGACCACGTTGACCTGTCAGCATGCGAGCTGAAGTGATGATGCCGGCAATCAGCTGATCTTTGCCTTCGGTAACCTTAGCAAGCGGTTGACGAATAAAGTGAGAAACCTCCTCACGGTAGGCATCAAACATATGTCCAGTTAAACAAAGTCCTAAGGATGTTTTTTCTTCTTGAAGGCGTTTCTTCTCAGACCACACCGGCTCACGAACCAATTCAGGCAAATGACGATCCTCTTCACCGGCTGCTTCAAACAAACTCACCTGATGGACAGAGGCTTCAGCCTGCTCAGCCGCTTCAATGGCGCGTGCCAGCGAGGCTAACAGCGTAGAGCGAATGTCGTACAGATTGCCACCAGCAGTCAGCTCATCACGATACAAGCTATCAAATGCTCCGGCGCGCATCAGCGCTTCAATTGCACGACGATTGACTTGACGACGATCGACCCGAGCGCAAAAGTCAAACAAGTCTTTAAATGGCCCACCACTCTCACGCACCTTCACAATCGATTCAATCGCTGCTTGACCGGTACCCCTTACTGCGCCCAAACCATAACGAATATGACTTAGCGGCGAATCTGGTGATGCATCGGGTGCACGTAATGGCGTGAACTCATAAACACCAGTGTTGATATCTGGTGAGAACACACGAATTTGGTTATTGAGGCAATCGTCATACAGAATCTTCACCTTATCGGTGTCATCCATCGCGAGTGATAAGTTGGCCGCCATAAACTCAGCGGGGTAATATGCTTTCAACCAAGCAGTTTGATAGGCCAAGAGTGCGTAAGCAGCCGCATGGGACTTATTAAAGCCATAGCCCGCAAAGCGCTCCATTAAGTCATAAATCTCGTTGGCTTTGCCCTCGGTAATACCACCAGCCTTTGCGCCATCACTGAAGATCTTGCGATGCTGCGCCATCTCTTCTGGTTTTTTCTTACCCATCGCGCGACGCAACATGTCAGCACCACCGAGTGAGTAGCCCCCAATCATCTGCGCCATCTGCATTACCTGCTCCTGATACACCATGATGCCGTAGGTTTCACGCAGAACGGATTCGATGCGAGGATCTGGATACTCTACTTTTTGACGACCGTGTTTACGTTCAATAAAGTCCGGAATCAAATCCATTGGACCTGGGCGATACAAAGCCACCAAAGCAATAATGTCTTCGAAGCGGTCAGGCTTAGCTTCACGTAGCATGCCTTGCATGCCGCGACTTTCCAATTGGAAAACAGCAACAGTATTCGCCTTCTTGAGAACCTCAAACGCCCCCGCATCATCAAGCGGGATCTCGCCAATATTCCAATCTTGACGATCAGCATGCAGGGTTTTAATCCAACGTTCAGCTGCAGCCAAAATAGTGAGCGTAGTTAAACCCAAGAAGTCGAACTTCACCAAACCAATCGCTTCAACGTCATCTTTATCAAACTGGCTAATGACGGAGTTGCTATCTTGATCCTTGGAATCTTTTGCTTCTTGGGTATAGAGCGGGCAAAAATCCGTTAAGCGGCCAGGGGCAATCAAAACGCCACCCGCATGCATACCCACGTTGCGGGTCATGCCCTCTAACTGCTGAGCCAAAGATAGTAGCTGGCGCACTTCATCTTCATTCTTCTCGCGCTCAGCTAATTGCTTTTCTTCTTTCTTAGCAATATCAATGGTCATGTATTGACCAGGCTTATTGGGAATGAGTTTTGCAATGCCGTCGACGAAGTTGTAACCTTGCTCAAGTACACGACCTACGTCACGAATCGCTGCTCTTGCCGCCATCGTGCCAAATGTCGCAATTTGACTAACAGCGTCTTTGCCGTACTTATCTTTGACGTATTGAATGACGCGATCGCGCCCATGCTGGCAAAAGTCAATATCGAAGTCGGGCATCGATACCCGCTCAGGATTTAAGAAGCGCTCAAAGAGCAAGTTATAACGCAGGGGATCAAGGTCGGTAATACCTAATGAGTAAGCCACTAAAGAGCCGGCACCAGATCCACGGCCAGGGCCTACTGGGACACCATTGTTTTTTGCCCAGTTAATAAAATCTGCCACGATCAAAAAGTAACCTGGGAAACCCATTTGAGAAATCGTCTTCACCTCAAACACTAGGCGATCGTGATAGCGAGATTTTTCTTTGGCACGCTCCTCTGGATCCGGAAAATTGCGCTCCATATGACGATCCAAACCAATCTCCGACAGCGCTAAGAGATATTCATCTAGAGTGATGCCTGGTGGGGTCGGAAAATCTGGTAAGCGGGGTTGACCTAATACCAATGACAGGTTGCAACGTTTAGCGATTTCTACAGAATTCGCAATCGCAATAGGAAGATCGGCAAAACGTTTCTCCATCTCTTCTTGCGATAAGAAATATTGCTCATCATTAAATTTCTTTTGACGGCGTGGATTACCCAAGAGCTCGCCCTCTGCAATGCAAACACGCGCTTCATGGGCCGTGAAATCACTTCTTTGCATAAACTGCACAGGATGCGTAGCGACTACTGGCAAATCCATCTCGCTCGCCATATGACAAGCCCGTTGAAGATGTTGTTCATCTTGTGGATGTCCGCCACGCTGCACTTCAATAAAAAAGGCGTCTGGGAAAATCTTGGCCCAGCGACCTGCCGCAGCCTTAGCCTGGTCTTCTTGCCCCGCTAGAAGTGCGACACCAACATCACCCCAGCGACCACCGGATAAAGCGATCAAGCCGTGCGCTAAGGTTTTTTTAGTCTTCTTATCTTCCTCTTTAGCTGCTGGCTCAGTAAACCAGGCAGGGTCGACCTCAGCACGACCGCGCGATTGGTTTTCCAAAGAGGCACGGCTCAGTAACTGGCATAGATTAAGGTAACCAGAATGGTTTTGAACTAAAAGTAGTAAGCGATGAGGCTGATCAGGATCTTGATGGTTGCTAATCCAAACATCAGCTCCAGCAATCGGTTTAATGCCTTTATCACGCGCGGCTGTATAAAACCGTATTAAGCCAAATAAGTTACTTAGATCGGTTAAGGCTAAAGCCCCCATTCCATCTTTTTCAGCCTGCGCTACCGCATCGTCAATGCGCACAATCCCATCCGTAATCGAAAACTCGGAATGAAGGCGAAGATGAACAAAACGGGGTGAAGCCATGAGATCATTTTAGCTGTGAACGATCCAAAAAATCCCCCACCCCCAGCCGGCGCCTATCGCGGGCGATTTGCCCCCTCGCCTACCGGTCCGCTTCATGCTGGATCGCTAGTTGCCGCCCTCGGAAGCTGGCTGGATGCCAAGAAAAATGGGGGTAAGTGGCTACTCAGGATTGAGGACGTAGACAGACCAAGATGTATCCCTGGGGCTGACCTGGAAATCATGCGCCAATTGCTGGCCTGTGGCCTGCAGTGGGACGAGGAAGTGACTTGGCAATCCGAATGCCAAGAAGATTATCAAAGGGCTCTAGAGGCCCTAAACCAGCATAAATGCCTGTATCCCTGCATCTGTTCTCGCCAAACGATTGCTAACGCCCTAGCTACCCAAGGGATTGATATTCCCCGTAACCAAGAAATGGTCTACCCAGAGAACTGCCGCCCGATCGAACTTAGAATAAACAATCTGTCCACCAGTAAGGTGGCCTGGAGGTTAGCCCTTCCCAGCAATCTGGTCATTGAGTTTGAGGATCGGTGGCTTGGGACTCAAAAACAGCAACTCAACCAGGCTGTGGGCGATTTTGTCCTGCGTCGCAGTGATGGTTTGTTCGCCTATCAACTAGCAGTTGTTGTTGATGATGCGGCACAAGGTATTACCCATATCGTGCGTGGCGAAGATTTGCTGAGTAATACCGCCAGACAAATCTATTTACAAACTGTACTGGCTTACGATCGGCCACAATATCTACATCTACCCCTTGTACTGGATGAGCATGGTGAGAAACTCAGTAAGCAAACGCTAGCAACCCAAATTCATACACGGGATACAAAAAGCGTGCTGCAAGAGTTGCAGAAAGCAGCAGCACATTTAGGCTTGAGGAATTTACCGAATGGGGAAAGTGTTTCGATTGCAGAGTGGCTCTTAGCAGCCACTCATGCATGGGGCAATCAAAGTAATCAAAAAATATAAAACAATCTTACAAAGCTAAGCAGATTATTTTTTCTTAAAGCCACCTAGTAAAGCACCAACAGCCGGCTTGGCAGGAGTGATCCCAACCTTCTTTGCCTCTGGCACTGCAGATCCATCAGGATTAGTCGCTTTAGGAGTCGCGGCAGACTCATAAGGCATATAGAAAAATGGGTCTGACATTTTGGCTGGTGCAGCTTGCGCCGATGAACTTCTGCTTGGCGATGCCGCCCTACTTGGGGAAGCAGCTCTGCTTGGCGCTGAACTTCCTTCGGGGAGCGGCAGCACATCCAATTTGCGCTTCATTAACTTTTCGATATCGTCGAGTAAACGCTTTTCACTGCCGTCCACTAACGCAATCGCATCGCCTGTACTACCAGCGCGACCAGTACGGCCAATGCGGTGAATAAAATCTTCCGCACTAAATGGTAATTCGTGATTAATCACGCAAGGCATGTCTGGAATATCTAAACCGCGAGCAGCTACATCAGTGGCAACTAAAGCTTCAATCGCGCCCGACTTAAAAGCATCCAACGTTAAGGTGCGTTCACCCTGACTCTTATCTCCATGAATAGCTCCCGCTTTAATACCATCACGCTCAAGAGCACGTGACAATCTTGCGCACCCTAAACGGCTATTGGTAAAGATGATGCATTGACGCGATAAACCTTGGCGAGTACGTGACTCCAAAATTCTGACAATGGCACGCTGCTTATCAGCAGAAGGCACCATATGCACCACCTGCTTCACGGTATCGGCTGCTGCGTTCTGACGCGCCACCTCAATCGTCACTGGGGTACGCAAATAACTTTGCGCTAACTTCTTAATCTCTGGCGAGAAAGTGGCTGAGAACAAGAGGGTTTGGCGTTGCGCCGGAATTAAATCAATGATGCGCTGCAAGTCTGGCAAGAAGCCCATATCCAGCATGCGATCGGCTTCATCAAGAACCAGAATTTCTACTTGCGATAAATTTGCGACTTTAGAGCCAAGATGATCGAGCAAGCGTCCAGGGGTAGCAATCAAAATCTCAACACCATTGCGCAAGATCGCAACTTGCTCTTTCATATCCACGCCACCATAAACCACGGCAGCACGTAAATCCGTATGCTTTGAATAGCTCGCAGCATTCTCTGATACCTGCACTGCCAACTCACGTGTTGGGGTTAAGACTAAAGCGCGAATCGGGTGACGTGCAGGTGATGAGCTTTTACTCGCATGACGCAAGATTTTTTGAATAATCGGCAATACGAAAGCGGCCGTTTTACCGGTTCCCGTTTGCGCTGCGCCCATCAAATCTCTACCCTCTAAGACATGCGGGATAGCTTTCGCTTGAATAGGTGTTGGGGTGATATAACCCTGATCCGATACCGCTTTTTGAATCAGCGGATCTAGACCAAAGTCAGCAAAAGTAATTGTTGCTTCAGGGGCGCTGTCTTCAGCAATCCCTGTGGAGGTATTTATTTCAGTAACAGTATTATTCAAGGTAACTTACAAGATGGCCGCAATGCCGGCCTTAGCAGTGGCAGCATCCTCGGTCGATTTAACGCCGGAAACGCCGACTGCGCCGATGGTAAAACCATTTACCTCGATATTGACCCCACCTTCCAACATCCCCGAAATGTGCGGAGCTGATAGGAAAGAAATGCGGCCGTTATTAATAATTTCTTCATAAACACGGCTCTCGCGTTTACCCATCGCAGCAGTGCGAGCTTTTTCCTGAGCAATATAGGCAGATACAGGAGCGCAACCATCACGACGAATCAATCCCAATACATGTCCACCATCATCGCAAACAGCAATGGTCACAGCCCAATTATTTTCGGCAGCATGTTTATCGGCAGCGTCCAAAATCTTTTGAACATCAGCTTGAGTTAAGTAAGGTTTTGTAGCCAACATGGTTCGTCTTTCTATCTCGAATAGGGTTTATATGATAAAAATGCTTTATATAAGTACTTGAATTATAAGGGTTGCAAGCCTAGAACCCCTTATTTCAGGAACTCTTGGGCTGCCACTACCCCGCTTGCCTTGGGTTTAAAGCCCATTGAGCCCAGACTCATCTCTACCCCGCTCAAAGCAGCCATTAAGCTCAGCTCATTACAGTCGCCCAAATGACCAATACGGAAGGCTTTGCCTTTAATTTTGCCAAGACCAGTACCTAGAGAAAGATTGAACTTCTCTAGAGCATGTTTACGCAATACATCAGCATCCATACCTTCAGGCGTTGCAATACAAGTGAGCACAGGAGAGTAGCAATCGGTGTCTTGACACTGAATCTCCAAGCCCCATGCATTAACTGCTTCACGACACGCTGCAGCCAAACGTTGGTGACGAGCAAAAATCGTATCCAAACCTTCGGCCATCATCATGTCCATCGCTTCATGCAAGCCATACATCAAATTGGTGCTGGGTGTTGTTGGCCAAAAACCCGTTTTATTGGACTCCAAAATTTCATCCCAAGCCCAGTAGGACTTTGGTATTTTATTGGTTTTGCTGACTTCAATCGCGCGAGAAGATAGCGCATTAAAACCAATCCCAGGAGGTAACATCAGGCCTTTTTGTGATCCAGAAATCGTCACATCAGCACCCCACTGATCGTGCTCATAGTCCGCAGAACCCAAGCCAGACACGCTATCTACCAATAACAAGGCAGGATGCTTTACAGCATCAATGGCTTTACGTACTGCTGCAATATTTGAAGTCACACCGGTTGACGTTTCGTTATGCACGACACATACGGCTTTGATTTCATGTTGGGTATCTTTGCGAAGACGCTCTTCAATCAAAGATGCATCCACACCCCAACGCCAAGAATCTTGTCCGGCCTTACCCACTACTTCAACATCAATGCCAAGACGCTTTGCAAGCGCACGCCATAAATTGGCGAACTGTCCGGTTTCATAAAACAAGACCTTGTCCCCAGGATTGAGCACGTTTACTAAAGCACCCTCCCAAGCACCTGTTCCGGATGCAGAATAAATAATCACCGGCTGCTCAGTTTTAAAAATCTTTTTAATCCCATCTAATACCTTCAAGCCGAACTGACCAAACTCAGGGCCACGATGATCGATGGTTTGATAGCTGATGGCGCGCAATACACGCGGCGGCACTGGACTTGGCCCAGGAATATGTAAGAAATGGCGTCCAGAAGGATGGTTATCCAGTTTTAGCATGGCTTGTCTCACTTGCTTTGATGGTTAAGAGTGGTTCTAGTGTAAGGGAATTTTAAGGAATTATTAGTTTTGTATGCAAAATATATTTCTAAAACATCAAAATAAAGGCTTATTTAGTGATTATTTATGCTTTATCATCAGATATCGTTATTTTGTATACAAATTTAGAAGGGCATCAGATAAGTCATGGATCTCATTGCGCAGCCCAATTCTCAGAATTTGCATGAAGGCACCTTCCAAAAGCTCAGGTCACTATTGGTAGAGGGTGTGATCGCCCCCGGCAGCAAACTCAATGAGCGCGAACTCGCTGAAAGCCTAAACGTTTCTCGTACCCCAATTAGAGAGGCCATTAAACGCCTCGCTGCTGATGGTTTGGTGGAGTTAATCGCCAATCGTGGGGCGATTGCCGTGCAACTGAGTCATGCTGATGTAGTGCATACCTTTGATGTGATTGCACAACTAGAAGGCTATTCAGGTGAGTTGGCTGCAAAAAATATTAGCACCGCCACCCTATCCGAACTGGAAGCCCTTCAATACGAGATGATGGCCTCTTATGCGCGTCGTGATTTATCCAACTATTACAAGTTGAACTTGAAAATCCATCACCTCATTAATCAAGCGGCAAACAACCCTGTGCTCACCCAACTCTTCTCGCAAGCGAATGCACGCATTGAAGCTTTACGTTTTCGCTCCAACCAGAATGGCGTGAAGTGGGAGAAGGCAGTGGAAGAGCATCAAGAAATGATTGATGCGCTAAAGACCCATGACAGCGAGCGTATGCGTAAAGTGATGATCCAACATGTCATGAATAAACGTGATGTGGTGATTGAGCTACTCAAATCGGAAGCTGCAAATACTACAAGCGAAATGAACTAAGTATGAACAAGCCCCTTGAGCTCAAAGAACTCATCATTCATAAAGAGCAATTAGCAAAACGACTTCGCCAAGAAACTTCGGGCGAAGTCATGACCGATATCGCTAGCCGTGGACGCTATGCAACAGATGCTTCGATCTATCAAGCCATGCCAGTTGCAGTCTTTGTGCCAAAAACTGCTGAAGATATTGCAAACGCCATCCAAATCGCCGCAGAGTTGAAGGTGCCCGTATTGGCTCGTGGTGGTGGCACTAGTCAGTGTGGCCAAACTACTGGCGCTGCACTCGTCATTGATAACAGTAAGTATTTCAGAAGCACTGTAGATCTCAATCTAGATAAAGGCACTGTCGACGTAGAGCCTGGCATGGTTCTCGATCATCTCAATGCCTCACTCAAACAGCATGGACTCTGGTTTCCGGTAGATGTATCGACTGCAGGTCAAGCAACGATTGGCGGCATGGCCGGCAATAACTCTTGTGGCAGTCGCTCCATTGCTTACGGCAATATGGTGCACAACGTCTTGGGAATTGATGCCTGGCTTGCCAATGGCCAGATTGCTCAGTTTGGTAACTACGCCAATAGCTCAGGTGCAGCAAAGCAATTAGGTGACTTTGTTAAAGGTCTTGCCGACAAACTCCATCCAGAGATCGAGGCGCATTTTCCGAAGGTACTGAGACGCGTTGCTGGCTACAACTTGGATGTATTCCATCCTCAAAGTGAATTGCCTTACACACAAGATGGCAGCGTTAATTTATCGCACCTCTTGGTTGGTAGTGAAGGTACGCTAGCCTACTTTAAGTCCTTAAAACTCAAGTTGGCGCCACTGCCTCAGCACAAAGTACTCGGTGTCGTGAACTTCGCTAGCTTCTTCAAAGCGATGGATAGTGCTCAGCATATTGTGAAGTTAGGGCCTACTGCAGTTGAGTTAGTAGATCGCACCATGATTGATCTAGCGCGCAGTAATCCCAGCTTTAAGAAAACGATTGAGACCGCCTTAATCGATCCGCATAGTCAAACGCCTGAAGCGATTTTGTTAGTGGAGTTTTCTGGTGAGTCACACGCACCCCTACTTGAGAAACTCAAATCCTTACAGGATCTGATGGGTGATCTTGGTTTACCTGGCTCTGTAGTTCCGATGTCAGATGCAAACTCCCAGAAGAATTTATGGGAAGTACGCAAAGCTGGTCTGAACATCATGATGAGCCTCAAAGGCGATGGCAAACCAGTCAGCTTTATTGAAGACTGTGCCGTCCCCCTGGAAAGCCTTGCTGAATATACCCAAGCACTGACCGATGTCTTTGCTAAATATGGCTCACGCGGCACTTGGTATGCCCATGCATCTGTTGGCACTTTGCACGTGCGCCCTATTTTGGATATGCGTCGCGATGGCGCAGCAAAAATGCGTGCTGTTGCTGAGGAAGCTTCAGAGTTGGTCCGTAAATACAAAGGTGCTTACAGCGGTGAACATGGTGATGGTCTGTGTCGTGGCGAGTGGATCTCTTGGCAATTTGGGCCGAAGATCACCGAGGCACTGACAGAGATTAAACATGCTTTTGATTCCAAGGGTTTATTTAATCCTGGCAAGATTATCGATCCACCCAAAATGGATGACTCCAGCTACTTCCGCTACCCACCAAGCTACAAAGTCATCCCGCTACAGCCCGCTTTGGATTGGTCAGCATGGAATGTTCAAAATAACCCCGTTACCGAAGAAACCAGTGCGCCTGGCACGGGTGGTGATCCAGCTATGGGTCTGGCTAAAGCCGTGGAGATGTGTAATAACAATGGTCACTGCCGTAAATTTGATGCAGAGGTCATGTGCCCCAGCTACCGCGTAACGCGTGACGAGAAGCATCTCACCCGTGGTCGCGCCAATACCTTGCGCCTTGCCCTATCCAATCAGCTCGACGTTAAAGATGAATCACCTTTAGGCAGTGATGCCGTTAAAGAAGTGATGGAACTGTGTGTGAGCTGTAAAGCCTGTCGACGTGAGTGCCCTACCGGTGTTGATATGGCAAAGATGAAAATTGAATTTCTCGCGGCGTACAAGAAACGGGTTGGTCATTCATTACGTGACATGGCGGTTGCCTATCTACCCCAGTACGCATCGATCATTAGCAATACCCCGGGGCTAGCTGCTTTACTGAATCTGCGCAACCACATTGCACCTATTGCCAAACTTCAAGAATGGCTGATGGGTATTTCTGCGCAAAGAAGTTTGCCTACTTGGAGAAGTCGCACTTTCTGGAGCAATAAAAAACAGGTCGCTGCACATCACTTCACGCCAGATCAATTAAATACCCCCAATCAACAAGGCAATAAAGGCGTTGTATTACTTGCCGATACCTTTAATGCTTATTTTGAAAATGAGAACCTCCAGGCAGCACTCAAGGTCCTCAAAGAAGCTGGTTACCGTGTACATATTCCGCAGAAAAATAAGGCTGAGAATAAAACCAAGCCCACCAATACTTGTTCTAAAGAGTTTTGCTGTGGCAGAACCTATCTTGCAGCAGGCATGGTTGATCAAGCCAAAGAAACTCTAGGTGAGCTAGTGGATCACTTGGCACCTTATGCAGAAAAAGGCATTCCGATTATTGGTTTAGAGCCTTCTTGTTTATTTACCCTTAAAGATGAAGCGCTGGTGATGGGCTTTGGTGAGCGTGCAATCACCGTTAGCAAACACGCACAGCTCTTAGAAGAGTTTCTGGCTAGCGAAGCAAAAGTAGGTAAGCTGAATCTCAACCTTAAAGCTGCTACGCGCCCTGTTTTGTTTCATGGTCACTGCCATCAAAAATCCTTTGCGGCTGTAACACCTGCAATGGAATTACTTAAACTCATTCCAGGCGCCGAACCCAAACTGATTGAATCCTCTTGCTGCGGAATGGCCGGCAGCTTTGGCTATGAAGCCGAACATATTGAGGTATCCAAGCAAATGGCTGAACTGAGTCTCTTGCCAACGATACGCAAATCACCTGATAGCTGGGTAGTAGCCGATGGCACGAGTTGTCGCCATCAAATCCATGATGGCACCCAAAGAGATGCTGTACATATTGCGCAGATCTTAGCAGCGCACCTATGAGAAAAAACTAAAGGGACTTAACTTAAAGCGCCGTAAGACACTAGCAAAAGCGTGCCAGTCAATAAGGCTGGTACCAAGCGGCGCTTGGGACTCGACATCATGACTCCAACACTCAGCACGCAAATCAGAATCCGAATCCACATTGGCACAGTTGCCAAGAGGCCAACGGGCAACAAAATCAAACGCACAGTGAGTGTTGCCACCATTGCATAAGTCACAGCAGCTAACCAGCGAAAGATTTCGCTATCTTGGTTGATGCGCCCAGAAAGCAGCACACCAACAGCACGGCACACGTAGGTTCCAAGACAAGCCCCAGCCAAAGCAACCCACAATCCCCAACCCTGTAAAGATGCGTTCATCATCCGATGACTCCCGCTTTCTTGCGTAGCAATTTACGATCTACTAAATAGGCAACGGTGCCTGCTATCAAGCCTGTTGTTAACAAGCTGGTATCCCGATCAAGCACAGTAAAAATGGGGCCCAAGACACAACCCAAGGCAATTGCAATGCGATTTACCCAAGGCTTCACCTCGGTAAATGTCAGCAAGAAAAATAGTGGGTTAATGAAAACTAAGCCTAGGGTGACGGCTGCTGGCACTAGGCCCGCCAAGAAGTAACCCAATATTGTCCCAGGCAGAGAGATCAACCAACATAACAAACCTAACCCTATAAAGTAACTTAAGCGATGTTTTGATTCGATCGATGCAAACTCTTTCATCGAAACCGCCCAAGCCGTCATCGCCAATAAGTGAACATGGGCATAGAGACTCGGGTTGCGATCTTTTTCATGAAGCTGCGGAAAGAGTGTCACAGTCATCGTGACAAAGCGGGTGGAAGTTAAGGTAACCGCTAAAGCAATCGCCAAAACAGAAGATCCAGTGATCACCATCTCCAAGAGAACAACTTGCCCTGGTAGAGCAAACATTAAAAGACTACTGAGCGCTGTAAACCAACCATCAATACCATTCGTCCTACCCATCGCCCCAAAACCGACCATGCCAGAAAACAGAACCACTGCCGGAGCTCCAGCAGCATCCCGGATACCAGACCAAAAGGCATCACTACGGCTTTTGAAACGCTGCGCGGCCGAACCCTCTAATAGGATCTCACTGGGATCTAAGTAAGGCAAGTTTTCAGATGAAGACATGGGGCGATTGTAAAAGCTGAATCAAAATGGCGCTGACGAAGCTGTTAAGCCAAGCGCCCACTCAATATGTTCGGTAACTAAAGCATCAGAATTGGCCAGCGCATTCTCCAGCGCCTGTCGTATCAAAACCTTATCAGCATCAGTTAAACCTTCAGATGCCAGTGCATTACCTAAGGCTACTGCTAAGTTGCGCCGCCATTTGGAATACCCAATACGGCGAATTGCACTACCTTCATGACGCTGTTCAAACTCTGCTTCCGTCCAAGACCAGAGCTGCAATAGACTGGCGCGCCCGAGACCGTGACGCTCTGCAAAGTCTGGTAATCCAGTGCGCTTAGCAAATTTATTCCACGGACAGATCAATTGACAATC
>Ga0214212_1000266_pt1 | contig 12372 bp, 15 predicted proteins | sample TroBogEpilimnion_25_FD_153050 | JGI IMG/M metagenome (GOLD analysis project Ga0214212, IMG submission 153050) | Freshwater microbial communities from Trout Bog Lake, WI - 18AUG2009 epilimnion | ecosystem: Environmental > Aquatic > Freshwater > Lake > Epilimnion/Euphotic zone | place: Trout Bog...
TGAGATCGCTTCCGGTGGGTAGCACTGAAATTGTGCACGAAGAAGATCCACTGTGCACGGTCGCAGTACAGAGTGGCTGCCCCATGTAACTGAAACTAATTGTTCCTGTTGCCGCGCCAGGTAAACCTGCTTGGGAGAGGGTGATCAGCCCAGGGGTTGCCGTGCCAGAAACTGTTATCGCTGTCGCAGCGGGTAAAACATTAACGGTAATCGTGCTGGTCGAACCAACAAAGTTCACATCGCCCGAATACGTTGCCACTACCGAGTTGCTTCCAACTGGTAGCGCCGTTGTGTTGCACGAAGCCGCCCCATTAGTGTCCGAAGCCGTGCACAACAAGGTCGATCCCAGAGTGAAAGTAACCAGTCCGGTAGATCCCGTTGGCAAGTTCGAGACGGTTAGCGCGACCACACCTGCCGAAGTAGCTGTCATTGATGAGGGGTTTTGCGAAATACTAAAAGAGATCTGATTCCAGCTCGACATGTAGTTTGTGTCTCCCGAATAGGTAGCCACTACGGTGTAGGCCCCGGCCGATAACACTGCAGTTGTGCAATCAGCCGCTCCATTTGAAACGGTGGCGGTGCATAGGGTGCCATCTGAGGTGGCGAATCGGACTTGCCCCGTTGCGTCGGTAGCTAGATCCGAGATTGCTAAGTGAATGGTGCTGCCATAGGCCGTTGAACCCGGTGTTGCGGAGGCAGAAAAACCTGCGAATCTGGGTAAAACTATGAACGAAGTGCTGCTTGATGCACTCAAGTAATTCCCGTCACCGGAGTAGGTTGCGACCAAGAAGTAGCCGCCTCCATTGATTACGCCAGTTGTGCAGGCCGCTGTTCCGCTCACCACCGGCGCGCTGCAGAGCACCCCACTAGCGGCGGCAAAGTCGACCGTACCTGTTGCGTCCGAGGGTAAGCCATATGCGACTAGTTGGGCCTGGGCCCCATAGGTATAACTCAACAAGTCTGAAGCGGTGCTGAACGAAGTTGGAGCACGCCAGACAATTGATTCCGCTGAACTCGATACCGGGACGGTATCGGGTACAAATGAGGCGGTCCAAATGTCAGTACCAACTGTGGGAGATGAGTAGCTCAGCGTGGCAATACCACTACTGTCCGAATTCACAGCTTGTGTGCTTCCATCCGCACAGGGCCCTGAGGTGCAGGTGAAAGTAACGGTCGTGCCAGAAATTGGCACTCCACCTGATTGCAAAGAGGCGGTAAGTGTTGTAGTCGAACCAGTTGCTACGGGGTCTGTGGCGACCGTTAGTCCAATGTTCCCGAGTGTGATTCCGCCGCCGTATCCCAAAATATAGGGCGCCCCAGAAGATCCGTCAGCTGCCGTGAATAACGGGTCGGTATTGGTATCCAGACCGAAAGGTACGAAGACCGAGGGCCAAGTATTGAAATATTCGTGAACCGAACAGCCCCAGTTTGAAAGATCGCTGTCGGTAATTCCGAGAAGTTGCTGAGCTGAGGCAACAACGTGAATCGTGTCATTGCAAATTGACGATGTCACCGTGGCTCCACCAAACCCAAGCCCGTCAACGATTGGAACATCTTGCATTGAAACACCGCTGCCTGGTTCCCCGTCGCCGGCATACAGGCAACTTAAATCCAAATAGAGCCCTGTCTTGCCAGTTTGACCGCCAGCGTAGGCGAGTCCTTGGTTAATGAATTTTCCTGCACCTGGGTTGCCACCTATGGTGTAGTGATAAACAGGGTCGGTACCAATGATGAGAATGCTCCCATTGATTGCTGGCGCCCAAGCCGTCTCAGAACTCACGGCACCGGCAATGGAGGTGGTATCAATATTGCAGGTTGCATCACCAATAACCAATAACTGGAATTTGGCAAAATAAGACTGTGGTTCAGACTGCCAAGTGGAGTCATCAATGACCGTGACTGCAAAGCCTTGAGCTTCAAGGATCAATTGCTCAATGCTGCTTGGTCCAGAAACCGTAGCCCCATCGATAAGAGCGGTCATCGGAACGTAACCGTAGGCCGAAGCGCCAGCCATTTCATTTTGCATACCTGGCAGGTAGGCGACGACCGAAATAAGGGTCAGACTCAGCACCGCAGCGACGCGGGGCAGGCGAGTAAATAAATTTTTATAACTTTTCATAGTATTGAAAGTAGCGCTCATTTAGTACTTTTTTGCTTTCATTTTCAAAAACCTTGTTCTGGCCGGAACAAGGGAGAATTTGGTCAGATATTCCGGACCCTCCGGGCAATTAAATGAACTCTCCACAGAGATCATGCAGTTTTGACCCATTTCGCTCATTAAAGTCCATGAAGTGAAGCCCACCGCTATGACCATTCAGAATCAGAGCTTCTAAGTATGTGCGGCCGAGTAGCACTCTTTACTCCCCCGGTTCGCTTGGCGCGATTCCTCGACGCTGTTTTAAGTACGGGGTTGGAAGACTCCCAACCCAGTTGGAATGTTGGACCCGCCAGAACTTTGTTTGGCCTGACCGACGACGAACATGGTCGCGTACTCGCCCCGTACCGCTGGGGCCTTATCCCGCCTTGGGCGAGTGACCCCTCCATTGCCAACCAAACGATCAACGCTCGTCAAGAGACCGTTATGGAGAAGCCCTCGTTTAAGGCCGCCTACGTAAGCCGGCCCTGCATCTTGCCCGTTGACGGTTTTTACGAATGGGGATCAGAAGGACATCGACCCAAACAGCCGCACTACTTCACTCGTCGCGACGGAGAGCCTCTCCTCTTTGCCGGTCTCTACGAACACTGGCGTGACCCACAATCACCAAGTGACGCCCCCACCATCGCTACCGTCACCGTTATCACCACCGAACCCGGTCCAGACATCGATGGCATTCACGACCGCCAACCGGTCGTATTGGAAAAAGAGGTCGCCAATCATTGGTTGGACATTAAACACCGCTCCCCAGAGCAGCGACACGAATTGCTCGTTCCTTCTCGTCCCGGAATTTTGCAACACATCAGTGTTGGTGCCGCGGTTGGATCGGTTTATAACGATGGACCACAACTCATTGAGTATGAAGCTCCGCAGTCTTTGTTTTAGGCGATAAAGCGAAAACCCCGAGTGACCAGCGAGTCAAGACTCGCCCGCCTCTCGGGGTCTTCTGGCACAGTACTTAGGCTCCATGTCGGACAGAGCCGCCATACCGGCGAGCACTTCACACACTGGGTCAAAGAAACGAGTGGACCGAACTCCGCTCGCCCCCTGGTGGGATCTGTTCCTCTTGCGAGGCCCCTCCCCCACTCACCGTTCCCCCTTGCGGATTACTGAGTGTCGACAGGTAGTGCGTGAACTACGGACAAGACTTTGCCAGAAAGCTCCGAATCTCGCCAATTGGAAACCCCTAATTCACAGGGTTTTGCCCAAGTCGGGCCCAGTTATCAACGGGAACTTTGACCTCTGTGGACTAAGTGGGCACTTGACCCACACTTTATTGACATCTTGCACCGGTGTAATTTTGCCCCAGTTATCAAACTTCATTATTCTCGTAATGGTGAGACAACAAAAGGGAATCTGTGCAGTTTTTGATGAACGTAATCGACAGCCAGTCCGAGTCGGCCACTGGTGACGAAATGGCAGCGATTGACGCCTTTAACGACTCCCTGCGCGAGGCGGGATTCTGGATTCGCGCCCACGGCATTCACTCGCCGAGTCAGTCCAAAGTCTTCGATAACCGACAGGGTGCGAGCCAAGTTCACAATGGTCCGTTGATCGAGAACGACGAGTTCATTAGCGGATTCTGGCTTGTTGAAGCTCCTGACCTCGCGACCGCTGAGCGCCTCGCGGCCGAAGGTTCAAAGGCCTGCAACCGCAAGGTTGAGCTCCGTCAACTTCACTAAGTTTCGCCTTCACCGATGAGCCCAACAACGTTCGCGCCTTTCGGTGCTGAACATCTCCAAGGTGCCGCTCAAGTTTTGGAACGTCGCCATCACTTTCACCAGCAGATGGTTGGTCCACTGGCTCATGAAGTAGATTTTCTCGCTCAGGTCACCTCTGCCTTCCAAGACGCCAGTGGCTCAGTTGCCCTTCGCGATGGAATTGTTGTTGGGTACTTACTAGGAAAGGTTCAGAGCGACAACGGTGGTCCCCACATTTGGAGTCACTTAGCTGGGCATGGTTGTGATGACGAGGATTTGGTAGGAGACCTGTACGCCCTAGCCGCCAAAGGCTGGGTCGAAACTGGCCTTACCCGCCACTTCATCTTCGCTCCCGCCCCACAGGAATTCATTGAACCTTGGTTTCGACTGGGTTTTGGCGCCTCGGCTTACCTCGCAACGAGAGCAGCCACACCTGATCCAAAGTGGGTCAATCCTGGCCTCACCATCCGCCGCGTTGAGACAACCGATGTCAACGCGGTGGCCCGCCTAGAGCGAAACCTCTTTCTTTCCTTGAGAGAAAGTCCAAGTTTTTCTGACATTGAGATTGAGAGTCCAGAAGAATTCGAACAGTCGTGGATTTCGATGCAAGATGACGAGCGCTACGTGGCTTGGTGCGCCGAGGTGGATGGTTCAGTAGTTGGAGAACTGTTCCTCTATCGCCGCCCCGAAGGAGATTTGCGGGTTCCGCCAAAAAGTATCGACCTTTCGAGCGCCAGTGTGGACCCTCACTTTCGTCGCCGGGGGATTGCCCGCGCGCTGACCCACACCGCCCTCACATGGGCGAGCGAAAACGACTTTGAGACGATAATTACGGACTGGCGAGCAACGAATTTGACGGCGGCTAAGACGTGGCCCCAACTAGGTTTTGAGCCCACATTCATCAGACTCCAAAGATCCATCCCTTAGCCCGCGCTTTTTATTGCAGCTCCTCCAAAACATGCGACCGTTGGTTTCGAATTTACTTTTGGGAAGCTGTGGCTTGGTGTATCCTATGTGTATGACACGCACAAATATCGAACTTGACGACAAGGCATGCGAAACCGTCATGACGAGGTTTAACCTCAAAACAAAGCGCGAAGCGGTGAACCTAGCCCTTCGACTCTTGGCATCTGACGAAATGACTTTTGAAGAAGCAAAGGGTATGAAGGGGTCCGGTTGGGTAGGCGACTTGAACGAAATGAGAGCAAGCCGAATCTGATGACGCTCATCGATACCTCCGCATGGGTGGAATTTCTTCGGGACACTGGTAGTTCGACCTCTGTGCGAGTTGAAGACCTCCTAAAAACCAAGCCAACTTGTTGTGAGCCGGTCATGATGGAACTTCTCGCCGGTGCCCAGTCCGAAACCCATCTTCGAAACTTGAGAAGGCTTGTCGCTCGTTGCGTAATGTTAAGAACCGAGTCGATTGACTACGAAATGGCTGCGGTGATCTACCGGAATTGTCGAAGCAAAGGCAAAACACCGAGGAAGATGATTGATTGCTTAATTGCAGCTATCGCAATTAGAAATCAAGTCCGAGTTCTTCACCAAGACCAAGACTTTGATGTCATCGCCAAACACTCAGAGCTAAAACTGGCCTAAACCCTCTGGTATTGCTTTAGCGGTCTTGCCCGGCGAATTGGGTCTCGTAGAGATCTTTGTAAAGCCCGCCTTCGGCATATAGCTCGGCGTGAGTTCCGCGCTGCTTGATTCGGCCATCGTCAATCACCAAAATCTGATCAGCATTCCGAATTGTTGAGAGACGGTGAGCAATTACGAGTGAGGTCCGTTCGTGCATGGTCTCTTCGAGTGCACGCTGAACTGCGGATTCGCTCTCAGAGTCCAAGTGGGCTGTGGCCTCATCAAGGACAACCAATCGTGGAGCCTTGAGCAAAAGCCGAGCTAGTGCTACGCGCTGCTTTTCTCCACCACTCAAGCGATAGCCCCGTTCACCGACAACGGTGTCGAGTCCATCGGGAAGTTCGTCAACGATGTAGCCAATTTGTGCTTCGCGCAGCGCTTCGAGCATCTGCTCATCGGTGGCGTCGGGCTTTGCGAACAAGAGGTTGGTGCGAAGGGAGTCGTGAAAAAGGTGTGGATCTTGGGTAACGACACCCACCGTTGCGTTGACCGAGGCGAAACTGGCCTCACGGACATCCACCCCATTGATTCGAACGGCACCCTCTCTGACGTCGTAGAGGCGAGAAACCAGCATCGAAATTGTGGTCTTGCCCGCACCAGATGGACCAACCAAAGCAGTCATTGTGCCTGGGGCGACCTCAAAGGAGATATCGTGCAAGACGCCCTGGCGGGCGCTTTCTTCCAGTCGAGCCACCGATTCAAGTGAAGCGAGCGAAACCTCGTCGGCCTTGGGATAGGCGAAGCTCACGTGATCAAAGACCAGCGAGGCGGGTCCGGCGGGAATCTCTAGGGCGTGGTCAGATTCTTGAATCATCGGTTCAAGGTCCAACACTTCAAAGACTCGCTCGAAACTCACGACCGCTGACATGTAGTCAATGTTGAAACTCGATAACTGAGTTAACGGGCCGTAGATTCGACCGAGGTAGGCAGTTAGGGCAACTACGGTTCCCACAGCCAACGTTCCGTGGAGAACCTCTACCCCACCGAATCCGTAAGCAAAGGCCGTTGCGAGCGAGGCGGTTAGCGAGAGGGCAATAAAAAAGAAACGTTGGTAGAGGGCCTGTTGAATGCCAATGTCGCGGACTTGACCGGCTCGGTCTCGGAAAAAGGCCACCTCATCAGCCGGACGACCAAAGAGCTTCACCAGCATGGCGCCGGCCACGTTGAATCTCTCGCTCATAACCATGTTCATTTCGGCGTTCAGATTCATGCCCCGTTGGAACATGGTTCCCAAACGCTTCCCCACTCGGCGAGCCGGAATTAAGAAAACGGGCAAGAGAATCAGTGCGACGAGCGTGATCTGCCAGTTCAAGAACAGCATTGTCACGATGATGATTGTCGCCAAGATGAAGTTTCCAACGACATTCGAGAGAACGTCGGTGAAGGCCTGCTGAGCCCCAACAACATCACTGTTCAGCCGACTTATCAGGGCACCGGTTTGGGTGCGCGAAAAGAAGGCAATGGGCATCTTTTGAATGTGCTCGAAGACTCGAGCTCTCATATCAAAAATCAGGCCTTCACCAATAATCGAAGAAATTCGCCGTTCAAGCAGTGAAAGTCCGGCTGACACCACCGCCAGAATGGCCGTAATGGTGGCCAGGGAGATAATCAAACCCTGATTATGTTTGGCAATTCCATTATCAATGATGGCCTTGAGCAGTAGTGGCGCGACTGATGAAAGTGCGGCGTCTAGGACAACGGCCGCTAGGAAAATGCCCAGCATGCGCCGATACTGTTGGGCGAATTTGAGAATTCGCCGTAGAGTGCCTTTTTTCACCTGATGTTCAAGGACATTTCTGTCCCGCGTCATGGAGCGCATTCCCATGCGACCGGCCCTTGCCCCAGAACCGCCAGAATGTAAACTCATTTCGTCATCCTCTATTTTCCCCAGCCTAAGGGCTCCTGAACTAGCACAAGTTAAATTCTGGTTTAGTTACAGAGCTAAGTGGAGCCTCAAGGCTTCATCAATCTCTTCAAGTTGCGAAATTGGCACTTCGCCAATTAACGATCTCAAGCGTCTGACAGAAATAGAGCGAACTTGCTCCGCTTGCGCCTTGGAGTCGGACTTCAATCCAATAACTTCAGCCCGTAGAAAAACTTGGAATGGGTATATTCGAGTGACGTTTGAGGTTAAAGGTACAACAGTGACTACACCATTTCCGGTTCGTTCTGCTGATCCATTTGCCCCATCATTGCTCACGATTACAGCCGGACGAGTTTTGTTGGCCTCTCCACTTTCTGCAGGATCGAAGTCTACGAGGTAGACCTCTCCACGTCGCATCTATTCCAGCCCATCGATTGAAAGTCCGCCCCATAAGTTCTCTTCTTCAGCCTGCCATTCCAGCCAGGCTGCCTCATACGCCGAACCAAGTCCGCTTGCCTTTAGTAGCCGAATTGCCTTATGTAAAGCCGCGGAACGCGAAGAAAGTCCTTTCTCGTTTGCATAACGATCGAGGAACTCAACGTCGCTTTCAGGCAAGCTTGCGCTTATTTTCATATTTGAATACTACTACAGGTAGGGCATACTTCCTACTTTTTACGAACAAGTGTTCGTTTTATGCTATACTCGAAGTGGGAGAGGAGAACTACGAAAGACAAGGAAGCAGCGGAAAACTCCGCAAAAAATTGCACTTCCCATATTGAGTCCCAGGTTGTGACCGACGCGAATCTCAGGATTTGGCTTGGGCTTACTCCAACACCAATTGGTACAGCCCCTCCGTTCTACCTTGAAGTTGCTGGAAGGCATCAAATGCCCGTACTTCAAGGTATCTCGAGTATCGAACCTTCAACCGAGCTCGTAACATTCTCAGCACGACTCAAGACAGCTCCAGCTGGCAATTCAGTCGTACATTTTTATGAAAATGACAGAAATTTTGGCAGAATTTTTAGCTCGCCAAACAGCGCAGTAACTTCAATTTCTAGGTTCAGAGCGGTCATAACACCTGACCCAACGCTCTTCGTAGAGTCAGCCGAACACTTTCGAATTTTTTCAATCTGGAGGTCGAGAGCGATAGGTGCATACCTAGAATTTCGGGGTCTCTCGGTAATTCCGAACATTCGATGGACAACAGACTCGGATCTTGAGGCAGCATTGGCGGGAATTGGCCAAGGTCGAGTAATTGCAGTATCGAATCTCGGGTGTTATCGAAGTAAATACGAAAAAGAATCTTTCCGCTCGGGGCTAAAGGAAATAATTTCTCACCTAAACCCCTCACAGACGGTTCTTTATGGCACCACCGATTCAGCGATTCAGCAAGTAGTCAATACTCGAAGTTCGTTGATGCACCAAAAGGCTGCCACGCAGTTATATTTCGAGGGCAGCGCCAAAAATGGGTAAGTCATCCGTAGGAGGCTCCAGCAATAATCTTGAAGCTCAAATCAAGAATGAAATAGAAAATCAAACTGCCAGAGCGGCCCAAGTAATCAATCTCACAAGGGACGGCTACTTCGGCAAACCTGGAGAGACGTCCGGAGTAAGGGTTCATGTCAGTAGTAGCCCCAGTTCTGATGCTGAACAATTCGCGGAGAACTTTCGCGGGCAGTGGCCGAAAACACCCATCGATACAGGGTGGAAGGCGACCAACGGCAGAATCACGATTACATTTCGAACAACGAGTCGAAGCCTGCCTGGCCTTCCAGTGGTTGACATTCGATGGAATCGTGGAGTAACTCCGCTCACCAGTCTTAGATCCCAACGAGTACATTTCCTAGGAGGCAAAAACTAATGACCAAAAACTTTAGACACTTCAGCGAAGCCGAAAAAACACTACTTCGCGGCCTAACCGGCAAGGTTGTCCGCGCCTTTGGCGGAATTCAATTATTGCCTGGATCTCGAATCGCGGTTGGAGGTGCCTTTTTATTGACGGAAAACAATTTTGCTCTGATTCTGAATTCCAAACTGGAAACCTATGAAATTAATGGTGTTATTGATGACTTCGCTTGCCTTCATGTGGAAAGCGCCGCCCCAGATGCTTTAACCGCCTACGAGGACTCGTTTTTCTACAACCTCTCCGGGGAAGCAATAGAGGGGGTAAAAATTATCCGGGTGTTTCTGAGAAGAGAAAAGATTGGAAATAGCGAGAAGGCTTTTCAGATTGACCTTGGGATTCAAGTTTCTACAAAGAACGGGTCGCTAGTCCTGCTCAATGGTTCAATTTGGGCAAACGAAATTGACCTGATTGCTCTGCGACTCGATGAGAAACTCCCTGATCTCGACCTCTTCGATTCGGAACTCGGCGATGTCTGGGAAACGACTGTCGAATTCATACCGCTTGACTAGTCCAAAGTGGAGAAGGCGCTACCTCGTGCGAACCAGCTAACCATTCAACTCCCGACCATAGTTCTGCCCACCAGAACCCCTGGCCACTTGGACACGACTTGGGTCGACGTGGTGGAGACACTCCATGCTTCCCCTGAAAAGCGTGCCACATACGGAGAAATCCTGGCTGCTCTCGGGCTTCGTGGCAACGCAGATGGCGCCCGTAAGGTTCGAAATGCCCTTAGCAATTTGATTCTGGCCCAAATCACCGGAGCGCCCGCAGTTTCCAGGGTCTCAAGGGGCCTTTACCAATTGCGTGACAGTTGACACAAAGAGCGGAAAGGTCGTAGCGGACGTTCCTTTAGGTCATAGCAGCGAGGTTTAGACTTTGAATGTTTGAATAACCTATCGATGAGTCTTGAGGATCTATGCCAATTCGCGTTGCTGAATACCTGGGAGTCAGCACCTCGGACCCGTTCAATGCCCCTGTGCCGGTCGATTCATCATCCAGTCCGACTTTGGCGTGTCCATTTCGAAATGGTGGGTGCGCAAAAGCAGCCAAGGGCCAGACTCCAGTTTGCTCAATACGTGATGTGGATAATGACCAAGTTTGGATCGTATGCGAACACCGCCTTTGCGCAACCCAACCGCGGGAAGCTGACTTAACCGATTACCAACGCACCGTGCTTGGCTCCATTAGTGAAATTGCATTTCCGGGGGTTCGAAAGTCCGACATAGCCATTACTCGCGAAGCACGCGTTAGGCGGTCGCCAGGTAGAAATCGATCGGACGACAGCAAAGCCGACTATTTGATGATTCAACTGGACCACCAGCACAATGAGATCCAGCAAAATAGTCGCGGCGTAATTTTGGAAATGCAAGGTGGCGGCGAGACCAGCAATACTCAACTCCTTACTCGTCAGGTTCGGACCTGGGAGCAATCAGGGAATTACTCGGATCTTGTTGAACCAGTGGGAATTCGTGACATTGCGACGAATGCTTGGCGGCGCCAACAAGAGCAATTCCTGTTCAAGGGGAACGTTGCCCATCGTTCTAACGGGCGACTTGTTTTCGCGATGGGCTCAATCCTGTATGACAAAGTTCTCGGAAACATCCTCCATCCGCCGTCCTCAATACCTATTTCCGGAGGATGGACTTTGGCATTGCTTGGCATTCGCGAGGGAAACGGCCCAAACTCGTTTGCGACCGAACGCTCTATTTCTCTTGAAATTGACCCTTCAAGGATGTTGATAACCGACTATGGAGCCTTCGCGCGCGCCCTCACTGACCAAGGTCAATACGACCCAAGGTTATTCAATGCGCGATACGAGACGCTTGAAGGCCTGCACATCGACCTAACTTGAGCGTTCGACCTCGACGATTCGATTCGCGATCCATTCGATTACGGAGACGCAAACCGCGTTTCCTATTGCTCGATGTCTATTGCTGTCCAGTTTTTTGGAAAACCCTGTAGCCGCTCGCACTCTGAAGGGAGCATTCGTCTTGCAAACAACGTCTGAGCTCCCTCTGCTGTCGAGAGTGTAGGTTTCTCCGTCATTTCGAAATCCCTTGGCTTGCGGGCCGGCGCCCGGCTTTCGCCCGATTGCGGCATGCTGGATAGAGAAGAGGCTTGATGTTCCAATGCCCGTAGGAAATCGCTTGGCGCCGAGGTCGTTTTTTCCGAGACCCGATCGATGAGTTGGCGTGCCTGCTCCGGCTTCAAAAAGTACTTCGCCGGCGCGGAGGCTTCGATAACTTGCGACAATGTAGACGCGACGACGACGCTGGGGTGTTCCAAAGTATTTAGCGTCCAGAATTCGCCACGATACGCCATACCCGAGTTCGACCAGTGTGCTAACGACTGTTCTGAAATCTTCCCCATTGTTGCTGTTGAGCAACCCGGGAACATTTTCAAGAATAAGCCACGCAGGGCGGCGACTTTCAACAAGCCTCGCAAATTCGAAGAAAAGTCCTGTTCTTTCACCTTCTAAGCCCTTTCGTTTACCTTGATTTGCCAATGAAACGTCTTGGCATGGGAATCCCCCAGTCCATACGTTCGCCCCTTCGGGGATGTCCTTCGGGGACACCGCTTTAATGTCTCCAGCAAGCACCACTTCAGGCCAATGTGCCTGCAACACCGAACGGCAAAACTTGTCAATTTCGCATTGGAAGACGACTTGGGCCCCAGCTCGTTCGAAGCCAAGATCAAATCCTCCAATGCCTGCGAAAAACGATGCGATCTGCAACTGGTTGTTTGGAGACTTTGGCACCTTTTCAGGTTATCCGCGTTGTGTGACACACGGACATTTTTTCCGGCCGCTCCGGCCGAAAAAGTCGGATTCCAGGACCCAGCATGGTCTTGGAGGCCCTTTTCTTGGGTGATTGATGCCTCAAAACGATGATGCCGGCAGAGTTTTCTCTTGCGTAGTCCCTAACTGCCGAAACAGTGGAAAGTGCCCCGTTCCGGGGCGCATACAAAGAAAGGACGGACATGGACCACAATCCTTCTCCGCTAATCATCGCGCTGGCGGACATCGCTGACGCAAAGGAAGACAAGCCATACACCGAAGTGATGGACCTCGTAGAAGACCTCCTGGTGGACTTCGATAAGGGGTTCG
>Ga0214212_1000276_pt1 | contig 12125 bp, 18 predicted proteins | sample TroBogEpilimnion_25_FD_153050 | JGI IMG/M metagenome (GOLD analysis project Ga0214212, IMG submission 153050) | Freshwater microbial communities from Trout Bog Lake, WI - 18AUG2009 epilimnion | ecosystem: Environmental > Aquatic > Freshwater > Lake > Epilimnion/Euphotic zone | place: Trout Bog...
CATTGAGTTATACAAGCCTGGCGTCTCTATAAAAGAGATTGCTGAAAAACTAAATGTCGGTCATTCACAGTTGTGTGCTCAATTTAAGAATCTGGGGATAGAAATACACCAGACTGTTGGACAACAACAAATTTATGATTTTATAAAAAGTATTTATTCCGGTGATGTGATTTTTAATGATAGGAAAATATTAGATGGAAAAGAAATTGATATTTTTATTCCAGAATTAAATGTCGGGTTTGAGTATGACGGAATATTCTGGCATTCACAGGATTCGGCAGGAAAGATCGACTATCATGCAAAGAAAGATTCGCTCGCTCAATCAAAGGGCATAAAACTATATCATATATTAGATATAGAGTGGAAAACTATGAAAGAATTGATAGAATCAAGAATATCATCTATAGTAGGAACAAATAAAACTATATACGGCAGAAAAACAACTATAAAGATATTAGAAAGAAAAATTGCACACCAATTTTTTAATGAGAATCATATACAAGGTAATGCAGGTGCATCTATCTATGTAGGATTAGAATTTGATGGAAATATAGTAGCGGCGATGTCATTTGGAAAATCCAGATATAATTCAATTCAGTTCGAACTCATCCGTTTTTGTAATGCCAAAGGACTATCGGTGGTAGGTGGCGCCTCGAAACTCTTCAAATATGCAGTAAAACATTTGAATGCTACAGAAATAATTTCATTCTGTGATATACGATGGGGGACTGGCAAAGTATATGATAAACTCGGATTTAATCATATCAGAGATAATGGACCGTCTTACATTTACACCAACCGATACCGAACCTTAGAGAGCAGGATTAAATACCAAAAACACAAACTGGAGAAATTATTGCCCATTTTTGATAAAAATATTTCAGAATGGGAAAATATGAAGAATAACGGATTCGATCGTTATTGGAATTCCGGCAATGCAGTTTATATATGGACAAAACCTGTTGACGCAATAGAGTAGACATAATATAATATACACATAGCAAGATTTTTTTAACCCCAAAGGAGTATTTTACAAATGGCTACACTTGACACACACCGGACTGAGCGACCACGTGACGTTCGCACACTGCTTACTCGTTGCATGAAGGTTGGTCGCCCTGCGATGATATGGGGACCTCCCGGTATTGGCAAGTCTGAACTGATTGCGGAAATTGGTGCTGATACCAATCGCCCAGTGATTGACATGCGTCTGCTCTTGCTTGAGCCGACCGACTTGAAGGGCATTCCTTACTTCGATCCAGAAACGAAGAAGATGAAGTGGGCTCAGCCTGCCGATCTTCCTGCAGAAGATTATCTGTCTAATGCAATCCTGTTCTTGGATGAAATCAACGCTGCTCCAGCAAGTGTGCAGGCCGCAGCTTATCAGCTGATTCTTAATCGGCGCGTTGGCGAATATCACTTGCCGAAGGGTGTGTCGATGGTTTGCGCTGGCAACCGCGACAGTGATAAGGGTGTTACCTATCGTATGCCCAGCCCGCTTGCGAATCGTTTGGTCCACGTTGAAATGGCTGCAAACTTCGAAGACTGGCAAAAATGGGCAATTGGCAACCGTGTCCACGCTGACGTGGTTGGTTTCTTGTCGCATCACAAGCAAAAGCTCTTCAACTTCGATCCGAAGAGTCCGGACAAGGCATTTGCTACACCGCGTAGCTGGGTGTTCGTTGGTCAGCTGATTACAGACGATCTTCCAGAGTCGATGAATACTGCATTGGTTGCAGGTACGGTTGGCGATGGTTTGGCAACTGAATTTAGCGCACACCGTAAGGTTGCTGCTCGTATGCCAAAGTCGGAAGACGTGCTGATGGGCAAGGAAAAGGGCTTGAATGTCAAGGACCTGAGCGCTATGTACTCGCTGACTATTTCCATGTGCTACACGCTCCAGGAATGGGTTGCAAAGGCAAAGGGCAAAGAAGACGGCTTTGGGATGAATGAATGGCACGAATGTGTTGATCACTTCTTCACATACATGATGGATAACTTCCAGACTGAAATGATTGTGCTGGGTGCTAAGACTGCGCTTCGCGACTATGCGCTGCCAATCAACCATCGTCAACTGAAGACGTTTAAGGGCTTCCACGAAAAATATGGGAAATATATTTTAGAGGACTGAACTTCCATCCAAATAATTTTCTTTAATTTCGCCCATATTATAAATAATATGGGCGTTTTCTTATCTAAATTATCAACAAATCCATGATAATTTAGATAAATACATTATAAGAGAGGATACATATTATGGTTGAAAGAATATTAAAAAATCACAGATGTGAAAATACAAAATGTGAAAATATTTCTGCCAAAGACAAATACGGAAATTATAAACGATATTGTTCAGATGAATGTAAGATAACTCATCGACTAATCAAATTCAAGAACACATATGCCAACAAAGATATTGAAGCTATAACAGCAAAACGAAAAGCGAGCAACATTGTAAAATACGGGGTAGGCAATGTAGCACAGACAGATTTTGTGCGGGATAAGTTGCGGATTACTACAACGGCCACGGTAGATATTCGAACAGCTAAAACTATAGAGACCAATCTATCAAATCATGGCGTAGCATCTACAAATTCTATTCAATCAGTAAAAGATAAGAAGAAAGAATCCTTTATGGAAAAATATGGAGTAGATCATCAACTAAAGATTCCGGAAGTTGCCGCATCGGTTGCAAGAAAGAATAAAGCGAATTCGGTTGAACGATTAGGTAAGGCGAAAATTACAAACATAGAAAAATATGGTTGCGAGAATCCATCTTCGAATATGGATGTAAAACAAAAGAGAATCGATACAATGCTTGAACGATTTGGTGTAGAAAATGCTTCACAGAATGCTGAGATACATCAGAAGAAAATGAGAACATCGTATAAAACGAAGAAATTCATATTCCCTTCAGGACGAACAGAAATGGTACAAGGATACGAACCACAGGCACTGACAGAACTATTAAAGACATATCATGAAGATGATATTATAACTAATACGTTACACATACCTAGAATAAAATATATAGGATTAGATAATAAGAATCATTACTATTTCCCCGATATCTATATACCTAAGAAAAATTTAATAGTCGAAGTAAAAAGCTTATATACATATTCAAGTCGTGTGTCTTGGTTAAATACGAATCTATTAAAACAACAGGCAAGTGTTGACGCAGGATATGATCATAATTTTATGATTATGGGAAAGAAATAGACAGCAAATATCACTTGATTCTTTCTATAAATCTGTTATAATACGCTCATGGCACGCTATACATTAAAGACTTTCTATGGTACAGAGCAAATCGAACGCTTTGACCATAGAAATAGCGTTAAGTTGCGGAGTATCCTTTCTCATCCAAGATATGACCGCGCTGGCCAGACTGGACCGTTTGGTGAAGTAATAAAGCATCCAGACAGATTTGAAATATTTGATTCTTTAATGGAAAAGATATTTCAGGGCAACATTAAAGAAACTCAAGTCTTTATAAGGAGCATATAATGGAATACACAATAATTGATGGCAACGATAAGGGTGCATTTATCGACAATATAAATACTCTCCTAACTTATGGATGGGTATTACACGGCAGTACATTCATGACAACCGTTGTACTTGGAAATAATGGCGTGACAAAATATTCTCAAGCACTTGTTCGTGCGCGTACATGAGTTGTTTCCTGTAGACAATTTGTCCGCATAAGTGTATAATATAAGCTATAAAGGAACAAATATGGCAGCAAATAACTCTCCCGAAGCAGTCTTGGAACAAATTATCCGAGCACGTATTTCACTGCTTCTCCAACAACCATTTTGGGGCACCTTGGCTACTCGGTTGATCCTTAAGGACGCGACAGATGAAAAATGGTGCAAAACTGCTGGCACTGATGGCCGTTACTTCTATTACAATAGAGATTTCATTAGTAAGCTGAACAAGGCTGAATGTATTTTCCTTGTTGCACACGAAGTTGAGCATTGTGTTTATGACCATATGAGTCGTCGTGGTAGTCGTAAGCCCAAGATGTGGAATGCGGCGGCAGACTTTGTTATTAACTACGAACTTCACGAACACAATGTTGGCAAGCTTCCGAATCCAAAGACATCTGGTGTTACTGCCTGTTTCGATGCAAAGTACAAAGGTATGTTTGCAGAAGAGGTATATGAGCTGTTAGAAAAGGATCCAAACGCCAACTGGCCAGAGTTCGACGTTCACTTGTGCCCAGGCGATGGCAAAGGTGAGCCGATGACAGAAGAAGAGCGCCGTGGTTTAAGTGATGAAATTCGCAATGCTGTTATGCAGGCCGCTAAGGCTGCTGGTGCAGGCAATACACCACTCGGTGTTAAGCGTATGCTCAAAGACTTAGTTGAACCGCAGATGGATTGGCGTGAAATCTTGAATATGAAGATTCAATCTATGCTCAAGAATGATTTCACATGGAGTCGTTGTTCGCGTAAGAGCCAGGCAAGTGGTTTCTATCTTCCGGGCATGAAGGAAGATGTAAAGGTTAAGGCAGCAGTCGCAATCGATTGTTCGGGCTCCATGGGAGATGATATGCTGCGTGACTTGCTTACCGAAACCAAAGGTATCATGGAACAATTTGCAGACTTTGATCTGGAAGTTTGGTGTTTTGATACAAAGGTTTATAACTACCAAAAGTTCACACCCGAAAATCTCGACGAGATTGACGAATATGAAATTAAAGGTGGCGGCGGTACTGATTTCGTGTGTAACTGGACATTCATGAAGGATAATGACATTCAACCTGAACGCTTCATTATGATGACTGACGGTTATCCATGTGGTAGCTGGGGTGATGAGAACTGGTGTGATACGTTGTTCCTTATCCATGGCGATACACAACGTCGACTGATTGCTCCGTTTGGTATGACAGCATGGTACGAACCGGATAGTCATAGCCCTAAGGGTAAACGATGAAAGCACTACTGGCGGCATGCTTATTGGTGCCAGTATTGATGGCATGTACTGAGAAACAGGATGTACCACCACCAGCTGTGGTTGCTGTGGTAGCAACACTTCCTACCATAGAAGAGGGTGTAATCGCCGTTGTGCGGGGCCATCCTCATTCTACTAAGGTTTGTCATGAACCAGCATTTGCAGGATATTTCATCCACTACAAAGAGAAAGTGGATGGGGCACCCGAGGATGATCATTTTCACGGGTGGTATATTGTGCAGAATATGAAGTTTTATAAATCATCAAACAACACATGGTTCATTGGTGATAATGAAGCAAAAGATTATGTTGTTGTGTACCCAGACATAACGGGATTGACTTGTAAGGATCAATAACTAGCCGTTAGATTCGCATAAAATGTGCGAATTACAGCATAATCTAATAGACAACAACACAAGGCAGCTGACAATATATTAGGCACAAAATGAACAATTATTTACTACCGACAGACGAAAACTTTGTAGAAGATATAGCAAAAGCTATTGCTAGAAGTATACTTCTAGCAGATGCTGATGTTGTTGTGGATGAGATGTTAGGTGATGGTTTTGATATCGAATCCGCATTGGAAGAGGTTATAACTCCTATCTTTGAACAGATGTGGCAGGATAATTCCAGAAATAGTCAGTACCAACGAAAGATGTATAGAGAAGATGCTCGTGTAGCAATCTCCGCCATAAACCTAAAGTTACTCACGATGGTAGAGTAGGGAGATAAATACATCAATGAGGCCCATTGATGACTAATTCCCTATTCTTTAAAATCAAAGATAGCGTTGACATAGATAAACATAAACTACTCGAACTTTTCTTTAAAGACTGGGTAGATGATTCGTGTGAAAATCAGGTCCATTATAATATCGAAAAAGATGTAAAGAAAGATTGGGAACCCGGAATGGTTCACTATCAAGAGACATTTCGCGTAGATTTCGAAAGGCGAGAAGATGCTGTGGCCATGTGCCTTAAAGGTGTCCCGCAGGAATTTCAAAAATATTTGGAAGTAGTTAAGCAGATTGCTTGAATTTACACTTATCACCGTGCCATCGTGAGTAGTTTCCTGTATTAAATTCTTTATTACAATGTTCGCATGTTTTCATAGTAGAATTCATCTGTGGAGCAGCATATAATATAGAGTCAGGATTGGCCTTACATTTATCTCCATGCCATTTCGCATGATTCATGATAGATATTTCTTTATTACAGAATTCACATTCAATCTTTGGTTTAGGAATATTTTTTTGCCATTGAGCCATTTTTTCTTTAGTCTCATTAGTGCGGGTGCCGTTTGATACACCTGTTCTAGATTTAGATATCTTATCCTTCGTTGATTGCGATCTTTTCTGTCTTAACTTTTCTTTGGTCTCTTCGAGCATAGGCCCTTTAGGAATATTTTTCTGTTTAACAGATATTTTATCCTTTTGTTCCTGTGGCATTACTCTATTCAAGTTTGGGCCGGGCCTCTCTTTATTTGCCTTTATCATATTCTGCCGTAATATCTCATATACTCGTCCGGTAGGTTTATATCTTTGTATTCCTTTACACATCATATAAGAAGCATACCACATGCTTCTGCGGGACTTACCCTCAACCATTCTTGTCAATAAAAGATGGCATATGAAATGTTCTTTTGCGGTTAATATAACAATATTCGCAGGATCGTTTGTGCCCTTTAATGATTTTGGGATTATATGATGTTTTTCTGTATAAATACTAGAAGATAGTTCTCTTGACTTTGCCCGAAGTATTATGCTATTATAGCATATAGTGTATTTATTATCTAAAAACATATCAGAATCCCTTAAAACATAACATATTTATCATCGGAGTAGCTTTTGGACACTTTAATATTAAACGCTGATGGCATGCCCTTGTCGCATGTACCATTGTCTGTCATAACATGGCAGGTAGCGATGCGACTTATGTTCCTGGATAAGGTACGGGTATTAAAGACCTACGATGAATGGATAGTTAGATCGCAATTTTTGGAAATGAAGGTCCCATCTATCGTTATCATGACTGAACAAGTTAAGTGGAGTAAGACACTCAAGTACAGCAGAGCCAACGTGTACCTGCGCGATGACTTCACATGCCAACTTCAGACTACTGGTCGTTGTAAGGATGCTCATGGTAAGGTAAAGCTAACTGAATTGACTCTTGACCATGTGGTCCCAAAATCGCATGGTGGTAAGACCAATTGGTTAAATGTAACTACTTCCTGCAAGACCTGTAATAGTGATAAGGGTGCTGACCATACGGTTATTCCAAAAAAGAAGCCGCATAAGCCGACCTATTACGAAATCTTAGCTAAGAGAAAGACATTGCCAATTCACATCCGTGATGAAGAATGGAAATTCTACTTAGATTGGCCAGAACACCTGGTTAAAGTTTTGCCGCAACCAACCGGCCCTGCAAGTTAGATACTAGCTAACTGCTCCTAGAAAAGCACCTTCGGGTGCTTTTCTTTTGGGTAAATACTATATGAATTATATACAAATATATGAAAATCTAATAGATAGGGCACAACATCGTCTCCTGGAAGGCTATGTTGAACGTCATCATATAGTCCCTAAATGCCTACAAGGAACAGATGATTCTATAAACATAGTTTCTCTTACTCCTGAAGAGCATTATCTAGCCCATTTATTACTCATAAGAATTCACCCTCATGTAAAAGGATTATTATATGCCGTAAAGCTAATGTCTGGTCAGAGTAATAATAAGAAATATGGGTGGGTTAAACGACGTTTATCTAAAACTGGATTTACTCAGGAACATAAGGATAATCTATCCAGAGCGCAGAAAGAAAAAGCCGATTCCAGAACCTTAGAAGATATTAAAGCAAGATGGGCTAAAGGGGAGGCTAAACGTCAATTGAAGAAAGATTCTGCTATTATAACTGCACTTATCTACGCTATAACCTAAAAATCGTCCAATAAATTATCAATAAAGTGTACGAATCTTAATCTATATGGTAAATATCTGCGTATAGAATTGCTCTTACAACTAAACCATTTTAACGGAGAACAACAATGGCAAAAGCAAACAAGAAAGTGGCAGCACCAGCAGCAGCAGTAGAAGTACCTGTGGCAGAAACTGCACCAACAACAACATCAGTAGAACCAGTTCAGCTTACAATTGCTGATCTACAACTATTGGCTCGCGTGGTTGATTTGGCATCACGCCGCGGCGCATTCCAGGCTGGTGAATTATCACAAGTCGGTGACGTATTCAACAAGCTATCAGGCTTCCTAACATATGTAGAAAGCACACAGAAAACAGAAGAAGCTTCAGCAGAAGCGCCAGTAGAAGCACCAGCAGCATAATTAAAGGGGCTTCGGCCCCTTATAAGGAGGGCTTATGGCCATAGAAAACTTAAAGAAGCACGCCGGGCAGCTTTTAAATACCGGAGTCCGTGTAGCGGTAGTATTTAGAAAACTTCCTAACGATGAAAACAATTGTTTAATCGTTGAGACAGAACGCTTACCAGACAGCTATCACGACTACTTAATCCAATGCTTAAATAGCAAAGAAGCTGTAGAAACAAACGACTTCTACGAAGTATTAAATCGTAGAACTTTCCCAGATGGTTTGAATTGCTTAACAGCACTCCACCAACGCGGATTTTTGCGTAAGGAACCTGTAACTAACATTACAATGCTTCCTTTACCTGGTCAGGCAGTTCCTTTAGCACTTATTAATGCAACTATTGACAAGAAGGTTGATGAATATGTAGCTAGACAGAATGCTATGGCGTCACCTACTGTTGCTGAAACAGTAGCTCAAGCACAGAAGCAGAATCCGGTAGAAGTTGCTAAGGGTCTTATCATCCAGGCAGAACTATTAGAAAAAGATGCTGCTGCGAAGCGTGAAGAAGCATACGCACTCGATCCTGATTCAAAACCGGGTAAGGGTCGCCCTGCACTACCATCTGATGTTAAAGCTGTGAAGCTTGAAGAACAGAAGACCAAGCGTCGAGAACGTGATCAACGAAACGCCGCTGAAGCCAAGGTAGAAAAGAAAGAGGCAGTCATTGATGCTAAGGTAGCAGCAAAACTCAAACGAGATGCTGCTCGGGTAGCGGCTACCAAGTAAATCTTATCATAAAACAGCCGGTTTTCCCCCGGCTGTTTTCATATAAATAATAGGAGGTACTAGGGAGATGAGTAATATGGCAAAGAAAACAACGACGAGTTTTAATATTGACAGGGCTATTAGCAGGATTGCTAAACCATCTGTATTTGATCGTATAGTAAAAGAAATAGATGCTAAAGAGATTCCATCAAAGTATATAGAACAGATCCTTGTTCAATATTACGACGGTAATGTTGTTGAACTGAAGGGTGAAGAATTAACTCATCCTATCCCTGTAAACAAAAATGCTACATGGGAAGTTATGGAAGATTCATTTAAGAAAATGAGAGATGTAAAAATCTTCATTAACACAGACAAGCTAGAAAAAGATATAAATGAATTGGTTGAAGTATATTTAGGAAATCATTGTTAAGCACTGAACCTCTTTTCTAACCATTCGAAATCATTGATCAACCTGAGCTTCTCAGGTTGATCCTTATGTGCTTTACCGAACCCGGCGCCATCAATAGCACCCATTATAGCAAAATCCCCAAATTCTCTATCTTCTCCCTTTGTACACCAAACAGCCAATCGATGTTCTGTTTCTGTATTATCCTGATTTGGGATTATCTTAGAAGCAAGTTTCACACATTCTCTAAACCCACTGCGCCATGCAGAGAATGGATCTGTATTAAACTTAGTAATATTACTTACTTCCGGAATCACCTTAAGACTCTTTGATACAGTTGTCGTAAAGTCAATCGGAGAGCCTAGATATGTTTTTAATGCCTTTGTAGGAAATAATTTTACTCCACCATAACCATATTCCAAATCATTTACTGGATTATGTGAATGCCATACATGAACAAAAGTATCCTCGAGTGGATGAGGTTGAAAATCAAATTTGAATGTAGATAAGATTTGTGCATCAGCATCAACTACGTAGAACATCTCTGTTTCTGCTAAACGGGCCGCTAATTTATGCGCTCTTAGAATACCTTTTTCATTATGTAATCTTTTTGTTCGAGGGAATCTCTCTTTTAATTTTTCGTAATTTGCCTCGGCATACTCTTCATCGTAGCTTAAGAATACAATATCAAAGACTGGGTAAGTATAAATCTTTTCAGTATGAATTCTAAGTCTTATATTTCCATTTTCTAATTCTTTATCACAGAACTCAGTAGGATTTTCTAATACAGCATCTGTGTTATATAATCTAACCGTGCTATCATTATCCCAGATATGAACATAATCTTCGTTTTCTTCGGGTCTGTAGTAAAAGTCGAAACTGGGAAATAGGATTTCCTTGTCAGTCTTAATCACATAGAAATATTGCCCAATACAACTGGACGCCATTTGTGTTATTATCCTTGTCGTAAGTTCTAAATTATCGGAGTAAATTTTTTCGATTTCTCCAACCCTCTCACATATCTTATCTGCTATGTGTTCAGTTTGAAAGTCATAAAGTATAAAAATAGTCTGCTTCATAAGGATCCGTTAAGTATAGTGTTATTTATCTTGCTTCTGTTGACTTAAAATAGAATTATACATTATAATACTCGTAATATCAAGGAATGTCATGAAAAATTTATTTGCCACATTGGTTGCTGTATTTGCTATGTCTTCGGTAGTAGCCGAAGATACGAGCTGGAAAATTACAGAAGTACCGGGCAAAGATAAAGCAATTGTCGGGTATATCTACCATGTTGGTGCAGTAGGTACGCAAGTAGGTGCCAAGACTGAAAAAGTTGTCACAAGTCTACGATTTGTATGTTCAACAAAGATTTCTACTCAGAGAGATAATGATCCGCTTATCGTTCTATACTGGAATACAATGACTGGCGTCAGCACGCAACATGTTCTATCAAGAACTTCAGCAGATCCTCTTGATCGTATATTTCAATGGGAACAGGATGGTCCTCTCTTGATACGATCGGTAAATGAATCTAAAGATATAATTCAGAAGATGAGACTTAGTAAAAATATATCTTTCACATGGTTAGGTAATGATGCTGTGCGCCGTACAACAATATTTGATCTTCGCACCTTTGATTCACATTTAGGCGAATTCAATGCATTATGCAAGACAGAATTATAAATAGGTATATAACCCCCTGGACTATACTATGAAATACTTTTCGAACAATCTACGCTTCGTAGTTGTTCTCTCAGTGATATTTGCTATCTTTCTAACAAACTGGATAGTTGAGAATGAAACAACAGAGTTAGATCGTGAATCCTTACACTTCGATCATAATGTTGCCAATATAAAGAGTATAGACGCGCAATTTGCTAATAAGAAGCTATATCTTAATGTGCATCTTAATCAAGATACTTCTTGTAAAGAAATTATGAATTCTCTGGCTATACAGCCTTTAATAGTGAAAGGTAAGATCTATACACCGAGCTGCCACCGCATCGATATATCATTGATTAAGATTGTATATGTTGAAGTTGTAGAAGCATGAAGGAATTTGTATTAGTTGAGTTTCTAACCCTTCTGGCAGATAAATTGCTGCTCATGGGAAAACTTGAAGAATTAGGAAATGATTTTGAGCTTATTAAGTCCGATTATGAATGGGACATGGCAGATGATTTAACTCCTGACTACGAATGGGTTCGGATATCTGGGCGTATCAATTCGGCCTGTGCAACCGTAATTAAATTGCAGGATCCTTTTCTTTCGGAACGTATGCGTATCTCGTATATCCCCGAAGACCTAAAGAATAAATACCGCACGTGAAACAGATAAATACTGGATGACCACTATAGCACAAATCCAGGCATTGCCAACAAGTCCATTTGAAGGTAGTGGGCTGGTTGCAATTGTTATTACAAGCGGTGTTCCTAGCTACTTCAAACTCACAGGATCAGAATTGAATAGAATTGTTTCGTTCAATTGGTATCCTAAGAATCCTGCAAGCGTTATGTTTGAAACAAGGAAACTTATTCTTGTTGACAACACATATGGCACATTTATGGTTCGAGTAATGGATAATTTCTTAAACATAAATGATCGAGGCGGCAGAATTAGCTTCCAATTAGATGATGGAACAGTTATATCTGCACCAGTAG
>Ga0214212_1000302_pt1 | contig 11266 bp, 18 predicted proteins | sample TroBogEpilimnion_25_FD_153050 | JGI IMG/M metagenome (GOLD analysis project Ga0214212, IMG submission 153050) | Freshwater microbial communities from Trout Bog Lake, WI - 18AUG2009 epilimnion | ecosystem: Environmental > Aquatic > Freshwater > Lake > Epilimnion/Euphotic zone | place: Trout Bog...
TCTTAATCCTGATCAATATCAAGCCCGGTTTGATTATTGGGGAGATGAGGAAAAACTTGCCAGGGAATTCATGTGTAAAGATTGTGAAGTTTCTATGAAAGAAAACCAATTTAAATTTTGGGCAAAACATGGGGAACTCTTTCAAACATTAACTCGTAAAATTAAAGCAGCATTTGAAGTTTTCAATGCTTCTAATCGAGGTAATCCAGAAACAGTCACTCTTCAAAATATGGTCAATTCTTTCTTAGGAGAAGCCTTTATTGATCCTCGGACTGTTGAATATGGCACGGAACCAGCCGCTAGAGGATTCCTTGTTAAAACTCTAAAACTACGTAATCTCCCTTTTATTGGAACTCTAACCTTACAACCATATGAATCCGTTAACAATCGACTTAAATTTGAATAGTTCTCATGCTAAACCTGCAAAAGAAATGAATGACACTGAATTGTCTCTTTGGTTTGCCTTTTGTAATGCAATTAAATTTGTCAATGTAGGAGAAGACTTGTTTAAGGAGGAAGTTACTGAAAATGATATTCCTTATAAAGCATTATATAATTATGTTCAAACTGTATCTGGGGATATGCGATCATGTCTAAAAGCTAACCATGGTATTCCTATGAAATATTCATTATCGTGTGAGCAAGAAGAAGCAAGAAATATTACTGAAATTGATTACCATTTAACTTAATATGTATAATTTATTAAAACCATTATTAAAAGTAGTTGGATATGTTCCTCCTGAGAAGGAGACGAAGGTGAAGACTAGAGTTATTGCATATGGACAATTTTATTATATTGCTCAATATTATAAAGGATGGTCTTGGCATAATTTTATTGATCCTTTTATGGCAGGTAATCAATTTCCTGAATTATGGAGCATAAATCAACCACATTTATCTGATAATTTTAATGAATTAGTTGAATTCTGTAAAAAGTTTAAAACTTATAAGGAAATCGAAACATGGGAGCAAAAGTTAAAAGATAACTTTAATAATCAATATTTTAAATGCCTAGAAAATCGCCAAATGTTTAAAAATAAAATTTGGCAAAGCGAATAAATAAAAAAAGATTTTATGGATAATTTTTGCCGAAAGGGGAAATTATCTGATAAACAACAAAACAAACAAAAATGAGTACATATAACCTAACAAATCGGGCTTTTCCATTTTGGACAAGCACAACTGAATTAGATAAATTTGTTTCTGATCTATTTGGATCGGATTTTCAAAGTATCTTCAATTCATTAAATACTGATCCATATCCAACAGATCAATATTATAACAAAGAAGGTAATCTTATTGTCGAAGTTCCTCTTGCAGGATACAAGAAAGAAGACATTTCTCTCTCAATTGAGGATGGTTCTCTTGTTCTCTCTGTCAAGAAACATGACAAAGTTAAAGACGTTCAATATGTGAAAGAGTCTATTCGTAAGAAGGCTATTACACAGAAATGGTATATCGACGACCATTTTGAACAAAGCAAAATCTCTTCAGTATTTGAAGACGGTTTACTTAAGATCACCCTTCCGGTTAAGAAACCAGAAGAAAAGAAATCAAGCAAAACAAGTATTAGTATCGGTTAATAGCTGATTCTAATATAAGCCATAAAAGCCACAAGAGGTTCATTCTCTCTTGTGGCTTTTTGTTTTTCTGAAATGAGGAAAACCATGATAAATAATTATAATCATGGCTCTCGGTTCTATTCAAAAGGCAAAACAAATTTTTCAACAACACGATTTCTCTAGACAGAATCAAGTGCGTATTCTTGATGTCGGTCCAGGAGTTCCTGCCTATGTTCGAGCAGAATTAATCGATAATCCAGTAGGAGCAGGAGGTTATCTATATGCCACTACCTATACAATTCCAGGTCGCAATATTGATAGCATTGATATTCCTTATCAAGGATTTAAATTTAAAATTCCAGGTCAAGCCAGTTATGAGCCTAATCCATGGTCAATTACCTTCTCTACCCCCGGTGACTATCTTGTTCGTAATGCCTTTGAACGTTGGTCTTTTGCTACCATCAATGAGGATACGTCTTGCGGGCAGTTTAACTTCCCTTGTGACTCTTCTAGTATCGACATAGCGGTTCTGTCTCCGCAGTGTAAAATCATACGTGTGTATCGTTTAATCGGGGTATTCCCTCAAAGTGTTGGTCCTATTGAATATGATCAAACTGAGATTCAAAAGACTCAATTTACCGTAGGATTACAATATCAAATGTGGCGTCCCCTTCTCAATTTTGATAGCGGTTCGATTGATACTAGTGCATTATCTACTACTGATCTAGTATATGCAGGTTATGAGAATGGTATTCTTAATAATACGGGTGGAACTAATTGCGGAATCACTACTCCTTAATAAAGTATAATATATAAAAACAAAAAAACCCAGAATTATCTGGGTTTTTTGTTAATTGGAATTATCTACTATAGAAGAATATATCAAAATCTTCATTAGTTTATATAAGGGTTTTATTTAGAAAGTAATCTTCAAAAGGAGGCATATAGACATCGCCGTCATATTCTTTTTTAATGTGAGTTATATAAAGTCCATCCATGATAGAGAAGGTATCTTTATATAATCTTGCACCTCCAATAATAAACCTAATAAAGCCCAAACCAGTAAAATTAAAAGTAATATCTGCATACACAAATATAACCTCATTCTCTCTTAATGCAAGAGAAACTTCATCCAATATTCTTCTGCTTCTTCATTATACTTTTTAATATTTTTCTTATTAAAGTAAACATTGCAATCTGCCCATTTATATACTCTTCTTAACTTCTTGCAAATATCATCACTATTAGTTGCATTGGCAGTAAACAAGGAACAAGCCCAAGGAATTTCATCAGTAACAACAACAGGAACTCCCATATTAATATGATCCGCTGCAACAATATTAAAAGTTTCTGAAAAACTACATTGCATCCCAATATCCATACTTCTACATAAAATTAAAAACTCTTCATAAGTCTTCCATTCATGCATTACTAATTCATGCCCTTGATCTTTTAATCCATCAAAGAAACTAATCAAATTCTTTAAAATCGAATCACCTTTTTGTTCAGTTCTTTCTGAATTAATATGAAATCTTAATTTCTTACCAATCTTATTAGCAAACTTCAATGCTGCTAATGCTTGAATCATATGATTCTTCAAAGGTCTAATTGCTCCAAAACATGAAACATCAATCCAATCTTTATCAATTATTTTAATATATTTTGTTATATTTTTTAATTCATAATGATTAGGAAGATAAACTAATTTTTTATTATATCCCTTTCTATATGATTTAACATAATGTTGAAGTTCTTCAAAGATGACCGCTGAATTAGCAGCAACATAGACATTTGGATATGTTAGATATTGATTGATCCATTGAATAGCAATACCTTCATTGGCAAGGAAAGGAAGTTCACTATGAAGTCTTACAACCCAATTGACATCAGGATGTAACCTTGAAAATACCTTAAATTTTTCTGGAACAACCCACAATGCTTCTATAATCACAATTCTTGGCTTATGAAGAGCGACAACTCTATCAATGTCATTATTATCATTGACGATTTCAATGTTGGAAAGAATATTATTATTCTTTAACATTGTATCCAGAAAAGAACAAGAATTACTAAGTCCAGTACTTAATGAATTAGTGTAATCCGTGGTTGGGTTATAATTATCGCGAAGTTTTAAAATGAATAGAATATCAGAAAGGAAAGACATGTTTATGCCTACTTATTGTTAAGAATATTGAAATAATCAATATTTAATGTGACAATTATGAAGGTAGTTTCGCTTTACTTTGTTCAACTAAATCTCTTACAAAAGTATAAATTGTTTTAATGATCCAGATTTTATTTTGAGGAGTAACATGTTTAGCAAATTCGGAATTTTTAAAACTTCTGATATATGCATTAACTGCGCCATTTATATCACCTTCATCAATTTTATACATCAAATCAGCATTAACTGATAATTCAGAATTAAGGAATTGACTTAAATCTGCATTAATTTCTTCGTCTAAATTACGATATTTACTATCAGTGATTTTATTCGAATCAGATGTTTGAAATTTCGAAATATTCTTAATTATGTCTTCATAGGCATGAGATAATTCATGGCGTATAACATCTTTGACAAATTTAGGAATAGAACCATCAATAATATCTTCGAATTTTTTATCTCGGTAATAATATTCACTAGATTTAGTAGTATTTAAATAGATTTCAATTGTGCCATTTGTTCCGCCATGTTGTTCATAATATGCACCTTTGATACCATGATCGCCAGAAATAATATCTTTAAAAGAATTGCGGGTTCTCTGAGAATATGATTTATAAAATTTAAAATCTAAATCATAACCTTTCCAAAATACCGGATTCACTTTAAAAAATTTTTTTGTAAGGGAAACGGTAAAAATGTCACCTGAACGCACTCCATTTTTCTTTTTACGAATTTGCTCTTCTAATTTAGAAATAACAAATTCAGTAAATTTAGCAAGATCAATAAAATGTTGTCTTTCGTGTAAAAGGAAATGTTCAGTAAAGTTCATTCATATATTTATCTTTAAGGACATATTATTATTGTTTAGCAACGATTCGACCTTTTGTTAAGTCGGTAGGACTTACTTCAAATTTAACATTATCACCTACATCGGGTTTGTTGTAACCTTTGGACATTTTACCTGCAAGGGTGCAAATAACACCATTGGGTAGTTTATCACAAGTGACACGATAGAAACCATTACCGTGTGCGCAAACGATATTACCTATCAGCTCTATATTTTTCGTTTTCATATATGATTATTATAACACACATTAATTCATTGTTCTACAAAATTCGCTACATTTTAATATAATTTCTAAAAAATTTAGTGCTAGCACTAAATAGATTATATGATTACGTTAAAGATTAAAATAGAAAATACTAATGAGTTAACTCCTCTTCTTAAGGAGACTAATAAAATTGTTAGAATTGCATTCAATCTTTTCAAGAGAAATTTAAATTTAACACAGGTTCAAAAGGAGATTAACAGAAACTATCAAATACATAAAATTCTTGATATTTCATTGATTAAATTCGCATGTCAAGATGCGGAATATATGTATAGAAGATTTAAAGAGATGAAACTTCAAACTTTAATTTTTGGTTCTAAAAAGAAATGGCAAGAATTTAATAAAGGTAAGATTTCTAAAGAGGAATGGAATAACCATAAGAATTCTTTACCTATTTTACTTGTTGGCAGTAAAATGGACAATAACGGAAATCGAAAAGCTCGGTTGGATATTGCTAATAAACAGGTAATTCTTAAACTTAATAAACAGACCCATTACCTTTTAAATTTAATCACTTCAAAAAAGAGATTAGAAACTCTTGCTAAAATTCAGGAATTAGCTAAAAACCATTTGATGCCTGTCACATATAGATTATCTAATGAATATGTGTATATTACTTTTGATGAGAAATATTTAAACGAAGCATCCCCAGAATTCATTAAAGATAGAGTTGCAAGTTTAGACCTAAATCCTAATTTTATTGCATTAACTATTAAAGATTATTCGTCTGATGCTGTGATTTTCAAACAAATATTTAATTTAACCGATCTTAATATATTAGAAAATAACAATAAGATCAAATACGAGATATTACAAATCAGTCATTCTATTGCTAAAACAATTAAACATTATAAATGTGAAATAGTCGGATTAGAAGACCTTAATCTCAAATCAAAAAACCATAAAAAAGGTAAAAGATTAAATAGATTAGTTAATAACAAATGGAAGCGTAATTTATTTGCCAATAATTTGATTAAGAATTTGAATATTTTAGGGATAAAAAATCAAAATATATTAGCAGCGTATAGTTCCACGATTGGTTGTTTAATGAATCCAAATGAAACTGATAGTGTTGCTGCTGCATTAGAAATAGGAAGACGCTGTTATATTTTCAAGAAAAAGTTTTTAGATAAAGATAAAGAATTTTTAGATACGGATATAATATATCCTTGTTTTAATTATGATCAGATAAAAGAGAGATGGAATTCAATTTTATTGGATTATGATGTGAAACATAAAGGATGGAAAAGTATTCATGAGTATCTTAAAAAACAAAAGAAATTGATTCAGTTAAGATTTCTCTTCAAGGACTATGATTTTAGTCAATGGAGTCGTTTAAGATTTCAATCTGTGAAAAGTAGCTTGACTACTAATTCACACGTTTAAATTAACTGCTGCCGTGATATTGCCCGTTAGTTTAACATTTTCTGTTTTCATGATGAACTAATATATCACAGTCTTGTTCGCTTTTCTATAATTTTAAAATCTTGCCACAATCTTGCTATCTCAGTAGGAGATTTTGAATTGTTGATCTTATGACAAATTTTCATCTTCTGAAAATAATCGGTTTCTGCTTCCATTCGATCAAATGATTCATCTCTTAACTGATTGAAATGTTTAGTTTCTGCTTGAACCGTTTTAATCTTTTCAATGAATTGTCGATCAAATTCGCCCCAAATAGATTCGTATAATTCTTCATTCATCGGTTTCATCTTTAAACAAAGAATATCTATCTAAACTAATTGCTCTTGATTTTAAATCATCAGTTCCATCTAGAAAAGCATATGCACATTCTTGATCACTTGTGCCAAATACTACATCATATTTTTTAATCCATTGTTTCAATTCTTCAATGGCTTCTAGTTGTCGGTTTGTTCTCATATTTCTTCAATTATTAAACAATCAATAATTCCCTTAGTCAGAAGGGCTTCTAATGCTTGTTTAGCCGATATAGAATGCCCTTCTACAATTTTCTTATCATTGTTTTTTTATTTAAATTTGGTCGCTGTTGTCGGTAACGATCCGACCTCTTACACTTTTCAGGCGTACACTACTCCATCTCAGTTAAACAGCGTTAAATTGCACTAACTTCTCCACTAATTTCAAATACTTCTTCTCTCACTTCGGAATCAAGTAAGGCGGCTACTGCATAAAATGCCATCTTATATCGAATATCATTCAATTCTTCTTGAGTAAAATCCCAAGTTGCTTTCAATTCATCCAAATAATGTTGTATATGTTCTTGTTTCATACTGACATTATACTTCGTTCTGAAAGGAAGTCAAGAACTTTTTACATTGCTCGAAAAGTTCTTTGTTTATATCGTTGAAAGTTTCTTTATTCATAATTTTTGTCAATATAGTGATATATGTTATATTTTCCAGATGAGCGCGTTCCTTCTGTAATATCAACAATTGATAGTTTCACTTTTTCACACATTCTTCTACTTTGAAGATTATCCTCTGCTACTAAAGTTCTATAAGATATTTTCTTCTCACGAAAGAAGTTTATTTTATGTTGTAAAAGAAGCGTTCCATATCCTTTATTTCTAAATTGTTCATCAATTAAAGTAATGCCAAATTGATTACTAAATGCTCCTGCGGTTACACCAAATAAAATACTATCTTGATATATTCCAAGCGATATGAAATCTTTTTCATCATCAGTATGTCTATAGAAATCAATCGAAGTTTGACGAATACGTTTGGTGTTTTGTCTTAAAACAAAATCAACTAAATCTTTTTTAGAAATGCGGACTATATCATTCATAATCTCTAAAAAATGGATCGCAATAAGGGATCAATGGTATTAGGTAGGGCGAATACTCCTGAAAGTCAACTGTTACTTTCTTGCCAATGTGTTGATCCCGTGTATTCCATAATTCTTCTAATTGAGGCATCTTCCCACGAATATTAGATTCAAATGTAGTTTTACCATTAGTAGCAGGAACATTGAGCTTACAAACTACTTTCTTGACTTTGCCTGCCCAATTACCGGTTCCTTCTAAAAATCCGACTACTTCAAATTCTTCATCCATAAACACTTTAAGTTTAAGCATATGTTTGGAACGTTTATTTTCATAAGGAGCATTAGGATTTTTAATAACTAATCCTTCTCGTTTCTCTTGTTTAACGACTTCCATCATTGCAGCAATTTCTTCAAAAGAATCAACCATTGCATAAGGATGCGCAAAGGTGTACTTTAATGATATTGATTCAAACATTGTTCTAATACCTATTCTACGAAAAACATGATCTGTTTCTCTTAAGACTCGATAATTAAGATCAATGTCATAGAAATTATATCCATCATATACATGAAACTGAACAATTTCCTCTGCCTTCTCTCTATCTTCATTAGTAACATCCGTTTCTTTACGATTGACGCTTACCAATGATGCAATAACATTAAGTTCATTCTTCAACGATTCATTATATAATTCTCCATCTAAAATAAGTGATGGATACCGAACAAACAATGCTGCTAATTCATTCTTAATATGATCAAGACAATGAAACTCTTCTCCTGTTCGAGAAAATGCACCATCTTTCTTAAGAATAATTCTTATACCGTTAAGTTTATTGTCTACGATTACCGGATAAACCACCTTATCTTGATAATCGACAAATTTCTTTGCTAACATTGGTTGAAAGAAAGTTTCTTCATCAATATCTTCTACGTTTTCTTTATAACCTTCTTTTATTTTTTTCTTATAAATTGCCTTTGCTTCTTTGATTGCTTGCGCTTGTGGAGAAGTTTCGTTCTTCTTACCTATATTCTTTCCTTCGCAATAAGAAGGAAGCGTAGTAACTAATTGTCCGTCTTTTTGACCATAAATGGTATAATAGTAATTGTCTTCGGCAAGGATTGTCCATTCTTGGATGGCACCTGTGCTGGTGCGAGCATATAGGGTTTTAAATTTCATTTATTTTATTTGATATTTTCTTTAATAATTTCGTTGAACATCCGTTCGATTTGTTCAATTTTAGTTGCTACCAAGTATCTACCTTCGAGAGTATTTTTACCTTCAACTGTTCCAAAAGTCACTTCACCATCCACAAAAATATTATTTTCTTCAAAAATTAAAAATTGAATTTTTCTATTTCCTAAAGCATCTTGAGTAACTGTAACAGATTTCTTCATACTTCCATCAATATAACATTGCCATTCAAATCTTCAACAAGAAAAGAAGAATTCTCAACCCAATCACCTGTATTATAGTAATTAATCATTCCTCTATTAAGAGCAGGGGTATGAATATGACCGCACATGATGCTATTAACATGGTGACTTTTTGCATATTCAATTAAAGTTTCCTCATACTTGGAAACATAATTAACTGCTTCTTTAGTCTTACTTTTGAGATATTTGCTAATAGACCAATATCCTAATCCTAGTTTATATCTAATCCAATTGAAATTAACATTAAGAACTAATAACCATTCATATAATACTGATCCTAGATGTTGAATCCATTTGTTATGTTCAACTATTCCATCAAATTGATGACCATGAAGAATTAATATCTTTTCTCCTTGTAAAGTGGTATGAACTATTCTTTCTAAGATTTCAATATTACCAAAATGTTGCTCTTGAAATCTTTTCATCTCCAGATCATGATTTCCGATTGTATAATATATCTTAACCCCTTTTCGAGCTAATCGGAAAATCTTTTGAATAAAAGTGTTTTCTAATTCTCCCCATTCAAGTTTCCTTCTTAATTTCCAGAAATCAACAATATCTCCAACCAAATACAAGTATTCAAATTCATTATCTTTTAAAACTTTTAAAAGTTTATCAAGATGAGTATGTTGTACTCCTAAATGAACGTCGGAAACGAATAAACTTCGATATTTCATGAATTATATTTTTGAAAAGTATAAGGTTTAAAGTTTCTAAACATACTTAGTCCTCTTTCTTCATCTCGTCTAAAAAGTTCACCTTTAAAGGATTCCTCCAATCGCAAATCATCACCTAATGGTTTATAAAATAAGACACGATTATCCTGCTTCAACACTTTAAACTCAGGCAGAAACGAATGCAAGCTCTTTTCCAAAAATTTCAAATATAAATCTGTTCGTTTTTTATCGTCATGTTGGAAAACAAATTTATTAATTCCTTTATTACTCAACCATTCTAAAATAGAACAAATGGTGTTAATAAATTTAAGTATACTATTTCCAGGTAAGATGGAAAGATTATCAAATGATACTTGCCCGACTTCTTTTGCTTGAGTCAAATTAAAGAAAGTGAAATTATGATTAATGGTAATATAACCACAAATATATTCTTGTCCGTCAATATTAAAGATAAACCAAGGAAATTTAGAATTAAGATCAAGCCCAATCAATTTACTAATATTATCTAACTGTTTAGGAATTAACCTGAACCATTCTGCTCCATTACTTATATTAACTTTATATTCTGCTAATAGTTCTCTTTCGTTAAAGAAATCTTTAAACATCATAGAATTATTTACCTAAGCTTAAAAATCTGTAACAGTTCGTTTTGTTCTTTTAGGGAAAGTGCAGTTTCGTATTGTCTCTGTTGTTCGCAGAATTTCTTATAAATCTCTTTCTGATGTTTTTCGGTCAACACTTCTTGTAAAGAATTATACTTAGATTCTAAAGTAGAGGGAAATGCTAAACGTTGACTATCATTAACCACTAAACAATATGGTAATGTGCTAAAACTCCAATAATTATATCTTGAACGTTCTCGACTCCATTCTCGACTCCACTGATAAGCAGGACAAGCATCCAAATCTTTTAAAATCTTTTCAGTTAAAGATTTAGAAGTAGTGTTTTCTGGTTCAACATATTCAGAAGGACGAGGGGCAGGAGGTGGATCGCCTCTTCCTCCCATAGATCGTTTGTTTCCGATACCGAAGAATTTTAAGATTTGATTGAACATATTTTTAATTATTTTATTGATTTATTATTTTTGAAATGGTTGCAACGTGTGGGAATCAAACCCACTTAAGGAAAACTTATGAAGATTTCCGAGATAATCAACCTCCCACCTGCGATTTAAAATTTACCTGTTTATCGGATTTTCTAAAGTTCAAAGCGTTTTATTTTAGCAAAAGTCACCAGCCTAAGCGGCTTTTAATATTTCAGAGGGCTTTAAAATATTAAACGCCAAACGTTCATCCTAACGAACTCTTCATTAACTAACTACCAAACTAACAACATCTACAATTTACCCTATTTACTTCCCAATGCAACTATTTTTTACAAATTTCGTTCAATAATCTCCAAAATATTACAACAAACGAAACAATACATAAATATGCCGTAAAAACACCCAACATCAAAGAAAATCCAACAAATTTTATCATTGAACCATTAAACGGTAAACTTCCTGAAAGATAACATCTTTGGTAATAATCTCGCATAAAATAAAAACCGCCAAAAGAATAAATTAAA
>Ga0214212_1000309_pt1 | contig 11110 bp, 13 predicted proteins | sample TroBogEpilimnion_25_FD_153050 | JGI IMG/M metagenome (GOLD analysis project Ga0214212, IMG submission 153050) | Freshwater microbial communities from Trout Bog Lake, WI - 18AUG2009 epilimnion | ecosystem: Environmental > Aquatic > Freshwater > Lake > Epilimnion/Euphotic zone | place: Trout Bog...
GTGGCCTTTGGATCAAGTTGTCCACTCGAGTCGAAGTGCTTACCTGCTGCAAGTGCTACTCCATTGAGTAGATCAACCGTCGCATCAAAGGGAACATCGCTCGCGGTTAGCTTCGCCGATACGTCGAACCAAGTCGCCGAGGTAAAGGCCATGCGCTCGCGTTCACGCTCACAAACCAACTTGGTAGCAACCGATTGCACCCGTCCTGCTGAACGGGCCTTGTCTACCGCGCGCCACAAGACGGGTGAGACTTCGTACCCAACGAGGCGGTCAAGGAAGCGGCGACCTTCTTGGGCATCGACCAAACGCTCGTCCAAGTCACGGGTGTCTTCCACGGCTTTTTGGATCGCGGCGGAGGTGATTTCGTGGAAGACCATCCGCTTGACCGGAACCTTAGGCTTGAGGACCTCCAAGAGGTGCCAGGCGATTGCCTCTCCCTCACGGTCTTCATCGGTTGCGACGTAGAGCTCTTCAACCTCTTTGAGGGCGGACTTTAATTCCGAGACGATTTTCTTGCGGTCTGGGCTAACTACATAGACCGGCTTAAAACCGTCCTCTACGTTGATCCCCAAACGGGCCCATTTTTCCTTCTTAATATCGGCCGGAACTTCGGCGGCCGACTGGGGCAGGTCTCGAATGTGGCCAATTGAGGGCTTCACAATGTAATCCGGGCCCAGCATTGACTGAATACGAGTCGCCTTCGCGACCGATTCAACAATGACTAGCGCACGTGCCACAGGGGGTTGCCTTTCGGGTATTTAAAACGGGTCCTACTTACAAAGTAAATACGATAGGCGAGATAGACCAATTCTCTCCGTCACCTATTTATAGGGAACGAACAACGGTCCTTAAAACCGGCTCAAAACCTAGTTAAAGCCCTTATTTAGAGAAAAACGGGGGTTGTTAAGAACTATTCAACAAAGTGAGTTGAATTGCCCCAAGCCAAGTGGTGAGATGGTACCTATGCATGTTGTCGTTATCGGCTGTGGCCGTGTTGGTTCGGATTTAGCAATGGGGCTGTCTGAAGAAGGGCACAGTGTCGTCGTTATTGACAAGCACCGTGACTCCTTTCGCCGCCTCACTCGCTTTAGTGGCAAAACAATCGTGGGATCAGGTTTCGACCGCGAAATCCTCGTTCAAGCGGACATCGCCAACGCCGATGCCGTGGCGGCGGTGACGAGTGGTGACAACACCAACATCCTCTGTGCGCGTATCGCTCGCGACACCTACGGCGTTAAGTCCGTCGTAGCTCGCATCTACGACCCCGCTCGCGCCGAGATTTACTTGCGCCTCGGAATTCCCACGGTCGCTACTTCAACCTGGACCAGCCTCCAGGTGCGTCGTTGGATCTTGCCTAATGACTCTTCGGTTCAGTGGAAAGACAACTCAGGGACCTTGCAAGTTGTCGAGCGCATCCTCCCCGACCACTTGGCCGGCAAGAAGATTGAAGAATTCAATATCTCTAATGAAGTTCACGTTGTCTCATTGGTGCGCGCTGGAGTTGGTCGAGTAAATATCGACGGACTCTTCGCTCAAGAAGACGACATCTTGCAGTTCATGGTCACCAATGAAGGTTTGACCCAATTGAACGAGTACTTGAAGGAAGAAACCAAGTGAGAGTAATTATCGCCGGAGGCGGATCAGTCGGCACCGCCATTGCTCAAGACCTTCAGAATCGCCACCACGATGTGGTCTTGATTGAACAAGACACCCAAATCGCCGAGCGCCTGCGCACCTTCTTGCCCGGTGTTTCAGTTATCGCCGCTGACGCCTGTGAGTACGCAGCGCTCTCCCAAGCGGACCTGCGCAACGCTGACGTCGTTATTGCCGCCACCGGAGATGACGAAGACAACCTCGTAGTTTCCTGGCTTTCCAAGCAGGAATTCGCCGTACCTCGTGTTATTTCACGTATTAATAACCAGCGCAACGAGTGGCTTTTTAATGACTCATGGGGCGTAGACGTATCGGTCTCGACCCCAGCCCTCATTACCTCATTGGTTGACGAAGCGGTAGAAATCGGCTCCATTGTGAAGCTCATGGACCTCGCCCACGGCAAGATGAAACTCATTGAGGTCACCTTGGCGGACAACTCCCCCGCTGTCGCGAGCCAGTCCACCTTGGAGGATTTGAACCTTCCCGACGGTCTGCGTGTTGTGGCGGTAGTCCGCTCCGAACAGCCCGTTGCCCCAACGGCCAACATGAACTTCTACGCCGGTGACCATGTGGTGCTCATGTCTCGTGAAGATTGCACCCCCGCCTGTGCTGCGGCCTTCGTTGGCTAGTTCAACTCACGCCTAACATACAAACGTGCGTGCGGCCTTCTTTGACTTAGACAAAACGGTCATCGCTAAGCCGTCAATGGTGGCATTAGGCCCAGAACTCCACGCCCGAGGATTCTTGCAACGTCGCACTCTCGTTCGAGCTGGCATCAGTCAATTGATCTTCCAGCACTTTGGCGCCGATGACACCAAATTGCAAAAGATTCGCGACGCGGTGCTCAAGATCACTAAGGGCTGGGACCGTGAAGAGGTCCTCCAACTCGTTGGTGAAACAATCAACGAGGTCGTCGAGCCACTCATTTACCGCGAAGCTCTAGACCTCATTGATTTCCACCTCTCGAGAGGTGACGAGGTCTGGATCGTCTCTATGGCCCCACAAGAAATTGTGCAGCCTTTCGTCGACATGCTCGGTATTACCGGGGCAATCTCATCGATTGCGAAGGTTGACGAAAACGGCAAGTTCACTGGTGAGATGGAGTTCCTCGCCCACGGCGAATACAAGGCCGTAGCAATGAGAGCCCTCGCCGAAGAGCGTGGCTACGACCTCGCGGAGTGCTTCGCCTACTCAGACTCTGAGACTGACATCCCTATGCTTCGAGCGGTCGGTCACCCCTACGCGGTAAATCCAGACCGCCAATTGACCAAGAAAGCCCGCGAGGGAATGTGGCCAATCTTGCGCTTCACTCACCCCGTTAGAGCCCACGACCGAGCCAAATCACATACGCCATTTGTGCTCAGCGCTCTAGTTCTTGGCTTTACGGCCCTACTGGGCCGAAACAAGATGAAGGCTCGTTAGAGAGTCAACAGGTCGCGAGCACCGGTGTCTGAGGACGGGTGACGCAACTTAGACATAGCGCGAGCTTCAATCTGGCGAATGCGCTCACGGGTCAGGTTCATGTCAGCACCAACCTCTTCGAGGGTGCGAATTTCACCGGTTCCCTCGAGGCCGAAGCGCTTGCGCAGGATCTGGCGCTCACGCTCATCGAGTGGGCGAAGCAGTTGCTCAATGGCGTCGGGCATCATCTTCACGGCGGCCACGTCGAATGGTGACTCGGCCGATCGGTCTTCTACAACGTCACCAAGTTCAGCGTCGCCATCTTCACGAAGTGGTTCGGAAAGTGAAATTGGCTCGGAGCGGAAGCGCAAGGCTTCAATCAGCTTGTCTTCGGGCATTTCGCACTCGTCGCAGAGTTCCTTGATGGTTGGTGGACGACCAAACTTGAGTTCAAGACGCGACTGCGCCTTTTGAACACGAGCCAAGGTGTCACCAGCGTGAACCGGGAGGCGAATGGTACGTCCGGTGTTGGCGATACCACGAGTAATAGCTTGGCGGATCCACCAGGTTGCGTATGTGGAGAACTTGAAACCCTTGCGCCAGTCGAACTTCTCAACGGCGTGCATCAAGCCAAGGTTGCCCTCTTGAATGAGGTCAAGGAGTGGCAGACCTGATGCCTGGTACTTCTTGGCAATCGAAACTACGAGTCGAAGGTTGGACTGTACGAAGTCACGCTCAGCGGTTTCACCGCGGTGAATGGTGCGCTTCAGGGCAGCCTTCTTGGTTGGGGTGAGCTTGACCTTCTTGTTGGCCTCAGCGGCGTCGAGCTCAGCTTGAGCCTCACGGCCCTCTTCAATGGTCTGAGCCAGGTGAACTTCGTCATCCTTGGTCAGCAAGGTGTATTGACCAATGTCGCTCAAGTACAGACGTACGAGGTCTTCATCATCCCGGTCAACGCGATCTTTTGCCATTTACTTCCCCTAAATCAACTGCTAGTTCCCGGAAACTCCGGTACTAGTAGTTATACGGGGGCCCGCAACCAATTAGTCCTGATGGGCGTGGGTTTCTGGAAATTGCCCTATTTTCCAGTAATTATGTGGGATTCAGCCAGTGAAATCAGTGAGTGCCCAATAGAGCAAGCCCGCCATGAAAAGCCTTGGCCGCTCGCCCCAGCAGTTCCGCTGTCTCTTCATCACCCGAATTTATAGCTTCATCCAAGGTCTGATTGAGCCGAGAAATCAAATTAGAAAAGACCATTTCCGAGTTATCGCTGTCGAGGCCAATGAGCTTTGGCGCGATGTCGTCAACCTCACGAAAGCCCGAATCACCGATTGCGGACCTGAGCAGAAGCGAAACGTTGCCCGAAACTCGTGCGAGTTCGTATGACATCACCACTAAGTGGTCGTTCTCGTATGTTGGTGCGAGCTCACCTAGGTCTTGGTAGACAGTCGAAAAAAGGTCGATGACCTTTCGCACTTGTTCACGGTCAACACTCACTTGGCACCGGTTCTGAATGCGTTAGTGATTGGCATGCGGCGATCTCGGCCGAAGGCCTTAGCGGTGATGCGTACCCCAGGTGGCATTTGACGCCGCTTGTATTCAGCAAAGTCCACGAGTCGCGTAATTCGCTCAACTAAGGCTCGGTCGTAACCGCGCTCGATGAGTTGATCTGCGGTGACATCTTGTTCTACGTAGAGTTCGAGCAAGGGATCGAGCTCTCCGTAGGGCGGCAGTGACTGGTCGTCGCGCTGACCTGGGCGAAGTTCGGCCGATGGGGCTTTCGTGAGAACGGTCTGAGGAATCGGAGCCAGGTCACCGAGCTCGAGGGCGAGATCATTTCGGTAGTTGCAGAGTTGGTAGACAAGGGTCTTGGGCACGTCTTTAATAACGGCAAACCCACCCGCCGAGTCACCGTACAGGGTGGTGTAGCCAACGGCCATTTCGGACTTATTGCCGGTGGTTAGAACAATTGCTCCCGAATCATTGGAGATTCCCATCATGAGAACTCCTCTAATTCGAGATTGCAGGTTTTCTTCGGTGAGTCCCCTCACCTCGTGGTCTAAGGCGCCACCCAGCATCCCCTCGAGAGCCACGTGGGCGGGGTCAATTGGAATGGTCCGAATCTCAATGTCGAGACGCTCGGCCAAGTCCTCTGCGTCTCTTAACGAATGATCAGAGGAATAGCGACTCGGTAGGGCGAAGCCCTTCACGGCCGCTGCCCCGACCGCATCAACAGCGATAGCGGCGACCAGCGAGGAGTCGATACCTCCTGATAGGGCAATGACTGCCGAGCGAAAGCCATTCTTTCGCAGGTAGTCTCGCGTGCCGGTGACGAGGGCCTCGTAGACCTCGCCAACCTCTTGGAGTGGTTCGGCAATTCTGGGCATCAGCAATTCGTCACGGTTGTGCGACTTGGTGGCGTGCATTTCTACACCCACTGATCCCGCCTGCGCTTCGATATCAACAACCAGCAACTCTTCGCGGAAGGCTGCTGCTCGGGCAATGACCTCGCCCGTGGCATCAACCACAAAGCTCTGTCCGTCAAAGACCAGTTCGTCTTGTCCCCCGACCATGTTGACGTAGGCAATTGGCACGTTGAGTTCGCGAGCTCGCTGGGCCAGCATCGCTTCGCGCTCGGCACGTCGACCCATGGCGTAGGGCGAAGCGTTAGAGACCACTAGCAAGGTGGCCCCTTCGGACACGAGAGCGGCCGCTGGACCATTGCTCAACCACACGTCCTCACAAATCAAGATCCCAATGGAGACGCCTTGCAGGTTGACAATGGTGTGGGGTCCAACTCCCGGCATAAAGTACCGACGTTCGTCAAAGACGTCGTAGTTGGGCAAGAGTCGCTTGGTTGCAATAGCCACCACCCCCGAGGCGTCGAGCGCCGCGACAGCGTTGGCGATACGAGGTCGTTCTTGGCGTCGGTCGAAGGGATCGGCGTCGTCTCGACTATCCCCGGAAGGAGCTAGTTCCAGACCCTCTGCGACCGTTCCAACCAAAATCGGCGGCACCGCGCTGGAGCGCTCTAGGCCAGCCACCTTGCGCTGGGCGGCAGCGATGAAGCCCTCTTTTAGAAGCAAATCTTCGGGTGGATAACCCAGAAGGGATAATTCGGGGGTGGCCACAAGATCAGCGCCGAGAGCTGCCGCTTGGGTGCGCAGCCGAGAGATGGTGGCCGCGTTCCCCTCGAGGTCGCCCACGGTGGCGTTCATCTGTGCGAGGGCGAGGCGCAGGGTTGGCACGAGTGAAGCCTACCGGTGCCGGCGCAAGATGAAAAAAGTTCGAGGCCCGGTTCTCGAAAAATTTCACAAGTTCTGGGCGCAGAGGTTAGGTCGTGGTGAGTACTAGCGAGTACAATTACAAAAACCAAAGGAGCGATGTGCCATACCAGGCCGAATATATCTGGATTGACGGAACCGAGCCAACACACCAGTTGCGTTCAAAGACCAAAATTGTCAAGACTGGCCAAAAGCCACCAATCTGGGGATTCGACGGTTCGAGTACGAATCAGGCCATTGGCAAATTCTCAGACTGCGTCCTTCGCCCAGTCTTCACCTGCCCCGACCCACTACGTGGACCAAATGACGTCCTCGTTATGTGCGAGGTACTCAACGCTGATCTCACTCCACACGAGACCAACCACCGCGCCGCACTGGTAGCTGCCGCCAAAAAGTACGCGAGCTTCCAGCCCATGTTCGGTATTGAACAGGAATACACCTTCTTCCAAGACGGTCGCCCATACGGTTGGCCCGCTGTTGGCTTCCCACCCGCCCAGGGTCCGTACTACTGCGGTGTTGGTGGAGACAAGATGCCCGGACGTGACATCGTCGAAGAGCACACCGTGGCCTGTCTTCGCGCGGGACTCGCGATTGAAGGAACCAACGCCGAAGTAATGATGGCGCAGTGGGAGTTCCAGGTTGGCGTTCTGCCACCCGTTGAAATCGGTGACCAGCTCTGGACCATGCGTTGGTTGCTCGAGCGCATCGCTGAGGACTACAAGGTTGACGTGTCCCTCGCCGCTAAGCCCATCCGTGGTGACTGGAACGGCGCGGGTGCCCACACCAACTTCTCGACCAAGCAAATGCGCGCGGCCGGTGGTTGGAAGCACATCATCGCTGCCTGTGAGGCCTTGGGTCGCAACGTTGACGGCCACATCTGGAACTACGGAGATGGCATTGAGGACCGCTTGACCGGTGCTCACGAAACCGCTCCCTATGACCAGTTCTCATACGGAATCTCGCACCGCGGTGCGTCAATCCGTATTCCTGGTGGCGTGGCCCGTGAAAAGCGCGGTTACATCGAAGACCGTCGCCCGAACGCCAACATCGACCCCTACATCGTCACTCGTTTGATCATGGAAACGGTTTGCTCAAGCACTGGAAAGGCCAAGCCCGCTGCCAAGAAGGCCGTGGCTAAGAGGGCGCCAGCTAAGAAGACCGCCTCTAAGGCAACGAAGAAGAAGACGACTAAAAAGGTTGCGAAGAAGGCTCCAGCTAAAAAAGCGGCTCGCCGCTAATTAGTTGCGGGCAACCAAGCGGTTGCCTCTAGCTCACAGTTTCTTAAGCCTGAGGGGCGTAGGCCCACAGCTCAACTTCAGCGCGAGCATTGAGTGGCAATTGCGCCACCGCTACCGCTGAGCGAGTTGGACGTGGGGTATTGAAGAATTCAATCCACACTTCGTTGCACGACGCAAAGTCGTCCATCGAAATCAAGAACAAGGTTCCCTTAACAACTTGATCGGGAGTGGCGCCGCCTTCAGCCAAAACAGCCTTCGCATTTTGCAACGCTTGACGAAGTTGCTCAGCCGCGGTTTCACCAACGAAGTTTGAAGTACCGGGCTCTACGCCAAGTTGACCGGAGATGATGACAAAGTCACCAGCGCGACGCCAAGGTGAGTAGGGACCAAAGGTCTGCTGGGTCATCAGCTAAAGGAGTTGCCGCAACCGCAGGTGCGAGTGGCGTTGGGGTTGGTGATGTGGAAACCAGCACCCTGCAAGCCATCTTGGAAGTCAAGGGTTGAACCCTTGAGCAACTCAGCGCTGCTCGCGTCAACAGAAACCTTCACACCGTCGAACTCACGGATGATGTCGTCGGCCTCGAACTCGGAGTCGAAGTACATGTCGTAGTTAAAGCCTGAGCAACCACCCGACTTGACGGCCACGCGCAGGGCGAGCTCCTCTTCAGCGGCGGCGTCAGTGATCAGTTCCTTCACCTTCACAATGGCGGTCGGGGTCAGGGTGATGGGCGCCTGGTCCTTGCTGGTCAATTCAACGTTCTTGGTGTCAATAGTCATGGTGAACTCCTTAACTTTCTCGTCCCATCGTAGCGAGGGATTGGGGCATCCGAGCAAGTTAAATTTTGGCTAAATGTCAGTATTCGGGCCAGAGAGGCCCAACTAAATGTCCAGTACGATTAATGCAAGTCAAATCCCTAGGAGAACTGTGGCTACCGTCCAAAACAAGAAGAAGCCCGTCGCAAAGAGCCGCCCAAGCGGTCTCTTGACCTGGATCGCCGTTGGCGTCGTTGTGGCCGTCCTGGCCGCCTTCGTCATTATCAAGGTAACCACCAGCACCAAGGCCGGTTCAGCCACCGCAGTGAGCGCGACCATCGCCCACGAAATTGGTGACGTTCCCGCTTCAGTCTTTAACGCCGTGGGCACCACCTCGCCCGCCGTTACCGTCACTCCACCAACCGCCGCCAAGGGTCAGCCACTCTTGACCGCTGCTTCGGCCTCGGGAGCCAAGTTGCCTCAGGTTGTTTACTACGGTGCTGAGTTCTGCCCCTACTGTGCTGCACAGCGTTGGGCCACCATCGTGGCGCTCAGCCGTTTCGGCAAGTTCACCGGCCTCCAAACCATGTCTTCATCACCAGTTGACATTGCTGCCAATACGCCGACCTTTACTTTCGTTAAGGCCACCTACAGCTCGAAGTACATCGTCTTCACTTCCGTCGAATCACAGGACGTGAATCGCAACCCGTTACAGACGCCAACTGCGTTGGAGTCGGCTTTGATCGTCAAGTACGACACCGCTAAATACTTCCCAGGCCTGGCTGGCTCGTCCGGAAACCCAATTCCATTTATGAGCTTTGCTAACCAGTTCCTGGTTTCGGGTGCTAGCTACGACCCCGGTGTTCTTTCCGGCCAGACTCGCGAGCAAATCGCTGCCGGCCTCAAGTCACCATCAAGTCCTATTACTCAGGCCATCATCGCCTCGGCTAACTACCAAACCGCAGCCATTTGCACCTTGACCGGTGGAAAGCCTGGCAAGGTTTGCAGCTCTAAGGGCGTTAAGGCCGCGGCCAAGAAGATGGGCCTCTAGTTGAGCAAAACACTTAATCCAGTTGATCGTTGGGTAATCCCAACGACATGGATTTTGAGTTTCCTCGGCTTGGGCTTATCGATTTATTTAACGATTGCCCACTACGCCGGATCTCACGTATTGGCCTGTTCATCCAATGGAGTTGTGAACTGCGGCTTGGTCATCACCTCGCCTGAGTCCTATGTCTTCCACATTCCTGTCGCCATTCTTGGGCTCGTGGCCTTTACCGGACTGATCGTTATCAACTCACCATGGGGATGGCGCTCGCCACTTCGCTGGATTCACGTCTTCCGCTTTTATTCAATCGTGGCGTCGATGATCTTCGTTCTCTACTTGGTGTATTGCGAGCTCATCAAGCTCAACCACATCTGTGAGTACTGCACCTTCGTGCACATAGTCACATTGGCGTTACTGATTATTCTCACTCGCGTTGCGCCTCGCCAGCTCGGCTGGGGAGAGTAAGCGCACGAGCGCACGGCGCTCGTTTTCGTTCTTGCCACCCCACACTCCGTAGAGTTCGTTGCGGGTAAGGGCATCAGCCAAGCACGATTCAACAACCTCACACGCTGCACAGACCTCTTTGGCCTTGGCTTCGCGGCGTGCGCGTTCGCCGGGCCGTTCGTTGGACTCAGCCGGATAAAACAGTGACCCATCGGCTCCCCGGCAGGCGGCGTGGTCAAACCACGATTCTTGATGCAGAGCCATGAACATCCCCCTTTGGCCTGTCCTCACCGTAGTCACCGAGGTCACCCCTTCGCCAATTCGGGAAATTTGTGGGTCTGTGCTTTCCATTACGCTAGAGACGTGGCTCACGTCCTCGTTGCAAGCGATTCACCAACCCTGCGTCAAGAACTTCGAAGCATGCTCGAAGGACCTGATGTCGTCATTGAAGAGGCCGGTTCTGGCCCAGAGGTCATTGACCGAGTTCGCCAAAAGGGCGTCGATTTGGTCATCCTCGACCTGCAGATTCGAAACATGGGCGCGATGGCCATCACCCTGGAACTTCGCAACGACGAGTCCTTTGGTGCGGCTGATCCGGTAGCGGTATTGATGCTGCTCGACCGTCGCCCTGACGTATTTATTGCCCGACGCAGTGGCGTCGAGGGTTTTGTGATTAAGCCCCTCGATCCGCAGCGTCTGCGCACGGCGGTTCGCGCACTCTTGCGTGGCGACTCCTACGAGGATGAGACCTACACCCCCGCCACCGTTCGCGCTAACTAATGTCCGAATCACAACCCCCCTCTAGTGGTCTCGCGCGGTTCCGCGCGAAGCTAAGCGAGCGAACCAGCGAGTCAACTCGCAGCCCCGAGGCCCAAGCCATCCACGAGCGCGTCGATCAGTTGGTCGAACTCGAGATCCGAGACGTAATGACTCCTCGCACCGATGTTGCCTACCTGGTCACTCCCGTTACCCCAGAGGCAGTTGCCGAAGCAGTTCGCGACACCGGTCACTCGGGGTTCCCAGTTGTTAACGATGACCTAGATGATGTCATCGGAGTTCTCTTTGTTAACGACTTGTTCCGATCTTCAACGCTGAAGCGAGCCATTGGCGTGTCACTCCCCTCAACCGAGGAAATTGCCCGCAAGGTCCGCAAACCTTTGATGTTGCCCGAAACTATGGACTTGCTCGAAGCGCTTGGTGAAATGCGAAGTCAGCGCCGGACCTTTGGCCTAGCCCTCGATGAGCACGGCGGAGTGGCCGGTGTTGTCTCAATCCGCGACATCCTGGAA
>Ga0214212_1000311_pt1 | contig 11083 bp, 12 predicted proteins | sample TroBogEpilimnion_25_FD_153050 | JGI IMG/M metagenome (GOLD analysis project Ga0214212, IMG submission 153050) | Freshwater microbial communities from Trout Bog Lake, WI - 18AUG2009 epilimnion | ecosystem: Environmental > Aquatic > Freshwater > Lake > Epilimnion/Euphotic zone | place: Trout Bog...
AGATAATACTTTTCCGTGTTCACTTGTAATGATCTCTGCTAGCTCAGGCTTACGTGCATTTAGTAGTTCACGGAAGTTAAACAAAATTGCCTGCCTGCCAGCGATAGATAGATCACGCCATGCAGGAAACGCTTTCTTTGCTGATGATATCGCTGCTTGAATTTCAGCGGAGTTTGCTAATGCAACTTCTTTTGTTTGCACACCAAGAGCTGGGTCATAAACGGGAGATGTGCGCCCTGATTTACTAGGGTATTCAGCACCATCGATCCAGTGTTGAACAATTGGCAAACTAGACATAATGCTCCCTCTTCTCGTGCGCTAACTTATCAGCAGTGTCAACGGCGCCGTTTGGGTCTACAAATCCCGAAGAAAACACTTTTGCCATTACTTTCTACCATATTTTTCTTTGAGAATAGCGTTCACCTCTGCGGTCGTTGGCATTGCTGTCGAGCATTCCAACCGGGTAGCAACGATTGCACCTGCGATATTTGCAAACCGCAACATCTCTCCCAAACTCAGCCCGTTGAGAAGCCCATAGCAAAGCGCGCCGCCAAATCCATCACCAGCACCGAGGCCATTGAGTACCTCAACTTGGTGGGGGGCAACTTCAACCATTTCGTCACGAGTTTTTGCCATTACACCTTTTGGACCTTGTTTAACGATCGCTAATTCAACGCCACGCTCAAGGAGAGCATCTGCTGCGCGTTCTGGAACGCTTTCTCCAACAGCAACTTCACACTCTTCTTTATTACCAACTGCAACAGTGACATATTGCAGAGCTTGAGCAATCTGCTCAGTAGCTTCTGCTGGGCTTTGCCAAAACATTGGTCGGTAATCCAAATCTAAAACTGTGTGGCTTTTCTTGCCTCGCGCTTTCCAAGCAGCAAAGTGAGCACTTCGACTTGGCTCTTCAGATAAACCAGTAACAGTCGACCAGTAAATCTTTGCATCAGTAATTGCCGCAAGATCTAATTCGTCGACATTGATCACAAGATCAGGAGCCTTTGGTTTGCGGTAAAAATAAAGTGGGAAATTATCTGGGGGAAAAATCTCACAAAAAACCACAGGAGTAAGGAGCTCAGGAACTGATGAGACATAACGGTCATCTACACCAAGTCGCTTGAGTTCCTTGTGAATATATTTTCCAAAGGGATCGTTACCCGTTCTGGTGATAATCGCTGATTTAAGACCATGCCTTGCCGCAGCAATAGAAACATTTGTGGCACTTCCACCGAGAAATTTTTGGAAGGTTTGAACATCTTCGAGTCCAACCCCAAATTGGAGAGGATAGATATCAACACTTGTTCGCCCAATCGCGATCAGGTCGTGAGCGTTAGTTGACATTACTTAATTATTATTCGGTGCCAAGTTGCCATGCACGAACGCCACCTGTGATGCCGGCAGAGTTAGGGACGATAACAACGTCATCTCCCATGCGTTCAATATCAATAGGTTTAATGCAGCGAGAATTTCCGCCACCAATGTAAACGCGGTCCCATAGGAATACAGGTCGGAATTCTTCAATCATTGTGCGAATACGGCGCGACCAGAATGTATTTCCAAGGCGGCGACGCTCATGCTCACCGATCCACATGTCATATGTTGTAGAGCGACGGACAATCGAATGTGAAAATTCAATATGAGAAGCAAGCTTTCCACCATCAAAAATCGAACTACCAAGACCAGTACCAAGTGTGAAGACAACTTCATATCCAGAACCGGATACAACACCGGCGCCATGAACTTCTGAGTCATTCAGAACTAATGCCGGCTGATTAAATTTCTTTTCAACAGCGGTCTTCATATCAAAACCTTGCCAAGCTGCCTTTAACTCTGGATCTGGTTTTGTGCGGGGACCTTTGATATTGATGTAGTGAGGGGTTGCAACTACAACACCATGGCGGATCATTCCTGGAATACCAATGGTAATTCGATTGCTCTTTGGAAGTCTTTCAGCCATCTCCTCAAATACTTCAAGAAGGCGCTGTGGTGAAAGTGGGTAGGGAGTTGGTACGACTATTGGCTGTGCGTGCATCGTTCCTTGATCGTCAAGTACAGAAGCTTTTATGCCAAGGCCACCGCAATCGATGCAAAGGGTCATGTTCTCCATGAGCTAAATCTACGGCCCATTAAGAGAAAGAGAAAATCTCCCTCATATTGCCATCTACACGAGGCTTAATTTGAGATGCAATTAGATTGCAAGGCTCGCGTACTTCGCCTCCGGGGGCCTGCAGACAATCCCACTTGCACCATTCAAAGTCCAATCACCATTTGAGAATGGGATCACGATTGCGTCACCTTTTTCAACATTCATCGCTTCGCTGTTGCTAAATGAAATAGAGCCTGAAGAATCTAAAACAAGAAAAATTGCAAAACCTGCATCAACTTTGCTTGCTTTACCAGTTAAGTAATCGGCCCGGAAATATGGATTAGCCGCTTGCGTTAAGACCGCCGCATCATTTTGGCCAAATAAACGCTGAGGTGTAATAAGTATTCCTGCTTCTTCTTTATCAATCGGTGTGTATCGCAAAGCATCAAGTACCGTGTCAAAACCCAAGCCAAGATGGCCATCTTTCACGCCATCTACCGCAAAATCATTCCACTCAAGGAGCGCTGACATGTCAGTCGGCTCTTGAAGCTCCAAAACGAATATCCCCGCGCCAATTGCATGGGGCACACCTGCCGGTACCAAAATCGCATCTCCTGGTTTTGCGGAGAATTTTTGCAACGAGGCGAGTAAACCATCGGCATCTCTTGCTTCCACCATCGATGCAACTTCTTTTTTACTTTTAGTTTCGCTAAAACCCAGACCCACATATGCATCAGTCGGCGCTTCTAAAATAATCCATGCTTCTGTCTTGCCATGTTTGAGTGACAAGTGCTCTTGAGCAAATTTACGATTCGGGTGGTAGTGAACAGGTAAGCGTTGATCTGGATCTAATAGTTTGACAAGAATTTCTGTGCTTACACCAAAAGTATTGATGTGTTTGTTGCCGAGCCAAGATTCTGGATTTGCTGTCAGTGCATCAATCAGTAACTCACCTGTTGGCAAAGTAGATAGACCCATGCGCTGCTCGCCAAAACGTGTTGTTATTGAACCGATCCATTCTTCAGGCCGCATAGGCCCGCCAGGGCCATGGCGTAGCGCCCCAATTCGATTTCCACCTTTATAAAAATGATCAAATTGATTGGAGGGCAATTTATAAGCGGGCATGGCGAGAACTATACGTTGCCCACAAGAATCGGAATAGACTAAAAGCATGACTGTTTATGTCTTAGGAAGCCTCAATATTGATTTGGTTTCCACTGTCGAGAGAATGCCAAATCCAGGTGAAACTGTAAGTGGCACCTCCTTTAAAACTTACATTGGTGGCAAAGGCCTTAATCAAGCTGTGGGATGTTCACGTGCTGGAGCACAAGTGGTAATGCTGGGAGCAGTTGGCGATGACAATTACGGCAAAGAGCTTCTTGAAGCGCTACGTGCAGAAGGCATTTCAGACAAATACATCTCCCATAAAAATGGAGCAAGCGGTGTTGCGGTTATCGAAACGGATGCGACTGGCCAAAACCGAATCGTTGTTATCCCTGGAACAAATGGACTGCTAACCCCAGCCGATATTCCTGATGAAGTATTTCAAGACAGCACTGCCAAGTATTTCATTGCTCAGCTAGAAACACCGGCTACTACCGTCATCAACGTCTTTACTCGAGCGAAGCAAGCCGGTTTCATGACGGCGCTGAATCCGGCTCCGGCTCAGAAGCTTTCTTCAGAGTTCCTCGCTCAGATAGACCTCATTACTCCCAATCAATTCGAAGCAGAATTGCTCACCGGAATTAAAGTGTTGGACCACCAGTCAGCCATCAAAGCAGGACAGGTGCTGCTTGAACAAGGCGTGAAGCAAGTCATTGTGACTTTAGGTGAAGACGGTGCAATGTTCGTGTCTCCTGATGAAACTTTCCATCAACCTGCATTTTCTGTCGCAGTTGTTGATACAACTGGAGCAGGAGATACATTTTGTGGAGGCCTTATTGCCAAACTTTCAGAAGGCCTAAGTATGAAAGATGCAATGCGATATGCAACCGCAGCTGCTGGTTTAAGCACAACAAAAGCAGGAGCAGTGCCTTCCATTCCTACTTCTGCAGAGGTATCCTCGCTCTTATAAGGAGGTAAAAATGCTGAAGACTGGTGTCATCAATGGTGATCTTGCATCACTTCTTGCTAAGTTTCGCCATGTAAACACAATCGCCATAGTTGATGGTCCTTTTCCAAGTTACCCCGGCGTTGAATTAGTTGACCTGGCAGTTACGGCAGGCTTTCCCACCATTCCGCAGATTTTGGATCAGATACTTCCTTTATTAGAAATCACGGGGATTTACCTAGCTAATGAATTTGCAGAGAAAGTAGATGCAAAAATCGTCGCCGAATACACCAAGCACCACCAGGGGCTGCCAACGACTTTGATCCCTCACACTGAATTTAAGGCCAAGGTTGGTCAGGCTCTAGGCATTATCCACACCGGGGACGCCGTCCCCTACAGCAGTGTGATTTTGCGCTCAGGGTGATACTTTTTTATAACACCTAGATAACAATTTCGGATTTTGCCCCTTTTAGGCCTTTTCAGCCTTGCCCCAAGCCCTCATCCAAGTAAAGATACTGCCACCGTCTCTCAGAAAGGGAAGACATGTCAAAACTAATTAAAGGGCGCAAAGTCGCTCTCGTTGCAGTAGTCGGAGCAAGCCTCGCGCTTTCAGCTCTTGCTGTTGCTCCGAGCCAAGCTGCAAAGCAGGTTACTGTTTCTTTGATCACCAAAGATTCAACTAACCCATTCTTCGTAGCTATGCAAGCTGGTGCTCGTAAGAACGCAGCCGCACTTGGCGTGAAGATCGTTGTTGGTTCAGGAGCGAAGGAAGGCGATGTTGCCGGTCAAGTTCGCTTGATTGAAAATGCTATTGCTAACAAAGAGCAAGGTATTTTGATTACTCCTACAGCTGAAGGTGTAAACCCTGCAATTCTTAAGGCTCGCAAGGCTGGCCTTTATGTAATTGCATTGGACACAGCTCCAGTTGCACCAAACATCGTTGACATTACATATGCAACAGATAACTTCAAAGCTGGTCAACTCATCGGTCAATGGACAGCTTCAAAGCTTGCTGGTAAAGATGCAGTTATCGCCATGCTAGATATTTTCACAGATCAAATCGCATCTGTTGACCTACTTCGCGACCAAGGTTTCCTAAGTGGAATGGGTATCGCAGGAGCAGATCCAAAGATCAATGGTAAAGAGCCTGCAACAGGTAAGTACACCGGTGGCAAGGGTGGTAACTACACAATCGTGGGTCACTACGCTTCACACGGAAACTCACAAGATGGTCAAACATCTGTTGAGCAAGCTCTTGCAAAGAACCCAAACATCAACGTTGTCTATGCACTTAATGAGCCAGCTGGCCTAGGTGGCTATGCAGCTCTTCAAGCTGCAAAGAAGACAGCAATCATCGTCGGTGTTGACGGCGGACGTAACGGCGTACAAGCTGTTAAGGACGGAAAGCTCCAAGCAACATCACAGCAATATCCATTGCAGATGGCTGTTAAGGGTATGAAGGCAATTAAGGACCTCATCACAAAGGGCACAAAGCCAACTGTGACACCTGGTCTTAGCTTCTACAACACCGGAGTTACTCTGATTACAGATGACCCACAACCTGGAGTACCAAGCCAGAGCACAGCGTATGGACTAGCTAACGCTTGGGGTTAAAAAGCACTAATCGACTAGCACTTAGCTAGACGATGTGAATGGGGCGTGCGCCTTGCGGCGTACGCCCTTATTCATGAAAATTTGAACTTCTTAATTTTTAGTAAGTCTTTAATTGAAAGTTATAAGGTGATAGGTTTCGATCTAATCAAGCGCAGCATGAAAGGCGTTCAATGACTCTTAGTGATGCAGAAATTGCATTCCAAAGCGGCGAGGGAAAGCCATCTCCTCGTGAGCGAATCCAAAAGGCTCTTCACCGTTATCCCTCAATTAGTCCTGGATTGGTGTTACTACTTTCAGCCGGCGTCTTTTGGTTCTTAAACCCAAACTTCAAAGACCCATTTAACCTCTCTCTTGTTATTCAACAGGTAGCTGTTGTTGGCGCAGTCGCAATTGGGCAGACCCTAATTATTTTGACTGCAGGTATTGATCTCTCCTGCGGAGCAATCACCGTCTTTACCTCCATGGTTATGGGAAGAACGGCATTTGCAAACCATTTGCCAGGTTGGGAATCAGTGCTACTTGGAATTTCTGTTGGATTGCTCTGTGGAGGAATTAACGGATTTCTTATTACAAGAGTTAAGTTGCCGCCATTCATTGTTACTTTAGGTACCTACAATATTTTTAACGCTCTCAGCCTGCTGTATTCAACAGGACGCGACATTGGAACAAATGAACTCACCAAGCTTCTACTCTGGACTGGTTCTGCTTTCAATATTGGAAGCTTTTCAATCACCGTCGGTGTGATGATCATGATTTTGATGTATGCATTTCTTGCGTACTCATTACGCTTCACCGCTTGGGGTCGTCACGTTTATGCAACTGGTGATGACATCGAAGCAGCTCGTCTTGCTGGTATTGAGACAAAGCGAGTCATTTTCAGTGTCTATCTTGTTGCAGGATTTATCTTCTCCATCGCAGCATGGATTTTGATTGGTCGTACACAATCAGCTAGTGCTAACAATGGAATTGACCTAAACCTTGACTCCATTACCGCTGTAGTAATCGGTGGAACATCACTCTTTGGTGGACGAGGCCGCATCATCGGCTCTCTTTACGGAGCGATTATCGTGGGTGTGTTCCGTGATGGTTTGACCCTTGCCGGTCTTGCTCCTTATTACCAGTCTCTAGCGGTTGGTATCTTGGTAATTACCGCTGTAAGTATTGACCAATGGATTCGAAAGGCGCGTAACTAAATGAGCATTCAACCAGCCCTAGAAGCAAAAAATCTTACAAAGACATATGGCAATGTGGTTGCTCTCAGCGGAGCAGATCTTCAACTGTATCCAGGGGAAGTTCTAGCAGTTGTTGGTGACAACGGAGCTGGAAAGTCAACACTCATTAAGTGTATATCTGGTGCAGAAATCCCAGATAGTGGAGAAATCACACTTGAGGGGGAAGTTGTTTCTTTCCATCGACCTCAAGATTCACGCGCAGTAGGAATTGAAACTGTGTACCAGTCATTGGCTGTTGCGCCAGCTCTTGATATTGCGGCCAACCTTTATTTAGGTCGCGAAATTAGAAAGAAAGGTCCAATCGGATCTATCTTTCGCATGTTAGATAACGGAGCGATGAAAACTGCTTCGAAAGATCACATCGCGAGTTTAGGTATTTCAACTATCCAAAATATCAGCCAAGCTGTTGAAACTCTTTCTGGCGGACAGCGCCAAGCTGTTTCAGTTGCTCGCGCGGCGGCTTTTAGTTCTAAGGTAATTATCTTGGACGAGCCAACAGCGGCCCTTGGTGTCCGTGAATCAAATCAGGTGTTGAAGTTGATCGAGCAGCTTCGCGAGCGCGGTCTTCCGGTAATTTTGATTTCACACAACATGCCTCAGGTATTTGAAGTAGCGGATCGCATTCAGATCCAACGCCTAGGTAAGCGTGCTGCAGTTGTGACACCAAAGACTCACCAGATGAATGAAGTCGTTGGAATCATGACTGGTGCAATTAAGGTTGATGAAAAGGATCAGACTCTCAAGCCTATTCGTTAATCAGTAGATATTAATTACGGCCTAGGTCCGACTTCGCCACTGAGTGAAGCGCCTGGGCCGCAATTGTGAGAGCAGGATTCATTGCAGCCGAAGATGGGAAGAACCCACCATCGATCACCCAAAGATTGTTCATATCATGGCTTTTGCAGTAACGATCTAGAACACTTGTCTTTGGATCATCGCCTGCCTTGACCGTTCCACACTGGTGAGAGTTCATGCTGATATCAAAAGGCTGCTTAAAGAAAGCTTTGTAACCGACTTTGCGAAGAGCTCTGGTGCTCTTCTTTAGAAGTTCTGCATGGGTCTTTCGTCCTATAGCGTTTCTTGCGATTTGAATTTTTCCAGTAGAACTTATCGTGACGCGATTCTCTGGTGTTGGTAGATCTTCAGTCATAAAGACAAATTCAACACTGTGATCAGCCACATAATTCAAGATGGGAAGAGGAATCTTTGTGGCATAGCTTTTCATCATCGATCCAGTTACCTTGCCGATTAACTGAACAGCGCCCAGCGGATAGCCGTTTCCACCGTCAAAGTACCAATCATTAAATGAGAGAGTTTTCTGGAAAGTTAAATCATTCTTACGAGCAGGATCAAAAGCTGCAACGTGGGTATTGATATGCATCATAAAGTTTCGTCCCACCTGATCAGATGAGTTTGCAACACCAGACTTGAGTAGCAGCGCGGCAGAGTTTACGGCGCCGGCAGCAAGAACAAACTTACTCCCATGAATTTTAACGCTTTGATTTCCCTGTGTGGCAATTACATAGTGAATAGTTTTACCGCCATCTTCTGAAATTAACTTCTCAACTTTGGTATTGGTCATCACCTTTACTAAACCTGTTTTGAGTGCTGCCTCCAGGGCGCAACTCTGGGCGTCGCTTTTTGCGCCAACTTTGCAGACAAAGCCATCGCATGTACTACAGCGGATGCACTTACCAACTGGGCCAAGATCAATGCCCATTGAATTAGGAAATGGGTGCAGTCCGATTGCTTTGAGCTGTGCATCCAGCTTTTGAACATAGGGCTCATGAGGAAGAGATTGGAACGGATAATTTTGGCTGCGTGGGGGATCTGTCGGGTCTATACCGGGTGTTCCATGAACTTTATAGAGTGCTTCTGCTTCAGAATAGAAAGGTTCAATATCTGAGTAGTTAAATGGCCACGCAGGTGAGTCACCCTGCAAATGGCGTTGGAAATCAAAGTCTGACGCTCTAAATCGTGGAAGCGCCGCTCCATAAACTTTTGAATTACCTCCAACAAAGTAATGAACGCCAGGTACAAACTCGTTTCCTTTTTCATCCAACCATGTTTCTTTTGGCTTGTAGCGCTTGTCAATGAAGATTGCGCGCTCAGACCAATTCTCTGGCTCGACTGGCAAATAATCACCACGTTCAACGATCAAAACTTCAATCCCACGCTTTGCAAGAGCGTAAGCAGTGGTTGCCCCGCCAATTCCTGAGCCAATAATTATTACTGGTGCTTGGATTTGGGTCATTACGCGATCTCCACGATTCTTGTTGCATATTTTGAAGATGCAGCAACTATTTGAGCGTTTGCTTCATCGCTGCCTAAAGACCAGAATTCTGCTTCTTCCTTGGTCTTTCCATATTTCATATGCCTCGCAATCAACCTCTCCTGCCTGATGGTGTCATCAGGAGCCAGATACCAAGATTCATTTAGAAGTGGGCGAATATCGCCCCAATTTTGGTCATCAACTAAAAGGTAGTTTCCCTCGGTCAGAACCAAGCGAGTTCCAGCCTCAACAACGCCCTCGGCAGCGTATGACTCTTCAAATTCTCTATGGAATACAGGAAAGTAAACATCTTCATCTACGTTCTTACGAATTCTTTCAAGCAAAGAGGTAAAGCCTTTTGCATCAAAGGTATCTGGAGCTCCTTTACGGTCGCGTCTACCCAATTCAATCAAAACTTTATTGCTCAGGTGGTACCCATCCATAGGAACAAGTGCTGCCTTCATCTTTATGTTCTTCATGATGTAGTCAGTAATAGTTGATTTACCGGCTCCGGGTTTTCCTACGATGCCGATGATGACTCTTCCTGGTGATGAGTCCAAGAGGGAATTAACCTTCGCCAAGAGCTCTTCTAATGACTTAAGCGTCTCTGGCATTTCAAAAGCGTATACCAATTCTATCTGAACTTAAATAGGATACGACCATGGACTTTCGCTCAGAATTGGTAGGGAGTTTTTCAACTGGATCTAATGACAATCCAACTGTTGAAATAATTGAGGCAGCATTTCGTCATCATAAAATGAACTTCCGATATATAAATTGTGAGGTATTGCCAGAAGACCTAAAGGCTGCAGTTGATGGCGCTCGTGCGATGGGATGGATGGGCTTTAACTGCTCAATTCCTCACAAGGTAGAAGTAATTAAACACCTTGATGGATTAGGAGAGTCAGCTGCTGTTATTGGAGCTGTCAATTGTGCAGTTTTGCGCAATGGAAAATTCATCGGTGAAAATACCGATGGAAAGGGATTCCTTGCTTCACTTCAGACCGCGATTGATCCTAAGGATAAAGAGGTTGTGATTTTTGGTGCGGGTGGCGCTGCGCGAGCAGTTGCAGTTGAAGTAGCTCTAGCTGGAGCATGCTGCATCACTATCGTTAATCGTGATGAAAAAAGAGGAAAAGAACTCGTAGACCTGCTCAATGATAAGACCAAGACAAAAGCAGAGTTTGTACAGTGGTCGCAGACCTATCAAATTCCATCAAGTACGCATGTGGTTGTAAATGCAACATCTATGGGAATGCATCCCAACGTGACTCAAAAATTAGACTTTAATGTGGATACTTTGCTTTCACATATGGTGGTAGCCGATGTTGTCGTGAACCCACCTGAAACAGTTCTGATCAAAGATGCGACAGAAAAGGGCTGCAAAGTCCTCAATGGTTTTGGAATGATTGTGAACCAAGGTGTGCTCAGCGTTAAATACTGGACGGGCAAAGATGTTAGCCCTGATGTAATGCGCGAGAGATTGCTGGAACTTCTCTAATAAGCAAGCGTATTTAATTCAATTTCCAGCACGCTTGAATCTAGGGTAATCTGCGCGTGCTGCTTAATAGAAAACCTTGGCGGGTTGCCCGAGCGGCCAATGGGAGGGGACTGTAAATCCCCCGGCTCTGCCTTCGAAGGTTCAAATCCTTCACCCGCCACCAGATAGCTGACCTATATTTCAAGCGTATTTATATGTAATTGTGCGACCTTTCGCGCTAATTATGACAAAACCCACTGACATTCACAAGAGTAGTTTTCACCTGGTTTAGGACTGTTAGTGACGGTAATTCATACACCAATCCATACACCCCCACCCTTAAGTC
>Ga0214212_1000388_pt1 | contig 9462 bp, 16 predicted proteins | sample TroBogEpilimnion_25_FD_153050 | JGI IMG/M metagenome (GOLD analysis project Ga0214212, IMG submission 153050) | Freshwater microbial communities from Trout Bog Lake, WI - 18AUG2009 epilimnion | ecosystem: Environmental > Aquatic > Freshwater > Lake > Epilimnion/Euphotic zone | place: Trout Bog...
CCAGCAGGCGAACATAAACAATACAGTATTTTACTCATTGTTTAAATCCTCTCTAACACTCATTAATACCCGTCCTAATAGGTTCTGACCTTGCCATGTAGAAACATCATGAGCAAGGGGATTATCCGCAGATAGACCGCAAGACCATATTGGATCAACGGGATTTGCTTCGCAAAGTATTAAATGTCCCGTAGATAGTAGAAAGTTTTTCAACTCTGGATTTTGCTGATATTTAAATTTATTAATACGACGAACAGCAGCAAAGCGTTGTTTAGCCCAAACTTCTTCATTATAGTTTTTGACCATTCTACCTAATCGTTTTTGTTCTTTTGGATGTTTCTCTTTCAGGATTTTATCAGCAGTCTCATAGTCATTGAATAAACATGCTTTATAATACATCATCGCTTGTTCACAGCAATTGAAGGAAATATTACTAGTAATATCTAAACCATCTAGATATGAATATCGTTTAATATCAGGGAAGAATAATCGAGGAATATCTAGTTTATGTTCTTGTCCTTTAAATCCTCCGTACCATTGGCTGAAAATTCCACGGAAGAAGAAAAGTATATTATTGTGAATAGGATAATCGGGTTTATTCATTATAAGTGTCTTTCCAAGTTTGGTAAATTTTGTTCAAATCTGCGCCATAAAATGAACTACATTCAAAGCTGTTAATTTCAAGCAAGTATAAACTACCACGACTTTCACAAACATCAACACAAAAGTTTGATATATTTTGAAAATAAGCATGTTTAGCGATTTCTTTAGCAAACCAAATAACATGTTCTGGAACTTCCGATGAAATAACTAATTCATCATTAACCATATATTGACTACCTGAACAATATTGATTATTGATAAAAATAGTTCTCCATTCCTTATTGATCTTTTTAACTGGAGAACTCATACACATGACAGTTCCATCAATATTCTTATTCTTTTGAATAAAATTATATTCTTCAATCAGTTTATCCTTAGACGGAAAGACTTGTCCTGAAAAGGTTTTAAATCCATTAGTAGGACGAAGGAATAACGGAAAATCAAAGGCACTGTAATGATCAATGAAGAATTTCAAATCGTTGAAATAAGTGTTTTTCGGAGATAAGGTGTAGTTACGAAGAGCAGGAAGCCAATTTAATGCATCAAATTCTTTAAACTTCTTTCCAATATATTTGGCAATATTTAAAGAATAACGACCAAATAAGGCATGTCGAATGCTAACAGGATTAATGCGAGAACTTACAATGCTCATCATATCAATTTCTCGAATATCGAAATATTGAGAAATGATAGAAGAAGTATCTTGTCGTTCATCCTCGGTAAACAAATCTTTTTCTAAGTAAATTATAGGTTTATTATTCATGTTTTATTTCATCCATATATAAGGTTTAACTCCTCCTTTGGAATTGGCTATCGTAGCGTGAAAATTTTTATCAGGAGGCGGAATATTACAAATTCGAGCAATATCGTCTAGTATTTCTCCTCGAACAATTACATACCAATTACGGAAATTCTTAGTAAATCCGCCCATTTTAATAAAAGGATCATATTCTAAAGTTAATGGTATTTTGCCGTATAATCTCCATACTTCATCAAAACTTTCATCGAATACCTTAGTATGAAGCTTAGAATTGACTATCGTAACATGGGAATTATGCATAGGAAAATTAGAGAATATTTTATATTCTTTATCAACGAATTGTTTATAATAACCAACGAAATCATTCGGAAGTTTAATCCGAATGTTTCCGTTTTCGATTTCTAATCGTCCTGTTACTGGAAGCCAAGTGTTCATTTTTAATGATGATCCAATTTTAGACTAATTTTATGTTTCATAATTTCATTAATTTCTTCGATGGTGAAGAAGCATGTTCCGTTATATTTCTTTGCATTATCAACACCAACATCTAGAATTCTACCTTGTGTATCTTCTGGTTGAGCATTAGCAAGATTTGAATGAGAATGACCGACCAGCGAATCAATAAAGCCCATTTTATCCCATAGTAAAGGGGCAATATGGCGACAATAATAATGACTATTTCCAATATTAAAAGTAGCAGATTCCCCCATAAAAGTGATATTATGTTGCATTTTTCTGTCCAGCTTTTCAGAAGGATGAACAATACCCACTTCTTCTCCTTTTTCAAAAATAGATAAAGGATATAGTTCAATGAAACGTTTCCTTGTATCAACTACAGGAGAAAGTTCTTCTGTTACTCCTAATTCATGCCAAAACTTATGTAAGGCTTGATAATAAATTTTAGAAGTAAAAGAACAATGATTTCCCCAAATTAATAGATGTCTTGCCTTAATATTATTAATAATCTCTTCGGTATCTTCCACAGAAGACATTAGAGTGAAATCACCGAGATTAATCAATAAATCATCTTCTGTTAGCGAATATAATTGATCGAGAATCCATTTATCGTGTTCTTGAATAGTGTTGAATCCTCTTGCTTGGACAATCCAAGGACGATTATGAAACAAATGTAAATCTGAACACAGATATATGTTTTTATAATCGTTTCGGTTAATTTTATATGGTTTATCGTTCATGATATATTCATATTATAACATAATTCATCATCATGTCAAACCATCTCTTGACATTTCTCTTCGTTTATAGTAAGATAATAATATGAACGGCAAAGGGTCAAAACCGAGAAAAGGCGCAAACAATCAAGCATATTATAATAATTATGATTTGATTTTTCGTAAACCGAAGGAATTAACGCAAGAAGAAAAAGATGAATTGGAAGAGAATAAAGCTTCTATGAGTCATTCCGAATTTGTTAAAATAAGTAAAAGAAATGCAAACTAATTTTGACAGATTCAATGCGGAAACAAGAAAATATGAAAGTAATAAAGAAGTAAGCGATTTCTTTAAAGATATTTTAAAAGTTATTGATAAGCATAAATTGACGATTGCTCATGAAGATTTTCATGGTGCATTTGTGGTTGTTCCTGCTAATAAACCTGATGTTGATTGGTTATTAAATGCAACATTTAATTTCGGTAAACATAAACCGAATAAGAAAAAAGCAGAGAAGCCCGAAATTCCTAAGATTGATAAAAGAGTAAAGTTTAAATTTTATAAACCAAAAGAAGAAGAGAAATAACTTGATTCTGATATAACAATAGTTTAACTTAGCTCTCAATGAAAAACATCACAGACATTAACATTCTCGTAGACAGAAGTGGAAGCATGCAAACAATCGCGAAAGACATGATTGGTGGCTTAATCTCCTTTATTCAAACTCAGCGCGAACTGAAACAAGAAGCAAATATTTCTTATTATCTCTTTGACGATCAATATGAAGTAGTATTTGAGAATAAACCCTTGGCAGAAGTGAAGGATTCTGATGTAACTTTAGTTCCCCGTGGATGGACTGCCTTAATTGATTCTCTCGGTAAAACTATTAATGCAGTGGGAGAACGACTTAGTAAACTTTCAGAAGAAGAAAGACCTAATCGCGTTCTTATTGTAACTATTACTGATGGAGCAGATAATAGGTCTAAAGAGTTTACTAGTGAAAAACTTAAGGAAATGATTCAACATCAACGAGATGTTTATGCATGGGACTTTGTATTTCTTGGAGCAAATATTGATTCGTTCTCTACTGGTGGAAGTATCGGTATTAGTCGTTGTTCAACGGTTAATTATGATGCAACTAGTAAAGGTGTAGGCGCAGCATTAACTTCTTTTTCAGAAAACTTTGTTAGTTATTCCACTTTAGATCGAACCAAAGATCGTCGTTCTACTTTTGAATTCACTGAAACTAAGTAAACTTATAAATATAACAACATGAGAATCGGAATTGTCGGAACACAAAACAACGGAAAAACCACATTAGTTCAAGCCATTAAACAAATTTGGCCTAATTATAAAGTAATTGAAGGAAAATATCGTCAGTATGTCTCAGAACATCGTGATGAATTAAATCAAAACGGCACTCTAGAAACTCAAAAGAAATTACGCGATTTCCTTTGTGATGATGCCATTGATAACTCTTCTGAAAAATATACAGTAACAGATCGAACCATTCTAGATAATGTAGTTTATACGCTTTGGCTAGGCGGAAAAGATAAGTTGCTGGATGATGATTTTATCTCTACTTCTATTAATATTTGTCGAGAAACTATTAAGATGTACGATCTTATTCTTTGGCTTCCTTTAAATGAGGATATTCTATTGACAGAGGAAAAGGTTAATCGGGATTTAGATGCAACATATCGAGAAGAGATTGATTATATTTTTCAAGCAGTGTATGATGGGTATTTGAAGCACGATGGTATTTTATTTGATGTAAATGATCAGCCGCCAATGATTCCGTTGATGGGTGATTTATCAGATAAGATTGCTACATTGAAAGAATATATTGATGAAAACGGAGATTCGATTGTTACAGAGCAATCAGTATTATCAGGATTGGAAGAAATGTATGATAAAGCTGCATTATTTAAACAATTAAGTGGAAAATGATTATAGATGAAAGATAAATATCTTTTGTTATGATTACACCATTTATTCGCCAAGAAACCCCTGAGAAAGTTGCATTATGTAGAGTTGGCAGTTGTTGTGCATCTATTGAACATATCGGAGAATTCTTCTATATTGTAGATGACTTTGGTGGAAAAGTTCAGCTAGATATTAATGATATGAAGCTTTTACCTGAAGCTGTTAAACACTTTATTAAAGATTAATTTAATCTTTAATAATTGAAATTAAAAAATTTAAATCTCTATTTAAATAGAGATTTAAATTTTTTTGTTAATTTTCTTCGTTTAAGAATAGTTACATATGCAGACGCCTCTCTCCCTAAGATTCCGGTAGGAAATTTATCCTTTATATAAAATAAAATCTCATCGTCCGTCATATCTCTCCATTTGTAAGGATATTTTCTTTCCCTGAAATGCTCTAATAAATCCATACGATTTATTTTGCGAATGGTATTGTAAATCCCTGGTTCTAACAGAGAAAAATCTTTTAAAGAAGTATATTCGGCTATTTTCTTCTTAACTGCGTGTAACGACACACTATCATATATTTTAGAAGTATCCACAATTATCTCATCTATATTTTGTTTCGAAAAAGACGTAGATAAAAATGTGTTTATATTAGGTAATAGTTCTATAATTTGATTTTTAATATAGGGAATTTGATTTTCATGTGATTTATTAGATTCATGTATATACAACAATAATATATTATTGGTTAAACATTTAATACGTTTAATTTCATCATTTTTTAATGCATGAGGACTATTATGCCATCGAGTCCCTTGATACTCTATTGCTATTTTTAATGATGGATAGTATATATCCAATTCTAATGGACGAATCGAAGAACGATCATTATATATACCTTTAATATCGAAGAGTTTATTAAAAATGCTTTCACAAAGTTTTTGGCCAAATGACATACGTAGAGGTATCATATGACCGCAGACAGTATCCAATAATTTTAATCTGCGTGCCGCTTCATATATGTTTCTCGCTTCTAATTTAAATTGATACCTAGTATTATACTTCAGTGCTTCTTCTTGAAGACTATCTAACGTATATTTTGTATTGGTATCTTGTAAATCGTCATAGAATTCATGTAGAAAATTATTTTCTTTGGCATAGTTATAAAATCCACCAAATCTTCTCGAAAATTCACCCTTAGTTTTACATAATTTTGCTTTTTCTAACACAGTTTGTTTAGTTATTTCTTCCATAAATATATTTATTCTATGTCGAACTATTTGTGTTGTTCAACGTGGCAATCTTCTATAAATAATTAAATCATACCCCCGCCGCCTCTTCATAATGCGTAATTGCGGGGGTTTTTTTGCTTGACAGATGATGGATTTGTGGTAAAATTGGATATGGACGAATCAAAACTAACATTCTTCACTGTTGAAAAAATGATTACACCGAAAGATGGATATATTTGTTATCTTAATAGATATTGGTGTTTATCAGAAGACGGTAAAATTATGAAATATAAGAATTTTTCTTGGCAATGTAACAGTCAAGAAAGTTGCGCTCAATATTTAGCAGACCACGTATATAATGGGAAGATTCTCTTTCTTCCTGTCGCATATGTTCCAAACGATTAATACTAATTATGGCTAAATCTACCATCATTTCAAATTTAGAAGAACTTTATAAACCTCTTGATAATAAATGGGTGAACCAAAACTCTCTTGTTATTAATTATGCCAAAGGCGCAGGATTATCTGTAGGTGGATCAATTGCCATGGCTATTTCTAATAGAAAGCCGCATAAAATTCCCGGTGATTTTGATTTTTTTACAGATGATAATGAGAAATCTTTGAAATTTATTCAGAATATTATTTTCTGGTTATCTCAGCGGGCAAATACTCATTATAAGATTCAATTTAATACAAAGACGGAATTTACTCTTCCTGGTGTTTCGCATCATGTTAGAATTACCGTTCCTTTTTGGAAACCTATTTGCATTATGACATTGGAAAATCCAATTAGGTACTTCTTCTATCATGGATTGAAAGTTCAATATTTTGATGATGTTGTACGAGCAGCAAAAGAAGCAACCGCAAAAGATGGGAAGAAACGTATTACATTTGATGAAGAAGAAGCAAAGGCAAATATTAAGAATAGATTTATTAGCGATGGTACATATGATATGATTTGTGATAGTACTTCTTCGATTAGAGAAAATGCAACTCATTCTAGGAGGTTAGCTACTGGATGGGCAACAGAATTAGCACAAGATTGGCAAAGAGTATATGATCCGTTATCTGGAGATTTACAAGGAGTAGTGAATAATAGAATGTCGTGCAACTCTTGACGTTTCAAGAAGAAGAGTTGATGAAGATTTCTATTCGGCCATAGTATTAGCTGCAAATAGGATTAATGAAGCAAGAAGAAATGGTCCTGCTATAGAATTTCCCACTCTATGTCAAGATAACCATATCCCTAGAAGTCGTTCAACAAGAATTAATGAATTAGAAAATCTTTTATATGATCGGGCCATTTCATATTTTTTCAATCTCTTCAACCACGAATTTACAAAATTCACTTCTCTTAATATCTTCGACACTGAATTGTCTGCAATAGATACCAAAACTTTGTGCTCTTTCTGTATCGAAAATCTTATTAAATTTAAGAATATCTTGTTGAATTGCTTTCGACTTCAAATCTGATTGTTTAGGATCATAGATAAAGATAATCTTTGATTTCTCTCCAATTCTAGTAATTAGACTCGTTAAACTATGAAGATCAAGATTTTGTGCTTCATCAACAATAACCAATGCATTCTTCATGGTTTTACCCCGAATGAATGATGTAGAAATAGTCATTAGTTTTCCTTCTGCAAAGAGATTCTTAGTTTGTTCTTCTGTAAGAATTTGATCGAGCGTATCATAAAGAACTTCCATATAAGGTGCTTCTTTATCAGAAAGTGTTCCTGGAAGGAACCCCATTGGATTATGAGAGGCTTCAACAATACTTCTAACATAAATGACTTTTTCAATGTCATTTTGTTGAAGAAGAAGTAATCCAGCAAATATGGATAAGTGGGTTTTACCTGTTCCCGGTTTTCCTGCAATAAAGACAGATTTGGTGGAGTCTTCTCTAATTAGATCAATTATTTCTTGCTGTTTTTCCGTCCATTGAAACGGTTCAGATAATAATAGATCGCTTTTATATTTTTTACCCTTGATGCCTGACTTTCTGCGGTGGTATTGTGTTGCCATTTGATAAAATGTTTTGAACTGTCTATCTTTTATTTACCGGAAATTTGATCAATGTTCTTTTCCGTGATAATTAAAAAAGTCCATCCTTTTTTATTTGCATATTCAGTTGCCGCTTTCCATTTTGCTTGATTAATAGCAAAAGTAGTTTTAGCATAAATGATAGTACTAGGCTTCATACGAGCACTTTCTACAATTGGAACAGTCTCTTTATGGGGTTTAACTTCAATTATAAATTTCTTCAATTCTCCCTTAATTAGGATTTCTGCATAAAAATCCATAAAATATCTATGTATTTTATTTGTAGTAGGTTTAAGGTATGGGATTATTATATTTTCTGACCCCCAATTTTTTACGTTGCTATTAGAATCTAAAATAACCATCAATTGACTTTCTAAGCCACTTCTAAAAACGGGAAGAGTTTTATTTAAACATTTAGATTTATTCTTAGGAGTAAAAATGCCTTGTTTAAATTCTCTGAAAGTTCGCTTCTTTCCCATGGTTTTATTTATAAAAGAAAAAGTCGATATATTTCTATATCGACTTTTTCGACTTGTCTAGGAATTGGTTAATATTACAGATGCACTAGGAGAGCATCATTAGCAGTGCTAAGGACGGTTTGAGCATTAGTTACAGGAGCAATACCAACAGAAGCAGGGGTTACAGGAGCACTAATAGTAATACCAAAGATAGGTGCATACTTTTCTGCAAGAGATTTGATCGTGGTGAGAGAACCAATGGCAGTAGGCAGATATTTATCTACTTCTTTGGCAACAGGCGTTCCAGTAATTTGTTGGTCCACAACTTGTAGAACAACGATGAGTTTACCAATAACTTCATAACTGGCCTGAACAGCCGCTTTGATTTTAGAGATATTAGATAATACAGAGAAGGCGCTTAATAGGGAGGAAAACATAATTTTAATTTCTTTCTAATAGATATTTACCATTTTCCGGTTGACAATCGAAAAGATGAGGTTATAATAGGAGTATGAAAACAATTATTACTTCTATTTTACTTTTACTAACGCTAAATCTCTTTTCTCAAGATTTTATTGTTTTACAGACCAAATATAATAAAGCGATTAATAAAGTAACAGAGCCTATTAATAAGGTATATGTCCAAGAACTAGAGAAATTATTAGATAAAGAAATAAAAAATGGTCATTCGGAAGAAGTTTTGAAAATTTCAGAAGAATTGAAAAAGTTTAGTATAACTAATAATATTGCGCCTGATATTAAGCTTAGTTTATTTCTTAAAAAGAAATGGATTTCTAATCTAGGTACTGTTTATATCTTTAATAAAGATTTAACAGGAGAAAAGGAATATTTCGGTAAAAAAACGCCTTTTACTTGGAAAACAACTGTGGATGATTTTGTAGAAATAGAAGATTCTGGTAAAGTTAGATATTTTAAATTTATTAATAGAAGCAGAGGTATTTATGGAGAATCAAAAGATACGCTGGATAAAAATCTAGTATCCGATTAATAATTGTTCTAGAGTCCATAGTTTAAATAATTGATAAATATAATCCATTAGCTCATCCGATAATATGTAATGATGAGTAAGACATTTATAAAGAAGGTGGTTATCACTCGCCTCTAATAAAGGAATTAAATATTTATCTTCACAAAGTTTATTTTCTTTTTGCAATGTAATTCTTTTGTATTGAAGAGGATACCACCCATTAAAATGAATTTGTAAGGATTTCCCATTAACTATAACGGTATTTCCTAAC
>Ga0214212_1000396_pt1 | contig 9320 bp, 18 predicted proteins | sample TroBogEpilimnion_25_FD_153050 | JGI IMG/M metagenome (GOLD analysis project Ga0214212, IMG submission 153050) | Freshwater microbial communities from Trout Bog Lake, WI - 18AUG2009 epilimnion | ecosystem: Environmental > Aquatic > Freshwater > Lake > Epilimnion/Euphotic zone | place: Trout Bog...
ACCCCATGTTGTAGCGTTACAAACTCTACAATGGTTATGGGAAGATTTTGGGGGGCAAAAGAATGAAAAAGGTTTTAAAGTGCTACATCCTAACGTTCGCGTCATCTACGGGGATGGCATCGATCTGGCTAATATTCGTTTAATTCTCGAAACAATTACGGATGCAGGATTCAGTAGTGAAAATCTTATTTTTGGAATGGGCGGAAAACTGTTACAAGGCGTAAATCGTGATACATTTAAGTTTGCATATAAGTTGTCTTATGCTATCATTAACGGAGAAGGAGAAGCCGTCTTTAAAGACCCTGAAGGCGATCATTCTAAACGTTCTAAAGCAGGTATCCTTAAACTTATCTTTGAAAATGGACAATATCAAACAGTTCAAGCGCATGAACGACCCGATCTAAAAGATGAATTAGAAGTAGTCTTTAAGGACGGTTATCTAATGAAAGAACTTACGTTTGAACAAATTCGTCAAAATGCGGCTAACACTTAATTAATAAAATATATGAAAGACTTATCTTATGGTGAACGCTTTTTCCTGGTGCTTTCTTTTGTTGCATTAATCGGAGGATTTTACCAACTTCTTTTACCTGAAAAAAATTCAACTAGTTATAATATTCCTGTTAATTCAGAAGTATTGAAATTACAAGTTGGTAATGAGTTACCTGATTTGTCAAAGTTTAATGATAAAAATCCGATTACTTTGGAACAATTTTTAGCAATTGTTAAGAGTTTACCAGAAGGAGCATTTAAGAGTAATTTACTTTTTATTGTTGCAGCCGACTATAATGGTGATAGTATTAAGTTGAACGAAATTCTTCAAGCCTATGGTAAGTTGTTACAAGCTCAATTGAAATCGAAGAATACATTATGAACCGTCAAATTGAATTCCGTGTTTGGGATAAACTCCTAAACAAAATGATGAAGGATCAACCTTACATCGATTTTGATAATCCTGAATATATTTTTCTAGAATTTACTGGATTATTTGATTCCCAAGGAAATAAGATTTTTGAAGGGGATATTTTGGAAATGAGAGGCACTAAAAGCCAATATACTGTTTATTTTGATAAATTTTCAGCAGGATTTAAACTTACCGGAACTTACGGTAAACATGTTGCCCGATTTACGCTAAATGATCATGTTCATGCAAAAGACTTAACAGTAGTAGGAAATATTTTTGAAAATCTTCAATTAATTTCCCCAAAAACTTGATTGGCACTGACCAACATGTTATCTTACTTTCCCTATGGCAAAAACACAAACAAAACAAAAAACCAACAGTAATCGTCTAACCGTTAACCAAAATGTAGCAGGTGCCGCTCGTCGTCGTCTTCCTGAAATTCAGGATGCAGTAGAAGGTATCAGCCGTCTTCGTGCAAATCGCTGGCCCGGTCAAACCAGTCTATATGACACTAATCGTCTCCAAAGTCTAGTTGAAGACCTTGCATTCTCTGAATCTATTTCAAAGAGTCGCATTCTCTCACTTCAATCAGAAGTCAAGTCTTTTAGTGCTGTTCTTGGTCCTCAACTGACCCGCTCAATGCAAGCAGCAAAGATTATCTAATATTGTAGATAAACAAAATAAAAATAGAAGAAACGCAAGTTAGTTAATAACTTGCGTTTCTTCGTTTATTGAATTATAGTAAAAGAATGAAAATCGCAATTATTGGAGATGGTTATATTGGTCAAGCATTTAAAGACGTTGGAACAATTTTTAATGAAAGTATAGATACTGATCCCGATATGTGGATCAATATATTTGCAGAATATGATACTATCATTAATACATATGAAATAAAATCTTCATTAAATTATAGATGGATGTGGATTTCTAATGCGGAATTAGTTGATGATTTATCTGCTTTTTGTAAGAAATATGCTAAGAAATTTGTCCAAATCAGCACTGCCGATCTTTATGGTAATTATACCAAATGGGCCAATGATAATGAAACCTCGACTCATTTAGATGTTGGAACAGATTATCGTTTCACTAAATTAGCCGCAGAAAAGTTCTGTAATCCAAATGATTTGATTCTTCGTATTCGGAATCCGTTTGATAATCGTGTTCACCCTGACAATGCGATTATAAAGGGGTATAAAGCCCCTAGAATGTATGCATGGGCCGACACATGGTCTTATCTTCCCGACGTGGTAAATGCCACTCTAAAGCTCTTAGAAAGGCAAGAGAAAGGAATCTGGAATATTGTTAATTTTGAATGTTCTAGTTTATTTTATTGTTTAAAAACTGCTATCGGTGTTCCTTTCTTTAAAAATATTGATCCTATTAAAGAAGATATGCCTAATTTCTTATTAAAAGAAATGGATAATGAAAGGATTCATAATGATGTAAATGGATCAAAAATTAAAGAGATTTATGAAATGACCCCATTAGATGCCGCAATGATTATTTCTTGGCAAAAAGGCGTTAAAGAGGATTTCGAGGCTTATTTTGATGAAAGAAAGTTCTTGCAAAAGTTAGAAGGCATGGTAGAATGAGCCATGAACATTCTTCAACGAATTATCAATAAACCAACTAATCCTTCTCTTAAAGATTCTGATCCAGTTTTTATGGAAGATCAACAACCAATTGGAACACCAATCTATATGTCAAACTTCAATCCATCCACAGAGAATTTCCTAACAGGAGTTCCCCAAGAACCTATCAATGTTTTTTTTCATGATTATTGTAATAAACTATATGAACAATGGTTGAAATTTGAATATGTGGTTTTAAATGTTTGGGATGTATTGAAATATATGTTTGTTTATCGTAAAGATATTAAGTGTGCCAAGGAACTTGCAAAGATGCACGAAGAAAAGAAGAAATTGTTTATTTCTCATCAAGTGAAAGCAATGGTTGGACATATTATTGATTTTAATACGGAGAACACTCGATGGGCTTCTTATGGAAAAGAGAAGATTCTTTGTTTTCGAACTTTCCATAATCATCATCATAAACATGATATGATTGTTAATAGGAATATTTCTCGTCATTGGAACAAAAACATTGAACAATCAGTAATTTCTTAATTTTATGAGTATTTGTCAACATAATCAGGAAGCCGTAAAACTTCTTCAGAGTAAGAAGACATATATTTCCGGTAAAATGACTGGATTGCCTAATTTTAATTATCCTGCATTTGAGTTCATGCATGGTAGATTGATGGATTTAGGAGTTTTTAACATCTTAAATCCTGCTAAAATTGCTAATGGGGATACTACTAAATCTTATGGTTTTTATATTCGGGAATCATTGAAAATGGTGGCAGAAGCAGAAGCAATGATTATGTTAAATGGCTGGGAAAAAAGTAAAGGTGCTAATCTTGAATATCAAGCAGCAAGAGCAATGGATATTCCCATCTTTAATTCAGATTTTGAATTGATTCCTGAAACCTTAACAACTCAAGATGAAGACATATTAGTTAAGGCTAATGAATTGATTCATGGAGAAAGACAGAAATCTTATGGTTCTCCTAAGAGTAATTTTACAAAGATTGGAAGGATTTGGGGAGCAATCAATGATATTCCCGATATTGAACCAGAAAAAGTAGCATTAATGATGGCAGGATTAAAGATTGCTAGAGAATCACATGCTCATACCCATGATAATTTAGTTGACGGCGCAGCATACTTTGCTACTATTCCAATGATTAAAAAAGATTTAACTTAACCTTTTATAAAAATGAGACTCACTGAAAAACAGAAATATGATATTATTCATAATATTAATACTAAATTTCTTAAACGGGAAATTAATAGTACTGATGCATTGAATCAATTAAAAGATAATTTTCCTCGGACAAAATTCGTTCTTTGTACTGATACAGGAAAGTTTCATCGACAATTAGATGCAACATTATCTCTTCCTTCTGGGAATTGGTATGCCTCAAAAAGAAATTTTCATTATGTTCGTTTTAAAACAACAGAATCTAGTTATTGTCATGAAGATGATGCCAAGACAATAGGCTTTCTTTGTGATTATAGTTTTCAATATTTTAATAATCAGGAATATACCCAAGTAAACTGTGAAGGAGAATTGGTATGTAAAGACTATTGTGTAGATAATGATATTATTGAATTAGTTGACGGAGAATGGTTTTATAAAAAAGAAGAAAGCGGTATTGATGATACGGGACGAGCAGATTATCATTCTACTCGTCGCTTAAATAAAAACCAAAAAGGAATGGGAGTCGAATTGGAAATCTTCTGTGACGGAGAAATGTATGATTTCTGTGCTATTGCTCGAAAGAATAATATTCTTACCGAATATGATGGTTCCTTAGATGATGAATGTGGAGTTGAATTAATCGGTAAAGTTCTCACTTTTGAGGATTATCAAAAGATGAAAGATTGGGGAAAGGTATTTGAAGTTTTTCCTAAATATGAATGTATTGGACATGATGCCGGAACAAAATACGGAATGCATGTATCCCTATCATTATCCTTATTCTCTGAATTAGAACTATCTAAGTTTGTATTGTTTATGAACTCTTGTTCTAAACTATGTAAAGTAGTAGCACAAAGGCAAACCTTTTATAATGGCAAATATGGTGTTCATGATAAACATAAAAAGTTTAAGAAAACACAAACAGGGAAATATGAAGCAGTAAGAGTAGATGATGTAAGAGCAGAAGTTCGTATCTTCCGTTCTACTACTCGTCAAGATCGTTTCCTCAAGAATATTGAATTTTGTGAAGCAGTTCGACAAGCCACAAAAGAAATGACTGCTCAAGAAGTCCTTAAAGAAACTTCTGCAACAGATTTGTTCTTATTATTCGTTAATAAACATCGTAAAACTTATCCTAATCTTTATACTTTCTTAGTAGAAGAAAAGATGTTGAAACCTCGGATTGTTCCAGAGAAATATATTAAGAAATAATATTATTATTATTATGTGGATAAATGGTAAACAATGGTTTGCTGCAAAATACCTAAATGAAAAGTATTTTGTTCAAGGACAAGAAGGTAGATTACAGAAATTAGCACATAGTCCTGATTATTGTTTATTCCTTCCGCATGATAATAAAGTGAGAAATTCAGGATTCATTGGATACTTGTTTCCGTTGAATTGGTTTGAAGTAAATATGTCAGATTGAGTTGGGAAATAAATAGGTAAAATGGATGATCTATATCTTTTACCTAAATTCAAATTCCATGCAGAAGGAGATATTCAAACTCTTTCAGAAATTTATCCATCTCAAATAAGAAGATATAATATTCCTAAAATTTGGGCGACAACACAAGGCAAAGGAGTAACTATTGCAGTTCTTGATTCTGGTATTCAATTACATGATGATCTAATTAAGAATATTGATGTGGGTAAATGTAGATCATTTATTGATGGAGAAGATATTTTTGATAGAGATATTTTCCATGGTACTCATGTAAGTGGAATATTAGCCGCATGTCTAAACAACTATGGCGTTGTAGGGGTTGCCCCTCAATCTACTATTGTTTCTATTAAAGTTCTAAATAAGAACGGCTTCTCACAAAATAATAGTGTTCTAAAGGGATTAGAATATTGTTTAAGTTTAAAGCCGGATATTTTTAATATGTCATTAGGTGGTTCTGCTCCTATGCCAGAAATTCAACCTTTGCTTAAACAATTAATTAAGCAGAATATTGTGGTTGTTTGTAGTGCAGGTAACAATGGTGAGACCGATAAGCCTGATGTCGTTTATCCTGCTCAATATGATGAGTGTATAGCCGTTGGTTCGTGTTCAGATAGTCTGATGCAAGATAGATCATTGTTTTCTTCTTGGGGCGAGACTATTGATTTTCTTGCACCTGGGGAGAATATTCTATCAACTTATAGAGATAATGGTTATGGTGTCTTAAGTGGTAGCTCACAGTCTGCTCCTTTCCTTTCCGGTTTGATTGCCTTAATTATTTCTTATTATAAGAAACAGAATAAAGTTATATCTGTGCAAGATATTAGACAATTATTAGTTCAAACTGCTGATGATATTGGAGAGAAAGGGTTTGACAAAGAAAGTGGGAATGGTATAGTGAATCCTATCAAAGTGTTCTCTAAAATTGATACGAAAGATTTTTCAGTGAAAGAGAGTTTCTGGCAAAAAATAAAAAACATATTTAAGTAAAATGAATAATTTAAAACAAATCGAAGAAAAGAAAGAGGATTATTATAATCTTGTGGATTCTTGTTTTTGGGTTGGACTCTGTTTTGCCATATTTACGATAGTTCTTCTTATTTTTGGTTTAACTATTCTGGCATATATTAGTTTGTTATTACAAGTATTAGTAGTAGGCATTCAAGCCTTTTCATTTTATCAAACTCAAGTTTGTCGAAACAAATATTGGGATGTATATAATAAAATCGAAGATGAGAAACGTTCATTAAATGATTGTGAAGGAAAATGAAATCTTCATTGAAATGTAAGACTCCTGCCAGAGCACAAGTTAATTTTCGTAAACACCAGAGAAAGTTAATGAATAGGAAACAACGTAGAAATAAGAATTATGAAAATTTCTAAAAACCTTGACAGACGTATTGTTTCTGTTATTATAGAAGAACGCAATACTCTTACTGATCTATTAGATGAAAAATTTAGAAATGATAAAATTGATCATGCTCTTTGGAAAGAATTGATGACTGCGGTTATTGAAGGTAGTTCACGAATCAAATCAAAGGTAGCACATGAAATTTATTCTTATTCAGGAAAGAGATAATTAATATTATGGAATATTTTTTTCTTTACTCTGTTTCTGCTGCATTAACTTTCGTTCTTTGCCATGCAGAAATTCTCGATATTTTAAAAATTCGACCCTTCTTATATAAATCACCTTTTCTAAAGAAACTTCTTAAATGTGCCTTCTGCACAAGTTTTTACGTTGGCATAGCTCTTGCTATTATTTTTCTTCCATTTGGAAAAATGTGGTTTTTATTTCCTTTTTCTACTTCTGCCGTAGTTTTCACTTGGGACAGATTCGTGATTTATCTTGATGAAAGAATTATTGAATTAGAAAACAAAAGAAACGGAAAATAGTTGTTGACAATAACCCAATAAGGGGTAAAATGCAGTCATGAAACTGCCTGGAATTTGGTCCGAATGGACACATGATGAAGCACTTGCAGAAATTCAATATCCTGAATGGTTGTTAATTGATGATAGTGGATTTAATTATTGGAATATCAATAATGGGCAGTTACTTAAGATTGGTTACAATCAATTTGGGAAATATGTTCATGGTAAAGCATATAAATTTAGTCCAGACAATTCCTTAAATGGATATATTTAATATGAGCATGAACGTCCATATCTGTGCAGAAGGAATGATTACTTTTCCTAGTGGAATCACAAAATATTCAGAAGTAGGATTTAATTGTTTACAAACTTCCACAAAAGAAACCGAACAAATTGTAAATTCCCCTGATCCTATTCAAGCATATAAAGATTGGATTCTTTCTCGCTGGGATAAAGATGAACAAGAAGAAACCTTCGATATTGATACTTGGGATGACTCTGCTGGTTATTATAAATCTACTGGTTTTGTAATATATAATTTCGGCAAAGAACATTGTAAATCCCTTGACGAATTTATAGAAGATGCTAAGGTTAAAGGATTAAAGATTGATGTTTATTCCGCATAATTTATGAAAACTTTATTAACTATTCTTTCCCTTATAACAGTCTCTTGTACTTCCTTTAAACAAGTTAAGTCTATCCCTGTTAAAACTTTTCAAATTCGTACAACGGCATATGCAGGAAAGTATGAGAAGGATCATATCAAATACGGAAATAAAACTGCTATCGGAACACCTTTAAAGAAAGATAAATCTATTGCTTCTGATTGGTCTAGAATCCCTCTTGGAACAAAACTGAAAATTGATGGAATTACATATCAAGTTGACGATTTCGGCAGCGCCCTGATTAAGCGCCCGTTAGAAGAACCTCCGACTATTGACATCTATAAGACATCAAGGAAACTGATGAATAAGTGGGGAGTTAAGTATTTTTCTGATGTAGAAATTATCGAATGGGGAAGTTTTGAAGAAAGTGCCAAACTTCTAAAAGATCGCTTGCATTATTCCCATTGCCGACTAATGTATCAACGAATCCTCCAACAAAAACTATAATATGCTTTCACCTGTAGCAAAATTTAAAAAGAAATATTTCCGAAAAAAGCTAACTACTAAACAGGATGGTGGATGTTTGTCAGATTTCTTTTCTCTTAATTTTTTCAAAGAAGAAAAAGATATGGTTGAAGATGCTACTATGTTAGCACGCGCATGTAAAATGTATGCTCTTATGATACAAACCGATAAAGGTTTTACTTTTGTTCCCTGTAATTGTATGGGAAGAGTAGATAATCTTTATCTCCTAGAAGGATTGAGAATTAAGAAAGTTTTAGGAATGAACGCTATTTTAATCGCATCTTAAATTTTTATGCAAAAAGAACCAGAAATCGAAGTTTCTTCAGAATATAAAATCAAAATGGAAAAAGAAGGAATGCTTGATGCTTATCAAGATGCAAAACCTGAATTTCCCGATTGTCCTTATTATATGATTGGTTACAATTCAGTAAAATAATATGAATAAAATCTTATTCAAATCTGCTCAAGAACATTGGAATTGGGCATATACTAATTATCTTCGCTTTAAAACAGAAGATGAAAATGATTTATGGGGAGAACATAGAACCACCCTTGAACCTTTTTTCAAATGGGATTCAAATCGGGGCAACCTACGAAAATCCAAAAGCATTAAAGAAAAATCTTAAAAGATTAAAACGCAAACAAAAACAATTAAGCAGAAAGAAAAAAGGAAGTAAAAACTATGGAAAAGCAAAACAAAAATTAGCAAAATTACATTATCATATATCAAACATTCGTAAAGATTGCTTACATAAAATTACTTCCGACATAATACAGAAAAACAATGTAATTGTGTTGGAAGATTTGAAAGTGAGCAATATGATGAAAAATCATTGTTTGGCGCAAGCTATCAGTGATGTTGGACTTCACGAATTTCGTCGCCAAATCGCTTATAAAGCCGAATGGAATGGTAGAAAAGTTATCTTTGCAGATACTTTCTTTCCCTCCAGCAAGACTTGTAGTTGCTGTGGATGGAAAAATTCAGATTTGAAGTTGACAGACAGAGTATTTGAATGTAAGGTATGTGATATGAAAATAGATAGAGATTTAAATGCGAGTTTGAATCTGAAACAAATTTATAGGGAAAGTTCTTCCCGAATTGACGCTTCTGGAGATGGGAGTTCATCAAACGCAAGTTTGGTTAGCCCGTCGTTGAATGAAGAATTTAACAAAAAATCGAGAGTTTATATCCTAAAAAGAT
>Ga0214212_1000398_pt1 | contig 9310 bp, 2 predicted proteins | sample TroBogEpilimnion_25_FD_153050 | JGI IMG/M metagenome (GOLD analysis project Ga0214212, IMG submission 153050) | Freshwater microbial communities from Trout Bog Lake, WI - 18AUG2009 epilimnion | ecosystem: Environmental > Aquatic > Freshwater > Lake > Epilimnion/Euphotic zone | place: Trout Bog...
CCTGTCGTTCTTATTTGATCTTTAAGGCCTAACTCATCTAGGTCAAAACTCTTGCGAACTAAAGCATCTAGATTTCCGTCGAAAGACATGTTTAAAATAACTATGTCCTTCCCTAGTACCTTTTGTTCTATTTCTTGGATAGGCAATTCAAAGGGTTTCGAAAGTCAATCACGAATCAAAATGTTATGCACCCACACGGAGTGCGAGGTGTCCCCCTTGAACTTGGGTTCACTTGGGCCGACACAGGTCCATCCCAAAGGCGATTTCACGGCCCAAGGGTGTTCTGGGTTAGCAGAAGAAACAACCTTTATGCCCCGCATTAGTGCATGATTGTCTGTGCCGATCAAAACATCGATTTTGGCAGGTTTTGGTAGTTGAACAAATGGGACATCTCGAAGATGTTCAAACTTTCTCTTTTGTTCAGACCAGTCAACGACGCCGGAACGTTTCGCCAGATCTTTAACCGTCCAGGCTTCAAGAACTTGCGAATGTCTACCGTCGACGTCTGTCAGTACAAAAGAGACAAGACTGCTCTCAACCTCTACCTGTCTATCGACGTAATTGACTTTTCTAGTGACTGGACCTTGAACAACTTTGGCCTTCAGTTTTGATGCTAAAGCCTGATCAATCAGCGTGGAGTTGGATCCGGAATCAAGCAGAACAATGATTCGTTGGGATTTACCTCCTGCTTTAACATCGCAAACTAGAGTCTGGAGACTAACAGCACCGGCTCTGGCCACGTGGGAAACATCCACGTGAAAGGTCTCGACCTCGTCAGAGTCACTGTTAGAGTCCATCTCCTCAAAGTTGATCTCGCTCAAGTCAGGTAGATCACTACAATCACTATCTCGATCTTCGTAAAAGACTGCACCTTTTTGGTTGATGTGCAAAAGTGGGTGATGGTATCTGACACAATTTTTGATCCCACAGGGCTTTCCCTGGTTGTAAGTGCATTTTGAAATGCGATGTCCGGAATTCAGGCAGTGAAAGCACAACCTGTTTGCTTGGACAACTGCAAATCTTTGCTTTACTTCCAGAGTCAAAAACTTCCGGCATCTGAACATAGGATGTGCCGTCGAACAAAGAGGACACATCTCAGTTGAGATGAAAGATGTCTTCGGTTTGAAAACGGGCTTTCTAACCTCCCTGTTAGGCTTGTAATCAATCGCTAAAGTTTGCTTAGGTTTAGCGTCAGTTTTCACGTAACGCTTGCCTAACTTAACGTCAGAATAAACCTTGTTTTGGGCGGGTGGGTGGGTTTTACTAAACTTGCTCTGCTTGGCTTCTAGTTTAGACACTTCTACTTCTTCCACTTCATCAGAAGTCTCGGGCTCGCTGGCGTCTACCTGGTAGGTGTCAGCGAACTTCAAGCTGACCGACTTTTCGTCGGTGAACTCCCTGAGCCTCTGGATTAATGTGAGTTTAAAGCTTACGAAGCGCATAATCGTATTGAATGTGTCTTCCAATCCGCTTTCGGCCAAGTAGAGAAGATAGTCACTCCCCACCTTCTTTCCTAACTTTTTCCTTGCTTTCTGCGACAAAAGACTCCTTCTCTGAGTAATTGAATGAGCGTCTACCCTTCGGTAATAGTCTCGGACTGTGACAAAGCTATCATTCAGAGCTTGAAGATCCTTCAAGTCGTAGCCGGAAAGGGCTTTGACTTTTTCAAACTCCTCCTGAACTTGCTGATCTTGCCTGATGTCCCCCCCATAACGCCCATCTAGAACTTCCCAGATAGTGTCGTATGTCGTTTGGTCGATTTGGTACCTAACAAACCTTTTGCATAATTTGTGAGGTTCCCCTTCCATACTTCGAAGCAAGTACAAGACTTTCTCCACTTCGGTGATTTGCCTCGCTCCGTACGACTGTTGGAATGAAAGCTTCCAAAAGGCGTACTCCTTTTCATCACCCGTGAACTTAGTCATTTTGTATCTGTCTAGACCTTTCAAAGGATCATTGGCGTTAGTGAATGTGCTGGAATCGTTTTGCCCACTAACGTTCCCTCCCCCAACAGCTCCATCAACTCCGGCTCCAAAACTAAATCCCTTTGGAGGACCCTTGTCACCTGGTGGCTGTCCGCCGCCAGCTGCTTGGCTTCCCCCTCCAGCATTGTCTCTAGCTTGACTTGATGGGCTTGAATGAAAAAATTGATCGCCTCCCCTTGTATAAGCTGAATTTGGACCGCCATCTCTTTCGGTCTTTCGGGCATTTCTTTCTGCCCTAGATCGCTCGTAATTTGCTCTACCTCCTTCATCCAGATCATCCAAAACTGAGCGTGTCTTCGGAATTGCTCCCAAAGACTCTGAATCTAGAGGCACACCTCTGGGCTTAGTTAAGTCCGGCTGATTTCGGACTTGTTCTCTTTGAAGCTCAGCTGTCAGATTAAAGTTTATCCTCTTTTCTCTGTCAACTTTCTGCCTCAAATCGTCCTGCCTGAAATCAGCTTTCTTCAACTCTTGGTCCTTTCTAGCTAACTCTTCTCTCAAAGCAGCTTCAGTGAAAGCATTTGCGCTAACTAACTTTTTAAGAAAAGTAACTTCGTCGTCGCTAGAGTCTGAGTCTGAACCAGAACCTGATTCTGATTCTTCTCCAGGCTTTCGCTTCTCCGGAATTACTTTCCCCGGACCTTTTCCTACCGTAGGGGGTAGAGGCTGTTGCTTGGTGACTTTTGCCTCCTCGAAGTGCACTTTGGCGGGTGCTTTCTTCGAGATGGCTCCAGTTTCCGGAGCAACAGTCTCATCGTCGTTGTCTCCCTCAGGGTTATCTAAGTTAGGTTCCCCATCAGGATCAACATCTGATTCCGGATCTGGAAGCACCCCTGCTCCTTCACCTTCCTCAGTCCCAGCAGTTTCTACTTTAGCCTGACTGTCTCGGCGTTTCTCCAGCGTAGCTATTGTCGCCTTAGCTACCTTTTTGTAAGCCTTCATAGTTTCAGTCTCTTTTTTGGTTGGCGTATGAATTTTAGCGATCTCTTTTTCTACTCTATGTAGGTCAGACAGATTTTGAATAGCTCCCCTTGTTAAGATGTTCCACTTTTCGGCAGAGTTCTGATCAGTCTGAGCCGACCTGTTCAACCTCGTTACAACTCGGTAGACCTTAGTTCTCTTTTTCTTTAGCCATGCCAAGAGACCATCTCCATCGGCATCAAGAGCTGCGGCGCCAGCAATGGCCTCGTCCTCAGATGGAACTTCTTCAACATCCTCAGTGGAGATGTCGAGAGTACCGTCTAAGGCGTTACCAATGTTAGCCAGCTCCGGATTGCCATCCGGATCTGTAGTTGACATGCCTAAAGCTTGCCGAAATTCGTCTTAACTTGCAAACACAAATTGACTCAACGAAATTTCACTGTAGAATGTTTCGTGGTCTCGTAAGTTTTAATTTTACTTGTATGGAAAGTTCTATCTTTACAAAAATTACTTAAACCTCGACGACAAGGCTCTAGCTTATTTTTGGACACTTAAAGACAAAACTTTATTTGAGATGTTTCTATTTGTGGAATTAACTCAGAAAATGTCAATTTCAAATGACCGGTGTGTGAAGAAATTTCAAGCGAACGTTTCTTCCGGCCTTAAAGTACGTTATTTTAATTGTATTAATTTAACGCTCCCTCGCTAACGGAGACACGCCCAACGTACTGTTTAAACTCATAAGCCGTAGTACTGCCTCGGAGTCTTATCGTACTATTGAACTAGTTTCTTTAGTACAATAAGTTAAACCAATTCGTACTATTTAGTACTTGTTCAAACGTTTTAGTTTTAGCGAGCCCTCGTTAGTTTAAGAGTGCGAGTAATAAGTATGAACGTTTTGATATAGATAGCAAACTATGCTATTAACCATAAACGTGTTAGCTTAGTACCCGTACGACTTATTCACTGCTCGTCGCGTTAAACAGCAAAATACAAAACAATATTGACTTTTTATGAGTAATTTAAGACTATTCCACTTTAGTCTGACAGTCAAATTCCTACTTGTTCGCTCTATCGCCAATTGGCACCTAGTCCTAGGTCCTTAAACAAGAACGATCTAGCTTACCAAAGCTAAGGAATGAGGCTACCGTTGCGACTTGAACAAACAAAACAAACAACTCGTGACTGTATTAAGCTTCACTAATAAGCTTATTTCACAAAATGCGAACTTGCGCTTTCTAATTTAAGTAAACCTTTGTCCTTTAAGGTTACAATTAGTTCGTCTTTTATTAATTTTAATGTAAATAGGACACTTAATCGTGATAGCTTTCTATCAAAGCTTGTTTGCAAACACAATTTTTTAATTTTATGGCTATGATTGAATCGCCAATTAACCCTTAGTGGGTCCGAAACAGTGGTTAGCTGCTCGCTGGCTTTCTAAGTCGACTTGTGAGGGTGATGTTCCCCCCTTGGACTTACCCAAGTCCAACTACGGACTGTGTACCGAACAAGTGACTAACAGCTACAGACCCTCTAACGGGCAACAAATCTCTCTGCGGGGTGCAGGTATCTTCACATGTACCTGAAGCAGATTAGTGAAATTCCCCTTCTTTACTTATTTATCTTAGTAAACTTGAGGATAATCACCTGAGATCCGTTGACACAATTTAACCCTGGCCCTGCTTGTCAGATGTCCAGACGCTCCTCCGTACTCAAACGGCAGCCTGAGTTTGACAATCTGATGCTGAAAACATGTGAAGTAGACCAGTATTAAGATGTGTTTTGCACCAAGTTTGTGTGTTAGTAGTGTTAAACACTAATCGTTACGTCTAAAATTGTCTATAAGACTAATATTTAAATTGTTTCCGCTCATGAACTACGTTAGTTATTTCTATACAAAACAACTACATATACTAAGCGGAATGTATCTAATTTTTAGTCTTAGCGTTAGTTTTGTTATTTTTATTCTCGTTATGCTCATCACACTCCAATATAATGGTCTAATTGCTAAGCTGTCCAGTTTCCTGGGTAGCTTCGCACTTAGTTTTCCATTTATAATATTTTAATGTTTCGTAAACAAACTAAACCAATCCGGTTATGAAAATTAAAACTAGTCAAGAGACTTCACTAGCCCTATCATAATTTTACTTTCCCCCCATGATTTAATTGGACTTGTTTCGAAACATGATACATTACAAACAGCCATTCTAATTTACTTTATTTATAGAGAAGGACTGCCCTCAATGCGTACATTTAAGGCCAGTCCTTATCTAATTTAGCTTCGATATAAGCTATGTCGTTCGTAAACAACCTAGCTTATATTTTCGGCCTAAAGTAAATTAGATTAGAACATTTTAAGCATAATTTTTTCTTCCTAACTAAACGTAATAGCTTATAGCATCGTTAAGTTAATAGCGAGAATATAAAACATTTTTAAATCAGTTGGCTTTAAGCTTTATATGAACATTTTAAGAAAATGGCGTTCTAAAATGATCTAGCTTAACTGATACATACTGAACACGCAAAATGTTAAAAAATTTCATGAACAGCACGAAAATTGCATAAAATGGAAACCTAGCCTAATATATTGAAATCGTTCGCAAATTAAGCCCGATTATTTAATATTTTAGGCCAATCGGCCTAAATTATAGCATATCGATTGCTCGATTTCTATAACTTTTGCCAGTGTTTACAAAAATGCATAAAAATTCACATACCTCTTCCAAATGTTCGTAAGGAACTTTTCTTAATAAATATTAACCGGAGTTAACATTTACTAAGTTTTGGAAGGAATTTACCTGAGGTTGGGAATAGAAACACTTAGGTTGTTCCGAAGATTGTTTGGGCCATGTCGGGAAACTTCTTACCTCGTGGGCTCGATGGAGCGGTTACGCTGATTAACCTGACTAGAACTAGCACGGACTGGTGCTAGTAAAATGGCTAACCAACTTAACCTAAAAGCTTATTATTGTTTTTGCCCAATGGCCAAACTTAACTTCTTGAAGAACAAGGCCAGCAATACATGGCCCTCAATAGGCACCATGCAAGTGGACTTGCCCCAAGGGTTGGATGACGTTACTCATTCCAGGAACTCGATCTGGGAAGTTCCAGATTAAGCCCTGCGATGAGAAGCGTCTTCCAGTTATTACTTTTTTCCTTGGCATTCTGGCCGCACTCTATCACAGGTGTAATAGATGAGCCAGTATGTAAAGGAAAAGAGGAAGACCCAGAAAGTTTGGATGTATCGCTTCCCAAATTCAAAGTTGAACGGCACGAATACTTCCAAACCTGATCTTGTTAGATCTAATTAATAAAATATAAAATTCTAAACCGCGAATGCTTCTGCGGCTTCGAGAAACTCCTTGTTAGCCTCTGCGGCTTCAAGAAATTCCTCGGCCTCTTCTGCATCCCCGATCAAAACGTTATACGTTATTAATCATCTGAGAGATGTCGAGAGAATGCTGACTTCAATCCCTCCGGTAATGATGGCATTGAAGCTGACAATCTCCTATATGGAAATGACCCTTTCTATAGTACAGTGTCTTTTCCATATTTCTTCAAGCCTGCCACGAACTTGATGACGTCCAACCTCTCTCCAGCTCTCGCTTTCGGGAAGTTGTTCAACATCAAGGTCTTGCCAGCCCTGAATACCGACATCTATTTCCGTTTTGATTTTTGGTTCCTTTTTAATTCTCTTCCGGCTCGGCTTTATTCTGCCAAAGCTATCAGGATCATAAAAAGAAACGAAAGCAAAACAGAAATGTTCCTCTTCTAATTTGTTTAAACCCTGATCACATTATTTACCACATTTGTCACTGACATGACTTGTAGCATTATAATGGGATCAATTAGCCTAATCAAATTAGAAAGTAACCTTCTACAGACTCTATTTTAAGCTAAATCGGAGACTTATAAGGGTTCAACGTATCCGAAATACGCTGAATCTTTACAAAGTACATCGTCATTAAACATAAAACATCATTGTCTGATAAACTACCGTGAAATTGTAAAAGTACTTATGTGAAAACCAAAAAGAAAAACCAACAATGTGAAATTTAAAATACTTTTTCCATCTTATGTGCCACACATAGATAGAAAGTTCTCGACAGAACACAAAATAGTACCTGTGTTTCTCCCCAGGATTTTCTTCTCTCTTTTCCCCTAGTGTAGTCAGCCTACCTAGCTCGAGTTGCCTCTTGCCTGGTTACCTTTTATCCTAGGGTACTTCGATAGATTTTCTTTCTTCTTCAGCATTATATTAACTTTAGTTAGACAAAATCCGGCACAACCAGTTATAAAAACGTATTCGTAAAAGGTCTCGACCTCGACGAGATCTTCTACTACTGTTTCCGTTTTTTAGGCTACGTCGAATTTTTATGCTTAAAACAACGTTAAACATAATCTAACTAAGGCAATAAGTACACGTTACAACAAAAAATGTTTGTTTTAATGCACGAGATACTCTAATAATAGCGACGCGGCCTAAAATATAGCTTAATATCTTCCGATTCAAGCTATATAAAGGTGCATGTCTACTATTAGGGTACCTTTTACAATAAAATATCCAAAAGTAGCCAACTTTCGGAAGCAAACTTGTAAAAGTAAAACATGTACTAACCGCAGGCTGAAGGACCCCGAGTTCCAGACCACCACCAGACACTTTCCCTAACCGTTGGGCGTCCCTCGACAAGCAATCAGACTTGTCGACGCTTACTAGGTTAGTTTCGGTGTAACACTTTGAAATATTTGTAACACTTTCTACCTTAAACTAACTTTTCAAACTTTCGAAAAGTTTTTAAAGCACAAATTAATTTAGAAATTGAAGAAGATTTTGTAAGACGTCCGAATGGTTTGAGGCGACGAAGTAAAAGAACGACGCCAGCTACTTCCTCCCTCTCCCCTGTTTGGCACGCCTACATGCCCCAGCCCTAGCTGTCGAGCGCGACCGCCTGCCATTCAGCCGTTACGCTTGACCTCTAGGGTCGGTGCAACAAAATCTAGGTCAACTTGTAAACTTATTACAAATATTTGAAAATGAGGTGATTTAATCTGTCAACCAGTAAATGTACAAATTTACAAGCTATATGGGATTTTACAATCACCATTGCTTGCAAATCTGCCCCTTTAAGCGCACGCGTTTGATTCGTCTTAGCAATCCGAATTACTTCCGGCTTGCTTGCACTTATCTTAACGCTTGCGTTTAATAAGGAAAAATGTACTTAAGTCTAGTGCTCTAGTTGCCATAGTAACAAAAATAAGTATGGCACCCGTTTTAGATCGCACTTAGATCTAATCAGGTATTTACTTGTAATTTTCAGAGACGAGTGTCGTTGCTATGCCAAATTTATAAAATGTGCCCCAACCCTAACCGTCAGCGATGTACTTTCGCTGTTACTAAGCAACGACACTGTTACCGTGCTACTTAGACTAGACCGTTTTCTAATAAACCAACTTTCGCCGATTCATTATAAAAACGTTCTACCCTATTTGGGACTTGACCTTAGTAACAAGATTTCGAGAAAAATCTGTTGCTAAGGCCTAGCACGAGAGTACAAATGTACTGAAGCTTGTACTCAAAGCTGAGAAACACCTTTTTAACCTTTCGTTCGTCAAAATGCCTGCCCTGGTTGTTGCATTTGGCAAAATGACTACTTAGAAATGCTAAAATGACGTTCCTTGGGCGAAATAATAACTTATAACTCCTTCCTTCGCTAAAATACCTGCCCTGGTTGTTGCATCTGGTATTAAAGTTTAGGAATTTGTTTAAAATTATTATTCCTCAAGACGAAACAACAAAATGAAAAATAAATTGTTAATAATAGAGAAAGAGTAAGGGTGTAAATTTACTATAGGTTAAGTATCTTAGCTTCGCAAATTGCGTCGCTGTAGATTATAGCTTATTTACTACGTCTCGGATAGAGTTTTGCTTTACTTAAAATACTTGCATCAGTCCTACAACTATTTTAAGACAGCCCCAAAAAGCATTGCCACGATTAGGCTATTCCAGTTGGGCCTAAAAGGGCGATAGGTTACCTGTACTAGTCTGCCAGAAAATCTATGGAGTCCGCTCCCTCCGAAGAAATTAAATTACCCTTGTAAAATAACTCTAGAATCGGCGGTACTGAAAATCTCCCATAAATTTTCCCTATAGCCAGACAAACTAGCGAAGGTCCTACCTCTACCCTTATGAAGTCCCTGCCTTCGGGTGAATTAGAACTTGTAACATTGGACAGTCAACATTCTTGGTCCCAAAAAAGTGGCGACCATCGGTTGGTGCGTGATACTTGTCTAAAACATTGGCCTCCAGCATAAACAGACTCCTCCAACTCAGTGTCTTAATTCCCTCAAACACTGAGTGGGCTACGGAACCCTTGTCTTAGCACTTCCTCTTTCAAATAAGCTAG
>Ga0214212_1000405_pt1 | contig 9166 bp, 10 predicted proteins | sample TroBogEpilimnion_25_FD_153050 | JGI IMG/M metagenome (GOLD analysis project Ga0214212, IMG submission 153050) | Freshwater microbial communities from Trout Bog Lake, WI - 18AUG2009 epilimnion | ecosystem: Environmental > Aquatic > Freshwater > Lake > Epilimnion/Euphotic zone | place: Trout Bog...
CCGAGCGCGGATTTTCTATGTCGATGGATCGTTTCGGTGAAGATTTCGATCCTGATACCTACATCACCATAGCTTGGTTGAACAATGAGATAAAGGGTCTGCTCTATTACGTTCCATGGACCACAAATGGCTTATCTCTCGACCGTATGCAGAGAGAGCGTGGAACTGATCCCGGTGTCAATGAATTGATGATCGTTGAAACAGTTGAGTATGCCCGCGCAAATAATTTGGCTCACGTCTCTCTTAACTTTGCCGCCTTTAGATCACTCTTTGAACGTGCCGACAAGATCAGCGCTGGTCCCATCACTCGCGGAATGCGTAATCTCATTAGGTTTACGTCAAACTTCTTCCAGGTTGAGTCCCTCTATCGCTTCAATGCGAAATTTCAGCCAGGGTGGGAGACGCGCTACGTTCTCTATCCTCGCGCCGCAGATCTTCCAAAAGTTGGTTGGGCAGCGCTTCGAGCCGAGAAATTTATTTCTGGATTCCGCTCGCGCTAGGAGCGGGATTAGCCACCGGAGTCGAGATGTCATTTACTCCGCTGATCCAGAGGAAACCGGTAGAGACAAAGGGCTTCCACACTCCGATGTTGTGGCCACCCTTAGGAATTTGAACATATTTGATGGGGATCAAAGAATTTGCACTCTGCATAAATTGTTGAGCTGCTGAGTTAGCAAAATGATCTTTGAGAGAGGCGATAATCATGATTCTGGTGTTGCGTGGATTGTGTTTTAAATAATTAATGAGGTCGTAATGATTCCCAAGATAATTCTTCTCGCGCTTTGATAAACCGATGGAGAGAATTGGTTTGAAATAACCTGCCAGTGAAACTCCAGATGAATATTGATCTTGATGAAGCACGGCAACTTCCGCGGCGCACCAGCCACCCGTTGAGTAACCGAATGAAGACCAGAGTCGATTGTCGATTCCCATAAATGTCTGCATAAATGTCTTCATATCTTTGGTGATCCAGGTTTCCACCTTAGCTCCGCCCACAAAGTTCATGCATTCGGTATCTTGACCAGGTTCCACATTAATTGCCGGAATAACCGCCAAGGTAGGAGGTATCTTCCCCGCGTTCTCCAAATCTTCCATAGTTGTAATTCCATCAAGCGTGCCGATCCAGGTTTGAGGAACTCCAGGAGTACCTGGAAACAACTCAACTACTTGATATGTATTTCCGAGAGCGTGAGCTGGACTTTCTAGTTCTCGCGCCAATGTTGGCGATGCAACGACGTATACGACATTTGAGATTCCAGATGCCGCGCCTTTAATCACTTTGCGAAAAATTAAACTTCCACCCTTAGTTTTGGTGGCAGAGAGGAGGTCTTTGACGCTAATTTGCGAGAGCGCGGTAGGACTTATGGCGATTTTCTGATACTCCCCCTGAGCGCCAAAGAGATCAGACCACGAGGAGTAAAACTCGCCGGATCGATTGATCGTTACGCCCATTGAGGCCAAAGCAAAACACTGAATCGCGATAATCAGCGAGAATCGAACCGTGATGTTCTTCCAGTTATGAACCGCGAACTTATGCCAGAAATAGACAGTTGCTATCAGGAGTGCCGCTGTGGCGATCCAGAAGTAAACCTCGGTTGATAGCGATAAGAGCTGAAACATAAGGCCTTAAGTTTACTAAGTTAAACCTTATTCAATCTCTCGCGGAGGATCATCTGAGTCGTCATAGGGTTCCTGCGGTTGCGAAAGTTTCCAGTACATGTAGTAGATGAAGACTCCAAAGAAGGGCCACTCCAATACATAGACCCAACTAAGGTGGTTTCCCCCTAGAGCGCGGTTAAATTCAAAAACGCCCATCAATCCGCAGAGAGGCAACCCCCATAGGACCCAGCGACGCTTTGGCTCTGGGGTATTTTCAGAGTTCTGGTTGGAGCTCATCTTCCTCTTCCGCTATTAGTTGCTCATGGGCGAACCAATCCTTGGCAGCAAGGACGATCCAGATGGTATCTATCAACATTCCCATCGCCCACATGATCGCTCCACCTTGGTGCTGATCGGCGAGCCCCATCTGCATCGAAGTATGGGCCGGAAGTGAGTGAAGTACACGATTTCCTGAGTATAAAAAGAACCCCACCATCGTTTCAGGCAACATCATGGCAAAGAGCGAGATCACGCGGAGGGAGTATGGGACGAAAAATGGGTGCGGGTTGCCCTCCATCACCGGGTAGTAATAAATCAAACCACCCAAGAGAAAGAGCATTAACTCAAAGCAGTGAGCATTTGGGTTTGTCATCCCCAGGTTTGCAAGCGGAGAGAAATGGGTACCAATCAGGACAATGAGAAATAGGGTGAAGCCAACTTGGGGTCTAAAGAGGTTGCGAACCGCACGATTACCTCCGATGCTCCGGACAGTTGTGGCGAGCTTGGGCCGTTTAGAGGCGAGCGCAACAGCTATGGGAGCACCAAGGACCAGAAGCGGCGAGATCAACATCATCAATCCAATATGTTGAATCATGTGCACCCAAAAAATTCGCACTGCGTAGTGCGGGACTGGCCCCACTAACAAACCAAATGTCAGAACAAGCCCTGTGAAGAAGCAGATCTGACGGAGCAGCGAGATTGATTGACGGGCGACCTTCTCCGAGATGTACCAATACCCGGCACCTATGATGAGTAGCGCAAAGAAGAGATCCCAGATTGGGTTAAGTCTCATACTCATCAACCTCTCAACTGACACTCAGCAATGCTCCGGAGAGCACATGAGTGCTAACCCTCAACAGCCAAAAACTTTTCGCGAGCAGTTAGCAATAAAGTGTTTCCCAGATCACATATTAGGCGTATTGTCCACCTAATCATTCTCAGACACCCCACACTTACCCTCAAGAAAGGATGTCCGTGGAAACAGCCACACCCTCAAAGGCGAGGACCACGATAGGTGCGCTGCTCGCAGTCGTACTCGGAATCGTAGTTGTCGCCGGCGTTGGCTTAACTCTTCACAGTGTTTCAGCCGACCCTCAGCCAAAACTTTATGCAACCAAGGTAGTAGGCACTTTTACCGCCGCCGATGGAAAAACATATAACCACTACACCATCGCCGACGGGGTCTATCCAGATCCAATCAACTCTAAGGCGCATGGAAATTGCGCGACCTGCGACGGTGGACATCCGACTTGGCCTTCCTATGGTCCTTACACAGATTTCGTACTCCCAGCTAACTCTTACATAACCGTCACGCTCACCGTCTATGACAGCGGTGAAAAACTTAACACTCCATATTTTGGAAGTGTCGTTGGAACAGTGGATGGCACCGTCTCGTATGACGGCGTTGCAAAGACATCGCTCCCACCTGATGGAGTTGAGCACACTTTCACGCTGCATGGACTTCCAACTTCTACGCAAGATCCACTCTTTGTAAATGTTCCTTTGCCAGTTAATACCGATGCTGAGATGAAGGCGTACAGCGCAGATCCAACGAAGTTGCCTGTTGGTCACAAAGTTGTCTTCTCCTTCTTGACTCATGGAGCTGGAAACTATGTCTGGAACTGCGAATATCCATGTGGTGACTCCACCTACCAAGGTTTTGGCGCAGTAATGGGCCAACTTGGTTACATGAGCGGAAAGGTGAGTGTCGTAAATGGCTGATCACGAAAGCGAACTCTTAGCCCCTACCCCAGGAGCTCGAGTCTCAACATTCTTGAAGCGGAAAGATGTCAGTCAAACCCTGCTCCTATGGGTCTTCTTCACGGCAGTATTTGTGGTTCTGGGTCTATGGGCTTATCCAAAGTGGATGCCCGTCGTACTGAGCAAGCAGATGCAAGCAAATGAAGACATCATGATTTGGTTTACCGTGATCTCCGCCCCTATTGCGGGTGTGGTGCTATCGATTGCAGCTAAATCATTCCTCAACATGCATCGTGGTGATACACCGCCAGAAGATGGTGTGGCCATTAGGACGAATGGACCTGTAGTCATTGTCTGGACAGCGACATCGGTTCTATTTTGTATCGTTGCAATCGTCTGGGGCTTGGTTGCGCTCAATACTGAGTCAATCGCTGCAGCTACTGATGCACCTAAATCATTAATCGTAGATGTCACGGGATCGCAATGGGTCTGGTCTTTCTACTACCCACAACAGAACATTCACACCCACACGCTTAATCTGCCGGTCAATCAACCTGTCACATTCAATGTGATGTCGGCTGATGTCAATCACTCTTTCTGGCCGGTCCAACTAGGTGTGAAGATCGATGCTAACCGTCTCGTTACAACAGTTGCACATGCTGATCCAACTGCAACGGGTCCGCTCGATGTTAAGTGTGCGGAGCTCTGCGGGCTCTATCACGCTTACATGGAGACAAGTGGTGCCGTGGAAAGTCCGACAGATTTCAATAATTGGGTCTCATCAATTCAGGCAACAGGAGGCGTACAACAATGACAACACTTTCGCACGCGCCTGCTTCATCGCGTCCAATTCCTAACCCCAAAAAGAGCTTGATCACCAAGCTCAACATGGGAACAGGAATTGTCGTCGGTGTAATTTTTTGCTGGGGTACTTATTTTGCAATGAAGGCCGGTCGCGATATGACCGACTCTCACAATGTAAACAAGGTCCTCTTGATGTCGATGTTCGCTTGGAGCATCGGATTTCTCATTGGAATCGGAGCCTTCATTGGGCCATTCCGCTGGCTGATCGGCAAAGACTTGACCGATGAAGAGCAGCTCTACCTCGCCGGTGACGGCCAAGGTTGGAAGCGGTACTTCAAATATTGCACCGACCATAAGGTAGTGGGCATCCAATATTTAGTTGGCGTCATGGCACTGCTGGGAGTCGGCGGAACAATGGCGATGATGATTCGTACAAATCTGGCAACTCCAGGTTCACATTTCGTCACTCCAGTTGTTTACAACTCACTCGTTGGACTACACGGAATCACAATGATCGTCGCGATGATCATTGTCGCTACCGGTCCTTTCGGTAACTACATCATGCCAATCATGATTGGTGCTGCAGATATGGCGTTCCCACGACTCAACGCACTGAGCTGGTGGGTGCTATTTACGGCGGTTCCCGTCCTTTGTAGCGCCTGGTTCCTTGGAGGAATTCCTACTGGGTGGACCGCCTACGCTCCATTGAGTGATCAAGCTGGTCCAGGTATGAATGCCTTCGTTGCAACAATCATTATCTTTGCGGTTTCGACCGCAGTTGCAGGTATGAACATCACCACCACAGTTGTCGCTATGCGCGCTAAGGGCATGAAGTGGAACCGAGTGCCAATCTTCGTAATTGGTGCCACCATTTCAGTTGCTCTTGCGATACCTGCATTCCCAACTTTCATGGTTGCAATGATTCAAACCGGTCTTGATCGCACCATTGCTACCGGCTTCTACGATGCCAATGTCGGTGGTAGCGGTTGGCTTTATGCCAACCTCTTCTGGATCATGGGCCACCCTGAAGTTTATGTAATCCTGATCCCAGGTGTCGCTGCGCTGATGGAGATTGCTCCGGTCTTTGTCCGTAAACCGCTCTTCTCCTACAATGCCGCGATCGCTGGCTTTGCCGGAATTGCAGGGTTGTCGGTACTCGTTTGGGCCCACCATATGTATATGGCGGGTTGGATGCCATCACTCAATGGTCCATTCATGGTCACTACCGAGTTCATCTCTGTTCCAACAGGGTTGCTCTTCCTAGTGCTGATTGGAACCTTGTGGCGGGGTAGACCTTGGATGAAACTTCCGATGCTCTGCGTCTATGCATTTATCTGGAATTTCTTGATCGGTGGAATCACTGGAATTTATCTTTCAGATGTACCTGCCGATAATTATCTCCATGGATCAATGTATGTGACAGCACACTTCCATTACACCCTAATGGGTGCTGCACTCACTGGCGCTATTGGTGGACTTGCGTACTGGTTCCCTAAGATGACCGGTCGCATGCTCAACGAGCGAGGCGGTTACATCTCTTTCTGGTTTATACAGATCGGATTTAACGTCCTCTTCCTTGGAATGTTCATAGTAGGCGCAGAAGGACAACCTCGACGGGTCGCCGACTATGCACATCTCTATTCGCACGCCAATCTGATCAGCACAATGGGTGCTTACAGCGTGGGAATTGGAATGATCATTCTTCTCTGGGCGATCGTCCACTCGTGGCGTAGCGGAAAGATTGCTCCGATGAATCCATGGGGAGCTAAAACTCTCGAATGGACCGTTCCTTACCCTGTGCCACTGGTCAACTTTGACCAACCACCCGTTGTGACTAGTGATCCATATGGATACGGAAGGAGTGCAAAGTAAATGGCACATGACACCGAATTTCACGTGCATCATGACTCACCTGAAGCAGTTGGTCGTCGCGAGCGTCTAGGAGTTCGCCTCCTGATTGTGGCAGATGGAGCATTCCTCTTTGGAATGATCTTCTCCTATTTCTACCTGCGAAATCTCAACGTCAACGGTGGTTGGCTACCAAAGGGAGTGCACTCTTTCAGTACCGCTTCCGGATGGGTCGCCGCACTCGGATTAATTGTTGCGGCACTTGCTCACCGACTTGGGGAGTACAACAAGGCAGCACGAAATCTCACTGCAATCATCGTCTTGGTAGCGCTTCTTATTGGTGGCTTCTACCAATGGCACCAGATGGCTCATATGCCATTTATCGCTCATGATGACGCTGGTCGCCCCTTCTACAACGGTGCCTATGCCTCCAACTGGGTTCTCGTTGCAGGAGCAAATATGTTCCACTACATCGTTGGTGCTTTCGTCGCCCTTGGATTACTTCTACGCGGCTATCGCGTAAAGATTGATCCAACTCTTGAGGAGTGGCGTCAAAGAACTGCAGGTTCATGGTTTACCTGGATAGCAATTTCAGGAATCCTCTGCGCTTTGGCTACATCCTTCAAGTAACTCACAGCCCTAGAAAAACCCCATAAGAGAGATCTTGTGGGGTTTTTCTTTATTTAATGCGAGATATTCGGGTAACCTAAGGCAAGGTTACGAAGGAGAAAAAATGGCAAACAAAGAACAGAAGGGCAACGCAAACACCAAGAAGGAGCCGAAGCTCTCTCTCAAGGAGAAGCGTTTACAGAAGCAAGAGAAAAAGTCCAAGAAGGACTAGTTTTCTAGATTTTTATGGAGAAGGTAAGCCGACGTTTATACGGATGGCTTGCCTTCTTCGCTTTTTTCGGGCTGACCTTCTCACTCTTTCTCAATGCATTTAATATCGATCCCGTCGCCGTTTCAGATCAGACTCTCTTTCACCAGAACACGGCGCCAATCCGCATCGTAGGTTTCTTTAGCTACTTCACCATTTGGTCGAACCTAGTCGTTATTTACATTGGCACGTCAATTGCCCGAGGTAAGACCTCCTTTAAATATTTCGGAAATCTATTTGCAACTGGCTTGATTATGATCACCGTAACGGGACTGGTGTATAACGCGGTACTGCTTCCCGCTTATCCACCTAAGGGCTGGTACTGGCTCACCTCAGCGCTTATGCACGTCGTCGCTCCGGTGATGTACATCTACTTATGGCTCAAAAAGGGACCGCGCGGATATATAAAGACCAAGGACTCCCTAAGAATTCTGCAGATTCCTATTATCTACATCATCTACACGATTATTCACGGTCTAGCAATCAAACAATGGCCTTATAAGTTTCTTGATCTCACCTCAGCAGGGGTCCTGCTTTGGGTGATTAGTGTGGCCGTGATATTTGGCTTCGGCGTCTTTTTGATATTTATGTTTGCGAAGCTAGATCGAAAGCCTATAAAAAGTAATTAAAGATTAAAGGAGATCTGGATCGATCTTGGTCTGCTCTTTTATCTTCGCCAAATCTGCAGAAGCGCTCTTTGCGATGATATTGGTATCAGTCGCAATGTCATCGAGGTGTTTAGCAATAAAGGTTTTAGGGTTCAGATCTTGGATATCCATGTTTGCGTACTCGGGGCCAAGTTGACTCTTAAATTCAGTCATAGCTTCACGGCTCAGACCACGAATGCGTTGGATCAACTTCGCTGCATCTACCGCGAATTGAGGCAACTTATCCGGTCCAATGAGGATCGCAGCCAATATCGCGAGCGTGAGAAGCTTCTCGAAGCCAATTCCGAACATACTTCAACGATACCGTCAGGTGTATAGTTAGGCAACGTGCATTTCTTAAGCAGCCCCCTCGCCGGCCAAACACACGATCTCACATATGACGATGTGTTCATGGTTCCCAACTACACCGAAGTCGCCAGTCGTATGGATGTCGACTTGGCTACCGACGATGGAACCGGCACCACAATTCCAATAGTCGTAGCTAACATGACTGCAATAGCAGGTCGTCGTATGGCTGAGACCGTGGCACGACGTGGTGGGCTAGTAGTAATCCCACAAGATATTCCGCTTGAGATCATCGCTGACGTCATCGCTTGGGTAAAAACTCGAGACCGCATCTTTGAAACTCCAGCCACCTTAGAGGGAACTGAGACCGCGGCGAGCGCACTCGACCTTATTACCAAGCGAGCTCACGGCGTACTAGTGGTCGTTAACGAGACCAAACCCGTTGGAGTAATTACTCAGAGCGATCTAGAACGAGTTGATCGATTCACTCAACTGCGCCAGATCATGCATACCGATTTCACAACACTTCCTAACACCATTGATCCCCGCGCTGCATTTGAAGCTCTCGAGGAGAGTCGTCGCGAGTTTGCCGCAATCGTGAATTCGCATGGTGATTTAGTGGGAATCCTTACCAAGGCTGGAGCGCTTCGAGCTACCTTATATAAGCCTGCCCTCGATTCTAAAAACCGTCTTCGCATTGCCACCGCCATCGGTATCAATGGAGATGTCGCTGGCAAGGCCAAGGCTCTACTAGCGGCAGGCTCCGATTGCTTGGTTATCGATACGGCGCACGGCCATCAAGCCAAGATGATTGAGGCAATCAAGGCAGTCAAGGCGCTCAATCCAGGAGTGCCAATCGTTGCGGGAAACATTGTTACCGCGCAGGGCACAAAGGATTTGATCGAAGCTGGTGCAGATATCATCAAGGTTGGAGTCGGACCGGGAGCTATGTGCACCACCAGAATGCAGACTGGTGTTGGTCGTCCGCAATTCTCGGCTGTTCTCGAATGTGCCAAACAAGCTCGTTCCATGGGTAAGCATGTCTGGGCAGATGGCGGTGTACGCCATCCTCGCGATGTCGCCTTGGCGCTCGCTGCAGGTGCAT
>Ga0214212_1000430_pt1 | contig 8654 bp, 8 predicted proteins | sample TroBogEpilimnion_25_FD_153050 | JGI IMG/M metagenome (GOLD analysis project Ga0214212, IMG submission 153050) | Freshwater microbial communities from Trout Bog Lake, WI - 18AUG2009 epilimnion | ecosystem: Environmental > Aquatic > Freshwater > Lake > Epilimnion/Euphotic zone | place: Trout Bog...
TACTCTTTAGTATTAAGTGATTACTAAGTCGAATTATTCGAAGAATCGCATGGATTAGCTACGCCATATGTAATACCATCCCAAGCAACATCACATGTGTTCTTTGCCCACAAATATTTTTGGCAGTTACCAGTTGTTCCAGCCCATTCTCCTTGTGTGAAATCAGGAGCAGTTCCACACTTACCTAAACCTAAACTTTCTTTAGGATTAATACATTGCGCACCATTGCCAGAAAGATCTAACCAGTAATCTGGACAACTCGGTATAATAGGAGGCCATGTTTGATTAGAATTAGCGTTAAAGAGGACATATGAAAGTATTATAATAATAATAATAAATAATATTCCCGCAATAGTAAGCGTCAATCGCTGAAAGTTCGCCATTTGTATTATTACTATATTTTTTTTATTGTTATTATACATTAATGCATAAACCTTTTCAAACTAAAAGAACAAATGGTCGAGTTAATATTCTATCATGTGAACCACCTGATATATTAGACCGTTTTCAAATGTATGATAAAATACCAATAAATCAATGTTCTACATTTAGAAATCCTACTGAAGGTATATGGAATCATACAGAACTATCAGATGTATTTTTTTCAGGTAAAAATATATGTTCCATTCAAAATGGAATCCGCAGTGGCGTATATGAAAAATCGAGTGGTAAGTTTATTATTTCAAATCAAGATGAAGATACATTAAAAATAATTATGCGTTCAATCTTTCTACAAAGTTCAGTCAATCTCTCTTCTCATATCAGAGAACAAGTCGAACAATTGAATCAGTTGGTTCTCGACTATTGCGTTCCGCAGGTTTTTGGAGAAGCAAAAGGATATAAAAAATATCTGGTTGATGCGTCTACAATGTATAATCCATTACCGCCTCCAGTTTTAGCAACTAATAATGATAAACAATTGATCATGCATAACTGGTTTTAACGCAGTGTATATTACGCATATATATATTATAAGATTACTTAAAGACCGCCAATCGGCCAGCAAAATAATATAGTCATATATTATTATGCAACAATACGGCGGTAGTTCGAATACTTTCATGAACGAAATTTTTGGTCCTCTCCCAAAACAATATTGTCTATATTTTTATCTTCTCTCTATCATCGGGTTCTCTATTTTCGTATTTATTGTTTTGTATTTCTTATATGTCATTCTCATCGGCGGTAAAAAATTAGATCCATCTTTTTATGTTATGGCAACATCTATGAGTATTAGTTATCTTCTCATTTATTTCACATATAGACTATTATATTCAATGTGTGCTAATTCACTCCATTAATTTAGGAACCACCTTTTTCGCCTTTTTTTTAGGCACTGTAGGCATAGTATCATGCATTCTCTCTTTCTCTTCTTTAAACAGAAGATATTCTTCTTCTAATGTTGTTAACTCGGTTAACCACATTTCCTCTGGCGACGTCTTTTGAATAATATCCAACTCTTTCACTTTCTTTCGATGTTCTTTCTGTAATTTAGCAACATTCTCTTCTGTCACACTATCCATCGGCATCTTCGTCAAATATTTGTAATCCATATCAGCAGCATCTATCTTATCATACCCTTTTTCTGTCAACAACTGACTCACTTCTTCTCTCTTCTTCTTTCTCAGATCTATTGTTCCTTCCAAATTTTCTTGAATATATTTTGTCTTATTTGATAGCAGTAATAATTCTTTCGATATTGCACTGATCATATACTCCTTACGGACCGAATACAACTCTAATCTCTTCACAAAGTAGTCATCAATTATCTCCGGAACAGAATGATACTTCTTTAACTTGTCATTCGCATCAAAGAGATGCATATTTGTCGTTGTCAATGTTGTCGTCAGTTTGAATAACTTATGGACTCCATCACAACCCAATATTGTTTGAGTTGTCGACAATAACTCATCCAATTTACCCTTCTGTAATGTGATTATAAAGTCGATCGTAGTGTCCTTACTCATATCATCATAATCTTTGATTACCGATGGCATCTTCTTCCCTGTCTTGGGATCCACCATATCAACCAACTCTTCTAAATATTCTTTGAAACTATTCGTCCATGTTCCAACTGGCAACTCCGTAATACGAATCTTGTCTACGCCTACTGTTTCATATCGCCCTTTTATGAGAAACTGATCTTCTTTCAATGAAGAAATTTCACCAGTAAACCCATCATAATAAGGAATAAATAGTGAATCATATGTTTCACTATTCAACTTACATTTCAAATATCGAATAATATCAATTGGATTATAACACAGAATATTTGTGCTGAATCCTGTGCCAATACCCTTTGATCCATTCACCAAGACCATTGGAATAATCGGTGCATAATATACGGGTTCAACTGGTGTTCCATCATCATTCAAATAAGAGAGAATGGGATCATCCTTTTCAGGGAAGATACATCTGGTCACTTTCGATAGCTGAGTAAAGATATATCTCTCTGATGCTGCATCTTGTCCACCCATCAACCGAGTCCCCATCTGCCCATTCGGCATAAACAAATTGATGTTATTAGAACCAACGAAATTTTGTGCCATTCCAATAATGGCTCCATTTAGTGATGCCTCTCCATGATGATAGCAGGAATGCTCTGATACATATCCAGAGAATTGCGCAACCTTGATTTCCGTCGTCAATCCCTTTTTGAAAGCAGAATATAATATCTTGCGAAGACTGATCTTGAGACCATCCATCAAATTAGGAATACTTCTGTCACAATCATATTTTGAAAAGTGAATCAGTTCTTTATGAATAAACTCTTCATATCGAATCGAAGTATGACTCGTATCCAAATACAATTTGCGATCATAATTGCGTAACCAATCCTTTCTGTCATCCGCTCTCTTTTTATTGAAAACCATATCAATCGCATCATCACTTTCTTGTCCTCCATGTTCGAATCCTACAATCTTTTTCTCTTTAAAATATTCACGAAACTCTTTTCCTGTACTCGTTCCCAAACCTTTATAATATTTGATCTTCCATGAAGCATAATCAGCTGTCTCTTTCCATGATTCATATTCACCTTCATTGTAAAATGCCACCTCTCTTGTCCCTTTACGGGCTTTCAATATAGGCGTGCTCATAAAACCAATGAACCCAAGAATCTTTGCCAAAGAAGGCCATTCTGATTGGAACAAATTGATACCGAGTCCCTTGATATGATTACCATCCAAATCTGCATCACACATAAACATTACTTTGCTGTATCTCAAATACTTGTGAACATCTTCAATCGTCTCATATTCACGATCCATCTCCAAACCAAGAATCTTCTTTATATCAGCAATCTCTTTATTATCAGCAATCTTCTTCTTCAATTCACCGCGGACATTCATGATTTTTCCCTTCATTGGATAGACACCAATAATGTTTCTGTCCTCCGAAGATAGACCCGATACAATTCCAGCTTTGGCAGAATCACCTTCACAGAAGATTATCATTGTCTGTGATGACTTTTCTGTTCCAGCCCAATTCGCATCGATCAATTTCGGTATTCCACGCACATTTTTCGTTTTTTGTCCATCCATCTTCTTTACTGCTTTCGTCTCTTTCAGTTCAGTGATAGCACAAGCCGCATCCATTATACCCATCTTTGCTATCTTTTCAATGAATTTCTCTGAGACTTGGCATGATGATCCAAATTTATTCGATGGTGTATTCATATAGTCCTTTGTCTGACTATCAAATGCTGGATTCTCAATATCACATCGCAAGAAGAGAATAATCTGTTCTTTGATACTTGTCATATTCACTTTTATTTTCTTTTTCTTTTCAATGAATTCAACCAGTTTTCTGGTGATTTGTCCAAGAATATATTCGACATGTTTGCCTCCCTTGGAGGTATGAATTCCATTGACAAAACTCACTTGAATAAATTCATGCGTTGAAGACATAGCAACTGCATATTCCCATCGTTCATTCGCAGACTCATATGCTCTCGCGGAATCTTCTTTGGTACCGATATACAAATCAATATACTGCGCAAAGTTTTTGATTGGGATAAATTGCGAATTATACCGGACTTTCATCGATTTATCTGTTATCGCAGCAACATCATAGACTCGCTTTTTAAAGAGATCAACCATGTCGGTTGTTAGACCTTCAATCCCGAAACGAGCATAATCCGGACGGAAAGTGATCTTCGTATATGGTTTTCCTTTCCATTTTATAATTGTCGGTGGACAAATGACATCCAAGTTATCCTTGAACTCTTGGGTATATTTCAGTCCACGAACATGATCAACTGTTTCAATTGAACCAAATGTTGACCAAATGAGAACCAATTTGAAACCGAACCCATTTTTACCTCCCACAATTTTCTTCTCTGATTTATCGTAATTGGTTGAAGTTCTCAGATGTCCAAATATCATCTCTGGAATCCAAATCTTCGTTTCTGGATGTTCAGCAACATCGATTCCATTGCCATCATTCATCATTGTAATCGTCCCAGTTGTTTCATCGATTGTTATATCGATATAAGTCACTGGAAGCGAATTGACATTACCATCTTCAACTGCTTTTTCCATGCGAATTGCGTGATCACGACAATTGACAATCCCTTCATCAAAGAGTTTGAATAATGCAGGAATATATTGAATGTTTCTCTCTTCAATACGAGGTTGCCCTTGTTCTGGAGAAGAGAGAACATATAAATCCGATTCAATAATATCAACAGCCCCAATATAGGTATCTGGATTATCCAGAATATGCTGTTTATCAGTCTTTTGCTGATATTTTGTGGCAAGAATTGATTCGTTCATTGTGCTCATTGTTTTTACTTAGTTATAATGAAGCAGTCTATTTAAATTGAGTTCAATTTTATTATTCTCAGCATATACTATAAGTATTATGTCGCGTATAGATATTGGATTGAAAGATAATTATGAAATTCTTGAAAAAACAAAAGTTAATGACAGAAGAATAATTCAGCTTATTATAGGATCATGTCGAACCTATTTTTACGATGATTCTAATGTTGATTATAAATATATTCTGTTCTCACGTAAAATGAATGAACATAAACGATATCGTTTAATAGGAATATATAATGATATTGATGAAACGGATCCTGCTTATATAGAAATTAGTGAAAATATGGATAGCACTGCAAAAGTTCTTGCATCGATAATTAAAAAATATCATGTAAAGAAGATTGACCTCGACCGTTTATTTTATAACAAACCAGGATGTGGCGAACCATTGGATCTGACAAAAGCAAACGACCTACTTCGAACATTAAATCATGTAATAAGTAAAGAATGTCGCGATATTCGATTAAATTTGGATTACGTGTATAATATGAAAAATAAAGTCGTATCGTTCACTAATGCTTCAAACTATCTAGTTCTCTGTCTATATTACAAAGAGGATTGTATATCATCTATTGAAATAGTGGAAAAAAAACAACCTGGTTTACTTGAAATTAATTCAAAGACAGAAACTATACATGAAGGTAAAAAGTATAATAAATTGTTGCGTGCAGTTGCTATCATGATAGCAGGATTATTAGTTCCTGATGCGTCCTATGTTTCTAGCGTTGCTGTCAATCCTATTTCTGCGTGGTTATTAGTAAACTCATTTAATGGAATTATTCAACAAACAGAAGATAATGAAGAGTATTTTGCTTATATAAAAGAAACATATGGTGATGCTCCACCTCCAAAAATTACATTTAAAATGCTACAGGACTTTTATAATAAGTATACTGGTATTTATGTAGATGTCGAAATGAAACCAGACAATTTAGTAAATGCATCAATGCAGTTCGTTAAAATTGTCAATGAGATGGTATGTGAAAGAAGAACTACAAGGTCAAAGTCAAAGTCAAAATCATCCAGTCCAACTTCAAAAACGAGAAGATCGAGATCACCAAGTCCACGTTCCAGTCCAACTTCAAAAACAAGAAGATCAAAATCAAAATCGAAATCACCGAAATAAATAATATAAACTTAATATATGTCATCGACAATTGATATTAGTTCAAGTAAAGACTACCAAGTAAGAGAGAAAACAAACGTGAATGATCAAGGAATTATTCAACTTGTCATCGATGATTGCCACACATACTTCTATGATGAAAATTATGAATATATTGTATTACTTCGTAAAATAGGTAATACAAAGTTTTATAATTATACTCTTATTAAAATACGTGGTGAGTTAAATGAAGATGATCCTATTTATCTTGAACTTCTCGAAAATATTAATAATGATAGTAAAAGAAACAGTATAATAAAATCAAAACAAAATAAAATAAAGAAAATAGATGTTGATGGTTTACTAAAAAATCCTCATAAATCTTGTAGTAAACGTCTTGATCTCACTCTTGCGAGAGAAATGCTCGATACTTTAAATGTATTAATCCGCGAAAAAGGTGGATGTGAAGACTTGCGATTAAATTTGGATTATATTTATGATATGACAGGAGATGTTGCGTTATTTAGCGAACCTGCTTACAATAATTCACCGACTGAATTAATCCTTTGTTTATATTATAAAAATGTATGTGTATCATCAATTGAAATATTAAGAAGCAAACAAGAAGACATGTTAGAAATTAATTCGAAAACTTTTAAAGAATATGAAGGTAGAAAATATAACAAATTGTTACGAGCAGTTGCGATCATGATAGCAAAGAAATTACTTCCTCATTGTTCTAGAGTTGCAAGTGATGCACAGAATAAGATATCTGCTATATTGTTGCTGTTTAGTTTTAAAGGACATCTTCCACATAATGACAAAAATGATGATTATTATCGTTTTATAGAAAAAAAATATCCGGGCCAAGAACCAAAAATAACACCCAATATATTAGAAGACTTCTATAAGTTAGGATACGAATTGAATGTAGAAGTTGAATTAACTAGCAAAAATATACAAAATGCAACGAAACAGTTTACTATTGTGAAAGATACAATGAATGCTCGGTGTATAACTGAGAGAAAACGCACTTCTGCTGCTAAAAGAATTCAGAGAACGATTCGCACAAGGTTACGTCCTATAGTAAGACGACGTACCAGATCAAAGACTCCTGGAAGGTCGACCTCGCGTGGAAGATCAACAAGAAGAACAGGATCGAAATCTCCTGGAAGGTCGACCTCGCGTGGAAGATCAACAAGAAGAACTACTTCGCGTGGAAGATCACTATCAGTTAAGAAATAACTTCTGCCTCTTTAAGTTCTTCTTGAATATATTGCGTCAACAATTTGACCGTCTTGTATTTGTATTTTTTATTGTTTTTCTCTGATCTTTCAACCTTCCATTCTCTCTTTTGTATTAAGATCTACATTTATTGAATGGATTTTAATAGGTCTTATCGATTCTATATCATACTTATCCAGTGTTAACGATTTACTCGATTTTTCAATACAATATATAAATATTATAATACATGTTATAATATATGAAAAATAATACACAAAGAACACAAAGAACATGTTGTGGTTTAGCAAGTAAACTGAAGGTAATTAATAATTCGAATCAATCTGTCATACCTGAAAATACTCAAGTAGACAGAGCAGTTAATACTATCCTTTTTGTCCCTGGCGGACGTACACAATATGGTAATCGATCTGCACGATCACTTACACGCATTGCTTTTTTAGGAAGATTAGAAGGTCAGCCTGGAGGAACACTTGGAGCACTAAAAAACAAGTTTTAGAAGTTTTAGAAGGTAAAATTATAAAATAGTATTATTTCATTGCGTTATTTAGCAAATTGTCACATATAATAATTTTTTCTTTTTATTATATATGACACGTTATAAAAAAGACAATAGTGGGAATTATATTATACATGGACATAAATATGAGAAGTTGGAAGGATCTCGTGCACAAGTTGTTCATGGAACCGCATTTAAAACTAGCGGCGAATTGACAAAGAAGGACCTTTTACAGAATAAAAATGGACGTATTGTTAGTCGAAAAAAGCACGTTTTAGCGAAAAAAGAGAAGCGTCTTGTTAAGGCAGGTTATGGAACAAGAAAGGGACATTTCGGTGCTGTGCGATTATCTGGACATCATTCGAGTTCTTCAAGACGATCTTCTAATAAACGACGAACTAAAGGACACGGGCGACGCGGACGCAAAATGCGCGGCGGAGGAGGGGGAGTTGTAGCGTATAATTCTGGAGGTCCACCATCAACCGCATTTTCTTCTGTCCCATCAAATGTTACAAACATGAGTAATGCATCTACTTTTAATTAAAATAATATATAAAATATTATATTATATTATAAATGCCAAAAATTGTCAGTTCTACAAGACAAAAACGATATAATTCCAATAGAAGAAGATCTCATTGTGTAAAACAAACGAAGACTCATTGTAATATGATTAGCAGTTGTTTGTGGACAAAAGGAAAACGACACTATTGTCGCCGAGGTAAAAAGACTAGAAGAGCATCTCGTTCTCTCAGTTCTGCACGTAGAAAATTTCAAAAGTGGAAAGCATCTCTATAAAACAAAGTTGATTTTTTAATGAAATATACAATTACTTCCATGATTATTATGCTTTGCTAAAATTCCATTAGGACAACACCCATATCTTGTTCCAGAACAACCTCCAGACATTTGTGGCTGCGGTGGTTGTGGTTGGGGTGGATATTTGGGATGTTTTATATGAATTATTAAAACTAGTAAA
>Ga0214212_1000436_pt1 | contig 8565 bp, 6 predicted proteins | sample TroBogEpilimnion_25_FD_153050 | JGI IMG/M metagenome (GOLD analysis project Ga0214212, IMG submission 153050) | Freshwater microbial communities from Trout Bog Lake, WI - 18AUG2009 epilimnion | ecosystem: Environmental > Aquatic > Freshwater > Lake > Epilimnion/Euphotic zone | place: Trout Bog...
GGTCTCGCGCGGTTCCGCGCGAAGCTAAGCGAGCGCGCCAGCGAGTCAACTCGCAGCCCCGAGGCCCAAGCCATCCACGAGCGCGTCGATCAGTTGGTCGAACTCGAAATTCGCGACGTGATGACCCCCCGCACCGATGTGGCGTACCTGGTCACTCCCGTAACCCCAGAAGCTGTCGCCGAAGCGGTTCGCGACACGGGTCACTCGGGGTTCCCAGTTGTTAACGATGACCTAGATGATGTCATTGGCGTTCTCTTCGTCAACGATCTGTTCCGATCTTCAACACTGAAGCGAGCCATTGGCGTGTCCCTCCCCTCGACCGAGGAAATTGCCCGAAAAGTTCGCAAGCCCTTGATGTTGCCCGAAACTATGGACCTCCTCGAGGCCCTAGGTGAAATGCGAAGCCAGCGCCGGACCTTTGGTCTCGCCCTTGATGAGCACGGTGGAGTGGCGGGGGTGGTCTCTATCCGTGACATCCTCGAGCAACTGGTTGGAGACCTTAACGACGAGTTCGATGAAGACGAGGACCCCACGATTGTTCCAATTCGCAAGGATCGCTGGCTGGTCGATGGACAAACACACGTCGACGAGGTCAGTGAAACCATTGGGGTTCAAATTCCCGAAGGTGACTACGTCACGATCGCGGGCTACCTGTTGTTCCTATTCCATGCTCTACCCGCCGCTGGGGCCACCCAAGTTGTTGATGGCTGGAGCTTTAGGGCCCAGTCAATCGATAAGCAAAGAATCTCGGAGGTCGTCATCGAGCGACTACCCGAAGAGTCCGAGCCCGAAGACGCTGTTTCCTAACAAATTTGGCCCGAAAAGGCCAAAGTAGTAGGATTGACGAGCCACGGGCTGTAGCGCAGCTTGGTAGCGCGCTTCGTTCGGGACGAAGAGGCCCCGGGTTCAAATCCCGGCAGCCCGACTGCCCGATCAAAGTGGATTGCGGTAACACATAGGCCCCCATCGTCTAGCGGCCTAGGACACCACCCTTTCAAGGTGGCGGCACGGGTTCGAATCCCGTTGGGGGTGCGACATGCGAGTTTGACGCTTTGACTCTCGAGTCCGGTCATCGGAGTCCTTTTTAACGTTCTAACCGTTAGTTCAAATGTCGTCATCGTGGTGACCCGCGGCTTCAAATCGAATTAAAGCTCCCTTTTTCGCAAACCTAATGCGGGGTGCGCCAGGTGATTCGTCTGCAATATGTCCGCGACGAAACTGCCATCCGTCGATTTCTTCGCCGTAAGGGTTTCCACCTTTGAACTTCTCGGTACGGGTAAGCGGAAGACCAAGAGCAATGTTGACAATCGCACGAAGAAGTGTTTGGTAATTCACTAATTGACAAACAGCGGGAATATCGGAGACGAATTCTGGAGTGAAAATCAGTTCCGGCATTTGGTTGACTTCGCGATCGGCTGCGCTAAAGCGTTCAAAATAATTTGCGAAGATGTCAGCGCGCAGACAGTTCTCATCAGTTTGGTGAACGGTGCCAGATTTCTTGGCGCGGCTCGTTCGGAAACGGTCCTTTAATTTTGCAATCTCAGCTTGCAGGCGTTCGATTTCACGGTTAGCCGCGATGAGTTCTTCGTCATCAAACAAGTCGAAATTGCTCTCAACTTCGTCAGTGGCGTCATCAATCTTTGGTGGCACGGGCAGAATTATCCACGGCGGACCACCGGGAAGTGCGGACATCGCATCAATTGCGAAATCCTCTTCCGACGCAGGGAGCACTTCCCAACCTTCAAGCGATCGCATCACCAGTACCTTGATGACCGATCCCTCCGTGTACTGCATTGTCAGGTCTTCGCCACCCCCATTGATTGACATTGTGATTTCGGGGTGAACGTACACAGTGACATTTTCGCTCTTCACAGTGCCAACGAGTACCCACGTGCATGCGATATCCCCGATGTGCGAAGCGAACCTTGCAAATGGATCATCAATTGGTTTGTTCGGATAGAAATCCGGCAGAAACCCGCTAGTGCGCGAACCTTGAAGTTCCATTCCCTTCTTGAATAGTCGATTAGCCGGAATACCTGGGTAGATATTTGCGAAGCGAATAATCGGGTAGCGAGAAGGATCGGTTTTACTTCGCCCGGTCAGCAGGGCAGAGGCGTCTTCGCTAGGACTCTGGTTAACAACCACTGTGTCTGCGATGAGGCCAACCGGTGGGATTGGCGTGGGGGCATAGCTTTGGAACCCCAGTTCTAGGATGCGCTCGGTGACCCTGTGGGCCATACGGCTCGCTTTGCCACGGTCAGGCGCGATTCGATTTCGATTTTGATCGCCCTCCAGCCACGCACCAGCGGGATAGACCCTGACCCAACCTGAATGAACCGAGTTGGCCTTACCCCTCATCTGCTCCGTTAATCCAAGCGAGGCCTTTGCCGTCACCACATACACGTCAGCTTCACCGCGCAGTCGGCTCGCAAGCCCAGCCGCGTCCCAAGGTGGGGCTACTTCGGTCTCCCTAAGAGTGCTGACAACGATCGGGAGTCGGTCGTCGGCATGAATTCGCTGAACCAACCGCTCTACATCTTCACTTGTCGCAACTAAAACGAATTCACTGGTCATGATTGCCTCCGCAGCTTCGGTATGTCTCAGATGGCGTCAAACTGTTACAGGACAATGCCGCGCGACGCGTAGAAGGCTTTTAGTCCTTCGCTGTCAAAAGGGTCAACACCTCGACCCAATTGACGAGGGTGCACAACAACGGGTGAGAATTCGGCCGGGGCCATACCAATCTCGATCATGCTAAGCATCTCGTAGGCCTGACGGAGTACTTGCAGTAGCAGGGACCGCACCTCAGCCTCAGGTGGAACAGATTGCGAGGCGGCCGCAAGCCGACCAAAAAATTCTTGTTTCCAGAGGCCGTACTCGTCGAGATCCATCGCCACGTCCCTCAGGAGGCAAAACAGCCAGCTGAGTTGGCTGGCGTGAGGGGTGACCACGAACGTGGGCTCTGGGTAGAAACCAGGCTCCTGGGGCGCTCGGGCAACATTGGTGATGGCGACCCTAGCTCCACCCCAGAAATCAGTTGATTCAAGCCAGCCTTCATTGATCTTGCTTGCGATGTCATCAAGTTGTTTTGAAATTGAATTTTTCATGCCCAAGTTGTACTCCCCGGGTGTCACATTCACAATGGACGAATGCATTCCAAATGGAAATTCAGGGCGGCAGTACAGGTTCAAATCCCGTTAGGAATGCCAAAAAGTCCCGCAGAAACCCGAATCCAAAACTTTCTAAAACGACACGCATCCGGTCAGCGTTGTCGGTGTTAACCCAGAGCCAGGTATCGAGGTCACCGGTGTAGCGAGAGGCACCGTGAGCGGCGAGGGCGAAGCCCCCGATGATGAGAAAACGAACGTCGTTAGCGAGTAGTTATCGAACAGACTCGTTGAAGTCTTGATCCAGTTCCACTGGGCCCTCCGATCATTTGACGTCGAAGTACTTCTACGGCGGCGATGCGCTCGGACGGGCTCCTGGCAAGCCAGTATTGCAAGTCGCTCCGATGTTCGTGCAACGGGCTAATAGACACAACGGGAATAATCATCGCTCTTATTTTACTCCCTCGGACCGGTCATCGCTCATCCTAAGAACTGCAGTCGCCAACGCATGACTCGCAATTTCATCCCCGTGCGTTGAACGAAAACCCGATTTCAAATCTTTACTCAATGCCCTAGAGAAATTATTAGGGGTGCCCAGAGATCTTGAAGTGGCGAACGAGATCTCTTATAGAATCTCCCCGTGAAACTTAGTGGGGCCCGCGTCCTGGTCACAGGAGGAACAGGATTCTTGGGCCGCCACGTCGGCAAGGCACTTGAAGCTGAAGGAGCCCTCCCGAAACTCGTGGGACGCGCCGACGGCAACCTCACTGACCCCGAAGAAACCAAAGCGTTGCTCGAGTCCTCTCGCCCGGACGCCGTGGTCCACCTCGCGGCAACCGTGGGGGGAATCGGTGCAAATCGGAGCAGACCCGCGGAGTACTTCTTCGACAACATGCTCATGGGCACCCACATCATCGATCAAGTGCATCGTCAAGGTGTTCCGCGTCTTTTGTTGGTAGGTACGGCATGCTCCTACCCAGGAACCGCCCCCGTGCCAACCACCGAGTCATCACTGTGGGATGGATACCCCGAACCAACCAACGCTCCGTACGGTATCGCTAAGCGCGCGCTCTTCGTTCAGGCGGACGCCTATCGCTCGCAATATGGGACCGACATTGTTTCGGTCATTCCGACCAACCTCTTTGGTCCTGGCGACAACTTTGACCTTGCCTCGGGCCACGTCATCCCGAACCTCATCAGGCGGTTCTTCGACGCAATCGATACCGGTTCCGACGAAGTCGTGCTCTGGGGGGATGGGAGCCCGACCCGAGACTTCCTCTACGTCGAAGACGCAGCTCGAGGCTGTGTCATGACCTTGGCGTCGTACGACGATCCCTCGGCCATCAATCTCTCTTCAAGCGTCGAGACGTCCATTGCCGAATTGGCCACTTTGATCTCGACCATGACCGGATTTAGCGGGAACATCCATTGGGATACTTCCATGCCCAATGGTCAAGAACGTCGTCAACTCGATGCTGGCCGAGCGCACGAGCTCCTCGGGTGGACTACCAGGGTTCCCTTGGAAGAGGGCCTGGCCAAGACCATTGCTTGGTACAAGACGACGCGAGCATCGGAGAGGTGAGTGCAACTCACCCGAACGTCCACGACGTGTCGCCATCACTCCAAGTCGTAGCCCGTCGGTTCGACGGACTCGGTGGTCGGTTGACTGCTCTGGCCAACGCCATGGCCATTGGCCGAGTCGCAAACCTCCAGCCAGCTCTTGCATGGTTGGACTCCGAAGACCTGTTTTCGAATGACCCGTCCGAGATATTCTCAGGTCCATTCCTTGAGCACTATCTCATTGATCCGGCTTCGCTCGAAAATCGAGTTGCGCTTGAATTCCAAACGTTCGACGAACTCCACGAGATCTCCCAACAACACCACAATCGAGACGAAAGCATCAGTGCCTACGTGGTCGTTGACATTCCAATTGGCCTACATCCAGCCTTGGCTGCCCTCGGAGCAGATGGCCACCAGGCGTTTATCGAATCCTTCGAATCAATGGAGTTCAGCGTTCCCCTAGAAATAGTTCGCCAGGAGGTGGCGCTCTCGCTAGCGAAATCAGGAGCAACTGGATTTCACTGGCGCACGGGTGACGTTGGCTCTGGACCATGGCGACGCGCCATGTGGCACCAGAAGTACCAACCGAGCCCCGTCGCAGAGATGGTCGTTGCTCAGTTGGCCGCAGGGGGAACCGATGTCATCGTCGTCTCCGACGACGGCGCCCTAGCTACCGACCTCGTACGCCAGATTCCGGGGGCTCGCATCAGCTCCGACCTAGTCCCAAGAGCCGACCAGCTCACTCCCCTCCAACTCGCCGCCGCCGACCTCTTGGTGCTCTCTAGTTGCCAGCGGATCATCGGTCCACCGAACTCGGCATTTTCCACGCTCGCCGCCTTGCGGGCCGAGACGGATGTTGAAGTCCTCAGTGACCACGTCAACCCAAATCAGCTCGAACAGATGTTGGCTTCGTCGCTCGCAGCATCGCCTGATTGCAACTCTCGAGAAGGTCGAATCGTTGCACACGACTTGATTTGGTTCTCCGACTTACTCGACGAAGTTCTTCCTCCTGCAGCCCTCCTCGATGCCTGTCGTCGGGCGTGCGCCCTAGATTCAGAGTTCACCGCAGCTTGGGCCAGGCGCGCCAGGCTCGCTGCGCGGCTTGGGCAACTTCAAGAAGCCCGCATGGCCGTCGAGCGAGCGCGTGCAACAGCTTCTCTCGATGACCGCCAAGAAGACTCCGCTGTCGATGCAGACCTTGCCGATGCCGTCGTCGCCTCGCTCTCCCTCATTTGGAGCGCAAGGCGGCGGCAAGAACTTGTCGACGTGGCTGAATCCGCCCTCGCACGGTGTCAGACTCGCAAGCCCCACCGATCCCCAGATGCCGCCATCGAAGGAGCACAAAGGCTCATCAACTTGGTTCAAAACCGAACGGAAAGGCGAATTCGGCTGCTATCGCTGCGTCGTCTTCGAAGACAGCTCCTCCTTGCCCCCCGGGGGACCCAACCACTCGAACTCAAGATCAAGCATGGAAGTCGTGACTACGACCCCGTTGCTAATTCAATTGAGACCATCTGTCGGATTCTTAACCAAAGTGAGTAGCACACACACAATGTCCGCTCAGGGTAGCGTCATTCGCCTTGCTCGAATTCGGTAACACATTGGCCCCCTTCGTCTAGCGGCCTAGGACACCACCCTTTCAAGGTGGCGGCACGGGTTCGAATCCCGTTGGGGGTGCTTAGTGACTGAATCAGTCATGTTGGAAGCCAAAACCCCATACATTGTCTGGGTTCTATGAGTTTGAACTTTTCCATCAGCGCATTGAAGTCTCGATGGAAAGATCGCGCTGAGAAACCTCGTTTGAAAGACTGCGGCCTCAGTCGCATGACTCCTAAATTCGTTCTCATAAGTCAGACGAAAACCCGTCTTCTTATCTCTAATCGATGCTATCGAGAACTTATTAGAGGTGCCAGTAGTGGTTAAAAACTATCGCCTCAATGCTCCATCCCCGAGTTGTTCCGATTAAGTGTCAAACTGGAATCTTCGTAGCGCCATCGAAAGGGCCACGCATGAAATTTCCCCGTCTCACTCGAAACCTCAACGCAACGCTGCTAGATCAATTTCGTTCGGCACGGTCGAAGGGGCTTTTCGCTTCAAGACGGCGAATCGCAGTAATTCTTCTCGGGTCAAGCTTGATTACGTCGGGATTGGCACTTCTCCCGACGATGAGCGCGTCTGCGGGAGCTCCAGTGAATGCAGTGGCGTGGACCCAAGTCGCTATTGACCCAATCGGTTGTGGAGGCACCACCGCCTGCACCACCGCGCCAACGAACCTCAGCTACGGCAGTTCAATGGCTTACGACCCCGCTACGCAGCAGATGGTGCTGTACGGAAATTCTGGAGGAACCTGGACCTGGAGCGGCACCGCATGGACCCAAGTCGATGGTCCGGGCACTCCCGGTTGCACCACAACGTGCACCAATACCGCCGGAGGTAGAAATACGTTCGCGTTGGCGTATGACCCCGAGTCTCAAGCGTTGATCTTGTTTGGAAGTAACCAGCGCAATGACACCTGGGCGTGGAATGGCACCACCTGGACCCAAGTGGCTGATGCTGCGTCACCCGGATGTACAGACTCCTGTCTCAATAGTCCCCCGAGAACTGTAGGAACTCAGATGGCCTACGACGACGCCACCCACCAGATGGTGCTCTTCGGTGGGGCTGAGCCAAGCTATGGTCCAACTAACTACAACGACACCTGGGTGTTGTCCTATTCGGCAGGCACCTACACCTGGGCTCAAGTGGCGGACTCCGTGTCACCCGGTTGTCTCGGTGACTGCCCCAATAGTCCCCCCGGACGCAATGTTTCCAAGATGGCCTACGACCCCGCAACGCAGCAATTGGTTCTGTGGGGTGGCGAGGTAACCGGTGGTGACGCAAATGGAACAAACGCAACGTGGATTTGGACCGGCACCCAATGGCAGCAAGTGGATGATGGCAATGGCGCGAACGCTGGTTGTGGATCTACCTACCCGGTTTCCAACCCTTGTCCAACGAGCCCTCCCGGGCGCGTTGGCGAAGCGATGACCTATGACCCCGCTTTACGAGAACTCATTATTTTCGGTGGAATGAATCGATTTAACGCCCAGGAGTACAACGACACGTGGGCCTGGAATGGCACCATCTGGACGCAGGTGGACAATGCTGGAAATCCAACGTGTGGCGATGGCGCTGCCGGAAATTCCTGCACCGATAGCCCCCCGATGAGAGACATTGCTGCGATGGCTGATGACCCAGCGACCAACCAAATTGTGCTCTTCGGTGGAAATGGTTACGGCTCTGGTAGTTGTGGTTGCGGCTACACCGACACCTGGGTTGCGGACGCTACACCGGTAGCCACAAGGGTTTCGGGTACCGTGTACTTCGCTTCGGGATCGACATCGCTTACCGTTAGCGCGAAGCACACCCTCAATACCTTGGCCACCCAAATCGCTTCCCAAAGCCAGTCCTCAGTGACCCTCAACGGTTACACCGATCCTCGTGGGGCGGCGAGTACCAACCTCCGACTTTCGACTCAGCGCGCTAACTCAGTGAAGAGCTATCTCAAGTCAAAGCTGATCTCATTGGGCGATACTCACGTCACCTTTGTCGTCCACGGCCGAGGGGTCACTCGTTCGGGTTCTTCCTACGCGCATGACCGCAAGGTCACGCTTTCGTAAGGGTAAAGCCCAAAGAACCACTGGGGCTCATCGGCCTAACCCCCACACGATTTTTAGGACCCTTCTTGCTGGAGTTTGAACCCTAAACCGATGGGGGTGCCACGATATCGACTAAAACTCGAGAATAAATTCGTCAAGAAAAGGTCACGGACTCCAAATTCTCAGATATTTGAATGAATCTGGCCCAATTTTTCCTATTTTGCCTTGCGATCGAAACACCGCTTTAGAGTTGACTTGTG
>Ga0214212_1000454_pt1 | contig 8335 bp, 6 predicted proteins | sample TroBogEpilimnion_25_FD_153050 | JGI IMG/M metagenome (GOLD analysis project Ga0214212, IMG submission 153050) | Freshwater microbial communities from Trout Bog Lake, WI - 18AUG2009 epilimnion | ecosystem: Environmental > Aquatic > Freshwater > Lake > Epilimnion/Euphotic zone | place: Trout Bog...
ACTTTCACTCCCACGGAGTGTCACGGTTCGTTTACTTGTTTCTTGCAGTGGTTATTGGTTCATCACTTGGCGAAGCTCTCTTTCGAAGTATCGGAAAGTTATTCCACAAGAAGATCCTCTTCGCTCCATTTTCATGGATCGACTCACTGTTAGGTGCTGCCTTCTCAATACTTCGTACCACGATCATGCTCTTGGTTCTAGGCCATCTTCTGTTAGTAACTCCGTGGAGTTGGGTACATGCGATTCCAAAGAGCGAGATTTACTCCAAGCTCAACGCAGAGGCGCCTTCGATTATCACCGACATAACAAAGCGGGCCAACTTCCAAATTCACTAAGAAATCTCAGGAAGTTCCCATTGCCTCTTCGGTTACCTTCTCTACCATCACTCAATGATGAAAAAGACTCTCGCCAGCGCCTTTGCACTTGTTGTTATCTCTGCAATCTCCGGGACGGGAGCGCATGCTGCGACTAGCGCTGCGACCGCTGGCGGGATCTGCACTAAGGCTGGTGTGGTGGCAACCATTGCCGGCAAGTCTTACACCTGCACCAAAGTTCTTAGTGGCAAGTTGGTATGGACTCCGACCACTCTTGGTGGAGCAAAACCTCAAATCACTGGAGCACCTGGTGGGGATGGAGCACCTGGTGGGGATGGTGGACCTGGCGGTGGAGGATTCAGAGATGGTGGACCTGGTGATGACAACGGTAAGAATTTTGCAGCACTTCAAGCAACTATGAAAAAGTACAACGCATGCTTGGTTGCACATGGTGGAACTGCAATGGCTGGTCCTGGTGGATTCCGCGGCCCACGACCTTCCTCGGGAACGCGACCTACTACTCCTCCAGTTCAACCGAGCTTGAGCTCTACTCAGAGCAAAGCGGTGGCAGCATGTGCCTCACTCGCTCCGAAGTTTGGCTTCCCGGGAGATCACTAATTAATCTTCAGATTTACCGCTCTGCAGACCTTCACCAATAAGTTTCATAACATTTGGATCTGCCAAGGTAGTCGAATCACCGACTGCGCGATTTTCGGCAACATCACGAAGTAAGCGACGCATAATTTTTCCACTCCGCGTCTTCGGGAGTTCATTTACTACCAAGATCTGTTTTGGACGTGCAATTGCGCCAATCTCTTTGGTGACATGCGCCTTCAAATCCTTAATGAGCTCTTCGCCACCTACGCTTGGAATTCCGCCGCGCAAAATCACAAAGGCAACGATCGCTTGACCTGTCATCGAATCATTTGCACCGACAACCGCAGCCTCAGCCACGTTGTGATGTGAGACCAAAGATGATTCAACTTCAGTCGTCGAAATTCGATGGCCCGATACATTCATAACATCATCAACGCGACCCAAGAGCCAGATCGCTCCATCTTCATCTAACTTTGCACCGTCACCTGCAAAATATTTTCCTGGAAAACGTGACCAGTATGTTTCACGATATCGCTCCGGCTCACCCCAGACACCGCGCAACATTGATGGCCAAGGTTCAGTAAGTACTAAATACCCGCCATTTCCATTCGAGACTTCGCGCCCCTCATCATCAACAACCTTTGCACTAATACCTGGCAGGGCCGCCATCGCAGATCCCGGCTTAGTCGCTGTTACTCCAGGTAGAGGCGAAATCATTAACCCACCGGTCTCTGTCTGCCACCAGGTATCCACTATCGGACAACGATTCCCACCAATAACTTCGCGGTACCACATCCAAGCCTCGGGATTAATGGGTTCGCCAACAGACCCGAGCAGGCGCAATGAAGTGAGATCGCTGTCGGCGGGATACTCCTCACCCCACTTCATCCAGGTACGAATCAGTGTTGGAGCTGTGTACAAAATTGTTACTTTATATTTCTCAATCAGTTGAAAGAGGCGATGTTTTGTTGGTGAATCTGGTGTTCCTTCATACATGACCTGTGTTGCACCATTGATCATCGGGCCGTAGACAACATAAGAGTGTCCGGTAATCCAACCAATATCTGCTGTGCACCAATAGACATCAGTTGTTGGCTTAAGATCGAAGACGGCACGATGCGTAAAAGATGTTTGCGTTAAGTAACCACCTGTGGTGTGAAAGATTCCCTTTGGTTTTGCAGTAGTTCCAGATGTGTACAAGATAAAGAGAACTTGTTCTGAATCAAAACTCTCTGCAACATGTTCCGCGCTCTGTCTTTCCACGATCTCGTGCCACCAGATATCGCGTCCTGCGCTCCATGCAACATCTTGCGATGTGCGCTTAACGACCAAGACATTTTTAACATTGTGTTTGCCGCCTGCCAGCGCCTCATCAACGACAGGCTTGAGAGGAAATGCCGATCCTTTACGAAAGCCACCATCAGAGGTGATAACCAGAGTTGCATCGGCATCTTGAATTCGACTGATCAACGCGTCGGCGCTAAATCCACCGAATACAACGGAGTGGGCGGCGCCGATGCGAGCGCAGGCCAACATCGCAACAGCTGCTTCTGGAATCATCGGCATATAGATTGCAACGCGATCGCCCGCGCTTACGCCAAGTTCCGTGAGCGCGTTTGCCGCCTTTTTAACTTCATGCAGCATCTGGGCGTAGGTAATGGTTCGAGTGTCTCCAGGTTCACCTTCAAAGTAGAAGGCGACTCGCTCTCCTCGACCTTCAAGAACGTGTCGATCAAGGCAGTTATAGGAGGCGTTGAGCTTTCCCCCCACAAACCATTGGGCAAAAGGAGCTTGCCAATCTAGGACTCTCTCCCACTTCTGATCCCACTGGAGGTATTCCGCCTGCTTAGCCCAAAAAGCGAGGCGATCGGCCTCCGCCTCCTGGTAGATGGAGGCTTGGGCGTTCGCCTGAGCGGCAAACTCGGGGCTAGGTGGAAATGTGCGTTCTTCGTGCGAGAGATTTTCCAAGGAACTCATGACGGTGAGGCTACCCGCGCCGCTTGCCGCGTACAAGTAATCTCAACCCTGAAAAATTCCAGAGAAACCAGTGTGACGCATCCCACATTTTTCGGGTCGAGCGAGGATACTAAATATGGGTCATCAGAGTTGATGGCTGCAGGTTATTCACTAGGGAGAACTAGATATGGCAAATGATCGCATGGTTGCTAACCCAGCACCGTTAGGTCTTGCGGCATTCGGGGTTACAACCTTCTTGTTAAGCAGTTCAAACGCTGGCCTCTGGCATGGCGTCGCGGGCTCAGCAGTGATGGGAACGGCCCTCTTTTATGGTGGACTAGTCGGCATCTTGGTTGGCATCATGGAATTTATGCGCGGAGATACCATCGGGGCTACCTTCTTTGGCTCATTCGGAGCCTTCTGGCTATCGCTCTGGTATTGGATGAGCCACCCAGCAATTCAGGCACCTGGCGCACTCGGAGTATTCATTATGTGCTTCGCAGTGAGCTCCTTCGTCTTCTGGATGGCGGTCATGAAGCGGAGCATGCATCACAATCTCTTCGGATTCCTCCTCACCCTCACCCTCATCTTCCTCTCCTATGGCAATTGGGCAGGTGGCCACTCCGGCGCACTCAAGACCGGTGGCTGGCTCGGCATGATTACAGCCATCATCGCCCTCTACATCGGGGCGAAGCAGATGATCAATGAAGAATATGGAAGAGACCTACTTATGTAGGTAGCTCTCTTCTTGCACAGATATCCACAGCGAGGTCGACTCCACACTTTCGGAGTCGACCTCGTCTCATTTGCCCCTATTGCTGGCATTTTTGCCGACCTAACACGTGGCTGCGCCACCTACTGGCGCAGAATCGATCAAAGGGGGCATTGTGTTTGCAATATTTAATGGAGCTTTCAAAGTAGTCGCTCACTTACATACTCTTGAGGTAGCGGGCCGATGGCTGCTCAAAGGAGGCCACGCTCTGGCACATTCTAATTGGGGGTTGCTCGGCATCGACCGCCTACTGAGCCATTTCGGCATTAACTAGTTAGATCTGGCCGGATCTGGCCAGAGAGAGCTCGGCAGTTTTCCAATCCACCCCAAAATGTGGTGGGATTAGCCGTAAGCAAGACAGCCTGACCCAGCGTTGAGCCAGTGGAGTCCTCTTACAGCCGACCATAACCTCACTTTGGGAGAAGATCACTCATGCCAATTGCAACCCCGGAAATTTATGCACAAATGTTGGATCGTGCGAAGGCTGGCGCTTTCGCCTACCCCGCAATCAACGTCTCTTCTTCACAGACACTGATCGGTGCGATCCGCGGATTTGCCGAGGCAGAGTCAGACGGCATCATCCAAATCTCTTGGGGTGGAGCGGAATACCTCTCAGGTTCAACAGTTAAGAACATGGTCGATGGAGCAGTTGCTCTCGCCGAGTTCGCTCATATCGTCGCCAAGAACTACAAGGTAAATATTGGTATTCACACCGATCACTGCCCAGCGGAGAAACTCGATGGCTTTATGCGTCCACTTCTTGCCTTCGGTGCCGATCGTCTCAAGTCAGGCAAGGCTCCTCTTTTCAATTCTCATATGTGGGATGGCTCTGCTGTTTCAATGCCAGAGAACATGAGCATCGCTAAGGAACTTCTTGAGAAGTCAAAGGCTGCAGGAACAATTCTTGAAATTGAGATTGGTGTTGTTGGTGGCGAAGAAGATGGCATTGAGGCAAAACATGATGCCAAGTTGTATTCAACTCCAGAGGATGCACTACTAACTGTAGAAACTCTCGGTACAGATCCATCTGCACGTTACATGGTCGCTGCAACATTCGGAAACGTCCACGGTGTTTACAAGCCAGGAAATGTAGTTCTACAACCAAAGATTTTGCAGACTCTGCAAGATGCAGTCGCTGCAAAGCTCGGACTTCCAGCAGGATCAAAGCCAATGGATCTCGTCTTCCACGGTGGCTCTGGCTCCTTGCTCTCTGAAATCCGCGAATCACTTGACTACGGTGTAGTTAAGATGAATATCGATACCGATACTCAATATGCCTTTACTCGCCCAATCGTTGATCACGTCTTTAAGAACTATGACGGCGTACTCAAGGTTGATGGCGAAGTTGGAAATAAGAAGGCTTACGACCCACGTGCCTGGGGTAAGGCTGCTGAAGCCGGACTTGCAAAGCGCGTTGTTGAAGCTTGCGAAGATCTTCGTTCTACCGGAACCTCGATCTCTAAGTAAATTTATTTCACGCTCCAACTCTCACAAAGGTTAGGAAAAAATGCCTGCTCTAGTACTGCTCGGCGCTCAATGGGGCGATGAAGGTAAGGGTAAGGCGACCGATATCTTGGGAGATCGCGTCGATTATGTTGTTCGCTATCAAGGCGGCAACAACGCTGGTCATACAGTTGTTATTGGTGATCAAAAGTATGCGCTGCATCTTTTGCCATCAGGAATCTTGAGTCCCAACGTCGTTCCCGTCATCGGAAACGGCGTTGTGATTGATCCGTCGGTTCTGTTGCAGGAGATCAAGGGACTTAATGAGCGTGGGATCGATACCTCAAAGCTCAAGATCAGCACTAATGCTCATTTAATTACGCCCTATCACCGCACCATCGACAAGGTATCTGAGCGATTCCTCGGAAACTCTAAGATCGGTACGACCGGTCGTGGCATCGGCCCTGCCTATGCAGACAAGATAAATCGCATTGGAATCCGCGTGCAGGATCTCTTCGATCCATCGATTCTCCGTCAAAAAATTGAGAGTGCACTGCGCGACAAGAACCAAATATTGATCAAGGTCTTTAACCGTAAGGGTATTGAGGTTGAAGATGTGGTCAATGAGTACTTGGGTTATGCCGAGATCTTGAAACCATATGTGACCGATACCGTTCTATTGCTTGACCAAGCTCTCAAGGCTGGAAAGAACGTTCTTCTTGAGGGTTCGCAAGGAACTTTGCTTGATGTTGATCACGGAACGTATCCATTTGTTACCTCATCAAATCCAACTGCTGGTGGTGCATCAACTGGTTCCGGAATCGGACCTACAAAGATCACTCGCGTTATTGGAATCGTGAAGGCTTACACAACTCGCGTGGGCTCAGGTCCATTTCCTACTGAACTCTTCGATGAAGATGGCGAAAAATTGCGCACCATCGGCGGCGAGGTTGGAGTAACAACTGGACGTAACCGTCGTTGCGGTTGGTATGACGCTCCGATCGCTCGTTACGCAGTTCGCGTAAATGGGCTAACCGATTTCTTCCTTACCAAGCTCGATGTCTTGACTGGTTGGGAGCAAATTCCGGTCTGTGTTGCGTATGAGATCGACGGTAAGCGCGTTGAAGAACTTCCATCGTCACAATCTGATTTTCACCATGCAAAACCTATTTATGAGTACCTACCTGGTTGGAGCGAGGATATTTCTAAAGCTCGCAGGATTGAGGATCTGCCAGAGAACGCTCGAGCTTACGTAAAGTTCCTCGAAGAAATTTCTGGCGCGCCTATGAGTGCAATCGGAGTTGGACCAGGTCGCGATGAGACCATCGTCGTGAGGGATCTCATTTGAAGGTTCTTCTGATTGGATCGGGCGGCCGCGAACATGCATTGGCGCAGGCGCTGGTGCGCGACCCAGAATTAGAAGAACTCCATGTAGCTCCGGGTAACCCTGGCATCGCCAGCATTGCAACGCTTCATCCGTTTGATATCGATAACAATCTCGAAGTTGTAGCGCTCGCCCAACGTTTAGCGGTCGATCTAGTCGTGATCGGACCCGAGAAACCTTTGGTCAATGGAGTAGCTGATGCTCTGCGCGCAGCCGGAATTCCAACATTCGGTCCCAGCGCAATTGCGGCGACACTTGAGGGATCAAAGGATTTTGCCAAGCAGGTTATGCGTGATGCGGGAGTTCCGACCGCTCGCAGCTTTACCTGTACTACCAAGGCGGAGATGGAATCCGCCCTTGATGCCTTCGGTGCACCGTACGTTGTTAAACATGATGGTCTAGCCGCTGGCAAGGGAGTCGTCGTCACAAACGATCGCCAAATCGCACTCGATCACGCCTATCTCTCCCCACGAGTGGTTATTGAAGAATTTCTCGATGGTCCCGAGGTATCGCTCTTTGGAATCTCTGATGGCACCACAATCTTGGCGATGCAACCGGCCCAAGATTTTAAGAGGGCGTATGACGCAGACCTCGGTCCCAATACTGGTGGCATGGGCGCTTACTCACCTCTTCCTTGGGCTCCAGCAGATATCGTCGAATCAACCCTCACCCAAGTACTCAAACCGACTATTGCTGAGATGAAGGCGCGCGATACTCCTTTTATCGGACTCCTCTATGCCGGACTTGCCCTCACCTCCAAAGGGCTACGAGTTATTGAATTCAACGCACGTTTTGGAGATCCGGAGACCCAGGTCCTGCTCCCTAGGCTCAAAACTCCTCTCGCCTCACTTCTCTACAAAGCGGCAACTGGCGCGCTGGCCGGCCACCCTCCACTTGAGTGGTCTACCGATGCCGCCGTCACCGTTGTCCTCGCCTCAGAGGGCTACCCAGCGAGCCCGCGATTGGGAGATCCAATTACCGGGGTCGACTCCGTTGATGGTGCTGATGTCTATCACGCGGGTACGGCGCTTAAGGATGAGGTTCTGCATTCTTCTGGAGGTCGCGTTCTTGCTGTTACCGCGGTCGCAGAAGATCTAACCGCGGCGAGGCTAAAGGCTTACGAAGGGATTTCTAAAATCTCCCTGCGTGGCAGCCACTACCGTCGCGATATCGCCCTGTCGGCATCTACCTCCACCAAAGTAGGGGAGAATTAAGCCATGAGCGTTTTAGCTGATCGTTATGCATCGGCAGCGATGCGCTCCATATGGTCACCCGAATCTAAAATCATTCAAGAGCGCAATTTATGGATCGCTGTTATGCGCGCTCAATCCAAACTGGGACACCACATTCCTGGTGAGGTAATTGCTGATTATGAAAAGTTGTTGCCACAGGTAAATCTTGATTCAATCGATGCACGCGAAAAATTAACGCGCCACGATGTAAAAGCACGGATCGAAGAATTTAATGCGCTCGCAGGTCACGAGGCAATTCATGCAGGAATGACCTCACGCGATCTCACCGAAAATGTCGAGGCGATGCAGATCCGTGATGGACTGCTCTTAATTCAAGATCGCGTTATCGCATCTTTAGCAATGTTGGCTGAACGTGCCGCTCAATATATCGATCAACCAATTGCAGGTCGTTCACACAATGTGGCTGCCCAAGTCACAACTTTGGGTAAGAGATTCGCCTCTGCTGCAGAAGAGTTGCTCTTCGCATACGAGCGGTTAGAAAATCTCATCGAACGATATCCGATTCGCGGTATTAAAGGCCCAGTCGGAACCGCGCAAGATTCTGTAGATCTCCTTGGTAGTTCTAGCGCTCATGAACAATTGGAAAAGGAAGTCGCTGCTCACCTTGGATTTAAGC
>Ga0214212_1000461_pt1 | contig 8214 bp, 8 predicted proteins | sample TroBogEpilimnion_25_FD_153050 | JGI IMG/M metagenome (GOLD analysis project Ga0214212, IMG submission 153050) | Freshwater microbial communities from Trout Bog Lake, WI - 18AUG2009 epilimnion | ecosystem: Environmental > Aquatic > Freshwater > Lake > Epilimnion/Euphotic zone | place: Trout Bog...
AAGGCTCCCGCCAAGAAGCCGGCGCCGGCTAAAAAGACTGCAGTAAAGAAAACCCCAACTAAAAAGTAGGAATAATGTCCAAGTTCCGTATTGAATCCGACACGATGGGCACCATTGAGGTTCCCGCCAATCAGTACTGGGGAGCGCAGACACAGCGTTCGCTCCACCACTTTGCAATCAGCGACGAGACAATGCCCATCGCTCTCATTAGAGCTTTTGGTGTACTCAAGCAGGCTTCGGCTCAAGTGAATGCAGCGCTTGGAAAGCTGCCTGCCGAGAAGGCCGAACTCATTGAACGTGCCGCTCAAGAGGTCATTGACGACAAACTGCTCGCAGAATTTCCGTTACGAATTTGGCAGACCGGTTCGGGCACCCAGACCAACATGAACGTCAACGAGGTCATTTCTAACCGCGCCATTGAAATGGCTGGGGGAGAGATGGGTTCCAAGAAGCCCATTCACCCGAATGACGACGTAAATATGTCGCAGTCCTCGAATGACACCTTTCCAACCGCCATGCACATTGCGGCGGTGGTGGAGATTACCGATCGACTCATTCCAGCCGTCAAGCGTCTCCGTGACGCCCTTAATGCGAAGGCCGAGGCCTACGTTGATGTTGTCAAGATTGGCCGTACCCACTTGATGGACGCAACTCCGTTGACTCTCGGACAAGAGTTTTCGGGATATGTCGCGCAGCTAGACGCCGACCTTGACCGCTTACACCTGGTATTACCGGGTCTCTACGAATTAGCTGCCGGTGGCACCGCGGTCGGTACCGGTCTTAACACTCACCCTGAATTTGGGGAAAGGGTCGCAGCAGCTATTGCCTCGATTACCGGCAAGCCATTCGTCACTGCACCTAACAAGTTCGCAGCTCTGGCAGCTCACGATGCCCTGGTCTTCGCCCACGGTGCAATCAAGACCTTGGCGGCAAGTATGTTCAAAATCGCCGACGACTTGCGTTGGCTTGGCTCGGGTCCTCGGTCCGGTCTAGGAGAACTTCGCCTTCCCGAGAATGAGCCTGGCTCATCGATCATGCCGGGCAAGGTGAACCCCACACAAAGTGAAGCGGTCATTATGGTCGCAATTCAGGTTTATGGAAACGATGCGGCTGTTGCGATGGCCGGATCGCGTGGGAATCTAGAACTGAATGTCTGCAAGCCAGTATTGATTCACAACTTCTGTAATTCCATTGACTTGCTCACCGATGCCTGTGACCGGTTCCGCGAGTTCTGTGTTGAAGGACTTGAGCCCGACTACGAGCAGATTGAGAATCACCTCAACAACTCTTTGATGTTGGTGACGGCCCTGAATCCCCTTATCGGATACGACAAGGCTGCTCAGGTTGCCAAGAAAGCTCACAAGGAGCGCACAACCCTCAAAGAAGCTTGCTTGGCTCTAGGTTTTCTGACTTCAGAAGAGTTCGACGCGGCGATTGTTCCCGCTGAAATGACGCATCCTTAGCAAAAGCAGGTTGCAGGCCTTCTGTAAGGCCTGCTTCGACAATGGACTTGATCTCTAGCGGGAATGATGATCTAATTGGATCGGAAACCTACTTGGAGCATTATGGAAATCACTGTTGGACCTAAAAATATCGCACTCCTCTTTCAAGGACAGCAGCAAATTGCCGTACCTTCTTTCCAACGCGGCTATGCCTGGGGGAAAGTACAAGTTGATGACTTTCTCGACGACATCGAATCAACGATTCTTGAGAACGAGCCACACTTCTATGGACCTGTTGTCTTTCTAAAATCGACCAAGGCCAATCACCCAGTGGACGTCATCGATGGACAACAAAGATTAACGACAGTGGTTACTTTTATCTCTATTCTCCGAGACTTCTCAGCAAAGCTTGAGAACAAAACCTATGGCGGAATCGTCGATCTGAATAACGTGATTCGCAATTCACTATTCTTGCCACCGCTGTTCGCAAAGCCGAGGTTTTCCGCAAATTATCAAATTCTTGACTTCATCAACAAATACATTGTCGCTGACCCGGTGACTGGTGGTGCGCAAAGGCCAAAATTCGGTGCATCGGGCGGTGGATTAACTCCCTCGATGAAGAAAGCAACTAAAGAATATCGAGCGGCTTACTTCAGAATCATTGATTGGGTTCAAGCCAAATTAGAAGGCCAGTCCGAGCCGGTGCAAAAAGAGTTCCTCTATAACGCTTGGCAAGCTGCAACAGAGATGTTTGAAATACACTCCATCGAACTTTATGACGAAGATCAGGCGTTCGTTCTGTTCGAGACAATGAACGACCGAGGTTTGCAACTGAACCCGAGTGATCTTCTCAAGACCCTTACCCTTCGAGAAATTAAATCAAATGGAACCGAGCACGAGTTTCAATTGGCGCTCAAGAAGTGGGACCAGATGGTCGAAACCCTAGGAGATTTTGATTTTTCAAAATTCCTAAGGCACTATCTTCTTTTGCAGCAAGACGGCAAAGTTCAGTCAAACAAGATTTTTAAGATTTTTAAAGGAATGCTCAGTGAAGGCGGGAAGTTCGCCGCAAGCGAGAATCTGGACAAACTAAATTTCTCAGCCAATTTCTATGCACAGTTGTTAGGAGAGCAGATTCACCACGTTCCTGAGGTGACAGAGTGCTTCGCTCGACTCGATGAATTCTCCGAAACCCATCGTGTTGTCTTGCTCTCAGTATTGAGAAAGCACGGCGGAAATGCGAACCCTATTCGACTCTGCAGGTCGATTGAGGGTTTGGCGTTTCGCTGGATCTTGACGGGCAGTAACGCACAACAGATTGAAGATTTTTATCAACTTCTTGCTCGTAAGTACGAGAGCGGAGAAATTGACGACGACGGATTTATTGAGATGGTGAAAGCATTTCAACCTTCGGACTCTGAGGTACGTGCGGCGCTTGCAATTAGCGAGAGTCGTCCACTCCAGAAGTATGTGCTCAAGCGTTTAGAGCAGAGATTCTCGGGGAGCATTCCGGATAAGGCCACGCTTGAGCACCTAGCCCCGCAGAATCCTCCAGACGGAGACAGTTATTGGCACAGCATTGTCGAACTTCCCGAAAAAGTTGACGAGGACGGAAGTCGAGTTATTTATGATCAATACGTAACAATGTGGGGAAACCTCACTTTGCTGTCTGCGGGGTTGAATTCATCTATCCAAAATTCAAGTTGGCCAAGGAAGCGCGATGGAGACCCGGGGATGAAGTATGAAGGAATTTCCTCATCAAATTTTGCAATTAACAAGAAACTTAAAACTCTCGAAATTTGGAATCAGGCGATGATCTTGAATCGAAATGAGTGGATAGCAGACGCGGTCATCAAAATGGTCGGAGATCAGTGGGTTAAAACTGGCAACTTTGACGCAGCGCCTTGGACCTTTTAAGAAATCTAAGAGGCCTGCTCAAACTTCTATCCAACCGGAAGGTCCCATAGGGCCATCCACCGGCTGAGGTCCTTTTCCATGGGGATCTCTGTCTCAAGGAAAGCCTTGATTCGCAGTTCGAGTTCGTTGTTCCTTTGTTCTTTGCCCGTAGGGGCAAATGGATACCAAGTTCCCTGCTTGAGTAGGTAAACCATCCGAATGTCACCCTCGCTCGGTGGGGTCTTGTCAACAAAGCCAAAGACTGCGCAGAGGAGGCGTGGACCGAGGCCATTCTCGGTCAAGGTGGTGTTGGCCCCGTGAATGTGGGTCACCAAGCTCGAGAGATCCGGGTCTTTTATGACTAGCCACTTGAAGCCAAGGTCGTCGGTAGTGAGCGAAACGTCTTCGGAATTCAAATCGAAGTTGAGGAGACTCAAAATGTCAGCATCGGCGGTTATCGAATCGGCACCGGAACCGGCCTTAAACAAAAGGCCAGCTTGTCCGGAAGGAATCAGGTCTAAAGCCGTCTCGAGCGTGATCGCCGCCTGAGGCAGTGCGAAGAGATTGTCTAGCTTGGGCTGTACCTGTTTGGTGCGCCCCGCCAGTATGTCGCGTAAACCCACTTAGCCGTTTAGTTCACGCTCGAGCTTGTTAAGAGCATCGAGGCGAACTTGCAGTGATGGGTGAGTGGAGAACAAGGTTGCGCCCGTTCCACCAGCCAAAGCCGGAACGAAGAAGAAGGCATTGCCGTTCTCCGCCTTGCGAAGGTCAGTGCGAGGGATGCGACCCATGTCACCAGTAATTGTCACCAGCGCTGAAGCGAGAGCCGAAGGTTTTCCAATCAGGATTGCCCCGGAACGGTCAGCGGAGAGTTCGCGGTAGCGCGATAGGGCCATCGTCAAGATGAAGGCGATGAAGTAGATAACAATTGAAGCCAACCAAGCCACAATCTCGGCAACGCCAGAGTTGTTGTTGCGGTCGTTGCCACCGCCCGAGAACATTGCACCCCACATGGCCATGCGCGAGACGAGGCCAGCCAACATGCCAACGCCCGAGGCGATGGTCATGACCGCTACGTCACGGTGTGCCACGTGGCTGAGTTCGTGGGCGAGCACGGCTTCGAGTTGCTCGTCGTCCAGACGGCTCATGATTCCTCGGGTGGCACAAACTACGGCCGCCTTGGGGTTTCGGCCGGTAGCAAAGGCGTTGGGAATGTCCATCTCGGCAATGCCCACCTTGGGCTTGGGCATATCAGCCATTAAGCAGAGGCGGTCAACAATGGCGTGGAGACGGGGCTCTTCTTCGGGGCTGACCTCGTGAGCGCGCATTGAGAACATCGCAATGGGACCTGAGAAGTAGTACTGGGCGGCCAAGAGTATGGCGCCAAAGCCAATGACCATCGGCATCCCGACACCCATGCGAAGGGCAACGCCACCCAAAATTGCGTACAGCAACACCAGTCCGAGTCCCACGAGGAACATGCGGAAGGTGAGTCCGTGATCTACTTCAATCTTTGAACGAGCCATAGTTAGTTTCCTTCACTTTTTGGCAACTCGGGCGAAGTTCCGCTGGCGAGTTGCGCCTTCATTTGAGCCAGTTGAGCGTCGATGGCAGCCTTAGATCCAACCTTGTCGAGTTGGGCCTGGATGTCATCGGTAGTTGAGGTGAGGTCAGTGAGCGCTCCAGAGGCGAGCAATTCGTCGAGTGCGCCAGAACGAGCCTGCATGGCAGCGACCTTGTCCTGAGCACGCTGGAGAGCAGCCCCAGCATCGGCCATATTGGTTGAGATTCCAGAGACCGCTTCGGCGACATGCGAACTTGCTTCGGCTGCGGTGTAGCTGGCCTTCATTGTTTCCTTCTTGGTTCGGAAGGCTTCAATTTGAGTCTGCAACTTGGTCGCGGTGTCTTCGAGCTTCTGCTCTTGTTCGGCAATTGAGGCGTGTTGGGTGGAGAGATCGGTTAGTTGACCCACAATGGCTTCACGGCGGGTGAGTGCTTCGCGCGCAAGTTCCTCATTACCCTGTGCCAGCGCGGCCTTGGCCTGTCCGGCGAGCTTGTCGCCCTGGGTGGTGAGTTGCTCAGCCTGGAGCTCCACACGCTTTCTGGCGGTGGCGACATCAGCCAAGGCCCGACGAACCTTGGTCAGATTGTCCAGCTGTTGCTGATAGGCCAAGTCCAGGGTTTGCCGTGGATCCTCTAACTTGTCCAGGGCAGCATTGGATTTGGCCTGGAAGAGGTTCGTAAGTCGTTTCATGACGCCCATTGGCGGTCTCCTTGAGTCGTTCGCTATCTAGATTAGGACCCAATTGTTGCTTGACAGTCGCTCGACTGGGCAAGGTGGCCAAAAACGGGTGAATTTGATGCAAAATACTTAAAAATTGTAACTGCTCCTCGGTTATGCTGTTTCAGCGCCAAAGAAGTACCGTGGTGCTTGAACCCCCAAAAAATAACCAGGAGTCTCATGTCGGCCGCAGCATCACTTCTCAGCCTTGCGCTATTCATTGCCTTTGCTGGATCTGCCATCCAAAAGTTTGTCTTTTCCTCGTTAACTGCCTCATCGGCTGAACACTTGGGATTCACCAAGTCCGCCTTTCAGCGAATCGGCGTTCTCGAGCTGCTTGGTGCCCTTGGTCTTATCTCTGGGCTCAGCGCCAAGACCGGGATTTGGGCCGTTCTAAACGAGATTGCCGCTGGAGGATTGGCTGTCGTGATGATCGGAGCCATTGTTTACCACCGTCGAGCGGGAGACAAGTTCAAGGGCTTCGCCCCTGCGCTGATCTTGGGACTCGCCTGCGTGGTCGAGCTCGTACTGCGCCTGAACGCCTAGTTAGCGCGGCACCCTGGTGTGCTTGAACTCATTGAGTGCGCTTTGAGCACTCATTAAGGTCACGAGAGACTTAATCAATTCAGCCGACTTTTCGGGTGACTCTGGGCCATCCATGTAGCGAACGAACGTGGCGTCTCCGTTTACGACGAACGTCGGCACGCCGAAGGCTTCGTAGCCATTGAACTCTCCGAAGGTCTCACCAATTATCTGGTGTGGTCGGCGCGAGGCCACATCAGCCTTCACCATGTCGATATCAACACCGACGCCCATCAAAATTGGTTCAATGTCATTCCAGGAGATCAGGCGAATCCCTTGTTCGTGGCGAGCTCGAAAGAAGGCCTCGTGCAGGTCGAGGAAGAACTGCGGCTGCTGGTCGCGAACTGAAGTTGAAACGGCCAAGGACAACAATTCCGAGTCCTTGCTTTCGTCATTCCAAACGTCAGGTGCGCCCTCGGCGCGGTAGTTCTGGCTCATGGTCCAGGGGGAGAACTCGATCTCTAAGTCAGCGCCACCCTTTAGTGCGGTCACGGCGTGCAGGTGAATGTTCTTGGCGAATGGGCAGCGGTAGTCGTAGGAGAGTTTGAAGGAATTCATGCCCTCAGCCTAGGACGAGACCGGAACCTTTACGCCGCTCTCACGGCATTGTGTGGTGTAGGGGCACCAACGACAGGAGCTCGATGGGCGCGCCTCAAAATTGCCCTCTTGGTAGAACCGATTAATTAAGCGCCACGCCGCCGAAGCTCGTCCGATTTGATGGTTCACGTCTTCGCCCACGACCACCTTTTCGTCTGACTGCCCGGCCTCGACGTAAATGAGGCGAAGTTTTACGGGACGCACCTTGTGAGTCTCTTTGAAGAGGGCGGCGTAGATCTCCATGTTCTCGAACCGCTTTGGGTAGAACTGGCCACGGGGGAACTTTCCGGTCTTGTAATCCACAATGGTCAAGGAGCCGTCCTCTGCTTCGTCGAGACGGTCGAGAATCCCAAAGAGGGGGGTCTCGGCGATGGTTGCCTTCATCTGGAATTCGGCCTGCTTGGCGTTAACTTCGGCGGGAGACTCGATCTTGAAGTAACCCTCAATCGAGGACCTGATTTCTCGATCGAGAACTGCTTCTAGGGCTTCGTCGTAACCAAGGTCCTCTTTGGTTTGATCTGTCAGTTCAGATTCTTTTGCCCCGTCAATAAAGGTGTGAGCGGCCTCAATTGTGCGCTCGGCACCTTGTAACCCGAAGAGCTTTTCGAGAATTGCGTGAACGATTCGGCCCTTTACCAGCGGATAGGCGGCCTTGCTCGGAATTCGGTCGATTGCGCCGTATTGGTACTTCCGGTAGCACGTGCTGAAGTCATTCAGTTTTGAAGGTGAGAGATACTCCGGCAGTGGCTTGTCAAAAGGCATTTACCCAATGTAGAGGTGGGGTGTAAGTATTGAAGAGATACTCAGCAACCTACGAAAACGAGGTTGATCGTGTGTTCAGGCAGAGGCATTACGGCTGTCCAAAGCGGCAAAGAAAAACTATGAGTGTTTCCAGCCAAAACGTTCCTCCGTTCGGCATTGGGCAATAGGCTGGCACTGAGGGGGATTGCTATTGCGAGACCACATGAACAGCACATCACCTGAAAACAACGAAAACTCCGAAGAAATCGAGACGACAGATTTACGTGTCGACCCAATGGAGTTCGAAGTCGAATATCGCACCGATCCCGTTACGGGTAACCGGACCGCGACCAGTGCGTACGACACAATGCAGCTGGCGGCGCTCTCTGATCCAGTAACCGTAACCGTTGCGCGTACCGCTACGCCAGGGCATGAGTTGGAGCTCGCGAAGGGTCTCGAGGCGCTGGCCGAGTTAGCCAAGAAAGCTCCGGGATGTTTGGGGGCGGGGGTCTTTGCGCCAGGTACCAGCGTTGGTCCCTATCAATTAGTTGTCCGCTTTGAGAACGCGGGCTACTTGCGAGAGTGGGAGGACTCACCCCAACGCAATGAAGTTCTTAGCGCCATTGACCACACAATTGGAGACATCGCCGTTGCGGCCACCGCTACACCCGACGC
>Ga0214212_1000473_pt1 | contig 8058 bp, 8 predicted proteins | sample TroBogEpilimnion_25_FD_153050 | JGI IMG/M metagenome (GOLD analysis project Ga0214212, IMG submission 153050) | Freshwater microbial communities from Trout Bog Lake, WI - 18AUG2009 epilimnion | ecosystem: Environmental > Aquatic > Freshwater > Lake > Epilimnion/Euphotic zone | place: Trout Bog...
TCAACAGCAGTTGCAACTATGAGTTCAACTCCTGGTTCATGGGGTCTGACTGTTGCTGATCCAACATCAGCGCCTCTAGCAACAACGGTGACTGTCTCAGTCAATGGTGTTGTTATTGGTACCAAGGCATTTACCTTCACTGGTGAAGTTGCCAAGGTAGTTCTGTCTGCTCCTACTAACGGTGGAACTACTTCACCATCAACAGGTTCAGCTACAATTGCGTTCTTGGATGCAGCAGGAAACACTGTCTATCCAGTTTCCGGCTCAGGCTCATACCCAGTAACCCTTACTAAGGATGCTGGAACAGCCGGACTTGGAATCGGATTGTCATCAACAGTCCTATGGCCAACATCATCTGCTGCAGGAGCTGCGTATTACACATGCGGAGCAACAAATGCAACAGGTAACCTCCAAGTCGACTACACCAACGCTTCAGGCACAGTTATTGCGTCAAACAGCGTTCCAGTATCTTGCTCAGGCGCACCTGTTACATACACTGCAAAGTTTGACAAGAGCACCTATAACCCTGGTGACCTTGCAACTTTGTCCGTAACATTCAAGGATGCTACTGGCGCAGTTGCTGGTGACTGGGTGACATCAAAGATCGCAAGCTCTACAAATGTGCCTAACATCTTTGGTTCAAACTTGGCCCCTTCAAATGGTGCAACAACAAGTGGGGGAACAGCTACTGACAACACCACAAATGGCGTTGCGAAGTACAAGTTCATCGTAGGATCAACAGCTGGTTCATACCAAGCTATCGTTGATTTCCCTCTCGTTGATCTCCAACTTGGAACAAGCCAGGCTGTTGCTTACACAATCACCTCATCTGGTACTTCATTGAACGATGTTCTTAAGGGAATTGTTTCTCTTATCGCATCAATCAATAAGCAGATCGCAGCACTTGCAAAGCTTGTAACAAAGAAGTAATAACTTCTCTGTAAAGCTCTAGATCGGCGTAAAAACTGATCACAGAAAGGCGGTCCTTCGGGGCCGCCTTTCTGGTTTTTACCTACTCATTAACCATGAGTAGTCATTTCTTGACAGAGCCAAAATCAAGTATGGGTTGTTGTACTCAACCCCTGGGCTAGCACTTTATACACAGGCTTCCTGCCGTATTCCATTCAGTAAAAAGCCCTACTGGTATCCTTATGAGTATGAGCCAGCGTTTAGATTTTCTACGTGCCAATAGCGGGACAATTAAGGCCATAGCTGCACGCCATAAAGCCTTATCTATTTCTGTTTTTGGCAGTGTCGCTAGAGGCGATGATGGCCCAAATAGCGATTTCGATTTTCTAGTCTCATTTGATCAAGACTCCTCACTTCTTGATGCTGCATCTTTAATGAACGAGTTATCTGATTATTTGAAAACTCCTGTCGATGTTATCTCTGAGGGTGGCCTTAAACCTCGTGATACCCGCATCCGTGGTGAAGCTGTTTTGCTTTGAGTATTTCAGATCAAGAACGTGTTGAGGACATTCTTGAATTTGCTCAAACTCTTGCATCACTGGTTGAAAAAGGGCAAGACAAATTTCGGCAATGAGTGAGTTCTTATGCTTAATTCATAATCAAAGCGCCCGCCTTTCTGGAGCTGGGCTAGCATTTCGCTGCTTAAATAGCTACTAAGCGCTTGGGGTTTAACGGGTAGGTTCTGTGGCTACGGATGCAATACTTCTCCTTAGATCGTCCAACTAAATAGTTTTGTAAGATTCGACAATTTGGAGATATTTGATGCGTAAATTTATAAGCGTCTTAAGTGCTTTAGCGGTGATTTCAGTGGTAATAACTCCTATTGCTGAAGCTCATCCAATCTTGAGAAGCGGCCTGGCAGCAAAGTTTCCAACTAGTTTTGAAAATCTCTATCAAAATAGGCACGCTGTAGCTAGTGCAACGTGGACACAGATTACTTCGGCCATACATAGTTCTCAAAAGGAGTTACCGCCAGTTCATGCCTTCCAAGGTCCAAATACAACCAAAATAGATAAAAGTACGATGAAAGACCTCAAGACAGTTTTTGGGCTCTTTCCAGATACCAGCTTTATTAAGAATATAGATTTGATTTATTTTAATAAGAAAGACGTTGATTGGGCGACTCAAAAGGCAACTTCGCTCATGGGTCCGGAAGAAGTCCAAAAAGAGATTGCGTATAAAGGGCCAAATCAACAAGCGATGCAGGCAGCATCTAATCAACCAGACGATAAATCAATCCCTGTTATGGGTAAATCCTGTTCCAAACCAAATCAGTGGTCGAAATATGGAGAGATTCAATACTTTTGCCGAGCGGATAACTCGTCTTCAAATGTCTGGGAGGCTAGATGTGGCGATCCTGGTCAAACAGGAAATTTCTCTGGAATGAACTATACATGTGTGGGAACTGGCATCTACTTTCCTAATGATTCGTTTATGTTTTCTTTTTGGGAACTCACTAGTGAACTTCAGAGCTCACCAGCGCAAAATTCAAAGACTCAGCAAGGGTCATCGTCTCAAGCATCGCCTTTAATTTTTTGTCCGATGGATGACCCAATGGGATGCGCTTCCTCAGATTCATGGGTTGGCTCCGATGGAACTCTCTACTTGGGCATTGGAATCGCAAATAAGCCGTACCCAAGCACGGACGTTAGCTACAAACTCACGGCTGTTGAGCTGTATCACGCTCTTTGGCTTTCAAATTATGTAAAGAACAAGTCTGTACTTCCACAAACCCCAGAAGAGGCGTCAAAGAATTTAAATCAACCCAACCTTCCTCCCTATTGGTTTATTTCTGGAGGGGAGACTTACGGGTATCTCATGACTCAGACAGCAGGCAGTTCTCAATCTCTTGAAAAGGCCATCGGCAGTCCGCTTTTGGATGCTATGGATTATTTCCTCAAGACGAACCGTGCAAATATTGCAAAAGAATTTGGGAAGCCGTTCAATTTAGCTTGGTTAAATAATTTTTTGGATATTAAGAATTCAAACACTACCTGGGCAGAAATCAACACCATGAATGATCTTGGGTACACCTTAGGTATACGTATTATTCAGATACTTATTGCACTAAAGGGACCCTCTGTGATCTTTGATATTCCAAATTTAATGAGCCAAGGACAAAGTTTTGACCAGGCATTCCAGAGAATTTTTGGCTTAAGTTGGACGGCAGCTAAGCCTGAAATAGCTAGAACTATTTGGGATGAATACCAAAATCATTACTGAGAAATCAGCTTTTCGAGGGTAGTAACTTATTTATACTGCTTTCACTCAATTTCCTCATACTTTGTGTCATGTAATGGCGATGTGGCGGCGAAATAAGAAGCAATTTTCTATCTGATAGCATTTATGTGTGTCTTCAATTCAAAAGCTCAGTCAAAGCTATCATGCTGACTGGCTACCACTATTTCGGGGCTATGTAGAATTTTATAAAGCGAACCTCTCCGAGAATCAATATGAATTGACTTGGAATAGATTGTTAGATGACCAGTACAACCTTTATGGACTAGTTGCAGTGGATGATGGAAAAGTATGTGGAATCACGCATTATTCTTTTCAGACATCAACATGGGCGCCAAATAACTACTGCTATTTAGAGGATTTGTTTGTCGACCCGCTTGTACGTGGCAGAGGAATGGGCCGTGCATTGATAGATGCAGTTAAAGATGTCGCCATAAAATCAGGTTCTAGTCGACTTTATTGGAATACTGACCAGACAAATGCAACCGCTCGAAAACTCTACGATTCCTATGTAGGCGAAGCAGGAAAAGTTCAGTATCGGATTCCTCTTGGTCCCTCAGAAGGAGTGAACACCTAGCTTGTCTTTGACTACTCATGCTGTATGAGTAGGCCGGAATTGAACCGACGACCAATTTTGTAAGGGCGCTACCTAACTCATCCGACTTGCCCCGGGAGTATTCCTGCAGTGATTGCCAGAGGGGATCTCTAGGTGCTATCATCAAGATGTATCTTGATAGAAGGAGAGACTATGGCAACCACACGCGAGAAGTTCTCGTCTCAATTAGATCCTGAATTGCTACTCAAAGCTCGCACCTTGGCTCAGGAGCAGGGTCGCCAACTTCAATCCCTCTTAGAGGATGCTCTTTCGGAGTACTTTGAACGGCATCAAGATCAACGCCCAAGACAGCATGTACTGGATGCATACAGCCTGAGCCTTGAAGAATTCGATGATCTCTATAAGCAGTTAGCTAAGTGAGTGATTCCACTGACTACATCACGACAATTGAAGCGCTCGCTCTCCACGCAATTGGCTTAAAAAAGTATGGTGGAAGTTCTGGGATTAGAGATATCGGAGCGCTGGAGTCTGCACTTTTTAGACCCCAGACTGGTTATTACAAAGACATCATCGAGGAAGCATCTGCTCTGCTTGAGAGTTTGGCTGTCAACCACCCCTTTATTGATGGGAATAAGAGGGTTGCGTTTGCAGTAGCAGACACTTTTCTTAGAATCAATGGATATTCAATTAAATCTGATAGCAAAACGATTTATAAGAAGATGATTACTTTATTTGAGTCGGGCACTTTTGAATTCAGTTATTTAGAGCCTTGGCTACGTAGCGTAACTAAAAAAGCCTAGTTAGTTATTGGTTTGGAAGTAATTTCTTAGCGGCCTGATTAAAGGTTGGTGTTACAACCACCCTCATTTGCTAAATACATACTCCTCGGTCGCCTCCTGCGCATCGGCCTTCAATATTTCTTGTATCAATTTAAAGGACAGGTCAGGATTAGCTTCTGCAATGGATGCTATGTTGAAATAAAACTCTATTTGCTGTGGGATCGTTCGATGCTCACGCTGAGCAATAGCAGCTGCACGCTTGACTAACGACTCTGACAGTTTTACGTTCTTTGCCATGGGCTTTCCTCCTTTGAGCAACATACTTCATTGAGTAACTTTTGGGAACTTTAGATTACCTTTTACAAAGAGCCATCTTTGGAGATTTGAAGTCAATTAGCCAAGGTATTTCGTAGCCGGATTCCAACATCATCAATTTCGGTATCTCGAACCATTGTGTAAATCTTGAGGGTAACGGTTGGATCAGAGTGCCCCATAAACTTCGCCGCTGTTGTTACATGGACATCGTTAGTTTTTAAAAAGTAGGCATAGGTCTTTCGCAGGGAGTGAATTGTTACTCCATGCTCTGCCAGAGCATGGGCAATAGCTACACGGCTTTTAGGAAATACGGTGAAGTATCCAAAGTATGGAACTTCTCGAACTCCTGACTGAGTCTTGGTTGGTCCATGCATGCTCTTGTTGATATGGACTTTGTCTTCATAGACATCGGTTTGTTTAAGGGCGACTGCTTCACCCCACCGTAATCCGTGAAGTGCTAAAAATTTGATGTGTTCGTCATATTTTCCAAAGTTAGTAGCTTGGACTTCTTCCCACGTGAGAAATTTCTGAGGCTTAGGTCTGGCCTTAGGTGCTTTGATTGTTGCTACAGGAGATTCTTTGACGAGCTCGCGGTTCAGTGCCTCGCGGTAGATGACTCGAAGCGCCATCAGTGTTTGGAAGTAGTTTGGAGCAGCCAGTGGCGCCAACAGATTAATAACTTCGCGCTTTGTTATGGATTCCAGTTCACGGGTTCCAAGTGCATAGGAAACATTTCGTTTATAGGCGCCTTTATAGTTGGCAATCGTCTTTTTGGTGACAGGCAAGAAGCTCCAGCAATACAGGGCGAATTCATCAAGGGTCATGAGAAATCGAGTGTGACAGAGTCGAGATTTTCCGATCTTGCTGATGGATAGGTATTGTGGAAAAAATGAGGTGGGGATCAGCCCCTTTAAAACATTCCAGCTTTTGCCTAGAGTATGACCATGAAATCACTCCAAAACTTCATCAACGGGCAATCTCTTCCTTCTAAATCTGGAAGAACCTCTGAAATCATTAATCCTGCGACAGGTACTGCTTATGCAACTGCAGCGGTATCGGATGCGGCAGATGTTGAAATTGCGATGAAGGCAGCGAAGAACGCATTTCCAGGATGGCGAGATTCAACACCTTCGGAGAGACAACGCGCACTTCTGAAAATTGCCGACGCTTTAGAGTCACGGGCAGATGAACTCATTGCTATTGAATGCGAGAACACAGGAAAGCCAATCGGATTAACCTCATCTGAAGAAGTTCCTCCAATGATTGATCAGATTCGCTTCTTTGCAGGCGCAGCTAGAAACCTTGAAGGTAAATCTGCCGGTGAATATATGAAGGGGATGACTTCTTTCATTCGCCGCGAACCGATTGGTATCTGCGCTCAGGTAACACCATGGAATTACCCAATGATGATGGCAACATGGAAGTGGGCACCTGCTATTGCTGCAGGAAATACAGTTGTATTAAAGCCAAGTGACACAACGCCAGCTTCGACTCTCTTTATGGCTGAAGTCATGTCTGAATTCTTACCTGATGGCGTCTTTAACGTTGTTACAGGTGATCGCGATTCAGGTCGTTTAGTTGTTGAGCACAAAACTCCTTCTATGGTCTCCATTACAGGCTCAGTGCGCGCGGGTATTGAGGTAGCAAAGTCTGCTGCATCTGATGTGAAGCGAGTTCACTTAGAGCTTGGCGGTAAAGCCCCAGTTGTTGTCTTTGCAGATGCAGATCTAAAAGCTGCAGCTGAAGGTATTGCTATTGCTGGATATTTCAACGCTGGCCAAGATTGCACAGCGGCAACCAGAGTAATTGTGCAAGAAGAAGTTTATGAAGAGTTTGTTGCCCTCCTTGCTGATCAAGCAAAGAACAATGTGGCAACAGGAGCGCCAACAGAGGATGTTCTTTATGGACCTCTGAACAACGCCAATCAATTAGGACGTATTCAAGGATTTATGGAGCGCGTTCCCTCTCATGCTCACATTGCTGCTGGTGGCACCGCAGTTGATCGTCCCGGGTACTTCTTTAACCCAACAGTTATTGCTGGACTTAAGCAAGATGATGAAATGATTCAAAATGAGATCTTTGGGCCAGTGATCACGGTGCAGAAGTTCAAAGATGAAGCACAAGCTGTTGAGTATGCAAACGGAGTGGATTACGGACTTGCATCAAGTGTCTGGACAACAAACCATGGCCGGGCCATGAGAATGGCAAAGGCTTTTGATTTTGGTTGCGTGTGGATTAATGCGCATATTCCGATTGTGGCTGAGATGCCTCACGGTGGTTTCAAGCGTTCTGGATATGGAAAAGATTTGTCAGCATATGGATTCGAGGATTACACCCGAATCAAGCATGTGATGACTAATTTAAACGCTTAAGCCTTTACGACTCTGTATGTAGCAAGGGTCGAATCGGTTGCATAAGCAATTCTCACGCCAGCGCTCTTTGATGCAGCAAGTCCTTTAAGAATTTGTTCTGTCAGGATTTCACCGGGAGCAACAACTGCAACACCTGGTGGATAAGGCGCAATGAGATCTGCTGAAATTCGCCCCTGTGCATCAGCAGCACTCACCATCTCAGTGTGGGCAAAGTAAGCACTACGCATGGTTATGCCAACTTGAGGAACAACAGACCAACTCAGCGCCGTTGCCGACTGTCTTGGGGTTGACTCAAGTTCTTTCAAAATAGGAATGAGTGTTTGAGCAAGATCGCTAAAGTCTTTCTGTGAATCAGCGAGCGTGGCGAGGAAGACGATTGTGTCGTTATCTGCCATCTCAACACGAATGTTTTTTGCGATCAGCGCATTTTCAATTGCAACACCAGATGTTCCGAGCTGGTTAGCACGCAAGACAATCTTTGTAGGATCAAAGCGATCAGCAGGAAAATCAGAGGTATTTAAGAAAATTGGTTGGGCAAAATTGCCCTGCACCTCACGCTTAAAGTTATTCACCAGCGTGATCAGATTTCCAAGTAGCTCATCCCCACGTGTGGTAAGAAGAGCCCTGCAACCGTCAATAGAAGCCAGCGGAGCGCCAGCGGGTGAAGTTGTATGGGTTGTTTCAAAAGATTGCTCAATGCGCGCAAGGTTTAAGTATTTTCCTTGAGCAAGAAGTAGCGCTGATGCGCTGTAACCAGGGAGGGCTTTATGTGTGCTTGTAATAAGTGCATCTGCGCCGAGCTGCAAGCAGTGCTTAGGAAGATCTTTGC
>Ga0214212_1000476_pt1 | contig 8027 bp, 11 predicted proteins | sample TroBogEpilimnion_25_FD_153050 | JGI IMG/M metagenome (GOLD analysis project Ga0214212, IMG submission 153050) | Freshwater microbial communities from Trout Bog Lake, WI - 18AUG2009 epilimnion | ecosystem: Environmental > Aquatic > Freshwater > Lake > Epilimnion/Euphotic zone | place: Trout Bog...
AAATAATAGGAAATCCAATTTGATGTAATGAATCGTTAATTCTATTTTTGATGAACTCTTTTAGAATCGGGGCACTTAATCCTTCTTCTTCGATACCATTTACCATCCAATCTACAATTTTTGATTCACTAATAAAAGCCTCTCCTGCTTCAAAACAAATTCGTTGAATTAAATCGTCATCGAATAATTCAGGATGTTCTTCTCTAATAGTATTAATTAATTTAATACCTACTAATGCATGTATTGCTTCCTCATTTCGAGTGTACTTAACTTGTTGATTAGTATCCTTTAAATAATTCTTAAAACGTCCAAACCAATTAACTATATAAAATTGTGAAAACAGGGAAACATTCTCAACAAATAATGTAAACAGAATCAGTGCATATAGATATTGTTTCTTTGAATCTTTATAAAAGCGATGAGTATATTTTCTCAGATATTTTACTCTTCCTTGAATCCAATCAAGTTTTAAATTCTCTTGAAAAATATCTTCTAATCCGAGAACACTTAATAATCTTTCGTATGCATTATTATGGATAACTTCGACATTCGCCATTACATACCCTAAATCTTGAAGAGAAGGATGGGGAAGATTTTCCCCTAGTTTTGCCCAAAAAGTCTTAACTGCTACTTCGATTTGTCCAATAGCCGAAAGAGTACGAATAATAATATTTCGTTCTTGTTCGGTCAAATTGACTTTAAAGTTCTGAATATCAGATTTAAAAGTGAACTCTTTATCTGTCCAGAATCCATGATGCATTGAGTCTATAAATTGTTCAGTCCATGGGTAATAATTAGGTTTTCTTGATATTTGTTCTTCGAAAATTGAAGGCTTGCCGCTATTAGAGAGAGTGTCTAAATTATCCATTAGTTATGTTATTTACATCACAATGTATCACTTTCGTCTTTCCCTTTCCACTTTTTCGCCAACAAAAAACCGACAATTTTTACTTGTCGGTTTTCCTTTTACCTTTTAAATATTTTCGACTATCTTCTAAATCTTCAATCATTTTATCCGTAATCGGTCCTTGTAACTTATATAACAATTCTCGCCCTTCTTTAAAACTTTTAATAAGTTCTTTATAAGGCATTAATAATTTCGTCGATTTCATTTTTCATGATATTTTATTCCTCTGCTCTATATTGATAATTATGTGTATGTTTATCATACTTTTTCGGTTCTGTCAACAACTTATATTTCCCATCACTTTGTAATTGTAGTTGGAAATATTCACAATTTATCAACTTCATTATATTTGAAAAATTTAGAAAAACCTTCGCACCCGCAGCTACCGTAACAAACAGTATATTCTAAATATACTTCATCCGGTAAACAACTTTTAAACGTCCATGAACCTCTTTCTGGATCATAACCATAAAAATCAGTATCTCTGTCATCAATATCATATTTTTGATAAATTTTAGATTGTTTCTTAACATGTTCATTAACAAGAGAAACAATTTGACGTTCTATAGATTCTGAAATTCGGATAGAATCAGTTTCTTGATATTGTTCAATAAGAGATTTAAGTGTCACTTGTATTATTTCAAATATTTTGCGATTTCTTGAGAAATACTCTTATTATCAATCCGTCCTTCTGCAATCTCAACTGCTCGCTTAATAGCTCTTCCCATATCTTTCTTAGTAAAGGATTGTGTTTCTGTAATAGCAAGTTGAATTAAATTATTAAGCCCTTCTTGTGTTAATTGTTCGGGAAGAAATTGTAGTAAAATACCGATTTCATAATTTTCTTTTTGAGCCAATTCAGGACGATTGCCTTTTGTGAATTGCTCAATGGAATCTTCTCTTTGTTTAATTTGCTTACGAATAATTCCAATTACTTCATTATCAGTAAGAGTATTACTTGCATTACCGGAAGCAAGAGCAGCATTAGTGATTGCATTTTTGACTTGACGAAGAACATCAACACGAGGTTGATCCTTGGCAATCATTGCTTGTTTAATTTGTTCGTTAATTTCTAATTGTAGTGTCATAGCCGTAAAATAGCCGTTTTTAATTTCTTTGCAACTTCTTTCTTTAATTTTTCCAATAATTCTTCTTCAGTAAATTCTGGTTTAGGTAATTTTCTAGACTGTGCCGAAAAGCTCCCCTCTAAATATACTTTTCCTGAATTTGTTTTATGAAGAACAGGATTATACTTTTTATGTATATCATTATATCCTTCGTCTAAGGGATTAAAATCATAGCCATCAGGATAATAATCATGTAATTCCTCATATTCTGCCAATTCCTTATATTTTTGCTTTGTGAAATGATCAGACCATTTATGACCCCAGATGTCGTTTTTATCATTCCGTCGAGAAATCATAAATCCAGTATATGAAAATACTTTTCCATTATAGGAAAATTCATAAATTAATAATTCAGTAATATTAATAAATTTATATATTGTTATATTCATTTAATTTAATTTTTTGTTTGGAATTGTTTTTGGAAGCGTCGGATATGCCGACAGGATAACGGTACAAATTTCCATTGCAAGAGAAATCTTTCGTTTGACAAAAGAAAAGTTTGGTTCATAATGAGGCATATGGGAAAATTAATTTTTACTTTTTGGGATAAACAAGAAATTTATCAAAAAGTATTTGACAATGAAAAATAATGCATTAAGATGCAGTAATTCCAAAACGGAAGTTTAATAACAATAAAATATAGAAAACAAAAATATGAGTCGTCCAAAAAATCCAGAAAATAATTATGAACTAAAGGATGCTGTAACAGGTGAACCCCTTCATACCAATCCTAAACAATTTCGCGAACTTCAAGCTCGTTACGGTCTAACCGCAGACGAACTAAAGGCAAGTTATGTTGGACAAAAAGGCAGACTAAAGCTTGCCAATGATAAGGAAACAGTTGCTTCTGCCATTGAGAAGTATAATCTTCATCCGACTATTGCTAATGCCCTCCGTGCCCTTCGCTCTAAGCCGGTTAAAGCCGTTTATAAGCCTGTTGAACCCGATATGAGTGTCGAAGTAGCAGAGAATGCTATTGCGCCCGTAGAAACTAATTCTAATGAGGAAACAGAACATGTTCAATCAGGTACAGTAATGGAAGATGAAGAAACATTAGTAACACTTGATTAAAACCGCTAAAATCATATAATGAAATTAGTTATGATTAAGGTTCAAGTTACCTTGTTAGTGCTAAAAGGAAAATCCCTCTAGCACCATTTATATCTCTGTCCACAATAATATTATCATCTTTTATTATTTTCTTTCCACTTAGTTTATTGTCAATAATACCATTCCATGAACGAGTTTTTGAAGTATATTCTTCTGTAGAATCTAATAATTGTTTTCCATATTTTAAACAATGATGTTTCAACATATTCTTAAATTTGTAAGAACTTAGACAATTCATTGCATTTGCAAAAATTTTACTAAGTTTTCTTTTTCCTTTAAGGACCATATTAGATGTTTCATATTTAGGAAGAATGATGTAGTCATAGTTAATAACTAAATCGAAACAAATCTTCTTATGAAGATCATTGACTAAATCGGAAATTCTATTTCTTATTTTGAAAATTTTATTTTTGAAATATACTAACCGATCATTTATCCACTGTTTATTTTCTTTTAATTTATTTAATATTAGTTGTCTTTGTGATGTTAAAACTTCCAATTGTTTAAATAAAGGAATAATTTTATCATTTACAAAGTTTTCACCATAAAAATTTACTTCTTTAGGTGAGTAAGAAGTGGCAAATTTTCTAATTCCTTGATCTATAGAAACCACCCTATTACTATTAACTTGAATATCGTTTTTAGTTATAGGTATTAATTTCTTACAATTAAGAAACCATCTTCCGTTATAGAAAGTTACTGTAGCCATTTTGCCAATAGCTTCAATAGGTTTTTCTTCTGTTATAAAACAATTTAATAAATGTGGCATTATTCCATTTTTACTAAGTTTTTGTATTATAAAAGATTGTTTTGGGGTTTTTCTTGATTTAAATTTAAAATCACATTTAATTTTATTTTTTCTTTTTTTAAGAATTGAATAAAAAGTAATAAATGCAGCGTTGATCGCTTCATCTGTCACCATTCCCATAAATGTTCTACCGCTTTCTATAAATTCTTTTTTACATTGTTCTCGTATAAGCCTCCTTGTTGCTATTTGATTTATTTCTGTGTATTCTGCATTTTTAATAAAAAATTCAATAGCCAAATTATATGCTCTTCTATTTAAAGAAAGCATATCAAACCATTTCGATTCGTCCTTTGGATATATTCTGATCTTCTTTGTTCCTATTATATTTTCATTTTTTGTAATAGGAATAGATGAAATCGGTAATGAAGGCAATAAAACATTCGTTGTTTGTAGATTTACAGGGGTTATCTGTGTCTTCCAGAATGATAATTTGTCCTCCGTATAATTCAATGATCCATTTAATGAAAGGGAATCCGATTGTGGTGATAATATCTTGTGTGGTAGCCACAATTGTAATTGCAGTTCCCGACAAGCATTGTTCCAATAGGGTTTTAAACTTTTCTCTTTTGAAGTCGCTGCCGGTTCCAATATCAGAGAGTATTTGGATATTTGGGTACTTTTTTCTGATAATATTTGCTTGCGTTGTGAGAGAGGATTGGGCTTCTTCTGAAGAGATTCGACAATATCCATAGAAGGCAGTTTCTTTGGCAAACCATATTCTGTAATGGCCTCCTGCTGTTCGTTGGATTTTATCAAATCTTTTTTCATTTATATAGTTCACAATAGTCTCTCTTGTAACCCCTAGCCGTTTGGCAAAGAATCCTGTCGATTTCCACATAACTATATTTAGTGATTTTTGAAACTTTTTCTTGCTTTAAGTCCTTTTTGTGTTAACCTTTGTATATAAATGATGCACCATATTTTTCGTTTTACACGCTTTACAATAAATAAAAATTAATTATGACTTTAGAAGAATATAAAACACAATTTGAAACTTTTGCAGAAGATGCGGATTTAGCTATTACTGATAGTGCTCTTAATAAGATTGCTAGACGTGCTAAAGAATTAGAAAAAGAAAGTGATTTTACTTTAGATGATATTAAAGAAGAATTACTGGAAACTATTCCTACTAGATTTCAAAAAGATGTTGACTGGAATAACTTTCTAGACGAATGTGCCTTGTTCGCTTTTGATGAAAAAGAAGAAAACGGTGATACCGAAGAAGATTACGAATAATCAATAAAACTAAAAAATAATGAATTCAACTTTGATTCCAATAGAACTGGTTGGTGGTCCTTTGTGTGGTGCAGAAATCTATATTGATGCAGATGATAATAATGAGTTTATGGAAGTTCCTTATCAATTTGGAATTGCAATTTATCAAATGCAGGATAATGGTAAAGGTAGATACGTGAGAGGATAATTTAAAGAAGATTACAAATGCAAACAGAAGTAAAATTAGTATCAATTAGTAAACCCCAGATTGAGGGATTATCAACGGCAGAAGATTTAATTTCTTATTGCGCAAGAGTGAGTAATCCCTCCAATCAATTTAATTTAGAAACTGCCCCAAAATTATTAGAATATCTAATTAAGCATCAACATTGGAGTCCATTTGAAATGGTTCATGTTACTCTTAGTATAGTAACAAGCCGAGCCATTGCTGCTCAAATTCTTCGGCATAGAAGTTTCAGTTTTCAGGAATTTTCCCAAAGATATTCAGAAGTATCCTGTGTTCATGACCTTGAATGGCGTTTACAAGGAAAAACTAATCGTCAAGTAGGAGATGAAAATATTACGCTGAATCAGCCTCTTTCAGATAAAGTCCAGTCATTAATTGATCTTTCCAAAGAAACATATGATGAATTATTAGAAAATGGTGTTGCTAAAGAATGTGCCCGAATGATTCTTCCATTAGGAACAGAAACTACTCTATTCATGGCAGGCACTCTTAGAAGTTGGATTCATTATATTGGGCTAAGAAGTGAACAAAATACGCAAAAGGAACATAGAGACGTTGCAATTGCCGCAAAAAATATCATGATTAATGAATTTCCCATTGTTGCAAGTGCATTGAAATGGGAATAAAAAAAGCACGGACTAAAAAATTAGTCCGTGCTAAATATACATTATTTGATTATTAAATAATATTCTTAGCTTTGGCTTGACGATCAATTTCATTAATTAAACCTGTAACCACGCCTGCAAAGATTGGATCAGTTGCAGCAAGACCAAATACATCAGGAATATTAAGAACTTTAAAGGAATCGAGAGTTAATGTACCATTGAAGGGTTTAAGCATAACAGTTGCAGTAGTTTTGCCTGAAGGTGAACCATTGATGTTTAAAGACTGAACCCAATATTGATTAAAAGGAGCAGCACTGATAGGAGTTGAAGAAGTAATTTGAGCCATGATCTTATTATGTATTTATTGTTTGGGGTTAACTTTTAGATGAAAATATTTCCCCATGATGCAGAAGAAGGAACTTGTGGATAAATCGGTCCTTTAAATTTAGTGGTATAACTTCCATAAGTAAATGTTCCATTATTAATAAGGGTTGCAGAGGGCACTGTAGTAAATGTGCTGGCTATTGTAAGAGAACCGTTATTGATAACAGAACCATTGTTAGTGAACGGTTGAGTTAAATTCACTGTATTAGTTGTAGTTAAAGTACCATTATTAATCAAAGGATAAAACAATTGATACCCTGTATATCCTGTAATTGTTAAGGCACTATAATTAATAATGGGACATGCGAAACCAGTTAAAGTAATAGGAGCAACTATATTAAGAAATATACCTGGATTATATGACACATAATCCAAGGAAGCAATCTCTTGTAGTAGAGTATTGTCATAAAAAATGTATGATGCCGAAAATCCGCCATTACAAAATAAATTTCCTAAATATTTTGTTTGATCTATATCTATATATACTCCCCCATACTCAGATGTAGAAAATACACCGAGATTATTAAAATATCCTGACGTGCTCGTCAATGTTCCAGTATCTAATATCTGTATTAATTGATTATTTTGTAGCTTACCATTATTAGTAAAAGTTGCATTGTTATTAACAATTAAACTATTATTGTTTTCTATAAGACTAAAATTTTGTAATAGAGAATAATTATATAAACTAATAGTTCCTGTATTATTCACATAATTGTTTATAATGAATACACTATAGTTATATAAATTAATAACACTAGAAATATAACATAAGCTATTGGCTATAGTAAAATTTGCATAAAGATTGACAGGAATATTTAATGTTTGTGGAATATTGGTATCAATATTAGAATATATGTTAGCAACATCTTGATTTGGAATAAAAGTAGGAACTTCATCAACTGGAAAACTATAAGAAGGGTCGAACCACCAAGAGTTTCCCGCATTCCAATCGGTTTCTCCTAAAGTATTGTAATAATAATAGTTGTTAATATATGTCCCATAATTGAAAAAGTTTCCTTGAGCAAAAATTCCAGCATTATTAAGAGTGCCATAATTAATTAAATATCCCGCACTATTATTTAATATTCCTCCATAATTCAATAGTGTTGTTCCTACAGATATATTGATACTATATGTATTACTAATACTACCTGCTTGAATATTAATATTCCCTCCAATTAAATCTATGGTTCCCCCATTAGAAAGATTACCGTATAATATAAGCTCTCCGCTCTGAATTGTTAGCACCGAATTAGCTCCCAAAGTTACTGTACCAAAACTTCCAACATCTGATGTTAAAGTAACGTATACGTTACTGATATATACATCAAACGTCCAATATGGAATATTGGTATCTAAATTAGAATCAATTTCGACTAGTTGCCCGGAAGAAGGGGCAGGAACACTTCCCACTGGATAACTATAAGCGTCATCCAGCCACCAATTGTTGAGATTGTACCAATCAGTGTCACCGCTTCCATTATTATAAAAATAAAAATCTGCCATTTAATTAAAAAATAATATATCCAGGAGCAAAACTGATTACGTCCCACATGTTATCAGGCCCATTATATTTAGCCGCAAAAATATCCATTCTTCCTGCCGATAATGTCCAATTCAA
>Ga0214212_1000479_pt1 | contig 7976 bp, 6 predicted proteins | sample TroBogEpilimnion_25_FD_153050 | JGI IMG/M metagenome (GOLD analysis project Ga0214212, IMG submission 153050) | Freshwater microbial communities from Trout Bog Lake, WI - 18AUG2009 epilimnion | ecosystem: Environmental > Aquatic > Freshwater > Lake > Epilimnion/Euphotic zone | place: Trout Bog...
ACAGCGGGCTTGACACTATGGGTGTTGAAAATGCTATCGCTATTCTTAAGGATATGAGTCGCCGTCGTCAAAAGTCTATCTGGCTTGTCAGCCATCGTGAAGAACTTGCAGGGCGTGTGCCCAGTGTTCTCAAGGTGGTAAAAGAAGGTGGATTCACTTCATACAATACTTCAACGGAGATGGATTGATGTTTGATGTGAATAATATAAAAGTTTTACACATGGAAACCAGCAGTGTATGTAATGCTGAGTGTCCCATGTGTCCACGCGCCAAACCTTCTTTTAAAAAGAATGTTCCTAATATGTCATTATCACTGGAAAAAGTCAAGACCCTATTCGGCGACGATATGATACGAAATCTTGATTATATGTTTATGTGTGGTAACTACGGCGACCCGGCGGCGGCCAATGATACTATTGAAATTTTTCAACATTTTAAAAAAATAAATGTTAACATAGAGTTGCGAATGAATTCAAACGGTGGGTTGCGCACCAAAGAATGGTGGTTCAGGTTGGGTGAAGTTTTGACCGGTCCGCAAAGGAGCTGCGTGTTCAGCATAGACGGGTTAGCTGATACCAACCACATTTACCGAGTAAATACCAATTTCGAAAAAATAATAGAGAACGCCTGCAACTTTATTAAGGCAGGGGGAAATGCTCATTGGGATTTTTTGGTGTTTGAACATAACGAGCATCAGGTGGACTCTGCAAGAAAAATGGCGTATGCACTAGGGTTTACGCACTTCCAAGAAAAAGTAAGTTGTAGGTTCGATGCGTGGCCGAACGTGAAGCATATCCGGCCACCAAAGGGGGAGAAATATAAATGATACATTGTGCTGCCTTAAAAGAAAATAGCATGTTCGTAACTGCGAACGGCGAAGTGATACCGTGTTGCTATTTAGGACCAGAATATATAGGAGGGAAGTCGCTTCCTGCTTCATTGTCTGCTAATAATTTTGCCGGCCTTGTAAAAAGCTGGACCAGTGACACCCCGTTCTATGTATGTAAATATATATGTGATGACAAGATGAGTAGTTTCCCCGCTAATATGGCTAATTTCAAAAAAGAAAAACGTGATTAAACTACTAATGCAGTGCAGGGACACTAAATATCTCGCATGGACAAAGGTCACTGGGAGTTCCCTCATGATTTCAACATTGATGAGTGGTTCGGTTTCATTTACAGAATCACCGAGATTGCCACAGGCAAAGAATACATCGGTAAGAAACAGTTTCATAGTTACTGTCGCAAGTCAGTAAAAGGAAAGAAGAGGAAGAAAATGGTCATCACTGAAAACGATTGGAAGACTTACACAAGTTCATCCACACATATCAACGAGGCAATCGCTAAGTTAGGTAAAGCGGCATTCAAATTTGAAATTGAATCGCTTCACTCTACGCGCGGATCGCTTGTGTATGCTGAGGTCAGATATCAAGTAACAGAAGATGTTCTTCGGGCACGATTACCAGATGGTACCAGAAAATATTTCAATGGAATGATTTCGGGAGTGAAATATCTGCCCGCAGTTGAGACATTAGAAGAAGCGAAGATGAAGAAATAAATCGGCCGGGATTCTCCGGCATAAGTAAACAGACACCAAGTCACCCGGGGGATTAACTCCCGGACCGCAAACAGACACCAAGTCAATAATCATCCGGCACTCACAATTCGTCTAGTAGAATAGTTCTACTCTCCTTGAGGTTGCGTTGAAAGTTACACGCCGTCAGATTCTGGAGTATAGCCTGGGTATCATCAAGCGCATTAAAAAGCAGGAGGTGGTCAGTGAGAAAAGCCCAGGGAATACCGACAGGGCTCTCGCTTGGCAGATTGCGAACCCTGAGCAAGTTCATAGGTACTTTGTCTTGATACTATGAAATGCGCGTTGCTGAGGGGATATGATGACTTTACTCATATTACTCTTACTACAGATCCATAAAAACTTTATAGGGCAACCGGTAGCGGATGATAGTAGACGCCTAATCATCTGGGATACAGACAACAGAGGTGAGGGGTTGAAAACTTTTTCCTATGGTAGTGCCTAAAAAAGCACTACCATGGCTCCAAGTTGAAGGACTGTATATTATTCCTAATAGCAAAAGAATAAATTAAGAATAAAAAAGAATAAAACTTAATCCCGAGCGATAGCGAAGGGATTAGATGTCGTTAGACATCTCTGGATGACTGAATGAATTGATAAATGAATAGTTACGTCTGGATGACCATTAATTCATGTCAAACATCCAAAATAAAAGACTCCGAAGAGTCTGATATTAAAAGAACGGGAGCTTGCTGTTCTTCGTTACCTCAAGATTAGAGTTAATAATCTCATTGATTTGTTTGCGTTCGTCTTCGGACATGTTAAGGACGTCTTCATAAGACACACCGCCCCGCATGTACCAAGACATACTGAGTGCGTTCCGTTTTATTTCAGCACACTCTTTTTCCATTCCATCTATCAGCTTTTGAACCCCTTCGGGCTTGAGGTTCAAAAGCCTTATTCGAAAAAATCTGCGGTGTTCAATGTGAACTGTTGCTCATAGTCATGTTCGCAACTGGCACATTTAACCCTTAGTGGTTTAACTTCAGACTGTTGTTTCAACTTGCCGTTGTAATCTCTAATCTGGGTGTAAACATTTTTGTCACAGTTTCGGATGAAGTCCAAAATAAATTCGTTATTATCAACAAATGCCGCTGGTGTCTTGATGTACTCTATCGTATGTGATAATACCTGCATTGTTGTATCTGTTATCGCAGCAAGAGCCTCTTTTGTTTTCTTGTTCTTTTCCTCAGCGGAGTCTATGCTCTCAATAATAGCAAACATACGCTGAAGTTCAAACTGGCCAAGGCTCGCTTGATTCATTTCTTTGAACGTTAGTGGCCGGAACTTGAAGATAAGATCATTGATAGGTAGTTCTTTTTCATAGTCACCGGACTTCAGATTGGTCAGCAGACCTACAAGGGAAACTCCGTACTTCGCTTCTTCTTGGCACTTGGGACAAATAGAACTGACCTCTAATTCATTGCCGCCTGTAGCAGACTTCACTGCAATAAGAACTGCATCAAGATCAACACTGTTGATGCTCCAAGGATCAAGAATGTCGGGTACGCAACTCCTGATAACTTCTACTACCGCTGTCCCGTTGAATAGGGCATCCGGGGTCTTGGCTGTGATTTCATCTATAGCAGTCATCGGGTATACTGGCAACTCACCGGTTTCAGTGACATTCACTACGCCGGCCGGGTAACCTTTACCGCCGCTCGGCAGTTTGAGATAGATCGCCGGACGACGAAAGTATTGCTTTAGAGGGTTGTTTTCGATTGCCATTTATTTTCCTTGTTTGATCGTACTGGTTTCCCGATACTAAATACTAATACTATTTAGTGGGTAAAATATGCCAGAAAATAATTTAGATCCTGAACAGGTTCGAATGTTCAACGAGTCATTGTATGAAGTGCAACGGTCACTCAGTATGATGGGCGCCAGCATAACCGGAGTAAGAACTAATTATAACACTCACACCAGTGCTGTTAAGGCAGATACTGACAGCCAACGCGCACATACTAAATCATTAGCCGACGCTTATAGGGAGCAAGAACGATGGAACAACGTAGCAAGTAACACCGTACGTAGCATAGAAGCATTTGCTTCGGCTGCTCTGTCAGCGGGAACGAACATCACCAAGTTTGACGGCGCAGTTGGTATGGTCGGGAGCACTATAACTGACTTGGCAAAATCTCTTGGCGGAAAGACCGGACTTATACTAGGATTATTCACTGAAGCTATTACTGCACAGCAAAAGCGTGTCATGGAGTATGGTCAAAGTTTGTTGGATGCAAAGGATGAACTCGCCAGCTTCGGAGCAGTAGGCAAATTAACTTCCGAACAGATATTTGAGTTCGGTAAGGACGCCGGCTATACTTCAATGAACATGAAGGGGTATGCTAAGGCAGTTAAGTCACTCGGTGTTGATATAATCGGTCTAAGTGCATCAGTTAATGGCGGTGTAGCAGAATTTGCTAAACTGACCGAGATGACAGATGAACAACGTTTGAACTATCAAGCGATGGGAATGTCCATCGGAGAAGTAACTCAGTCAAACGCAGACTTTATCAAACTACAAATGATGTCCGGTCGAGTAATAACTGAGCAGATGAAGCGCGACGGTTCTCTTAAAAAGTCGATGGATGAGTACCTTGTTACTATTAATGAGTTGACCAGTGTCACTGGTTTACAACGTGATCAGGCAAAATCATTAATGGAGCAGGCAACTTCGCAATGGCAGTTCCAACTCAAAATGATAGAGTTGGGCGAGAAACGTCTGAAGATTGAGGAAAGATTAAAAGATAGTTCATTGGGATCAGCAGAGAGAAAAGAATTAGAAAATCAACGTGATGCTCTCAAAAGGAGAGAAGATCAGTCTGTCTTGGCTGTCACTGAGGCAAGAAAGTGGGGCCCTGAACAGGGTGCAGTCGCGGCAAAGGGTATTGCAACTGAGGGAGTTAGCCTGGACACACAAATGTCGTTGATGATTCCCAGTTTAAATAATGTAATCCAAAAAACTATTGAAGGAACATATACCGGCGGTGATATGGCACGTGCCATATCACAGGGAATACGCGATAATATTCCTACATACGGAGGCACATTCGGATTAGTTGCGAATCAAGATTTAACTAATAGAACCCTCGGTATAAACTCAGAGTCGCTTGCAGAATTTACAAGAAGGCAGGGTCTACCGGATTACGGACAAGGTGTCAGAAAAGAAGTTAGACAGGATGTGACTGGTGCAGTAGCAGGCACAACCCCAAACAGGACAGGTGATCCTGAGGAAAAACTTCGTCTGGCAGGAATCGAATTGAGTTTAGCAGCGCAGAGACTATCTGATATGGCTTCAGCTTTTGAATTTAAATATGTTGATAAGTTAATTGCTGAGATGAAGCGACAATATGAGTTTCTAGCAGCCATTAACAAATATTTACCTGCTATTGCTCTGTCATTAGGAGTATTGGCCACCTTAGCATTGGGTGCTGGCGCAGTCAAAGGCTCTAAGGCTCTTGTAACCGGGGCCAAAGCACTTGGTGGAGCTCTGGGGTTTGGAAAGGCGGCGAAAGCAGCAATTCCAGTAGCAGAAAAAGTAGCCGAAGGTGCTGCAAAAGCTGCACTACCAGTCGCAACAAAGGTTGCTGAAGGCGGCGCAGCCGCAGTAAAACCCGGCTTCTTAATGACCGCCGAGGAGAAGATAGCTGAACGGGCAGCAAGACAGGCCGCAGATGCCGCAAAACTTGCCGGAGCAGAATCAACTACTCTGGGTAAGATGGCAGGCCCGATGGGCAAAGTTTCTAAAGTTGCCGGCAAACTTGCAGTACCGTTAGCTGTTGCTGGCGGTGTCTATCAAGCAGCAACAGGATATAACGAGGCCGCAGATGAAGAACGGGCTGGCAAGATAACTCACGCTGAGGGCAATGTAAAAAAGGGCGGAGCTATTGGTGAAGGTGTCGGTACAGCAGGCGGCGGCTGGGCTGGTGCATCAATGGGTGCAGCAATAGGTACTGCAATTGTACCGGGCATCGGTACAGCTATCGGCGGTTTGTTAGGCGGACTAATCGGTGCATATGGTGGCGGTAAGTTAGGAAAAGAAGTCGGTAAAGTCGGCGGTGACCTACTCACTGATAAAGACAAAGAAAGCGATAAAGACGTTAACATGAAGTTAACCGGGTCCTTTGTCGAAATGACTAAAGTAACTCTGGCATTTACCAAGGCACTGAAAGAAGCCTCAGACGCATTAGGTGGCATGTCGACCGGAGGCGGAGGCGGAACCGGCGGAACTGCCGGTGGTGGCGGTGGAGGCCGTGGTGGCGGAGATGCCACTGGATCAACTTCTAGCAACGGTCAGAAGGGCATGGAAAAGGCAATGGCTGCTGGTTACACTAAGGAACAGGCAGCAGGCTTAGTGGGAAATCTGCAACAAGAAAGTGGAATGAATCCTACTGCCAGAAATCAGTTAGAAGGCGCTCAAGGTATTGCACAATGGCGCGGCGAACGTCTTGAAGCTTTCAAGAAGAAATACGGTAAAGAAGTCATGTATGCTACTCTTGATGAGCAGATGGATTTTGTGCTACATGAATTAGAGACAACAGAGAAAAAGGCCGGCAACTTGCTGAAAAATGCAAAGACTGCGGCAGAAGCTGCTGCAATCGTTGACAAGTTCTATGAACGCTCTGCCGGAACTGAACTGGCGAAAAGAATAGCTAATGCTAACGCCATTGCAGGCAAGCAGGCAATCGATGCAGCGAACGCCGCTGCTACAAAACCACCTGTTGCAGCAGCTGGTACAAAACCAGAAGAAACAAAACCTCCTGTGGCTACTGCTGTACCGGCGAAAGAAGAACCGATTATTACGATAACACCTACTGCTGAGTTTAAAGAAACTAGTGCAGCTAATACACCAGGTAAATCTACTGTGGCTAAGACAAAGAAGAAAGCAGTTGCACCAGAGCACCTCAGTGGGGATAAGGGCGGCAGTGCAGGAATAAACTTAGCTGTTCCTGGTGCAAGTAGCGAAGGCATCGCCGGCGAAGCAGAAGCTAAGCCAGCTAAAACCGGGTTTGCTGATAAAGTAAAGTCGATTCTATCAATGATAGATTTATCACCGAAGGAAAAGGGGACATCAAAGTATCCTATTAAACATACGGTTCCTAAATCAGGTGACGGGCCTAGCAGAGATTTTTACGGGGCAGAAGCTATTGCTGCAAGGGCTGCTGCCAAGAAAGAAAGAGAAAGTAACGAAGCTGCTGCATCAGTCGCAGAAGATAATCGTAAAAAAGAAGTCCAAGCAGAAGAAAATAGAAAGTTTGCTGAACAACGGGCTGCTATTAAAGTGGCAATAGCAGAAGGTAATGGTAATAAAGGGCCAGCAAAAACACCAGCTGATATTGATCCGAAGACTCTGTTACCAAGAACGCAGAAGTTAGCTAAGGGCGGGATCGTTTCAAACTCGTCAGCGGGTTCTATGGTGACTTTAGGTGATGGCCCTGCAGGACACAAAGAGGCAGCGATTCCGCTGGACCCATCATCAATTGTTCATAAGCTGATACAGCCGGGCAGCGCCGAAACACTGAATAAAGCGTCAGATACGATGCCTATACCAGCCCCGGTAGCATCCCCAATGTCTGACATGTCATCAGGTCTCACTGTTGAAATGGTAGAGATGCTGTCGCAAAAGCTAGACACGATGATTGATAAGCTGTCATCTGGCAATGATACACAAGACAAAATATTAATGTATTCTAGAGCCTAATCATAAATACACTATGACTTATAAAAAGCGTTTCTCCGGTGCCAACACATCAGGTTCTCAGAGCCCAATATCGGGCGCCAACAGCAACAAAGGCGCTTGGAACGCCCCTAGCCAAGGTGGCATGGCGGGTGGCTATAGCAATGACAACTTCGGGTATAAGAACTACGCCAGTAGACTTCCTGAAGTATATGTGGGTCACCCGAATCGTATTGAACGATATAATCAGTATGAAATGATGGATGTAGATGCTGAAATTAACGCATGTTTGGACATCATCGCTGAGTTCTGTACGCAGTCAAACGAACATAATAAGACTCCTTTTGATCTGGAATTCTCAGACGAACCGACTCCCCACGAAATCGATCTGCTAAAGAAACAACTACAGCAATGGTGCAAACTGAACGAGTTTGACACCAGAGCATTCAAAATATTCAGAAATACTATCAAGTACGGTGATCAAGCGTTCATCAGAGACCCAGAAAACTTCAAGTTATACTGGATTGACATGACTAAGGTCATCAAGGTCATCGTAAACGAAAGCGAAGGCAAGGTGCCTGAGCAGTATGTCATTAAAGATATCAACGTAAACCTACAGAATCTAACCGTTGCTCAGAAAAATAACACAGACTTCGCTGCTAATCCAGCGACAGGATCAGGCGGCACCGGTGGTGGTTCAGTC
>Ga0214212_1000482_pt1 | contig 7894 bp, 5 predicted proteins | sample TroBogEpilimnion_25_FD_153050 | JGI IMG/M metagenome (GOLD analysis project Ga0214212, IMG submission 153050) | Freshwater microbial communities from Trout Bog Lake, WI - 18AUG2009 epilimnion | ecosystem: Environmental > Aquatic > Freshwater > Lake > Epilimnion/Euphotic zone | place: Trout Bog...
TATGGAATATAAGTCTTGTTATGTTCCGGTTAATGTTGCCTCTGATGAAATAGTATCAATTACTGTATCAGGGGATAATATTAATGTTCCTATTAATTCAATGGGATTAATTGAATCAGGAGCAATTGGAGGGAATCAACCTTTAAATTCTGATGTGATTTATCTCAATCGAAATTCTATCAAAAATACAACCAACGGATTACCGTTATGTTTATGGTTATCCGGTAGTTCTGTTTTACAAGGATTTCCTAAACAATGGATGGAAAGATGGTACGATCCTAATAATATTAGTCAAGGGAATGCATTTATTGCACCAGTTAATACTTCTAGCTTTGGTCCTGTTATTGATCGTCCTTCTACCACTAATATTAAAAGTGGAGACGTATTAACTTATAATAGATTAGGCCCAGAGAGAAATAGATCGTATCTAGATTATATTTCTGATACACAGAGTTGTCATATTTCATCTTGGGGACAAACCTTTAAAGATACGGTTAATGATGTAGCAGGATTTGTCGAAGGAACATATGACTATACTTCTCCTGAATTGATTTTAGATGGTTCTATTCATGGTCATATTCCTCCTAATGATCAATTATTGAAAGATTATAATTTTACTACTTCTTTTTGGGTTCATAAAGATGATTGGTCTTTTGGTCCTGATGCTCAAATCTTCGGTAATTTCTCCAACTTTGAAGGATATAGTGTCAACTATAGTACAGGTGGAACAACTAGCTTAATCACCTTTCCTGCTAATAATGGAATGATTTATGGTTTCAATCATAAAGGATATAAAATATTTGAAAAAGATTTAAACAAAAGTTTAGGCTTAGAAAATGCATATATTTCTCATATTGTCACTGATTTCTTCGGAGCAAGATGGTTGCATGATTCCTTCAATAATAAATTAATAAAACTAGAATCGGATGATTTATTGAGCAATATTATTGATCTTCCTGTTGGGGCAAATATTAAAACCATGAAGCTTAATAAAGCTAATCAAGTAGTTTTATTGAATTCCCAATCACATACCATTTCTGCTATCGATCAAAATGGTAATCTTGCCAACTCTTATTTTATTTCTCCCCAATTCAATAACTTTGAGATTATTGGAAATAATACAATCAAAACTTCTATTGCAGATAATATGTTATGTGACAATAACAATATTGTTTATAAAAATATTGGAAGTAATATCTATAAAAATGATGTCATGTTTTTCCATGTAGGAAAAAAGATTAATTGTATGCGATTTGACTTAGCTAATAATCTTTGGATATTATATGATGATAACAAATTATTAACTATTTCTTCTAATCAAAAGTTGGGATTACAGATGACATTACCGTTAATATTTGCGGAATCTTCTTTTGAAATGAATTTTGTCAAAGAGATTATTAATGGGCAAGAACAAGATGTTCTATGGATCGTTTGTAATAGCAATCGTTATATTCTTAAGATTAATTCTAATGGAGAAATTATTAAGAGGATTGATTTGAATAAAGTTGTTAACTTGAATAAATGTAATCCGTTTGGATTAACGACTAAGGGGGATTTCACTGATTATGATATAAGAAGAAAGTATGAGAGAGCGGATAATGGGCAAAATATATCGACGGCTAATCCTGCATTTGCAGTGAAGATGAATTTAATTTGTGGGGATAATACTGAGTTTTTTGAAATGTTTCATCCTGTTGATAATTTAAGAGGATGGGTTCATTTTGCTATGACTCATGAAATTATCAATAATCAAACAGTTATCAGATTATTCATTAATGGAATGGAAAGATTGTCCAAGATTTTTTCAAATATTAAAAAGGTTAATTTTGGAACAAAAGTTTCCCCATTTATCATTGGTGGAACAAGTGGTAAACTTGGTGCAAATAATCTGGAACGTTCTATTAGTAATGAATACTTTGTTGGTAAATTTGATGATTTAAGAATTCATCAAAAGGTCTTATCTCCTTTTGAAATTTTATCACTTGCTAATAATTTACATTATGATTATTGGAATGATTTTATCATGTATATGCCGACTAATCAATATACATGTTTAGAGAAAATTAGATTCTTTCATATGAACAGACCTCCTGGTCATAAATCAAATAAATTCAATTTAAAAATTACTGGATTTAGTGATCCAACTATTCAAAATAGTATTCGTCAATACATTTTAGCAAATATTAATAAACTGAAACCTGCTCATACAGTGTTGAATGAAATAATTTTTGAATAGACGGTGGTAATTGTTTAGATAATTTAATCTAATAAATATTACAAATGAACAGTATAGATCGTTATATAGGAGAATTGCCTTTTGTCAAATCATTATTTGGAGATAATGATATTCAGCAATTGAATAACAAGTATAATATTTTTAATGGTCCAAGTGTAACCAAGGAGAAGCAAATTCAACGGTTATCTGTTACTAATCAATTTGATACCCAAATGGAATATACTACTAATGGGGGTAGAATTCCTAATTTATTTTATCATCAATTGATGAGCGGTATTAGTTCTGAAAACAAGAAACGCCGTATTCTTGATTTTCGTAGTATGGGACAATACCCTAAAGTAGAAAGTGCTATTCGTGAAATCTGTAATGAAATGTTTGAACGAGATGATAAAGGCGAAATATTTAAATGTCGTCTTCGTGGAAATTATAATGATGAAGTTCGTTCCCTAATTGAAAAAGAATTTCAAAAGTTTCTGCATGTTTATCGGTTTGAAGATAGAGGTTGGCAATATATGCGCGATTGGCTTATTGAAGGAGAATTATTCTTTGAAAATATTGTCTCTTCCAAGCAAACTGAATTAGGTATTATTGGTGTTACTCGAATTGCATCAGAACGTATTGATCCATTGTATTATGACATGGATAATGAGTTGATTGATTGTTTTATTATGAGAGCAAAAGAGCACGATGATTACCCTTATCAATGGGGAAAATTTACTGCCCAAAGTTCTGTTGGAGCAGGAAGACAGCATCAACCCATTTTCTTAAATGATAAACAATTAACTTATATCTATAATGATGAATGGGAGACAACTGGAAAGAAATTCCGTATTCCTATTCTTTCTCATGCGCAAGGCCCATATAGACAATTAAGTCTTATTGAAGATGCAACAGTTATTTATATGCTTGTAAGAGCACCTGAAAGACTTGTATTTAATATTGATACGGGAAATCTTCCTGCTCCTCAAGCAGAACGTTATCTAAAGAGAATGATGGCAAGTTTTTGGACAAAGAAAACAGTTGGTCAAGACGGACGAGTTGAAAACGTTTATGATCCACAAGGAATGGTTGAAAATTATTGGTTTCCAAAGAGCAAAGATGGAACAGGTTCAACCGTTTCTAGTATTGGTGGCGGAAAACAATCTGCTGATAATCTTGACACCTTAAACTATTTCGTTCAATGTTTATATAATGCCCTTCATGTGCCCCTTGGCCGATTAAACTCTGATACGGCATTCAGTGATGGAGAAAATATCTCAAGAGAAGAACTACGTTTTGCTGAATTCATCATTACAATGCAAAAACTTTGGGCAAGTGCCATCAAGAAATCTTTCATTGTTCATCTTAAACTTCGCGGTAAACACCTCTTAGATCAAGCTAAGAAATATAAAGTAAATGATATTAAAGTCCCTAATAAAGACAATCCTAATGCCAAAGAATCTATTAAGGTTTCTTCTGTGTATAAAGATAATTTCAATAATAAATGTTGGGATTATTATGATATTCTTACAGAAGCAATCAATGATAAAATGAAATCTCTCAGAGAATCATTACTGGAAGAACAAGAAAAACTTGGGGAACGTCTCGATATTATTGAGGAAGAACTTAAAGGATTAGGAACACAGTTATTAACTGAATCGGATGAATTATTAACTAAAACTATTAATGAGAGTTCGATTAGATTAACTGAAGAGAAGGAACAAGTTGCCAAGACTTTAGAGTTCATTGATGGAAAGATTAAAGAGATTGATGACGAAGGTGTTAGTTGGTGGGAACAGTATGATATTCAGGAAGAGGATTTGGATGTTAAGATGAATGAACCAACACAGTTCTTTCAAATTAGAGAACAACAAATCTTTCAACAAAGACTGGATAATTATACTACTATTGCTTCTCAAGATTTCATTAGTGCTACCTATGCACAAAAGATGTGGTTTGGTATGAGTGATGAAGAAATTCTTGCTAATAGATCATTGATGCAAAGAGATGCTGCATTTAGATGGGAACTTGCTCAAATTGAAGCTAATGGTCCTGACTTCCGTGAGAAGGCTCTTCAAGAAATGGAAAATACCATGGATGGAGGCGGAGATTTAGGAGGTCCATTAGGCGGAGGAGGATTACCTAGTGGTGGGGGAGGCGATACAAGTCTTCCCGACTTTGGTTCACCTCCTGAAGGAGATAAAGGAGAGGGCGAATCTGGTGGAAAAGACGGCGGAGAACTTCCTGCACAAAAAGCAGAAGGTGGAGAGAAAACTGCAACCCCACCTCCTCCCCCTCCGAATAAATAATTAAAATGAATAATATTGTTCCAGAAGGTTTCGGAAGCACATACCTAAGTCCCCGTATCAATAACTATGCGGACTTAGTATATCGTACTAAACAGTTACTAGGTTTTCCTGTTCAAAACGATGAACTTACTGATACTCAATGGGCAACTATTATTGATGAAGCATTAGAAAATTACACTGCCCAAGGTGCGGGTGCAAAAGAAGAATACTTAATATTTTGCGCAAACAAATATATTCCTGGTTGTGGAGTTAAACTTGATGATCTTGTTAATTTAGGATGTAATACTCAATTTTGTAATCAAGTAACTGTTGTTTCTGCCGTTACTTCTCTTGTTACCACTTTTGATTTAATTGATACTAAATCTGCATATCTATCCGTTACTCCTTTTTCTTATCCTACTACATTAGATGTAAGTGATCCTTATAGTGTTGCATATAGTGCAGTTAGTGGACAATACATGTATTTGTATTTCGATCCAAAGAATCCATGGAATGCTAATACTGTTTGTAATCTCGATTGCGTTCAATTAAATCCTATTAATTCTGCATGGTATAAACTAAGTGCTAATCCTAATTTATCAGGTATTAACTTTGATTTCATTGATGACACTAATTTAAATCCTTTATTGTCGTCATTATCAGGTAATCTTCCTATGCCATGGAACAGTGTTCCATTGAGTTCAATGGGAAATTTATTAACGGCTGTTCCTATTTCATATTACGACTTGTCGGCATTTTATCCTACTAATTTATTATTTGGTCCTCCTTTAGAAGCATGTATTAATATTGGTGGAGGTTCCGGTTATATCATGCCTAAATGTGATATTAGTTTAATTAATGCATGTTCTGCCTTATCTTCTCAATATGGAATTTCCCCTGATTATCCGTATATTATTACAACCGAAACCATTTCTTCAGTAGAAGTATCAACAACTGCAATTGAGTTTCCTGCCATTTCTGCATTCTTTGCTAATTTCTGTAATGCATGTAATTGTAATTGTAATTCACTATCTTCTATTAATGAAACGACTTCTTCGGTTAATTTTACCTTATTTAAGAATATTATAAGTGGAGCAGATGGAAGTATTTGGGATGTATCTGCAACGGATATAAGTGATGCTACCTTTGTTAAATTTAACAATGTTCCTATTTGTGCAGGAGATGATGCTATTGCATTAAATTATAACAATGGTATTATCAGTACTTTTACCTTATGTAATTCTGCGCTGAACACTAATGGTAATATGTATCTGGAGAACGTACAGTTCCTCAAGGATTATAAACCTGACAGTAATGCCTTATATAATACGCAATGTGGATGGAACAATAACGGATTCACCTTGAATCATTACATTAGTTCCAATGATGCATGTATTCGTCATACGCCTGATAAAGTTCCTGTTGATATTTCATTCTATAAGAAAAATGAATTTACTCAAGTAGGAGAAATCACTTCTTTCTATAGTTCCAAATATGATTACGGTCTTCAACGTAGACGTAAGGTGTATGATGTGTTTTCATTTGATAATGCGAATAATACTGGAAGTTATGGTGGTTATGGTTCTGATCTATTGTTCAATTTTGATTATGCATTACTTGCATCCACTTTTGGATATAATTTACAAGGATCAAGAATCAATGCAGGATTAGGATATGATTTAGTGACATATCATTTAGCTAGATCATTCGTAGATTTAAGTAAGAAAATGTTAAGATATATTTCTTATACATTTGATCCACATACACAATATTTGAAAATGACGCCGGAACCTCCGAGAGCATTACAAGGTTGTGCAGATACTTCTTGTAATAAAGCTGCTTCCATGGATGCAATTATTGGGGGTTATTCTAATCAATGTTATCTGGTTGGAGTTTATCTAGAAGCTCCTGTTCATGAATTACTTTCTTGTTATTTCGTGAGAGAATACGTATTAGCAAGAGCAATGCAAGTTATTGGCAATATTCGTTCCAAATATGGCAATGTTACACTTTATGGTGGTGCATCCCTTGATGGCGGTTCTCTAATTGAAAGAGGAACTACCCGAATTGAAACCCTTATGAAAGAATTACGTAATGAAAATTACTATACAGTTCCGGCACAATTTTATTGTGGCTAGGTATGTTCCTTAAGAAGGGATATTATAGCGATTTATGTCTTTCTTTTTGTTACTAAATTAAAAATTAAATAAATATAAACATGACACCGGAATTTGATAAGTTTGTGAATGAGATTCTTCATGAGGCAAAAAGATGTGGAGGACCGTCTTTACGTCAATTAAGTGATAAGTCTCGTTATAGATTCATGGCTTGTCGGGAGAATCCATATTCACCGGGGTTTAAGAGAATTTATTGGGGACACAAGGATGGTTCATTTGATTACACTAAATGTGCCCGTGATCCTAGACCGGGTACAAGTGCCTATGAAGAATGTAAAGATTTACAACGTGCCATTGCTCGTAGAAGACGTTTAGCTGCAAGAAAACATAGAAAATAAATTATTATGAACTTCCTTGAATTATTATTAATCCGTGATGATAAAGAACAACATGAAAATATGCAGATTACTGCTATTATCAAGGAAAAAGATAATAAAACAAAAAAGAAAAAAACTAAAGATGAGTATTATGAAGAGGTCGGTAATTTGATTACTGTTCCATAAAATCCTAATATTTTTCTGTCTACTGATTTATGAGCAACTGCTACTGATCTTACTCGGAATTTATTATTATTTATATGATTGTAAACCATATATTCTGTTTCATAAGGAATATCGAGGGCAATAGATTCTAACCATTTTTTCCATACCTCAATACGTTCTAGTTCATCAACAGAGGTTAACCATCCATTACCTTTTGCTTCTTCAAAAGTTAAACCAAACATTTCGCAGTATGCTTTGTTGACCCAAGTGCATCTTCCTTCTGCATCGCATTCATATGCACCAGTAGTGATTAAATTACTGGCTATCATTTTAGAACGAAGTTCAGCAAGAGCAACGGCATCATCAATTCTGTTGATTTGATCTTTGATAGATTTTCCGCCATTTTTAGATAATTCTTTATCTAAAGATTTGATTAGGGGAAGAACGGTTTCGTTGAGAGTTTTTTCAAAGTTTTCTTGGGTTTTGATGAGTTTTTTAATAGGTTGAATTAACATTTTCCAACCACCCCACAAAAATCCAACAATAGCGCCTAATGCTACTAAACTTTCTAATACTGCCTGAATAATAGTAATATATTGCATCTACAATTTATTTATTAAAATATAAAGGATAAAATAATCTGCTAGAAGATTATTTTATAGTAACAGTATTATCAGGATTAATGGTACATTCAAAAGGAGGAGTGTATTCGGAAGGTTGCATAGTAGCAAT
>Ga0214212_1000499_pt1 | contig 7695 bp, 8 predicted proteins | sample TroBogEpilimnion_25_FD_153050 | JGI IMG/M metagenome (GOLD analysis project Ga0214212, IMG submission 153050) | Freshwater microbial communities from Trout Bog Lake, WI - 18AUG2009 epilimnion | ecosystem: Environmental > Aquatic > Freshwater > Lake > Epilimnion/Euphotic zone | place: Trout Bog...
CGATGCTCACACCACCAATTCTTTTGACTGGGATGGCGGACCGATTGACGCGTCGGTGATTGTCAATGAACTCAACGCCAATTTCCATGAGTACCAATTACCGGGACGTTCCGCCACCGCGGTCGCCGTCGCAGATCTACTCTGGTAATAATTAGTGCTGACACTGCTCTTCATATTCGCTGCAGTTTTCATCACGAATCTTTTGCCTGCGTTTGCTCCACCAACTTGGGCTTTGCTGGTCTTCTTCAAACTTCAAACTCCAGTTAACCCTTTGGCACTAGTGATCATTGGCGTGCTTGGTGCGGTCCTTGGTCGCTATTTCCTAGCCAGGGCTTCATCAAAGTTGGGACCAAGACTGAGAGAAAGCACTCGAGAAAACCTACGCTCGGCTGCCCAGCTCATTGAATCAAAGAAATCTATTAACTACTTGACGTTGATCTTGTTTGCACTCTCTCCCGTGTCTTCGGCACAACTCTTCGAAGCTGCAGGACTAACTGGGATGAATTTGCAGCCTCTCCTGATGGCTTTTGTCATTGGCCGGAGTATCAGCTACTCAGGATACGTATATGGCGCGACTGCGCTTAAGCACACCAGCCTCGCCAAGATCTTGGCAGCGGGCTTCACTTCGCCTTGGGCCATTGCCATCCAAGTCTTGTTGCTCCTTGCTTTCATTCCGCTGACCCGGATTAATTGGAAAAGGTTTTTGGGCACTAAATAATCAAGGGGCGCTTCAGGTCCTAGGTACGCTGGACTCGTGCGATATGAAGTTCTCGAAGAGACTCTGCTAGTTGGTCTCTCCACCATTACGCCTTCTTCTTTTTCTGACCAAGCTGAAGTCGGAACTGCTGAGATTTACGGGCTGTGGGCAAAACTCCGCGGAATTCACGAGGAACTCTCGGGCCCCGCGGGAGACTTCTTTGGCGCAAGCCGCCCAGCTGATGACAATGTTCCCCCGCTACAGGTTTGGTACCTAGCGGGGTTCCCTTATTCAGAAGAGGTCGAAGGTCTTGAATCATTCGTTATCCCTCGCGGTAAATACCTCGTCTATTCGCACCGTGGCGCGCCCGAAACCTTTGATGATGCCGTGAGGATTGCTTACTTTGAGGAATTTCCAAATTCCGGGAGTGAACTCAGAGACGGCCCCCACCTCGAGCGATACCGCGAACCAGTTGGTGGCGAGATTCTCGATGTTGACTTCATGATTCCCGTCAAATAGTGCTTTCCTAACTCGAAATAGAATTGTCCCGTGGAACCCAAGGTCATTCTCTATTACGCCTTCACGCCACTTGCTGACCCCGAAGCCATACGGCTTTGGCAATTGACACTTTGTGAATCCCTGGGCCTAAAGGGACGCATCTTGATCTCTCACCACGGAATTAATGGAACCCTGGGTGGGGACATGGCGGCAGTCAAGAAGTACATCAAAGCCACCAAGCAGTACCTGCCCTTTAAGGAAACCCAGTTCAAGTGGTCCGAAGGTACCGGCAACGATTTTCCAAGACTCAAGGTCAAAGTTCGAGATGAAATTGTTTCCTTCGGCGCGCCCGATGACTTGCGCGTAAACGAAAACGGAGTCGTTGGTGGCGGGGTTCACCTTAAGCCCGAGGAGCTGCACGAGCTTGTTGAGGCCAAGGGCGATGAGGTTGTCTTCTTCGATGGCCGCAACTCCTACGAGGCCGAGATCGGTCGATTCAAGGGCGCGATTGTTCCCGATGTCGCTACTACCCATGACTTTGTTAAAGAACTCGACAGTGGCAAGTACGACCACCTCAAGAAAAAGCCAGTGGTGACCTACTGCACGGGAGGGGTGCGTTGTGAGGTGCTGAGTTCCCTTATGATCCAACGTGGCTTCGAAGAGGTCTACCAACTCGATGGCGGCATTGTCCGATACGGTGAAACTTTCGGTGACGATGGCCTCTGGGAGGGCTCTCTCTATATTTTTGATAACCGAATGAACCATGAGTTCTCGGATCACACGGCCGTAATTGGCAAATGCGAGAAATGCGCTAGCCCAACATCAAAGTTCTATAACTGCAACAATCTCGCTTGCCGCAAACTTATTCTGCTCTGTGAAAGCTGTGGCGCTGATCAATCGAGCACGACTTGCTCTGACTCGCACGCCGAATACATCGCTGCGCGTCAAGCCAAGAGCGCTTCTTAACCGAGCGGGCCGACGTAGCGGGTATACGCCGCTTCCCAGTTAGTGGCCATCGCAACTTGTGCTGTGCGAAGTGGCAATTGGCCCGAGCAAACTAGGGAGTGGAGTCGGTTCTCGAGTGCGTCCTTAACCGAAGCATTCCACTTGGTGTATGCGGCGCCGTACCAAGGCTCGGGCCATAGATTCTTCACTGAATAGGGGTTCCCACCAATCTCCAGTGCGATCAAGTGATCTTCCTCGTAGTCGTGTGGATAGGTGTCGCCATTTACGGCATATCCACTGTGCAACTGCTGCACCTTGAGGTTGTAGGTGTACGACTCAGGTGGACGAATGGTTTGGGTGTAACCAGAGACACAAATTGTCGACTGAATTGTTGCCTGAGTGACGGCTGGATTTAGTGCACCTGGAGTGCGGGCCGCGTTAGGAAGTCCACTCGGGACTGTTGCTCCAACGGGCAAGCTAAGGGCTACAAGTGCTGTGGTTACAGCCAGTAATAGTGGGGTTCGACGCACGGGTCTCCTTTGGTATTCCCAATGCTAGTTAATCCCATCATTGATACACACCAACCAAAACCCTCCCTACACTGAAGAGATGACAACGCGCCCTGGTCCCCTCGCTCTAGTTGGATCTGGGGAATACCTTCCAGTCATGCAGGGTATTGAAGCCGACCTCATTAAAGGTCGCTCGCCAAAATACGTTCAAATCGCTACTGCCGCTGTCCCCGACGGAGACGAAGTCGTGGACAAGTGGGAAAGACTTGGCCGAGAGCAAGCGGCGCGCATTGGCGTTGAGGCAGTCACCATCACACTTCGCACTCCCCAGGACGCCAATAATCCTGAAAACGTGGCCAAACTCGATGGTGCGGGGCTGATCTATTTTTCCGGCGGAGACCCAGGATTTCTTGCCGATACTTTGCGAGGGAGCCTGTTCGTGGACCGAGTATTTGAACTCTGGCAAGAGGGTGTGGCGCTCGCTGGATGTAGTGCCGGTGCCATGGCCATGACCGGCTGGATCCCCTCCTTGCGCCACCCCGTAAAGGGTGGGACCGATGGCTTTGGGTTCCTCCCCAAGCTTCGAGTGCTTCCCCACTTTGACAAATTCCCCAAATGGATTCCCGATGTAGTGAGTCGCATCATGCGCGAGCTTCCCGAGGGCGTTTCGGTGGTTGGTATCGACGAAGAGACCGCCATTGTTGGCAGCCCCGAAGAATGGCTAGTCGTGGGCAAGCGATCTGCTTGGACCTTGAGCCAGGGCGAGCGCACCGAGCACGTTTCGGGCAGTCGTTTCTCAACTAATTAAGGGCGCAACGGCCAAGGTGCTAGGTGGGCGACTCCCCACTCCCGGCCCAAAAAATAGCCCCCGCTAGGCGGTGTAGAGTGGTATCTCGCGTCTTGGGCTTGCCCAAGAACACCGAGGACCTGTGGTGCAGCTCGGAGTGCACGCCGCCCTGTCAAGGCGGAGGTCGCGGGTTCAAATCCCGTCAGGTCCGCTCGGCGCCGTAATTGGCGACGAGGTTTGGTCGAGTAGCTCAGTTGGTAGAGCACACGCCTGAAAAGCGTGGGGTCACCGGATCGACGCCGGTCTCGACCACCAAAAAGCGCCCTTCGGGGCGCTTTTAACCTTTACGCCCCCTCGTACTCGAAACCGAGGTCGGGCGCAGTAAAGAGTGTGCGGAAAGTCCAGCCTTCTTTTTCGGCCATCGCCGAAACGGTGCCACCGCGATCGACCACTGAAATCAAGGCAACAATCTCGCAGCCGAACTCTTTGGCGACGTAGGCCGCTTCCATCAAACTTGTTCCTCGCGTCACCGTGTCTTCGGTGATGACCACTTTGTCACCTGGTAACAACGAACCGGCGATTCGTCCACCCGCTCCGTGATCCTTAGCTTCTTTGCGAACGCTGAAGGCGCGAAGTGCCCTCCCCTCGCTCGCCGCTACTCCGGCCGTGATGAAACTCACGCCATCGGCGCCCATGGTCAGACCCCCAATAGCGGTGGCCTCGTCTGGGACTAAGGCTAAGACGAGTTTCGCCACACTCAACATTGACTCAGGTGCACAGATTGTTTGCTTAGAGTCAATGAACCAGCTCGACTTGCGGCCGGACTTGAGCGTGAAATCACCGCGACGTACTGAATGCTGGAGAAGGTGCTCTTTGACTAGTTCGTGGTCGGTGCTCATGCTTCTATTTTCACACATGCGTACTCATGTTTTTGACCCACTTCAACCCAACTCAATTGTGACAATCGCTGACTACTCTTAGTGACGTGATTGATCTCCATACCCACTCGACCTTCTCTGACGGCTCAGAAACGCCCGAAGTACTTGCCCAGAAGGCGGCCGAAGTTGGGTTGCGGGCTATTGCCCTTACCGACCACGACACCACCTCCAGTCATGAGGACATGGCAGCTGCCTGTGACAAGGTTGGCATTGAGTTAGTTAATGGCTGTGAAATCTCTCTGGCCGACAACGCCTTTCCGGTGATGAGGGATGGCGAGGCCAAGGCTCGTGGCGTCCACGTTTTGGTTTACTTTCTCTCAATGGACCCAACCGATCCGGTCCAGCAACTCTTGGCCCGACTTCGCCAGGACCGGCTCAACCGAAACCTCCACTTGCTCGAGAAGCTCCAGGCACTGGGTTTCGAGAAACTAACTCACGAAGATCTTGTGGCGCGCGCTCACGGCGCTGATTCGGTCGGTCGACCTCACTTCGCCAAGGCCATGTTCGAACTTCACCCCGAGATCGTCGGTACCGAGAATGAAGAAGGCTCGTGGAGTCGACTCTTTAACGACTACTTAGGTAGTTCCGGAAAGGCCTACCTACCAAAGACCGACCTCAGTATTGAGGAGTTCGTCGCGGCGGCCCAAGGTACCGGAGCAATCTTTAGCGTGGCCCACCCATTCTTGAACTACCTCGAGAGCCCCTCACCAGAGAACATCATGAAGCACATGCCCGCAGTGATTGACTCACTAAAGAATCGTGGATTTTCTGGTATCGAGTCCCATTACGGTTCACTGCCAATTGAGACTCGATCACTCATGGTGAAACTCACACGAGATGCTGGAATGATCCCCACCGGTGGTTCGGATTACCACGGTGCCTTCAAGGCCGACGTTCGCCTTGGGTATGGACTCCAGGGTGACCTAAATGTTCCCAACGAAATCTTGGATGAACTAAAAGACGCCTCTAGGCTCGCCAAGTCAACGCACTGAGAAATCGTCGACGGTGCTCGAGCAGGCGGTCGAGTGAGAACACCTTGTTGTAGGTGGCATCGGGTAAATAGAGCTCACGAGCAACTTCTTGCAAAGTGGAATCGGTTTCGATAGCCCGAGCACTGAGCTCCTGGACCTTGCGATAGGCGGCGTCGCGCTCTTGTCCTCCAGCTACCAGAGCCAGCAGAAGCGATTGAGAGAAGACGGCACCGTGAGAACCCTCGAGGAGATTCTTCATGGCCCGTTCGTGGTGAATCTCTACTGTTCGCACCAGGCCCGCCGCACGACGGGCCATATAGAGGACGAGCGATATTGCGTCGGGGAAGATAATGCGTTCAACGCTGGAGTGAGAAATGTCACGCTCATGCCAGAGGGCGACATTTTCCATGCCAGTCGTGGCATATCCGCGCAGAACTCGTGCCATGCCACAAAGGCGCTCGCTCAAAACTGGGTTTCGCTTGTGGGGCATGGCTGAAGAACCCTTTTGCCCATCGGCGAAGAACTCGGACATCTCGCCCACTTCACTTCGTGAGAGCAAGCGGATCTCAAGAGCGAATTGTTCAATAGTCCCACCGAACTGGGCGATTGCATTGAGCGCCTGGGCGTGAGCATCGCGCGCAATGACTTGTGTAGAGGGCAAAGGACGGAGCCCCAATTCCTTGCAAACAAGTTCCTCGACACGAGGGTCAATATTGGAGTAGGTACCAACCGCACCAGACAGCTTCCCGACCGCCAGTGCGTCGCGAGCTTGCTCGAGCCGAACTCGGTCACGCTCAGCGGAAAGGGCCCACAGTGCGAACTTGATACCAAAACTGGTTGGCTCGGCGTACATGCCGTGGGTGCGACCGGCGCAGAACAGGTCAATGGTCTCCTCGGCCCGAGCGGTAAAGGTGTCACGCAGTTCGACGGCAGACTCAATGACCAAGTTAAGTGCGTCACGCAGAATTACCGAAAGAGCAGTGTCAACGACATCATTAGATGTAAGCCCGTAGTGAAGCCACTGGGCATGCTCCCCACCAATGTGCTTTTGCGCTACATCAACAAAGGCCGCCGTGTCATGGTTCGTTACCGCTTCACGCTCAGCGATCTCTAAAACAAACGAATCGTCGATTTGAGGAGCATGGGCGCGCAGGTACTCAGCGGCTTCATTCGGAACTGTTCCCAGTTTGGCCATGGCTTCAGCGACCAAGAGCTCAACTTCGAGCATCGTGGCAAAGCGGTGCCGCTCAGTAAAGAGGGCCGATGCATCTACGGGTGCGTAGCGATTAATCATGCGTTTGAGTGAGGACGGACGAACTGCTCACGTCCAGGGCCAACACCAACGACAGAAATCTTGACCCCAACGGTCTTTTCCAGGAAGGCCACGTACGACTTCGCACGCTCAGGAAGTTGATCGTAGGAAGTACATGACGAGATTTCAGTCTCCCAGCCAGGCAGGGTTTCGTAAATTGGCTCAACTTCGTGAAGGACTGACTGGTGGTACGGCGGGAAGTCAAAGCGCTCCCCGTTGGCTTGGTATCCAACGCAGACCTTGATTTCTGGAAGGGTGTCGAGCACGTCGAGCTTGGTTAGGGCAATCTCGGTCAAAGAGTTCAAGCGGGCAGCCTGGCGAGCCATAACTGCGTCGAACCAGCCAACTCGGCGACGGCGACCGGTGTTTGTGCCATATTCGTGACCTCGGTCAACCAACAGGTCACCGAGTTCACCATCGAGCTCTGTTGGGAATGGGCCGGCCCCGACTCTAGTGATGTAGGCCTTGGCGATTCCAACAATGTCCGAGATGTCACGAGGCCCGAGGCCCGAACCGGTGCAGGCTCCACCCGCAACAGGGTTAGAAGAGGTAACGAATGGATAGGTTCCGTGGTCCAAGTCGAGGAAGGTTGCTTGAGCACCTTCCAGCAGAATTCGCTTTCCTTGAGCAAGCGAATCGTGAACGAAGCCAACAGTGTCACCAATCATTGGCGCAATACGTGGTGCGAGTTCATCGATGTAACGGTCCGTGAGTTCTTGAATCTTGACTGCAGGTCGGTTGTAGACCTTGGTGAGAATTAGGTTCTTTTCAGCAAGCACAACTTCGAGTTTCTCGCGGAAGATCTTTGGGTCAAGCAAGTCCTGAATACGAAGACCTACTCGAGCGGACTTGTCTGCATAGGTTGGGCCAATGCCGCGCTTGGTCGTGCCTAAAGCGTTCTTACCTAAATAGCGCTCAGTCAAGCGGTCGAGTTCTTGGTGGTAAGGCATGATCATGTGGGCATTGCCAGAGACCATCACGCGAGAGACGTCTACGCCTTTGGCCGAGAGGGTGTCTAGCTCGCTGAGAAGTACACCC
>Ga0214212_1000527_pt1 | contig 7313 bp, 6 predicted proteins | sample TroBogEpilimnion_25_FD_153050 | JGI IMG/M metagenome (GOLD analysis project Ga0214212, IMG submission 153050) | Freshwater microbial communities from Trout Bog Lake, WI - 18AUG2009 epilimnion | ecosystem: Environmental > Aquatic > Freshwater > Lake > Epilimnion/Euphotic zone | place: Trout Bog...
CTTTGCCCACTCAAATAGAACAGATGCTCCTGGCTCCACAATCGTTGCAAGCGTTCCAATTTGAAGTACTGCTGGCTTAAGGGCTACCGGATCTGGAAGCCAAGAATCACTGAAATCAAATGTTGCTGTGCCATCGATTGTGAAGATATACGAGGCAACCCCTGCTCGATCTAATGAAACATCTGCTGTGCAGGTCTGCTTATCTGAAAAATGAGCGTAAGAGAGGTTCACGTGGTCGCGATCCAATTCAGCCTTAATCATCTTTCCGTAATCATCGCTAGAGATTCCATCAATAAAACATGAATCAAAGCCAAGGCGAGCAAGAGCCTTTGCTGTATTTGCTGGGCCTCCGCCCACGATTGCGCGCTTGCTTCCATCATGTGGAATCAAATCAATTAGCGCTTCACCTGCAACCCAGACTGTCTTATTCATTTTCACCCTTACGTGCTAAGAATTCTGTAATTACTCGAACGCCCAGTAAATGATCATCAACTTGTGGCAACCCGCTGATAAGTAGCGTTCCCTGCATACCTTTGCCAGCAACAATCAGCGGAAGACCTCCACCATGAATAGCATGAGTCTCTTCAGGCAATTTATTCACTTCATACCAATCAACGTTCTCTTCTTCCGCCTTCACTCGTTCATACATTGTTGAATGGTGCTTTGCAGCAACTACGCGCGCTTTACGCGCAATCCATGAAGGTTGCTCCGGTTTGGAACCAGGAAGCGCTGTATGAAAGACGACCCAATCTCCGATACGGACTTCAACGGAGAGCTCAAGTGATTCTTTGCGGGCAATCGCGACACAAATCTCACCGATCTCTACGGCATCTACTAAATCAAGTGATGGCAGAGCTAACACTTCTTCTTCACGAAGTAGCTGCTCGCTTGTAAAGCCGCCTGTAGTCACCGGGCAACCCTAACGGAATTTAAATAGAAGCAAAAACCTTTATGGAGTAGGCGCTGATTGTGGTCCTGCGCCTCGTCCCTGACCAAAGCCAGGTAAGCATTTTGCAAATGCTGCCGCCACTTTAGGATCAGTGCGATCTGGGCGCACACCAGGAGTAATAGTGACTCCAGCTTTTGTTAAGCATGCTTGAATTGTTGGGTCACTGAAAAATCCACCACGACCCCCGCCAGATGGAGCTGTACTCACTGCTGGCTTTGGAGTAGTTGGAGTTTTACTAGAACTTTTAGGAGCAGCAGATGCTTGTGGGACAACAGGAGCGGCGCCTGCTCCCATGTCAGTAATACGCGCAGCATCCCCAGATTTTAAACTTCCAGATTGAGTTGGATCATCAAGAGTCATAGTCACTGATGTTCCTGCAACTTTTGTGATTGTTCCTGTTACACGAACGCCACCAAAACCTCCGCCACCGCCACCAAACCCACCTGTAGCTGCTGCTGCGCCCCCGCCAGTTGCTCCCGTGCCAGCACCAAATGCGCTGCGAAGTGAATTAAGAGATATACCAAGCGAAGAGTTAGCAGCACTTGTTGCGCTGTGGTGACCATACCAAGCGCCAGCAGATAAAAGGGCAACAACAATCGCAGTAATACCTAAGAACTTTGTGTACTTATTAGTCCATTGGTATGAACCTTTTGCGAGGTGCTCTGCTAGATCATCAGTCTCTGGCTTTGCAAAGAGATCAAATGATGCTGACTCGTTATTGCTCATATTGTTACTGAGATTACTCATGACGAAGTGCCTCGATTGGTCGTAGTGATGCTGCTCTAGATGCTGGATATCCTCCAAAGAAAACACCGATCAAGATGCTTACTCCAAAGGCTAGAAAGACTGATGATGGAACGATGATGGGCTTTGTCCCTGCAATGGTGAAGTGAGAGCCAATAAAGCCCCCTAATACCCCCATGAGACCACCGACTAAGGACAAAATTGTTGCTTCAATAAGAAATTGCGACAAGATCACACGTTTGGGCGCTCCGATTGCTTTTCTGATACCGATTTCTCGCGTTCGCTCAATAACGGTGACAAGCATGATGTTGGTGATACCGATGCCACCAACAAGAAGCGAGATACCTGCAACTGCGCCTAGAAGAACAGTGAATGTCTTACTCGATGAGGCAGATGTTGACAGAAGTGATGCCTGATTAAATATCTGATAATCCGCGGACTTGCCTGCTTTGATTCTGTGGCGAGTATTCAAGATGGTTGTAATTTCACTTTGCGCATCATTTGTTCCTGTTGCTGTCTTAGCTTCAACAATGATCGACGACAAACCCGTATAGCCAGTGATAGAGCTTTCAACAGCCGTGATGGGAGCCAAGAAGAGTGAGTCGCCATCGAGAAAGCCTGTTGATCCCTTTACTTTTGTTGTGCCGATGATCGTGAAAGGAATTCCCCCGCATCGCACGCTCTGGCCTATCGGGTTATCTGTTCCAAAGAGTTCTGTTGCCGTTGTGCTTCCAATGATTGCGACATGTCTTCCTTGTGTCACATCATCTGCGCTGAAGTAATTTCCTGTTTCAATCTGAGCGTTTGCGGCTTCAAAGTATGTCGGCCAGACACCAGAGAATGTAGAAGGTGTTGAAGTTGATGTTCCATTAGAACACGTGACGTTTGCATTCATGATGGGTGATACTTGCTTCACATCAGGAGCGTTGATCGGATCCACAAGCGCCTGAGCATCTGCAATAGTTAGTGGCACAGCACTTGATGCACCTCCTCGCTGTCTTGCTCCAGCGAACCCCCCGCCACCAAAACCTCGCGCTCCAGATCGAATCTGAAGTGAGTTAGTTCCTAGGCGATCAAGTGATTGCTGCACCGCTTTAGATGATCCATTTCCCACAGCGATCAAGATAATTACTGACATGACACCAATCATGATGCCAAGAGTTGTGAGCCCTGTTCGGAGTTTATTTGTTGTGAGCCCGCGCAAAGCAAACTTAATGCTCTCGAATATATTCACGAAGCGCGCCGCACATTTAATTCATCGCTAATAATCTTGCCATCTCTCATGCGAATAATTCTCTTTGCACGTTCTCCAACATCTTGCTCATGGGTAATAACAACAACGGTTCTTCCTGCTGCATTGATCTGATCAAACAGATCTAATAAGTCGTGCGTAGATTTTGAGTCCAGCGCTCCTGTTGGTTCATCTGCCAGCAACAAAGCAGGACGAGTAACAAGAGCTCTAGCAACAGCAACGCGTTGCTGTTGGCCTCCAGAAAGCTCTGTAGGTTCATGGCTCATACGATCTGCTAGTCCAACAACTGCTAACGCTGCTTCAGCCCTCTTGCGACGTTCTGCTCCTTTAATTCCCTGATAAGCCATAGGAAGTTCAACATTTGCGAGAGCATTTGTTCTCGGAATCAAATTAAATGATTGAAAGATAAAACCAATCTTGCGTCCCCGAACAACAGCAAGAGCGTTCTCATCCATCGATGAAATCTCGATACCGTCAAGAAAATACTTTCCAGAGGTGAGGTTATCGAGGGCTCCCATGATGTTCATCAAGGTTGATTTTCCAGAACCTGATGGACCCATGATTGCCACATATTCACCGGCTTCAATCTTTAAACTCACGCCATCTAGAGCAAAGATTGAAGAGTCCCCGATGCCATAACGCTTTACAGCGTTTTGAACATCAATAACAGTTGTCATTATCCGCGGCCGCCTCCGCCGCCGCCGAATCCACCACCGCCGCCAGGGATAGCGACACCTAAGCCTGATACGACTGGGAATCCATTTGAACCAACAGCCGTCTTTGCACTTGGTAGTGCAACTTTTGTTCCTGCTTTAATTCCAGAAAGGATCTGCACGGCAGAATCTCCTTGCAAACCAACGGTAACTGGCGTGCGAGTTAGAACCGTCCTGCCACCCACGGTTGTCACCACATTGACACTTGCACCTCGCGTGCCACGAATTGTTACTGCAGCAGAGGCAACTTGAAGAACCTTGCTCACAGTGGCAGTTAAATCAGTAACGGTTGCTGTCATGCCCGACTTAAGTCCGGGAACCTTGCTATCTAAAGCAAAAGTCGCTCCGTATGAAGTAGCGCCACCGCTTGTTGTTGGAAGCAGATCAATTTGAATTACTTTTCCTGTTGCTTGTGCATTGGGAAGAGCAGAGAAGGTAAAGGTTGCTGCTTGTCCAGCTGCCAGCTTTGCGGCGTCCGATTCTGAGAAGCTTGCCTGCACTTCAAGATTAGAGACATTGGTAAGAACGATAAAGCCGCTCACAGATCCCACGACTGAAGAAGATGCTGTGGGAGCGTTCTGACCGACTGTTGCGCTAATAGATGCCACATCACCTGAAACAGGTGCCTTCACAAAGGTTGATGCGTAATTCTTTGTTGCTGTAGCAATAGCAGCCTGATCAACGGTGAAGTCTGCAGCGGTAGGGGTATCTGTCGTGACACCCATCTGAATCTTCATAAGGTTATATGCATCTTGCGCGCTCTTGATCGCTGCTTGATCTGCAGCAAGGCCCGTAGTTTGCGCTGTGACAGCATTGTTATATGAAGTAAGCGCAGATTGATATGAGTTGTAATAAGAAATAAATTGCTGACAACTATTTACGTTAGCAATGATGTCCGCACCAACGAGTGATAGGCAGTAATCAATCGATTGGTGAACAACGTAAAGACCATAGTTGGTATATGTGTTCTGTGCCGGCGTCAAAGTCGCTTGGGCATTAGTAATAGCCTGGGAATATTGGGGCTTCTTTGTAGCAGCATTTGTGACAGCAGTCGGAATTGCTGCGGCAGCTTGAGCTAATTTGATTTGATCTGAAGCAAGGGTGGATTTTGCGGCATTTAAAGCTGCTTGCGCACTTGATGCATCAAGGGTTGCCATAACTGTTCCTGCGCCAACATGCTGTCCAACTTTTACGCGAATCGATGTAATTGTGCTTGAGATGAGTGGTGAAACACCAACATCACCTGGACTAATGGTCTTTCCACTTGCAGAGACGGATGAAGTCACATCTCCAACAGTTGCGGTTACGGTCTGAGCAGATGTTGCAGCAGGGGCAGGATGCAATGCGCTCCATCCCCACCAACCAACTCCAACAACAACAAGTGCTAGAACAAGATTGATACTCAGAATTCGCAGGCGAGATTTATCCATACGCAAAGGGTAGAGGTCATAGAAGCCAATTAGGCTTGATTAGGCTGAGGAGTTACTGTGAATAACTACTCTAGCGTTGCAAAAGCGGCGTCTAGAACGCCAAGTGCGTCAGTGAGTAGTTCATCTGTAATAACAAGTGGTGGCAAGAAGCGGATCACGTTGTTATATGTTCCAGCAGAGAGAATAAAGACTCCGTTTGCTGTGCAGTGCTTCAACACCTTTGATGTTGCATCGCTATTAGGTTCAATTGATCCAGGAATAACAAGCTCAATCGCTTGCATCGCTCCCATACCGCGAACCTCACCAATGACTGAATACTTTGCAGCGAGAGCTTTGAGTCCATCATTTAAAACTTTTCCAACATGCTGGGCGCGCAGAGCTAATTTGTCTTGCTCCATAGTTTCAATCGCACCTAGTGCTGCGGCGCACGCAATTGGGTTTCCACCAAATGTTCCACCAAGACCTGCGGTGTGAACAGAGTCCATGATTTCAGCGCGTCCTGTGACGCCTCCAATAGGAAGTCCGCCGCCAAGAGCTTTAGCAGTGATCAGAAGATCTGGGACAACACTCTCTGCTTCAACAGCAAACATATGTCCTGTGCGACAAAAACCAGTTTGGACTTCATCTGCAACAAACAAGATTCCGTTATCACGTGAATATTGCGCAAGAGCAGGAAGGAATCCTTTAGGAGGAACAATAAATCCACCCTCACCTTGCATTGGCTCAATAAGAATTGCAGCGACGTTATGGGCGCCAATCTCTTTTTCAATCTTATGAGTGATCATCTCCATTGCATCTTCTGTGATCGTTTCTTTGTTGCCGATCCAGCGGAAAGAGTAAGGAAGCGGCATGCGATAGATCTCAGGAGCAAAAGGACCAAAGCCTTCTTTATATGGCATGTTCTTTGCGTTCAGCGCCATAGTCAGATTGGTGCGACCATGATAAGCATGTTCAAAGACAACAATTGCAGGGCGCTTTGTGTAGTGACGAGCAATCTTCACTGCATTTTCAACAGCTTCAGCACCTGAATTCACAAGCATGGACTTCTTCTTATGTGTTCCTGGAGATAAACGATTGAGTGCTTCGCAGACTTCAATGTAATTGATGTATGGCGCAACGGTAAAGCAAGTATGTGTAAATGCTTGAACTTGATCAATCACACGGCTAACAACACGAGAGGTTGCATTTCCTACATTTGTTACGCCGATTCCTGAGCCAAGATCGATAATCTGATTTCCATCGATATCTACAAGGATTGAATCCTGAGCACGCTCAATAACAACCGGAAATGTCAGACCAAGTCCACCAGATACAGCGTCACTTCGGCGCGCCATTGCAGCAGTTGATAAAGGTCCTGGGATAGCAGTGACCAAACGGCGTTCTTGGGTGACCTCGGTGGTTGTTGTCATGGGAAAATTGTAGGCTACTTAAGTGAACCCAGCTGCCCCCGGATCTTCAAATCCCCTGAGAACATCAGCCCCGCTTCTAGATGCCTACCTCTCTTACTTTGAAGCACGCCGCTTGCCCTTCACCATTCCAGGTCACAAGCAGAAGACAACTCTTCTCGATGAGGGCCTTGGCGCTGTAGTAGATATGGATACACCGCTCTATGGCGGCTTAGATGAAATCAAATTAACGGGTGGCATTCTGAAGAAGGCCGAGAAGTTAGCAGCAGATCTATGGGGCGCTGACTACGCAAGGTTTTCAACAGGCGGTTCAACCCACGCTAACCAAGCAATAGTGCTCGCTCTTGGTAAACCTGGAGATAAAGTCGCAATCTCTAGAACTGCTCACCGTTCAATACTTTCAGCTCTTGTTCTTGCTGACTTACAACCCATCTGGATGAGCCCAGACATTGATGAGGCAACAGGATTTCCAATCGGAATTGGAATTACAGAACTAGAACGCGCACTGAAAGAAAAGCCCATTGCCGTTCTACTTACCGAGCCTGGTTATTTAGGAACACTTTCAGATTTACCTACGCTTATATCTTCGGCTCACGCTCAAGGTGTTCCAGTAATTATTGATGCAGCGTGGGGTGGACACTTTGGTTTTAGCAAAGATCTTCCTAAGCACTGCCTGCAGCTTGGCGCAGATGCACTTATTACAAGCACGCATAAGGCCCTTCCTGGTTACAGCGCATCAGCGCTACTTCTTGCTCAAGGAAAATACTTAAACCTTGCGCGCATTGAGCAATCTTTTGAAACAACCCATACAACTTCACC
>Ga0214212_1000532_pt1 | contig 7256 bp, 10 predicted proteins | sample TroBogEpilimnion_25_FD_153050 | JGI IMG/M metagenome (GOLD analysis project Ga0214212, IMG submission 153050) | Freshwater microbial communities from Trout Bog Lake, WI - 18AUG2009 epilimnion | ecosystem: Environmental > Aquatic > Freshwater > Lake > Epilimnion/Euphotic zone | place: Trout Bog...
CTGCCAACTCCTTAAAAAAAAGTCCATATTTTTTTTACTTTTTTTACTTTTTTTACTTTTTTTTACTTTTTTTTACTTTTTTTTACTTTTTTTTACTTTTTTTTGAATTTTTTTAAGTTTTTTTAAGTTTTTTTAAGTTTTTTTAAATCCCTTTAAATAGAACCAATCAACCAAACATGTTTGAAATAAACATGGAACCCATGCAGGCCACTGATGATGATGTCTTGTCTCATGATGAGGCTTTAGAGGATTTGGCTGATGATTCTATGGCAGACGATGCTATGGGCAACGATGCTATGGGCAACGATGCTATGGGCAACGATGCAGTGGCTGATGATGCTGTGGCTGGTGATGCAAACAATGATGAGAGGGCTGAAGTTGATGAAATGGAAGATATGGATGATCTTGATGTCCCAAGCTCCCAAGAGTCTGCATCTGGGAACAGGGTGAGGTCCATAGCATCAGTGCGCATTCCTGATTCTGCATCAGACGCTCTTCGGTTCCCGTTGCGCCTGGATCGCTACTTTCATCCTGCTGGGCTCCTTATGCCAAACTCTGAGCATCTCAAGTCCATTGAATCCCAGTCCAAATCCTTTGGCATGGTGCCTCCCCAGGACCACCCCATCCATGCTGGAGTGTCCTGGTCATTCGTGGACTACTGTGCAGCCCCTGGCCTGTCCCAGGAGATGCTCAAAGTGCTGTATTTCTTTGCAACCCTGAACGGGCTGGCTGGCAATCACTCTTGGAATGGATACGTTGTCCCCACTGAGGAGATTGAGTGTGCGAAGAATGTCAAGCTCAAGCCCCTGTACGCACCAAACAAGAAGGACATCAAGGGGGTGCTGCTTGAGGAAAACGTCGAGAGGGACGAGCATGAGCAGCACCATGGGTCAATTATGGATGACATCCTGCTTGCTGATGACAGGCACGAGCTTGTAGAGGGAGGGGTGCACACGCCTGTGCCCTTTTTCAGCATCAACGTGGGGTTCACTGCCTGTGTGTTCAAGAAGGACTCAAAGGAAGAGGTTGCCCTATTCGGCATTGTGACAGTGACCAGCCTGATGAACGTAAACACCCTGGACATGATGCTGGTATTGCTTTGTCCCAAATAACATGCCCTTCAAGTTACCTGACCCGATTGCACCAGGAGCGCATCATGGCAGCGCCGTCCATATCCTCCAAGGCATTCAAGGAAACCAACAAGCGGGTCTCTGAGCTCAAGGAACGGCTGGAGCACATGATCATCTACCAGGCAGCAGAGGTGATGGGGGACAAGTCCAACGAGAGACCAAAGGATTACTTCTGCAACCCAGGAGGTCGCTTGGGAATCGACAAGGTGGGTGTTTTTAGTAGCATTTGGCTTTCCTATGATCTGACAGGCCAGATCAGGTGTGCCTACCTGCGTTTGAGCCGTACAAGATCTGCAAGCTCATGCATAAGCACTTCAAGGACCCAAAGGACATTTGCATCGTTGGATATCCCATCATCGATTGGCAAGGCGATTCCCAGGACCCCTTAGAGATCACTGCGCGAGCGCAGCAGGGCAACTACATCAAGGCCCTGAGAACCCGCCAGGTGTTTAAGCTTTTCAGTGTTCCACTGGACTCAAACTAACTTTTGCCCTCCAGATGGAGGCGCGCACCATGCTGCAGACTGCATGCGCTGAGTTTTCGAAGCAAAAGGGCAAGAAGAGGAAGAATATGGACGAGGAGGAAGAGGCAGAAGAGAAGGAGTTCAAAGTGATCTACCCCTTTGGCTGGCCTGTCAGGGCGAGCGGAAACTGGTACTGTGAGTTTCTCTCCTCTCTCTGCCCGATCAACATGCAGTTTCGGCAGCTCAGGGACGTGGACGTGACGGAGTCGTACCAAAACTTCTGCATCAACCTGGGCACCATTCCTCCGCTCAGCCTGTGTCTTCTGCGCTGCTCCCTGTTGTACGACGGCTCGGACGGGACTGACCTGCTGCTGCTGAGAGAACTGGACGTGGAGTGGAACCTGGCAATGGTGAGGAAGAGGTTCTACGTGGCAGACTGCAAGACCCAGGACCACATCGCCATGCCGGGGTGTCAGCTGGGCAACTACAAGGAGATCATGCACTACATCAGGAGCAAGGTGGTTGTTGGCGAGATGTCCCCGTACGACGCAGTGCAGCTGCTGCACAAGGTTGTTAGGTGAGGCTTGTTTCCTTATTGCCTAATACACCCAACTGAAAGCTGCCTTTGCAGGTACGGTCTGAACGTGTTTGCTGGGATGGCCGAGTCGAACGCGTTCCTCAGTGACAGGGTGACTGAGGCCATGCGCATCATGAAGCTTCTGTCCCACGAGGAGGCGATGGGCAAATCAAACATGGGCAGGACTCTCAAGACATACCAGAAGCACCTGCTGAAGATCGACGGGTCGCCCGCCTCTCTAGCTGCGTCTCCGTTTAAGGAGGTAAGTTTTCAAATTCAGAAGACATACGTACTCTAACAACTTCCACAGGTGTTTTTCAACCCATACGATCGGGCACGGAAGACCCTCCTGCTTGGGGTGATTGACATGAACGCCTTCAAGAAGCTCAACTCCCAAAACCTGGCCCTTTTCCTGGAACTTATGATCTCCCAGATCGGGCACTGCGTTGGCAGCAACAACGAGACGCATACTCCGTTTGGGAGGGCAATCGAGCTCTCCCCGTGCTGCGGTACCCTGTCGGTAAACATCCAGTGCGGAAGCCAGAAGTTGACCGTGCGCTACATGGCCAGCGCCAACTCGGCAGGCAAGGACTACTCTAGCAAGATCGTCACAGAGATGTTCGAGGCTTTTTGCGAGAGTCTGGGCGTGCATCCGTCGATCCAGGGAATGACTGTCTTGAAGCGCTTCACCAAGGTGGGGTTGGAGCTCAACAGCACGATCCAGTTCGATGCCAACGGGAATGTGGTGACCACCCCAGACCAGAAGGCAAACAGGAAAAACTTCGTCATGTCAGAGTCGCGTGGAGGGATGGAGGAGGAGGCGGACACGCTGATCAAGTTTGCTTACTGCAGAGGGGATCAGCAGAACGAGGTGAGCCTGACCACCTGCGAGGGGCCAAGCAAGGAGAGAGTCACCCTCACCAAGATCTCCATGACATCCCCTCACATCTGCATGCGTTGCACAAACGAGGACTTGAAGACAGCCGTCCAGGATGAGCAAGTCAACACCATTGCAGCAGTGACAGCGCTCTACGAACCTGGAAGCTACGTGTACAGCCCGGGCGGGCAGGAGGGGTCGTTCAGGGATGTGGAGTCGAGCGCATACGAGTCCAGGAAGCTGCCATTGGAGGGGATAACAGCCACATCCGCGCCAAGTCTGTTGGCAGGTAGCTTGAGTGTTTTATTGACTTAATTATGTGGCTGATTTTATTGAGCCCAAAACAGGCATGAGCCTCATGGCCAGCACCTGGCTGGGTCTGCCCAACACGATCTGCACAGTGGGATTCGAGATCAACTGTGTTGTGCTGAGGGTGCTGGATTTTCTCACCTTTTTCTCGCAGAAGCACCTTGAGACCCTCTTCCATTCCAAGTGCAGGTCATTTGATAGTCCTGCTGGCTTTTATGTACAATTCTTAACTCTCTTATCAGGGGCAATAATCTGCTTCGGTTGCAAAAGGTGTATGAGGCCAGGGCCACGTCCTTCACTGCCTGGTGCAGGATGGTGCAGTACGTCACCCAGTACCCTGACAGGGAGGATGCAATCGCCAGGGCGGTGAATTCGCTCCAGTTCGACGCGCTCGCCCTCACTGATTGTCCTGGCATGCTCTGGAGCTTGATGAGGAGATGCCTCCATTGGGGACCCATCCTGTACTCGTGCTGCTTCATCCGCGAGTGTGGAATGCCCATAGTGCCAATCAACGTGCTGGTGGAGCTCCTCAAAGTCCAGGTGTGTGGTATGCCTTTTAAACTTTTTTCTTGGTTGTTTGTTTGGCTGACAGAAATGGCCAAAGGATGTCCCTGCAACTGGAGAGCTGAGGCTGTGGTATGACAAGGTATCCGCTTGGCTCATGGACTGTGTGGCCCAAAATCGCTTCTGCCCCGTGGGTGACGAGTTCAGCGAGTATGTCTCCAGCAGCGGCCTTCCAGATGGCTCGGTGGAGACCAATGGGTGCCTCCGGGCGGCGTCGTCTAGGAACGGCTGGAACGACAAGATCGACAGGATGGCTGTGAATAACATGTTGGCAGAGGCTGTGTACCAGCAGTACGGGCTCGAGCTGAAGCATTCCTGCGGAATCTCCAAGGACGCCTTGGCATCCGCTGTGAACGACATGCTCAACGAGTTCTCCGTCGAGATTCAGCGCCTGCTGGGCGTCAACATGTTTGACATGGAGAGGCATTTTTCCTTCTTTGGGATCAGCAATCAGCTCAACTTCAGGTTCATGAACAGGGTGGGGCCTCACCCTTACATGATCAAGGCGGTCTGGCCCAAGGTAACAATCAAATTTGAATACTGATTTAACACTATGCTTATTTCTGTTTTATGGCAGGACGCGCGAGAGCTCTGGAGCGTTGGTGGAGGGCTCCATGTGGTGCAGCTACTGGTCCTGGGCGCCTTCGCGGGCAGCTTTGCCCTGGAGAAGTTCCATCCGAAGATTATCAACGACTTTAGCCTCTCGCTCGTGCTGGAAATCCTGAAATACGCGCCCAAGGGCATGGTGCCTGGAAACACGGTGGAGGTCAGGGCATTCAACTGTTTTAACTGCTCCTTGGAGTCTGTGCAGCTTGAAAAGAACCACATGAAGACGGAGAGCTTCATCCGCTGCCATGACTCAACTTTTGCTGAGACGGGGGTGCTCTCCAGGTTAGTGTCTCTTGTTTTTTTTGTGGACTTGGACTTGGTGGCCTGACACCAAATACCACAGGTGTGGCAACATTGGGAGCTTGGCCATAGAGGACGTCCTGCACATGGGCCCGTCCTGCAGGATAGCAAAGACGATCGAATGCGAGATCGCCGACCTCCCGCCGGCGGAAGTCACGTATTTCATCAGGCCCATGAAGGCATACTGTGTTCGCAATCCAATCACCAGATGCCTGGGGGTGCTGTTCTACAACGACAGCCTGATGCAGGTGTCGATCGAGTTCCAGGCCAATCCAGGGGACTTGGTTTTCCAGAACAGAATCCTGGACCTCTTCTCCTGGCAGGATGAGATGAAGGAGATGGGGTACATCATGCTCCCCATGATCTGGCGGGCTGGCGCTTGCATCTCCTGGGAGAATAAGGTGGGCTGCCTTGTTCCGCCCTCCGCGCCCAATCAGCACGATGGGAATTTTAGCATCCAGGACTTGGGGTATGTGGCCCTGTTCCACGACGAGAAGCTCAAGATTGGCGTCATGGACACCCTGGCCCATCTCCTCCCCATTGGGCAGAAACTGTTTCTGGATTTGAGCTGTGAGTCTGCTGCGTGTTTGGTGAGGAGGCTTCCCCAGGCTATCAGGCCAGGGGACCTGGCCAACACGGTGCTCAGGGTGTTCCTCGACGCGCCGGATACCCTGGAGCCGCCTATTGGCAAGGTCTTTGTAGCCTGCCTGGTCAAGCAGCTGAACAGCTCCAACAGGAACCAGGTGGTGGGCTCCCGCTGCGAGACTATCATGGTGGACCCTTGGGAGGTTGGCTTTCTGGACAACAACCTGTGCGTCCTGGACCACATCATGAGCCTGTGAACTGTGCAGCCTGTGAACTGTGCAGCCTGTTTGTGGTCCCTTTTGGGCCTGAAGTTTTGGTGTGGGTTATTAAAGTCCAGTCTCTCACTGTCTAAATGGAACAGCCCACTGCCCCAGAGTTACCAATAGAGTTTCCAGTAGAGATAACGGAGACCACACTGCTGACCAAGGACGATGAACTTAAGATATACGCTGCAAGAGTCAAGGAAATGACCACGCGCTCCCGTGATGGTCTGGCCATGTGCTTCACCACGTTCCTGCTGATCCTATGTGGCCTCTTCTTTGTGTTCTGCCCGCGCTGCCTGTTTGGCGTGCTTATTTTGTGCGCATGCCTCTGTCCGTTTTTCAATTCGCTTAATGCACCCTTGTGGCTGGCCATCATCATGCTCACCATGACTGGGTGGAGTTTCACTGGGGGGGCGTTCATGATTTCCTGGAATTCAAAGGGCTCTTAAAGCAATTCAGTTTTCACCCTCACTGGCTGGAGTTTTGCACAGGGGTATTCAAGAGGTGACAATTTATTCAGTTTTGGACATTTCACTAAGTATTTAAAGCTTTATCCTCACATACCCAGATGAAGATGTTAGTATGTCCTGTTTACATGAAGCTGAGACTGAAGATGACGAACCTGAGATAAAAGACGAAGAACACGGACCCAGAGAGGTTATCACTGTTCTGGATTCACCACCCCCTCCTGATAGGGTGCAGGTGCACCCTGCAGTCCCTCCCCTAGTCTTGTCAGGAGCACCTGCTCCAGAAAGGCTACATACAATGACAGAGAGGGAGTTTCAAGACCTCATTAGGAGAATAAGATGTCTTGAGGATGAGGTGAAGGAGCTCAAGGAAGGGAAAAAGAGGAAAAGACAAGAAGAGCTTGAGGTGGCAGGTAAGGGGCAAGCAGCAGATGAGGGGCAAGTGGCAGACGGGGGTGGTGCACCAACAATAGATATCAATCAAATTAGTGTAGAGATTCCCTCTAAAGGTCAACTCACCATTCTGATAGCAGAGTCCAAGTCGGAAAAAAGGAATACAACTGAAAGGCTCTGCCATGGTCTTAATCGCATCCCAGGGGTTACGTTTACCCCAGACTTGGTCAATGAATGGCTCTCCTATGATAATATTGCACAGAAACATGCAGCTCTTGTGAAACAGAGCATGCCTCCATTTACAAGAGAACAAAAACAATACATGAAAAAGCTGGCTAAAGACAAGGCTGATGCCTCTGAGATACAAAATTCTGTACCAGCCATCTGCAAAATGTTCAAGTATGATACCACTTATAATGTGTCATTAATAACAACACTCATTAAGGAATTCATTGCTAAAGAAGCCGACAGAAACTTTTCTTCTTGTTTAAAATACGCATGAGCATCTATTGGGTCCCACTTGGATAAATTAAAAATTATTTGTGTGTTAGCCTGATTGTCTGTTGATTCTAAAGTTTGAAGCGTTGCATTTCAAAATGAGCAATGAAAAAATTTATGATAAGCAAAAGAGTTAAAAAGTATAAAAAAGTATAAAAAAGTATAAAAAAAAGTAAAAAAAAGTAATAAAAAAAGTAAAAAAAGTAAAAAAAAGTAAAAAA
>Ga0214212_1000557_pt1 | contig 6950 bp, 13 predicted proteins | sample TroBogEpilimnion_25_FD_153050 | JGI IMG/M metagenome (GOLD analysis project Ga0214212, IMG submission 153050) | Freshwater microbial communities from Trout Bog Lake, WI - 18AUG2009 epilimnion | ecosystem: Environmental > Aquatic > Freshwater > Lake > Epilimnion/Euphotic zone | place: Trout Bog...
ATCTATGACAACACCGATCTTTCTAATCATTCTTGGACTTTTTTTAGTCCATAGGTTATATCACATTTTCACCGATTAAAATATCATGATTTTCAGTTTCTTGTTATTTCTATTATGTATTAATTATCTAATTCTAATTGCAGCTATTCTCCTATCAGCAATTTTCAATGCAAAATTAGTGGAAACTAAAATAGAATTCTTCCTAGTTTTATTCCCTTATTACATTATAAGCATGATATTTCTATCAACAATCAAGAATTTAATAAATTTTTATAAATCGCTCAAATAGTAACAAAAATTTATCAATTATAAAAACTAGAATATCTAGGTAAAACTACTAAAAATTTAAGTAATAAAACTTAACTAATAAAAATGCTTGAATACTGGCACCCCGCTATGAAATATCTTCTAATTCTCTTTTCAATTTTCTGCCTGAGTGCATGCACTCAGCCTTATGGTTATTATAACAGTTATCCAACATATTATCCGATTTATCGTTATAATCGGACATATTATGGCGGTTATGGATATTCAACCATGCCGTATTTCGGACATCATTTTCGATATTAATCGGTTGACAAAGAATCATTTATAAGCTAATGTTCGGTCTTATGAAAATCAAATCACTATTTCCTCTCATTGTTGCTCTTGCAGTCTCTACTGTTGTTGTCTTTGCCGTCATTGATGCGGATAAAGAACAAGAAACGAACAAAATTACCAATCCCGTTAAAGTGGAGATTCATCCTAAGTATGGCACCGTTCATGTTTATGGAGAGAATGACGAAGTTCCAATTTTTAAATAATTTTATTCCTTAAACGTTACAAGGAATAGAAGTGAGAAAAAGAAAGGCAATATACATTTGTGGAAGTTAGGTGATTTTCCTTGTGTATTGCTTTTTCTTTTTAAAAGAAAAACGTTTATGAAAAGTATAGAATTATCTATTAGTGAGGCAAAGAAGATAATCAAATTGCCTAATTGGCATAATATTGGGATTGATTATGTCACTAATGGTTCACCTACTAACAGTAGTTTGACTTATTGGAATATTAGTTCAGGTGAACTAATTGAATTACAAATTGATAAACATCGACTGAAAAATTCAGAGAAAGCATTGTATAGTATTCCTGTTTGACTAAACCCCTTTATCGCTTATTATTAGTATATGAAACTAACATTGACAGAACTATCAGGTGGAACGGAATTTATTTTAGATGGTAAGAAATATAAGAAGGGTGGTTCTTATTGGGGAATGCCAGCCAAAGAGCTTTTACATAAAAATCAATCATTTCATTCAAAATGTGATGTAGCCTGTGAAGGATGTTCGCCTTATTTTGGTGGACAATATCAAGATGCCTTGACTGTTTGGATTCCGGCTGATACTTTGATTGAAATCTATTAAAAGCTATGACTGTTCTTCCCCTTGTTATCATTTTCATAATCCTTTATATCATTGCAGGTATTATTGCTTATACTCATCGCTAATATATGATAACTATATCTTTACAAGTGCAAGAACTTGACCCTAATGAAAATATACAAGTGGCAGATTTTCTGTCATTAGATAATCATGATGGCATGCCGAGTAAATTTTATTCAATTTTAGAAATTGATAATTACCGGCACATGAAAGGGGTTAGATATTGGCGAATAATCAATCATGATTTGACATAATTGGCAAATATAACACTTGCACAGGTTCAAAATCAGAAGTAGAATCTTGGGCAACACAAAATCTCAAATAATAAAAAATATGACATTTCTTCTTTTGGCAAAAGAAAGAAGAATAAGAGGTTGATATAAGAAGAAAAGATGGTAAAGTAAATTATCAATGATAATGGATGGGGAGCTTGTATTGGTTTTAAGCGGCGTTCTCATAAAACGTAGTATGGGGGTTCGATTCCCCCCCTATCCACCACTTTAACTTGACATATGAACAATCTTGAAGAAATCAAAAAACGTGCTTTCAATTGGGCACTAACTCCTTATAATTCATGTGAAGATTGTATTGATTTAGGATATTCTAATCGAAGGAGGAAGCAAAGAAAAAGAATATTTCTTTGAAACCGAAGAAATAGCAAAACAGTTTCTTATTGATTACGTTTGACAAGTTAAGGATTTAGTTTATAATTTTGTTCATGAATATCTTTCCAATTGCTGATAATTGTTGTCCTATTCTTTCTGCTCAACAACTTTGTGGCAAACACAGCTATCGAATGCCTCTTGAGACGATGGGAATGCTGATGTTTGCCTTTCCAGAAGGTTCTACACCTTATCCTAATGATTATACTAACCGACATCACAGACATCCCGCAAGTATTTGGTTGAGAGAATCTAAAGATAATTTTGAATGGGCATTAATCCATGGCTTAGCTCAATGTGAAGAATATACACGTCGTTATAAACGTGAGCATGCTGCTCAAAAACATATCGAATGGGCAGAAAAGAATTATAATTATCTTTCTTTTAAACAAAATGGGTTGACTCCATTTGCAAGGTGTTTCGGACCATTTAAACAGGAATTAGAAAAGAGTGAACCTGATACATTGATTGCATATAGGAAATTTTATTGGTTGGATAAGAATGTATTTGCAAAATGGCCTAGCAAAAAAATGATTCCTGATTGGTGGCCGGAAATCTCTGATAAATTCGTTGACAAATCTTTCCGAGATGGTATCTACACAAAACGATAAAACTCCTTGACTTAGTTAATAAAACTGTTAACATACGTCCTATGAACAAACCTACTCATCTGTCAAAGGTAAGCGAATGGCAAACATGGCTTAAGCAATTTATGCCAGCAAAAACCGCAAAAGGGATTGCTTGTTCTGTACGAAACAAATTAGTAATTAAGCATGCAAATGAGTTCAATCTCAAGAATAAGAAAGCAGAAAATGGATTGACCTTACTCAAGCAAAAGTATCCAAAGTTTTCTAAGAACAATACTTCATTGGCAAGAATTGCAACGACGGCGGCACAAAATTCAAATCGAAGGTTATCCAATTGGACAAGTCCTAAATCATCTACATTGATTAAGAAAAAAGGTGATTATGATGCATTGAATATGGGCCGATATAAAGGCAAATTCAATCGTATTATTTGGAATTATGAACCGAGATATACTTCTTATTATCGGATTAGCCAAAATAAGAAATCAATTATCTATGTTTGGGGATTTGAAGGTGAAATGAATAAGAAAATTGTTCATGCTCCTAAAGGAATGCAATTTGAACGAGATGATAAAGGCTTGCTACTTAAGCGGCTATCTGATGGAATGGATTATCATCCATCAACGGAAGATTTATTAAATGCTAGATTTGCCACATTGATTAGGCAAATAATGGCTAATAATTACAAATTGCGAATTGAAGCAAAGCGAATTGCAAAGAATCATGAAAGATTTGAAAGAATTTTTCAAAAAGATATTCCTACAACAATGGTGACTTTGTTTGATTCAAGAAAAGCAGGTAATTGTATCGAAGGCACTCTATCATTTGCTCAACATAGATTAGGAATTAATCGGGAAGAAATTCTTAAAGGTGGATTTCTTTTTAAGGTGAATGCTAAGAAATTGATGGATAAGAATGAGCCAAGGGCAATCAATGCGGTTAGAGCCGCATGGAACCGTGAAACTTTGGTCTGTATTTGACAAGTAACAAAACTGGCATAAAATAACTTTTCCTCAAATTGAAATGACTCCTTTTGCGCTCGTAATGCCTGAACAATATAAGCAAGCTGATGCAGTTGAAGCATATCGAAATTATTATCGATTTGAAAAGAAACATCTTCACCAGTGGAAACAAAATAAACCCGATTGGATTTGACTAATCCTTAAACTCTGTTATACTCTTCTTATGAGCGCCGATAATGCCATCTACATTCGAGAACTTCCTAATCACAAGTTTGCCGTTGATTGTATCTCTTCTTTTTATCCTGATGATTTGACGGATGAACAAATCGATGAAAGTTTTCAGAATTTGGAAACTTTTGATACTTTGAATGAAGCATGGGAAGAAGAGGAGCGTATTCAACAGCAATATGATGAAGATGGGAATTATATTGAATATGGTACAGAAGTTTTGCTAAGAAAAAATAAACAATAATAAAATAAATATATGTCATTTCTTTTCGCTATTTTCTTTTTTGGGTGGGCACTAATTGATATTTTTACTGATTCAGAATTAGATTCTAAGTTGCTTTCTTTTTTTGTTTTGATGATGATGGGATTCGGTTATATGGATGATTTTCGTCATGTTGTAATAAAAGAAAAAATCACTATTTTGGAAAAACAGGTAGAACAATTGTCATTGGTGAAACCTGTTGACAATAACTAATAAAATGGTATCATACGTTATGAAAGCACCACATAAGAAAAAGAAAGTAGTTCTTAACTTTGTCTCTGATGCAGGTTCAACCTTTTTGTTTTCCAATTGTGGAAATAAACCAACGAAGAAAAAGAAATAATGAATACTTTCCTTTCTTCTTTGCTTGCATTTGCGGCATTATACCTTATAATGAAAACCATGCAAGTCTCTTCTAAAACTCAACTAGGAATAATGTTGATTATTTCAATTGTAGTTATTTTCTTTTTCGTTTGACAAAGTTGGTTTATAACGTATAATCCTTTCATGAACCTCTTCCCCTTGATTTCATTAATATTGTTGAACCGAATGGCCGAATGAGTCATTTTTCTATTCATGGTAATTTGACAAATTTGATTTTCATTTTTTTTTTTGATAAATAATCTAATATGTCATTAGATTTAATATACGAACAACAATTTCACACAAGTAAGTTTCGCCGTGATTTAGAAAACGGTGTATATAGTCAAAAACAATTATTACATTTAATAGAATCTAACCAGTTAAATGAATATCAATTACAAGTAGTACAGGAATTACATCCAATGATCGGTGGTGCAATGAATGTTGCAAAACAGGGATGGCAGGGAGCTAAAAATCTTGTAGGTGGTTTGGCTGGTAAAGCTAAAAATGCATATAATACAGGTGTTCAAAATACTCAACAGGCGAATCAACAGAAAAATCAAGCCCAAATGTGGAAAAAATTGGATCAATCTATTACAAATGCTAAAATTCTTGAACAATTAGGCGCTTTTGCTAAGAATTTTCCTCAAGATAAATATATACAAAAAGCGGCACAATACACTAATAAAGTTTTAGTAGATTTACAGAATTATCTTGCTAATCAATATCCTTATCTCAACATTCAAACTGAACAACCTGAACAACCTGAACAACCTGAACAACCTCAATTACGTCAACAGTAATTAATAATTACATATAATATTCATAAAAAAGCGGTTAATATTAACCGCTTTTTTTATGTTTTTATAAAAATAAAATTATTGACAAACTCCATTTTATAAGGTAATATCAATTCATGAGCGCATTCCTTTCCTCTGATTCTCCTTTTTATAAAGAACTTTCCCCTCGTTCTTATTCGGTTGTTACAGAGAAAGAACACGGGAAAGACCATACGGTTTTTGATGATGCTCCTTGTGAATGGAGCAAAGCAAGAGGGGCAACACATACGCTCTATTGCGGAGATGGACAAGGTAAAGGTACCCGTCCTGCCATCCTTAAAAAGACCGTTATGTTTGTCGGTACGAATGAAATTGATAATAATATTGTTTGGGAAAAATGGAATTTGATTTCTTATAAAACCCTTCGATTCATCAAATAAACCCTTTACAAAGTTAATTTATAACGTATAACACTTTTATATGCAAATCTCTCATGCTAAACTTGCAACGGCAGTTAAACCCGGTTATACACATTCTGGTAAAGTTGATCGGGATTATGGTAGCAAAGGTAAACGTAATCGCCCTTTGAAAGATAAAATCTGCCGAAATGTGAAAAAGAAGCAAAATCGTTTGCTTGATAAACTTGATACTGATTCAGATATTGAAGAATAAAAATCATTGACAAAGTTAATTTATAACGTATAATTTCCTTCTTATGAATACCTCAAACACGTTCCTCCGCTTTTTTAATGAAGATGAATCATATGTTATCTATGTTCCGGTAGCTGATCTCTGTGATACCGGCGTTCCTATTGATCCTGATACCGGCGATGATCTTGATAATGATGAATCCATTTATTTTCATCAAAACGGTTCATATGTCAAATATTGCTAATTTTATAATATTCCATTTGACATCATTCTAATTTAGTTTATACTCTTTAACTCTATAAAATATGAAAATTGTAACATACAAAAACGAACAACTCTTGAAAATTTCATTTTTTGATAGACTTCGTATTCTATTTTTTACTAAGGTAAAAGAGGTTGTTAATCCCGGTTGTTTTGGCGGAGATGATTGTTATGATGGTACTTGTGCCTGTCAAAAAGAGAAAAATATTAATTTGGAAAAATTAACAAAAGCAGGTTTTTATAATACTGATGTAGTTAGTATTTTACCTTTTACCACGGGATGCCTTTATACTTGGTGGCTCAATCCAAAAACCAAACAAAAAGTAAAAGTTGTTCAAATTTGCGGAATCTAATCTTCTAGTTTGACTCTTTCCTGATTTAGTTTATAATCCTTTCCCATCCTTCTCATCCTATGAATACTGAACGCGAAAAACTTCTGGCTAAATTGGAAAAACTTGTTGCTCTTGCTGGTTCAGATAATGAACATGAAGCAAATCTTGCAATGGAAACGGCCCTTCGTATTGCTGCTGAAAACAATATTGAATTGTCACAAATCAGCCAGCAATCCCGCCCTAAAGCAGAAATGAAAAAAGAAGATGTCAGCAAAGGTTCTGCTCGCCTTTCTGTCACTCACACTTATGTTTCAAGTATTCTTAAACAGTTTTTTGAAGTTAAAGTGATTACAGGAGGAAACCGTGCAAGCGGGCGCAAAATCTGGTTTGTCGGTAAACAAGAAAATATTGATTTTGCTAAGTTTCTTTATAATTATCTGGAAAA
>Ga0214212_1000572_pt1 | contig 6760 bp, 8 predicted proteins | sample TroBogEpilimnion_25_FD_153050 | JGI IMG/M metagenome (GOLD analysis project Ga0214212, IMG submission 153050) | Freshwater microbial communities from Trout Bog Lake, WI - 18AUG2009 epilimnion | ecosystem: Environmental > Aquatic > Freshwater > Lake > Epilimnion/Euphotic zone | place: Trout Bog...
ATATGGCACTTAAAGATGATATAGATAAATTAAGATTTATCGACAGCCTATTCCACGCATTTACATTAGAGGAAATGACAGAGTTGGCAGGGCCTGATCTTGTTGTAGCGAAATTAAGAGGTATTGATAAAAATCATATCGGTCCGATCGGGGAACTTTTTGAGACTATGATGCGATTAAGAGATGATAATATAATGCTTAAGACCCAGACAGCGGAATTAAAGTCAGATATACAGGATATAGTACGGATCTTAAATAGCCCGCCCGTTGCCCCAGTGCCACTATATAACCAATATTTAAATAGTCTGAAAAGCAAGCACAACATTTACTAAAAGATAAATACACAGTAGAACAAGATTGGTTCTACGAGCATAAATCAAAACAATACCAAGTTAGGACGGTATATCAATATAATACTCCTCTTGGTTTCTATTAAAGGAAACTAAAATGTCATTTCAGAAAACAAAAACAGATAGTAATTTAGGACAACACGTGATGCTGCATCTGCAGAGTCTAGGATTAGAAACACCAACAACGCCATTACTATTTGCAGATAATAAAGATAAGATTGAAAAGATTGAATCTCATATGACTGAAATCTTAAAGACAATCGGCATGGATCTTACTAATGATTCACTGGCAGAAACAGCAAAGAGAATATCAAAGATGATGGTATTAGAACAATCCTGGGGACTTCTTCCAGAGAATTTTCCTAAATGCACAACAGTTAAGAAGGAAATAGATTACGACGAGATGGTAAAATGTGATTCCATCCAAGTTATGTCAATATGTGAACATCATTGGGTGACCATAGATGGATTTGCAACAGTAGCATATATTCCGACTGTAGAAGTCTTAGGTCTTTCAAAGATTAACAGAATTGTTGAATATTATAGTCGTCGTCCACAAATTCAGGAACGATTAACCTGCCAAATTTTTGAAGCATTAAGATTTATTCTTAAGACAGATAATATTGCCGTGGCAATTAACGCCAAACATTATTGTGTGGCAAGTCGTGGCGTCGGTGATGCAAATTCTCGCACAACTACATCTAAATTAGGTGGTGCCTTTAAGACAGATCCAGCGACCAGGGCCGAATTCTTTACATTGCAACAAAGCCACGCATCAAGATAATGTACCCAGACGAATTAAAATCATATGTATTAGATAATCTTATTGGGCATAGGTTATCTAGAAGAACAAAGGCCGGATATTCTAAAGAATATACTGATTTCGTGCATATTTGTGATACATGTAATATAGGTATTGAATCTATATTTCCCTTAGATTTATCTTTTATGGAGATAATATATCGTATTACATTAAATAGTGGACCCAAAATATGTGATTGCGGAAATATAATAAAGGAATCTTTTAAGGGTCGTAAATGGTGTTCTATTAAATGTCGTAGTAATAATAAATCTTACTGTAAAGGTATTTCTGATATAAAAACAGAATTATATAATAATCCTTCATGGAAAGAAGAGACAGAGTTGAAAAAGACATCCTCGACCTTAGAACATTACGGTGTTAAATATCCTATGCAGAACATCCATTCTTTCGAGAAGCAGCAGGCAGCATGTTTTGAAAAAGATAAGAATGGTCTACACGGGTATGAACATTATGTTTATCCGTTCCTAACTCAATTATATCCATCTATACAGAATGGTACAACTTACCTAAAAAATAATAATTTAACAATTAGATGGATCGGAGAAGATAATAAGGAACATAGATCATATCCTGACTTTTATAGTCAGGAAATAAAATCTTTTATCGAAATAAAGAGCAGTTATACTCGGTCCTTACATGAAGAAAAGTTGATGAAATGTAAAGATGAGTTGTATAATATGCACTATGGTTATATTATTTGTATTGTAAATCCGAAAAAGGCATTTTATTTCGAAACCTACAATCACAGATATATTAAGGAGGATTGATATGTCTAAGAAACGAATGTTTGACAAATTACGGCAAATACCTGTCGGAGAGATGTTAGAAAAATTACACGAAATCAGAAGACCATCTCCTGCCGTACGGCTGGGAGAAATCACAAAATTGCGAGATGATTATTATACAGATATACAATTTCATTTCGAACGAGTTAAATTATTAGAGAAGCATGGGTGGAAATACGAAGAATTTCTTTTAGAATTAGAGAAGAAAAGCATACTAGATTTGATTAGAACATTTAATGATAATACACAATTCCCCACAGAATTAGTTGATCGAGCAAAAAAGTTCTTTCCTAATGCAAAATTTATACAGGCAAGCATTGAGCTTGAATAATTATGACAAAATATATATCAACAAAAGAATATTCACATATCGCACCACTTGCATATAGACAGTGGCGCTCAGATTCGCATTGCAACCAAATTCATGGTTATGCTCTAAGCTTTAAGTTTGAGTTTGAATGCGATACGTTAGATGCAAGAAACTGGTGTTTCGACTACGGTGGTTTACGTCCGCTAAAAGACTTCATTGAGGAACATTTCGACCACGTTCTGTTGCTCGCACAAGATGATCCACATTATGACGTGATTAAAAGTTTAGGAACCTTAGGTATTGCTAAAATCACTGAAGTTGAAAAGACCGGTTGTGAAGGTCTTGCAGATTACCTGTATGAGTATGTAAACACTATTTTCTTACCTAATTGCGGCACAGCAGAATCTGAAAGAGTTTGGTGTAGCAAGGTAGAAGTTAGAGAAACACCTTCCAACATGGCAATGAGAGTAGGTCATAGAACAGATTATGAGTTCAAAGACTGAACAAGACACGTTTGATAAGCTACGCAGGTCATCTTATATAGAGGCCCAGGTAGCCTATACAATGTCCTGCTGGCACCTACCGGTGACCGCTACAACGGAAGAGTTGAAGGAAGCATCTAAGGAGGCACTAAGAGTATTAGGATGGACTCATGAATCTCTATCACTCGAAGATATGAAGCAAAGGAATAGACCATGAAAGAAATGACTAAGGAAGAAGCAAAAGCATTCTTGCGTAAAGTTATGGGTCCACCACACCGTACATTAGAAGGTCAGGAAAGGGAGGAGATCTGGATGTTATTAAAGTTGATGGAACCTATCAGCGAAAGTAATAACCAACATTCCTGGACTGAAGTATATAAAATGAGTGGTAATGAATATCATGTGACTACCTGGCCCAACTCCGGCCCTCCAACCATAGACGAATATTTACCCGAATAAAAATCCTGATAAATATTACATGACATTCGCACTAATAACTCTTTTAGCAGCCTTATCTTTGGCTGCTGTCGCTGACTGGTTTTCAATCATTGGATTTATGACAATTTATGCCGCAAGTCCAATACACGCTCTTATAATGGGCATAGTATTGGCATTGGCTAAACTTGTTACAACTAGTTGGGTTTACCGTAACTGGAAATTCGTTGGTTGGAATCTCAAAGGCCCTCTTATAGGCTTTGTTATAGCACTAATGATTGCAACCAGCATCGGAACATATGGCTTCCTTACCAAAAGTCACTTAGATCAGGCCGGCGGTACAATAGATAATGGTGCCAAGGTAGAAAGATTAGATCAACAAATAGCAAGAGAAAAATCTGTAATTATTGATGATGAAAAAGTTATTACACAATTAGATGCAACTATTAATTCTTATATTGGAAAAGATAGAACAGATAAATCTTTAGCGGTTAGAAAAAGTCAAGCACCGCAGCGTAAACAGTTAAGAGAAGATATTGATGCTTCACAAAAGCGAATTGATACGTTTAGTGATGAAAAACTGAAGTTACAATCCGAAGTTAGGAAGCAGCAATTGGACGTAGGGCCAATTCGTTATATTGCAGAGCTATTTTATGGTGTAGCAGATGATGCTACTAAAAATATTGAAGCAGCGGTACGGATATTCACGCTCCTTATCACGTCGACACTTGATCCACTTGCTGTTATACTGTTGGTAGCTGCAAACCATACATTGTTAAGATTACGAGATGAGAAAAAGAAGTACGATTCGGAAGAGATTGACGGGGTACCTAAGTCAGGGAGTATTGTGGCCGATGTCCCGATCAAAGTGGATAAGGAAGCTGCACAAGATATCAAATCTCCCGCCAAAACCTCTACGAATACCGAGATACAAAAGGTGATCAATGAGGAAGAAAATACGCCCAAAGAGGATGTGCAGCCTGGATCGGATAAACTTCCTGTTGAACACGGAAGAGTTGCCACGGTTGACGAAGAGTCGCGCCAAGATAGCAAGGAGAGCGTACCACCGACTGAGCAAGTCAGCATTATTTCGCCGATGGAGAGGCCGATGGTTAGAGAACGTGCAGAAGAAGATGCCATATCTATATCGATATTGCCGGAAGTTGTGGTTTCGCTAAATGAGAAAGAAGATACAATACTGGAGACAGATGCGCTCGTCAGCGTCAGCCCGCTGCCCATCATACGTTCACCGAATCTTACGAGAATTAGCATCAGACAGAACACTTTGGGATCAGATGAAGAATCCGCTGAGGAAGAACCGATACACGAAAACATCCAATTGGCTGTTTCTGAAGTAGCACAACATTTTATTCCACAGAAAATAAATGAAGAAGAAAAGCATACGCAGATTGAGCCGCAAGAGACCGATAATACTGCCAATAATGTTCAGGCGAGCCAGACGCGCACGCCGGAAGTTGAAGAGATACTCGAAAACGGACAGAAGACTGACACGGTTGAAGCGGAAATACAGAGCGCTCATAAGGACGATCGTAGTGATCCACCCGCCGCTAAATACCCCACAGCCCTAAGTTGGTTGGCAGAATTTAAAAGGTCACAAAATGGATAAAACTGAAGACACTGGAATTAAAAAGATAATCAACTGTTCCTATTGTGGGAAAAGTCGACATCAAGTTGAACAAATGGTCGAAGGCCCCGAATTTAGTGGTAAGAATATTTACATCTGCAATGAATGTGTGGATGTTACATACAATATATTACATACAGAAGAAATAGATGTAACCACAAAACGAAAGAAAGAAAAAGTTCCTGCACCCGAAGCTATTAAAGCTTATTTAGATGAATATGTCATCGGCCAAGATGCTGCTAAGATTGCTATTTCTGTAGCAGTATATAATCATTACAAACGTATCAATAATAAGACTAAAACTGAAATTGAAAAATCCAACTTGCTAATGATAGGCGAGAGTGGATGCGGTAAGACACTTGCTGTAAAGACCATAGCTAAATTGTTTGACCTACCATATGTAATAGCAGATGCCACCACATTAACTGAAGCAGGTTATGTAGGCGAAGATGTAGAAAATTTAATCCGACGCCTTGTTGCCAATGCTGATGACGATTTAGATAGAGCACGTATGGGAATTGTTTTTATTGACGAAATCGATAAGAAAAGTCGCAGGAGTGAATCTGCATCGGTTAGCAGAGATGTATCAGGAGAAGGTGTACAGCAGGCATTGCTAAAACTCATTGAAGGTACCATTGTAAAGATTGATGATGGCTTTGAAGATCCTATTGATTTTGACACAAAAGATATATTGTTTATATGTAGTGGTGCCTTTGTGGGACTAGATGAAGTTATTAGAAAGAATCGGTCAAAGACGAGTATTGGTATTGGTGCTAGTTTGAATATGAAGGTTCCATTCTCTCAAGCAATTAAGAATATACAGCCAGATGATCTTATCAAATATGGTCTTATTCCGGAGTTTGTTGGTCGCTGCCCTGTTACAGTTGTTTTCGATGATGTAACAATAGATATGTTGATTCGTATCTTAAAAGAACCAAAGAACAGTATTATTGAGCAGTTTAAAGCATTATTTAAATATGAAGGCGTCACTTTGGACTTCGATGATAAATACTTACTTAATGTAGCTGAATTGTGTTTAAAGCAAAAGATTGGTGCGCGAGGTTTACGTTCAATCATTGAAAGAGACCTCCAAGCTACGCAATTTATTTTACCGCGATTAGCAAAGGATGGCGTTAACAAGATATTTGTTGATGCGTTAGGAACAATTAAACATGTATACAAGGCAAAGAAACGAGCAAACAATGAGTAAACAATACAGAGACGGCAGAAAACACAGGGGCATGACAGTGGAAGTACGAAATGATGACTTTGGTCGGGCTTTGCGTACATTTAGCAAGAAGGTCCAGGACTCTGGGTTGCTTCAAATTGTTAAAGAGAAAATGGCCTATGAGAAGCCTGCTGTATTGAAGCAACGCATGAAGAAGCAAGCTCGTAAACGCTGGGAAAGATCTGTCGAAGAAATGATTACTAACGGGCAGTGGCACAAAGACAAGAAATATTAATCTAGGTTTTACGTTACTTAAAAGGCTTGACATCAAGCCTTTTATCTTTTATAATACTAATATCTTGAGTTTATCAGAGATAAATAAATGTGTAAGATGCCCATGGTGGGGTTTTACAATTTAGCGGTATGACACCGCAACGTGTTTTGATATAGCACGATAAACTTGCTTAAGGAGTAATTATGTCACACAATGATTTCACACGATTATTTAATCAACTCGAATCCATGAGCGTTGGTTTTGCACCAGCATTCAGAGATTTTCAATTTCAAAATAATAACTATCCACCACACAATATTGTCAGAGTTTCTGATGATGAGTTCTATTTAGAACTTGCTGTGGCAGGTTTTAAGAAAAGTGAAGTAAAAATGGAAGAACATCAAGGATTGTTAACAATCCAAGGTGATAAGGGATTAAGTCCCGAATCTGAATATCAATACCGTGGAATTGCAGGCCGATCATTCTCA
>Ga0214212_1000578_pt1 | contig 6666 bp, 1 predicted proteins | sample TroBogEpilimnion_25_FD_153050 | JGI IMG/M metagenome (GOLD analysis project Ga0214212, IMG submission 153050) | Freshwater microbial communities from Trout Bog Lake, WI - 18AUG2009 epilimnion | ecosystem: Environmental > Aquatic > Freshwater > Lake > Epilimnion/Euphotic zone | place: Trout Bog...
GAGCGCAAATTATAACTCTTATAGAGACAGCAGGAGACAGCAGGGTTCGCAAAGAGGCAGAGACAATAGTAGAAGAAGGCCAGAAAGACGGTACGCTAGCGACAGCAGATCTACTAGTAGAGGGCGCAGCAGTAGCGGACCTTATGAATGGAAGCCAGAAGCTTGCGACCCAGGAGTAAATTGCGCTCCAGGCTATAGCAAAGATGCCGCTAAAACCTGCTCAAAATGTAACATCCATACACATAGAGAGTACGAATGTAGGAGGTACAAGATATGGAATAAATATAAGTGCAGGACTTGCGGACTAGCGAACCACATGGAGAAGGAATGTAAGACCAACGTAAGAGACAGGAGACAATCTAGGAGCCCAGCAGTGTCTAGAAATAGGAATTTAAACAGGTAGAGCCGAGGGTGGAGCCAGAAAGTAGGCCAGCTTCCCCCCTCAAAAGGCAAATTGGAGATAAAGGCCAAGAGAAAGAGACACTAGGGTTTCACGAAGGTAATCAAAAATGCCATTCCATGAAATTTCCTAAACCTAGAAACCTTCTGAAAAATGAATTTCCAGACCTAACAGTAGTACAGCCAAATATTTTTAAAAAAGTAGTCTCAGAAATAGTTTACCCGGAAGAAGACACAAAGAGAGACAGATACATAGAAGAAACAGTTAAAACCTTGAAGAATAGAGCTAAGCAGAAAGCTAAGGCAGCTAAGTTAAACGAAATTTTCATAAATAAGGAGCTGTATTTCGTACCTATTTTCATACGTAGCAGTTTAGATAAAAAGAAAATGGAGGAAATTAAGAGTTTAGTAGATACAGGCGCAGCAAACTCCCTAATCCATGCAGATATTGCTAAAAAATTAGGTTTAAAGTTTGAACCCGCGCAGATTACACTAAAAACAGCTACAGGTACCGATAAGGAATCTATTAAAGGGATAACTCACCAAAAAATCTATCTCACAACTACCCGAGGTAAAATAGTATCTACATGCATAAATTTAATCATTTCTGAAAAATTAAACGAATTAGATTTAATTCTGGGGGCAGACTTTTTATTCATGAATGAAAAAATTAAAGCAATATCTAAAAATGACCTAACATGGCATGAAAATGTAGACGATACGTATAGAATTAAAATAGAGGATGAGGATAATTATTTTAAGTTATGTAAGCAGAAGCGAATATGGCCGAAAGAGGAAGCCGATAACGACTGTTTGGACTGCAAGGAGCTAAATTTGAAGTTATGTAAGAGCCAGACGCTGACTAGGGATACTAGCAAAATTAACAAATGTTTCACGAACACACTCGACTTGGAGAATTTATTTTCACATCCAGGTACCATAGAAGTAAATAGGCTAGAGAATCTCGAAAATGAATCACTCCCTCCGAGTGAATCAGCATTTGAAGAGCAGCTGGAACTTGACTTCAAAATCCTAGATAAAAAACTATCATTAGACGACGCAGATTATTCAGAATGCCCACCAGAATACTTAGATAAATTAAAAAATATATTAGACGAATTTGACGACAGATTCTCAAAATCTAAACTTGACATAGAAATAACCGACATGTATGAAGCAGATTTAGAAACAGTAGAGCATAAGAAGGTATGCCAAAGAGTAAGAAGATTACCAGAGCAGAAGTACCAATTTGCAATGAAAGCTATAAGGCAATTGGAAGAAGCAGGAGTAGTTAGCGAATCAGATTCGGAATGGAGGAGTAATGTAGTTTTAGTACCTAAGCCGACAGGTAAAGGCGAGTTAAGATCAAATACAAAATCGGATATGCAGGATAAGGAAAAACAGAATGCACAATTGTACAGGATTTGTCTTGATTTTAAAGAATTAAACGAAATTCTGATATTTCCGAAACAGGTACAATTTGTCAATCTGGAAACCCTACTGTACACCCTCAAGGGGAAAATATGCATCAATGTAGATATTTCATCCGCATTTTTCATAATTCCAATCAAAGAAGAGCATAGGCACAAAACCGCTTTTTGGGTAAATGATAAATCTTTTGAATTTAATGTAGCAGTTATGGGCCTAAAAAGCTCACCGTACCACCTTAAAAAATTTATGGAAGTAGCTTTTTCTAAATCTCAACTTGAAAAACTCTCACAACAGCTAACAGATGCGGAAAGAAAACACATTCCGGATTCTTTTGATGAAATGATAATTACTTATTTCGATGACGGATGGATCCATGCAGAGGCAGGCGATTATGACGCACTGTTAACAAGATGGAAATTAATATTAATGGCATGTAGGGAAGCCAAGATTAAATTCTCGGCAGAAAAATGTTCATTTATGACTAAAAATATTAAAGTACTAGGGTATTCATTCAATACCGAGGATGTAATTTTGACAATGGATAAACTGAAATCAAGTGCTATAGCTAACATGAAAAAACCTTCCTCACTTTTCGAATTACATAGTAGATTGTGTAGTTTTCAGTATCAACAAAGTTTCTTACCATTTTTAAAACATATTTTGTACCCACTACATTTCCTTTTACGCACCCGTGAATGGAAATGGGGAGAAATTGAAGAAGAATCATGGCAATTAGCTAAAGAGCTATGCACAATGAATTTGAGATTAACGATTCCAGACCCAAGTGACGAGCTAGTGCTAGCAACGGATGCCAGTAAAATAGCAGCATCCGCCATCTTGTACAGAGTAAGGGACGGTAAGCTAGAACTAGTAGCGTGTAACAGTAAATATTTCAGTGTAACGGATTTAAATAAATGTTCATACGTATTGGAAGCAATAGCGTTAGGATACGGATTAAAAACTTATGCCAGTTACTTGCTTAATTGCGAATCTAAAATTAGAATTTTCACGGACGCGAAAAGCCTAATTTATGCGAAACGGAATAGTACCCATTCTATACTACTTAACGGTACACTCAATTATTTAGCGAATTTTGTATCAATGGTTAACGTAGAAATTTACCACGTACCAGGGGACGTTAACGTACTAGCAGACGTTATGTCCAGGGCAATAGCAGATAACATTAATTGTAATTTACCAAAAGAGCACCCTATCAGTAAAAAATGGGCGGAAGTTCTGCCCCCCATTAGAGACAATTTTAACGTAGATAGGGAGACGTTATTTAAATTTTTAACGGACCCCCTCAAACCTGAGGAACAGGATCCATACAATAGAACCCATAGGAAATTAATGGAACCGAAAAGTGTACAAACGTGGTATGATTTGACGAAAGATACATCTAGCGAAGAAAGATTTAATAATGCTATTACATTGTTAGAGCAATGGAATAAGGATTACATAGATAAAGAAGAGGTAATACCGAATTATATGATAGGGATAAATAAAGCAGCATTAACGTTAAAATTAACGAAAGCAGAAGAGTGTACAAAAGAGGTAGATAGAATTTTGGAAGAGCTATATAGCGATATTAAGCACACACCGTTACTAAGGAAAATAAAATCAGCATTAGTGGAAGCAAGTAAGAAAATAATTAAAATAAAACACGAAGAACTAACAAAAGAGAATGTCAATAACTACGTAGAAACACTGGAAGAAATAAAGGAAATGGTTAAGGAAATAGATAACGGAGCTATAGCAGAAGGTATAAGGAGAAAGAACAGAGAAGCGGGGATCAGATTGGCCGAACGTACCCTCAAAGAGGAGTTAAATATGAAGGAGGAGAAAAATACGCTGACGTGTACACATATTTTAGCCAATCATAACAACACAGAGCCTGAGTGGAATGCCCCAAGGGGTAGTATAGAAATGCCAGTAAGCAAAACAATCCTTATACAACCCAACGAAGTTAAAGTGATAGATTTAGGAATAATTTTAAATTCTTCAAAAGACCTAGAAATTAAAATAGGTTTAGCAGAAGGATGGGAAGATAATATTAAGCTAGTAATAAATACGAATTTATCCAGAAATAAATTTGAGGAAGGCGAAAAAATAAGTATACAAAATATTTCAGACGAAGTAATAAAAATAGGTAAAAGCACTAAATTAGTAGAAGCAGTAGTAAGAGTGAGGGATAAAAACACGGAAATCCCAGAGTGGGAAGAATTAAGAGAAAGAGAGCAAGAAAACAGTACATCTAAAAACGAAAATAAACCAATAAAAATAAATTACGTAAACAGAGTAATAGACACAGATACACACGAAATAAATAGAGGATGCTTTAGGATAGACCCGGAATCAATATTTATAGGGGAACTGGAAATTAAATTTCTGGGAGACACACCCTTTAAGCATCTGGAGCTAGTAGAGCTACAAGATTTCGACCACAGACTCTTACGCAAATCTACCCAAACGGAAGAAAGGACTATGCCAGAACTACCTATTTGGACAATTAGGCCGAATAGAAAAGAAGAAAAAAATAATGAAATGGAAGCACTTTTGACAGCAGACTTACTTGAAAATAAAAGACTGTCAACAGAAACGTTTATAGAACTCCAAAATGAGGATTCTAAAATTAAACGGATTAAAGAAAACCTTTTGGGGAACCCAAAAGCTTTCGACACATTTATAATAAGGAACGGAATATTATGTAAAAAATTCGGTAACAAAAAGGATGGTATGATGTTTATGGGACCGTATGTACCAGATAAAATTCTACGTGCGGTAGCAGCTTACGTACACAGAAGGAATTTACACCCAAGTACATCTCAAACCGCTAAGGAATTTAAAGCTTACTATTATCACCCTATGGCAGATAAAATAATTAAGGAACTGTGTAGGAACTGTATTACATGTACTCAGACTCGGAATAAAGAGAATAGGAACGTAGGCGTAGGCAGACAAAGGACTCTAAAACCCACAAAACCAAGGGAAGGTATAAGCATGGACATTATGTACCTACCGAAAAGTAAAGACGGTAACACACACGGGTTACTTATAGGGGACCTTTTTAGCCTATACATTTCATTTTATCCGATGAAAAGTAAAAGTAGTACAGAGGTAGCGAAAAAATTAAACCTGTACATCAGTTCACATGGTATACCGAAAAGTATATACAGTGATTCGGATCCCAGTTTCCGCGGGGATACCGAAAAAGTAATTAGGATGTACGGTATCAACCACCTGACCAGTTTCCCTTACACACAAAAAGAAAACGCAGTAGAAGCACAGGTACGTACATTTAAAAATGCGTACAGAGCTGCAATTGCAGAGAGTGAAGTCTTTAAAAGGGATTCTTGGGACAAATTATTCCCTATAGTAATATGCAGAATAAATAGCTTAATTAGTAAATACGGTATGTCTAGAGAAGCTATGCACTACGGTAACATGATTGAATCTTCATTACCATTAATTACGGATACCGAATTATTTTCACCTTTAGAAGAAGATATGGAAGAAACAGCTAAAAAATTTAGAGATAAAATGGGGAGATTTATGGCAAAAAGAGAAAGAAATAAAAAGTACTATAAGATAGGTAAGGAGCACAAATTTTACATGTACGAATTAGTTATGAAAGCGGAATACGTAACCGGTAGCGCATTGCACCCTACTCACACCGGCCCACATAGAATAATAGGTCTGAGCGAGAAGGGGGCAGAAATCAAGGACATTAAAACCGGGGACGTATCGAACGTAACTTTCGATAACTTACGTAAAATCACACTAGACGAACTTTTAGTTTTACTTCCACAAAATTTCGACGACGAAATTAATAAAGCACTGAGTACGTTCAGGTACAATAGGAAAAAAGATGGCACACATGATATAGACGAAACATTCGTAGAAGAGGAATCCGGATCCACAAAGAAAACTAGATCCGGAACCCTTTATCAAATTAAAATTACAGACCCCCCCCAAAATATAGGAAAAATTTCGGAAAACGGTACATGGAGACCAGAGCTAATCAAAAAACCTTTACCGACAAATATAGTAGTACACAAAAAATCAATCAAAATATTTAATATCCAAAATCAATTTTTATTCCCCATGAAAAAGCAAAAGTGGAACGGCGAGACTTGGCAAAACGAAATAAAATTAAATACAAAACGAATCCTGAGAGGTACCGAATGGATGGTATATAAAAGTAAGCGTAAAAAATCAAGATTCCAGTCAAAAGAGAAAGGTACATTGATAGTAAATATAATGGAAGATGATGAAGAAAACACAAAAAATCGCCAAGTAAAATTTAAAGAAATAAAAGTGCTGTTCTACTAGGCGGGCTTCCGCAGCCCGTAAAATATAGCGGCAAAAAAGATAAGGAGATAAATTAACCGAGTTAACCCGGATCCGGATTAAGTACCGAGCGTGAAAGGGGACGGCGATAACGGCGGCGGAGGCACCGCCGATAGAATAGGGCGGAGGCAGGAAACCGCCGTATAGCCCAACCGAAGGCACGTGTACGGATAGACCACCGTACACTACAAATCCGCCACGGTACCGAAAAGGAGAAAAAGGGAAACCGGTAAACAGCAAGTAAAAGAGATAAAAGTAAAAGGAAAGCGGACCTTATTCCGCAACTAACAAAATGAAAATTTATAAATCATAATTCCAAGAAAAAACCACACGGTAGGCTGAAGCAGTATTCCGAGAAATAATAATTATATGAAGAAGCGAAATATAAGAGGAAAAAATCACCCAGGCAGAAAAAAAATGCAGAAGCTGACCTAGGTGAGGCCCCCCTCGGTAACATGGGGGGGCAAATTCGCACCCCAGAATTTG
>Ga0214212_1000584_pt1 | contig 6591 bp, 2 predicted proteins | sample TroBogEpilimnion_25_FD_153050 | JGI IMG/M metagenome (GOLD analysis project Ga0214212, IMG submission 153050) | Freshwater microbial communities from Trout Bog Lake, WI - 18AUG2009 epilimnion | ecosystem: Environmental > Aquatic > Freshwater > Lake > Epilimnion/Euphotic zone | place: Trout Bog...
GTATATTTACATATATAATCGCTGATTGCACCATAATTAGGTTCCTTAAGCGCACCCTCTGTTATAGGCTTACCTATAGCTTTCTCACAAAAAGGATATGATATTCTTGTATAAGAAAACAAGACAAATCTTATTTACTAAATAAGATTTGTGCTAAAATGTATATTTCCGCAACCATCCTTTTTGCTAAAGCCGGATACAACCACTTAGATCACATCTGCCACCATTTCCGGCCTAACCAAACAACCCCTCATATTAAAACATATAACAATATGATTGGGCCATAAAACAAATCTTATTTCACTTAATAAGATTTGCACTAAAATAAAACCTAACCCTTCTGCTGATAGGATTAGCTTAACGTTAGGAATTACCTACTTTGGCTAAATTCACATTTACCCAAAAACTAATTATATGGCATCATAAATGATACCACAACAAATCTTATTTCACTTAATAAGATTTGTGTAAAACTAATATTTTCATCTTAAACGCTAAATATACTATATTTAGGATCTTAAGAACTCCCCCTCAAATCTGGCTGTTATATTAACATTATGGCAAAACCAACCAGATATTCTGATATAAGAAAATGAGACAAATCTTATTTTACTTAATAAGATTTGAGCTAAAATGCTTATTTCCGCACTCCTTTTTTGGCCACATATTGCGCCATATCTGGAATCTGTGTTTCCAGCTATGTCTGTTGGAATGTAACCATCTCCCCCCCCTGGTTAACCACTTCAGATATCCAGGTCAGTATTGATCCAACCATTCCCCCCTTTTTCACATACTGACTCTGGTTTCTTATTGGACGATTGTTGTCCCAGTTTTCCAGAACCTACCATACCCCCCCCTCTCTCTTGTGGGTATAAAAGTAGCCCCCTTTGGGACCCCAACTCACTCCTCCGGCGGCCCCACACCTTGCGCGTTATGCCCTCTACTCCACGCCGCTCAGATCTCTGAAGCTTGGAACAATGGCCTATAGGACTTAGCTTATAGAGTAATATCTTCATACTCACTGAGTGTAAAGAATCCTCTTTGAGTATGTTTAGACTTACTTTATCAAATAGCTATTACAATCCCCTCATCCCTCTACACAATGGTAAGGCATAAATACTCACTTAATACTTAGGAAAGTTCACACTCACCCATACTTAGGTTCGTTTTGATCTTTCACTTACACAACTTCCAAAGGCATTTAGATTTATCTAATTTACTAATGAACTTTTACTTACTTATGTATCTACATACATGGCTCTAGCTTCTGGTTGATATAGACATACTTTCACCTATTCAATACAATCAAATCCTGGTTTCCCACATTTTTATCTGTTTATCTCACACAAGAATGTGTCAACAATAATGGTTATTTTGCAAACGTTCAATAATGTCATTCACTACCAACCCTCGAAGCCTAAGTACCTCCGCGTACTGATGTGTATAAACATAGTTATATAAACATGTATAGTTCATTTCCTGTATAATTATGCCCTGCTTAATGTGTCCTCTTTCAATATGCCTTTTTCCCTTATATGCCTAGCATAAGGTTTTTTCTACGCTATTGAAAGAGAATTGTATATAATCTAGCTAAACTTTAATATTGATATATTTATAGCTTTATTATGATTTGCCTTTTTCACCTTTTACAATTTTCACGTTTTATAAATAAAACTGATATTAGAGTTCACAAGCCTACATCATTGAATATGGTACTCATACAAGAGGTTGAGTATAAAAGGGACAATTCGAGCGACTCCTTAAAGAGTCACTCTCACGAGATTTCCAATATATAGATGCACACTTATACAAGTGGATATGGGGACTCGTGCAGGATATCTTCTAACGGATTGGGATAGAAAGAATATATTGGATCCTTGCATTACTTTACCGGCACCATCAGCGAACATTCTATTCACTTGAACCAACGATTTACTTATCCCACGCAAGTCTAAAGGATATACTTGGTAGTATGGACTTGTGGTATTGTGTGGCACAGTTGGTTGAGACAGCATTGCCTTATGGCACTGCTGCCTTGACTAGCTGCCGGAGAATATATCTCTGGGGCATGCTACAAGCAGAGATGACCAATAGAGCTGGAATACCTGGTCTCCCTTAGGAGCCCAGATTATTCTTCCTCGCCAACTACCTTTATGTAAGACTCTATTGTAGAATAACTGAGAGGAGACGACACGTAATTATTCTGGATATTCATAGAGATTATTGATCATAGCCACATGATCATTTGTTGTGCCAGCTACCATACCCATTAGATGGATCTGTTATCTGTCCCATTCATAATCTCATGATAATGGCCCTTTATAGATGGATTATTCACATAAGCAAAGACGACATTCAAGAACTTCATTAAACAAATACCTTAAACTGGCCATTGAGATCTGCCCACTAAGGAACTGCCCGAATCCTCACTGTGCAGATGTATTAACCCTTTGACCCATGGTCATAGGTTTAACTCTATCCATACCTTACTTTGTAAGCCACATTCAAAATTACGTCGCGCCCCCCACACTGGTGCATCGTGTCCGGTTTTTCTTTATGAAAACTTACTCGGCCTAATTAATTTAATTATGCAAGCAAGGGATTCATTTCTTTCTCTCCTTTCTGTGGGAGGGACCCTGTTAGTTTCATAACCATCCTATTTTTTATAATAAATTAGGATTGATAATTGATAATATAATCATCTTTTATCATAATTAGGATTCATATACAGAACCATATGATTAAATTAGATGTAATTAAAATAGCATGGTACTCACTCACAGTGCCAATTGCTATAACATACTAAAGATGTTATATAAACATTTTTGTGGAGAAATGTTTTATAAAAAGAGATGACTAAGAATTCTGCAAAAGGGTTAAAGCATTATGAAATTAAAGATGCTGTCACATAGGACAAAAAGCATCCATTACCTGCTCATACATTCACACCTATTATTATGAAGGGACACATCCTTCCTTATTTAACATTTTTGATATGTTAAGAGTTGACCAGACTCAATATATAATAATAGCTGACCACTAAGGTGTGAATGGTACTGCTGCGTTAAATAATTAGCTGCTCATAATTTTTGGCTTGAACAATGGTCTATAAAAAAGTAACCACTATTGGACTCCTATATTTCGCGAACAAATTTTGCTTCGGGTTTTGGTACTTTTACTTCCCCATGCAAGAATAGCGCTATTCACTTAGGGTAATTGAAATACTATTACCGTGCACAAGCCAGCACACCCTGCCGAAAGGACCCCCATTATGCGAGTGGTTATGAGCTGAGATTAGGCTCTCTAATTGGTCCAGTGCAGACTTGCATTGATGTAGCATTCCAATGCAAGGATAAAATTTCTTCTTTTGAGCTCATTAAACTAAACATAGAAAAGAAGCAGAGATCTGATCAATCTCACCTCACTTTTAACTTGACAAATAAGAAGATTGTCAAATGTTATGCAACCAGAGAGGCAGTTATGAAAAGAAAATGTTGGGGGTTTTACATTTCTTTGTCACCATAACAAACTGCTAAAAAGCATTGAAGAGAATATATATATAAAAGTTTGAAAATTAAAAATTCAAAAGTTCTCTCAAAATTAAAGCTTGGATTTCACACATTGGATAGGCGCCTATAAAAGCAAAAATGTAAACATTCACATGAGAATATAACGAGTGACTCATGAGATTGTACACATTGTTAAAGAGATAATGCAATTTTATTCATAAAGAAGGCCAACTTTATGAACTTGAGACAACTCACTCAACTCACACTGTTTCTGAGACATGGTGACGATCATGGATCAATGGATCAGAGTGGATTGATGGGCGTCACAAGATAAAAGATTTTAGATATATATATGACTATATACTAAACTAAAATAATAAGCATCATCCTCTAACACTTATAATTAAAATGAAAACGTTTCCAAATAGTGAAATCAATCTAAAAACAGTGCAAATATTTGTTGATCACAAAAAGGTTGGAAAAGTTAAGATTGGGTTTTTGTGAAATCAATAAAGTTTGCCCACCTCTGGAAGCATAACGAAAGACTGCAAAATCACATTTAAGTGATACACTAATTCACTCTAAGGAGTGTGTGCAGTCTGAACTACAAAAGGATACTGAAGTAGGCTAGCTCAATATTACACATCCCCCCCCTCTTCTTGTTGGTATAACTCAACAGAAAATCAATAACTGATAAAAACTACTTGTCCTGTTTCTGGAATATTCCATGGATAGTTATGGTGGATTCCAGAGGGCGCTCACTACACAACATCCGGCTTAACAATTCAGAGCAAACATTAGGACATAAAGAGCTAGCCACACAAATTCATAAAGGGACAGTATCCAGGGATTCTAAATAGAAAGATCCCCCACATTTAGCAGCAGCAGCAGTACATAAAAATAAATATATGCTTATGCAAAAAGACTACTCTGATGACAGATAGTCTTTCCCAATTGGTAAATGGGATTTGTGAGAAAAATATTATGGAGATTTATGGCCACAATATATCCCTTTATGATAAAAATTTAAGATGTACATTTGTTTATTGCAACATAATGTTACATAGGCCCTCCAGTTAAAAAGACATAAGCAGTCCTATAAGCCAGTTTAACGCACACATGCCACTGAGCTTAATTATAGAAAAAGGACATATAAATGCAGGAACAAATTTAAAAACTGGTCAACTCAATTTTAATCTCAGAGTCCGAGATTTGAGCTTATGCGTCGGTAATACGCAGCTCCCTACAAGTGGATCCACAATAAAAGAAAAATTACCCAAGATAATTTTTGAACAGCAAGGAAGCTGGTTCAACTTAAAGAGACACCACAACAACATTTAGACTGCAGCCCCTAATGTTGAAGAGATAAAAAGATTGCTGAGAATCTTTCATTAAAAAGAAATGCATATAACAAAAATACTTTTAAGCTAATGCTTAAGTATACGACACTGCCTAGCTAGCACTCGTTGACCTATCCCTTTAAACATAAATTGTAAGACATTTCTAAGGCAGATTGGATAAAACTGATCCACTGCCCCCTTTTTCTCTGGTGAATCTCTTCAAAATATTCAGACACCTTACATATAAAAGGATACTACTTTTAGTATGTCTATTTTTAGACTGATCTGAACAAAATGTACGCCACCAAGTGTCTGGTCTGCCTACAACCCAATGCTTTAATATTTACTCTGTACAAAATTGCACGGTCATATACGGCAAGTACAGCAGACTCACCCTTTAAAATGGATATATCTTTGGCCTTACCAACCAATGGTATACAACCGCAGAACTGTTAATCAATTCTTCTGGATTTAGTCAAATACTCTCTTATATACATCTTTAGATTTAGACATAAGCGCTTAGAAAATAGATAAACGGAGGAGTCACCCTTTATCAAAATCTTAAAAGATTCAATTAGCCATGTTTCCACAAAAGCACAGAGATCTGACAACCGATCCTGCGGTTGTAAAAGATTACAGAAACCAACGTTACTTGCGTTGTAAAAGAATATAGGAACCAATGCTGAGATTAAGCATTGTAAAAGAAAAGCAGCTTCAACCAACCAGAAGATGGAAGAAGACTGACTGATGAGAGCAGAGAAAACTACACTGTCACCTTGGTCAAGTATTTATAGCTATCAACAAAAATGCAGGTCAGTCCGTTTTAATTAATAATTAGCGGCAAGATGCAGATAATTAAAGGGAGATTATCAAGGAAAAGTACACACAGGTATGTACAATGGGTCATCCAAACCCATCCGAATTTATAGTTGATCATAGCTAATACTAAGATAAGACCTTAGGTAACCCACTCTATATGAATGATAAGACACTGATATGTTTACACAAATACCTATCTCACCCACTCAGCTATTTATACAAGGGTTTAACACTCTATTATACACCGGGATAAATACCATAGGATAGAAGTGAGCCACCATTGTAGACACAATGAAAGGTTGGTATTATAATCCAATTATTCGGTGGGCACCCCCAACAGGACATGCCAGTCTGCTGTCATAGATTATAGGATTGAAGATAGATGAAATGACAGAGACCTACAGATATATATAGAGACGGTATTTTCAGTATCTAATAGTGGACAACTACCTAGCTACAGTGATGAATACTTCTTAACACAATAAGTACAAGACTAGTCGTCTTCCTTTTTAAAGAAAAAATTGTGTAAAATAAGAACAAATGACGCTTAAACTTTTCTCACAAGACTCTCCCATTAAAAAGCAATGGTATGCCATTGACTTAAAGGTTTCTGGAATTAAAGGAAAAATAGATTGACCTCAAATAAAATAACGTTGCTAAACAACTCACTGACTTTGTCTTTCCTTCTACAAAAATACAGCACGCTATGTGCCCCCATACTTTCTATCTGTATTAAAGGTTTCTACTGGTAATACTCTATGGGAAAACCTCCCAGAATCTCTTAACAATATTCAAACGTTAACACCAGGTAACGCTCCAGATGAGTATGTATATATATGTAACACTTAAAGGAACAGTCAGTCGGTCACTCAATAAATATTTTTTCCGCCAGAACTCTGCTTCGGATAGGTTTCGCACCACCC